>Ga0224559_1000297_pt1 | contig 34787 bp, 30 predicted proteins | sample 714S33034metaG_FD_180676 | JGI IMG/M metagenome (GOLD analysis project Ga0224559, IMG submission 180676) | Peat soil microbial communities from Stordalen Mire, Sweden - 717 S3 30-34 | ecosystem: Environmental > Terrestrial > Soil > Wetlands > Peat | place: Sweden: Norrbotten County, Stordalen... | reverse complement strand
AGCGGTGGGGTTACACCTGGACTCGTTTCGATCCCAGAAGTAAAGTCCTCCTGCGTTTTTGGTTGTACTGTGGGTTAGCGCCTATGGGAACCCTTTGACGTTGCCGGCCATTCTTCTTATACAATCATATATCTAAAAAAAAATTTATTCAATTAATTTACACTTATCATTGGTGCGGCGGCCATAGCGGTGGGGTTACACCTGGACTCGTTTCGATCCCAGAAGTAAAGTCCTCCTGCGTTTTTGGTTGTACTGTGGGTTAGCGCCTATGGGAACCCTTTGACGTTGCCGGCCATCTTATATTTACTGTTTTATTAAACTTATTTCCAAACAAATATATTATTTTTTACATAATATTTTACTATAAATAAAATAAATCATATCAATTAATTCTGTAAACTATTTAAAAAATTCTAAAATAGATTATTCTATTGAAAATTCTATTCAATTTAAATAAATATTTTTTTCCTATTTTTAGTGAAATGATATTTATCAGAATACATTTTATTTCTAACAAAGAAGTTTTGATTATATTATTTAAAAAATTAATTTAAAATATCTAAACATTTCTCATCTGTTGGGAGAATTATTGTTCCCTCATCAGGATCACCCAATTCATTAAAACAATTTTTTAAATAAAATAATCCTGTTAAAGCCAATATTCCCCCGTCTAACTCATGTTCAGTTGCGTCTGGAGATATATTAAAGAATTGGTTCAAACCAGAGTATGGATCTTCAAATTTAAGGATTTTTGAAGTTGTATAGGGATGTGATTCTAATACAGTGTATTCTTTCTTAAGTTTAAGTGCGAGTTTAACACCACGCAGTGTTAACATCTTCATACCCTTGAATGTTAAGGGGAGTGCTCGTCCAAATTGACGTATCTCCCTTTCAGATTGACGAAAATGTCCTCCAACTGCACATTTACAATCCTTCTCAAGGCAACATCTACCCTTTGGAAGGGATAATGGAGCATCAATTACAATAACATATGGTTTAAATTCATATATTAAATCTAATATTTCATTATCCGAATAACTCGTAACTAATTTCATTATATTTCCGTCAAGGATAGCAATTCCGCTAGGATTTTCTTTTTTACCCGCTAGATCTATTCCTATAATTTTCATTTTTTTATTTTCCTTGAATTTGTTGTAATATAAAATTAGAATAACATATTTACAAATATTTTATAGGGGATAGTTTCGTGTATGACAATTAAATTAATTATTAAATAAAAATAAAATTATTATGGATCAATATTTGTCTAATATGAATTTACAATTGCCCTCGTCGGGTATTACCATTACAGGTATAGAAACAAGATTTATCAGATCAGCGGCTGTGCTTTGATGAACAAATCTGTATATCTTATCGAATTTTAAATGACCCATTATTATTAGGTCACATCCATTTGATAGTTCGGCTATTTTTTTGGGAATTTCTTTTTCTTGTCCATCAAAACTTATAGATTCATATTTAACTTTTAAACCTTTCTTTCTGCAGTTTTCAACATGTTCTTCAAGTTTGGTGATTGCTTTTTGATCTTCACCAAAGTAAACAAAAATCACAACAGCATTCTGTTCAATTCCCAGATCAGAAGCAGTTTTAACAAGTAAGTCTTGATCTTCTAAAGGGTTTATTGGGACTAATATCTTCTGAAACATCATATACCTCATAATTCTAGACTTAAAACAATTTTTATTAATTTATAATTTGTTTCATTTCATATAAATTTATATCTGATTTTATATTATTTTAAAACTTCTCTAGTACTTGTCTGTAAATATCCTTTAACTTATCATCAGATTTTTCATACATTCTTCTGAGTATCAGTTCAGGTGTACTCCTTGCAAAGTAATCCATACGGGGAGTTCTGTCAACTATGAGATTATAATTTTCATCCAAGCCCTTTGCTTCTATTCCATCTACACGCACGTCGGTGTACTTTAAAATTTCCCGGGCCATATGGGTTACTATCACAGCCAATGAATCAGAATTTCCTATGAAATCCATGAAACTGGATATAATTTTTACTGCTGCTTCAAGTTCGGTTATGGCTTCAAGTTCGTCTAATAAAATTAATTTATCAGTTTCTCTGATAACTATGGGCATAAATGTTCTAAGGAATGATTCAAATGCTCCTGCATCAAGTGAACGTTTTTTAGAGAAGAAATAAACTTCATCAACAAGTTTTATACGGGCTTGAGTTGCACACACCGGAAGTCCTATCTGTGACATGATACATATTTGGGCTATGGTTTCAAGGAGGGTTGTCTTTCCTCCACTATTTGCTCCTGTTAGTAGAACAACATTATGGGGAGATTCTAATCTATAATTAATCCGCTGTATGTCAAGACTGTTCTCGAGTGCTAAATTTAGGTGAAGACCTCCCTGGAAACTGAATCCATCTGCAATTTCAGGTGGATTAAGGTCGTAGTAGTGTGCAAAGCATCCAAGTGTGAATTCATAGTCAAAGACAAGAATTTCATGAATTTCATCTTCAACCTTTTTTTTCATGATAGAAAGGGTTTTTGCTGCCTTAACATTTTCTTCATAGGCGTTAACATATTTCTTTGCCATTTCCTGTTTTTTAATTCTTTCAATTTCTACAGTATCTATTTCTACTGGATATTTTTGAATGAATGGATCGAATGAGACTCCGGTGATTTCACGCACTTCATTTTTGGCTTCGTTTATAACTTCGTCGAATATTTTTTGTAACTTTTTAGGCATTCCTTCATTTAATAGATCTAATACTTCATTACCTTTGAGATCGATTTTTTCAATTGCTTCTTTAAGCTTTAAATCGGCTTTGGTTTTGGCAGATTTTACGGTGTCGTCAAATATTGTCTCATCTAAATCAAGGGATTCTAATGAATTGAGAATATCGATAACATCTCCCAAAACAGATTCACGTCCCAGTATCTTTTTTATTTTTAGGGCATTTTCCATTATTTGATAATTTTTCTTGTAGTATTGGAGAACAACCTGTGGAACTATTTCAAATGTTTCTGAAGAGTTGTTTACCATGGCAATATTTTGTGATTCAAACTCTAATAATCCTTCACTGTAAACGTATATAATCAATTCAAAGTCTTCTGGATTTTCAAGTTCATTTCCTGTGATAATGGGGCAGTAACTGTTCAAACCCATTTCTATTAGTTGATGGTAGTCTTCCTGTGTTTCAACTAATATTGTGTTGGATGGATTGTAGTTGGGTTTTGGTTCTTCCATTGAATCTATTTTTTTGAGCAGGATTTTGATATCATCTAATGGTAGGTGGCTAACAGAATCTTTGGCTTTCATAACAAAATCGATGTTATCCATGATGGTTTTTTCATTTTTAAGAGGGCTCATCAAGAGTATCCTGTTCTCGCAGTACTTAGTATTGGCGAAGCTTAGTATTCGCTCAATAATATCGTTGTATATCTGTACTGCTTGATCGGTTTTAAGAAATTCTTGGCTAGGATTGCCTAGAATAGTATTTATAATGTGTATAGCCTTTTTCTGACTAACACCCTCAATACTGGTTATACGATCTACTTCGTAATTTTGAACAGCCTTTAAGAATTCTTTCTCGCCGCCAAAGCTTGAAATAATCTTCTCTGCTTGACGTTCCCCTATACCCTTAATCTTCTTCAGATCCAAACTACCACCATTTTTATTTAAGTCCACTTGACCAACCTATTAATTGTTAATATCTAACCCTTGTTATAAATGATTTTAGAGTCCATATGAGAAGTTCTAATAATTCTTTGATTGATCCTAAAGTTTTACTAATTTTAAGTTATTTTTTACAACTGATAGTGTAAATGATTTGACAATTATTTTTGATTATTAAATTATCTATTGAATTTACTGTTAATTCCATTTTCTATTTGTTCAAATAATTTTCCAACCAAAATTTTATCTATTATTTTCTATATGAAATCCCGATTATTGTGAAAAACTTTAATTTGAAGAAGATCAAGTATTTCTAAAGCTTTCTTAATTGTTATTAATAATTATTTATTACGAGAATATTTGGAGTTTACAATGGATTTTATATTATATTTGATTGTATTGCTTTTTACAGGGGCACTGGTTGGTTTTGCATCGGGACTTTTGGGTGTGGGTGGAGGTTTTATTATGGTGCCAATCCAATTTTTCCTACTCACATCATTAGGTGTTGATCCAACAACAGCTATTAGGGTTGCATTCGGCACTAGTTTGGCTGTGATTTTACCCACAGCAATCAGCGGAACACTTGGTCATGCACGTAGAGGTGCTGTTTTATTTCGGCCAATGATACTAATGGGTATTTCAGGATTAGTTGCCGCACTCATAGGTGGTACTTTAGCTGCTAACACACCAGGAATTTATCTTAAGATAATTTTTGGAATATTGGTTCTTCTTTCAGGTGTATGGATGTTAATTGCCAAGTACCCTGAGATAAGTGGCGAACCAAAAGAAGGATTTTTGAGTTATATATTAATTGGATTTGTAACAGGATTATTATCCGGACTGCTGGGTGTTGGCGGTGGGGTTGTTTTGGTCCCAATATTAGTTATATTAATGGGCTTTAGCATGATCCGGGCTGTTGGAACCTCAACAGCTGTTATAGCTTTCACTTCGTTGGGGGGAATAATTGCATATATGTCAAACGGTTTCAATGTAGCGGGACTTCCACCCTATTCAATAGGATATATTAATCTTTTACAGTTTGTTATATTGGCAGTAATAAGTGTACCGATGGCCCAAATAGGGGTAAAAGCGTCCCATAAACTTCCAGAGAAACAGTTAAGGTATATATTTATTATTGTGATGTTTTATATTGCATTAAAAATGATAGGAGTTTTCAGTTGGATAGGCCTTCCTTTATAAAAGAATAAAAAGTTGTTTTTTTTTTTTTTTTTTTTTAGTCTTTGAAATTTTTAGTTATGATCCTCATGATCCTTGAAAGTGGAGGTGTTGGATCGGATGATTCCCATGATGCAGAGGATGCAAGTTCTAGATAAAACTTTAACTTCTGCAGTGATAATGGTCTGTTTTCAAGGAATTTACATGTTTTAACAGCAAGATCTTCACTTTTATAACACGGGTTCATCTCTGTTGCCTTTTCATAACATGTTTTAGCTTCATTAATTTTTCCCATTTCAAAGAATATGATTCCAATATCCACCCATAATTCCGGATATTTTGGATCTAAATTGAATATTTGATTATAACATGCTGCTGCTTTTTGTAATCTTCCAGATGTGAAATATATAAGTCCTCTATACTTCCAAACATCAATAAAGTCAGGGTAGATGTATAATGCCTTATCATAATATGTTAAGGCCTTTTCAAGTTTCCCCAAGTCGTAGTAAAGATTACCCAGATTGAATGAGATATATGCCTCGTCAAGATCTTCGGTTTCAAATAGTAGAACCCCACTGTTGGAGGTATTCTTGTTGAGTATGTTATTTTCGAATTCTGTGATCTCTATTTGTTTCTTGATTTTTTCTATTTCCTGTTCTATTTTGAGGTTATAACCTATGCTCTGTTCTTTTAAAAGCTTTTTTAGTTTTTCTATCTGATTTTGCGGGTCGGGATATGTTTTTAGGAGAATTTCTATGTAGCTGATTAGGTTTTTAGGTTTTTGTGATAATATCTCCTCTTTAAACTCGGAGTATTCTTGATCCTTAATTTCTTCTTCTATTAACCACAATAAATCATCGTCTGAAAATTTAATCTCTCTGTAGTCTAATAATTCTCTGAACTTTTGGATATCACCAAATTCGTAATTGTAACGGGATTTCCTGACAAAGGTTTCTATATAAACATATTTTTGGGTTGATCTGAGTATATCTCTATTCTCTTTAAGTTCTTTAATCCTGAATTCTTTAAGTATTGGTGGAGAATTCTTTTCATCGGGTGTTTGGGCTTCTTTAACAAGTAATTTATTCTCAAATTCTTGAGTTTCTAGTTGTTTTTCGATTTTTTCTATTTCATTACTTAGCGGAGCTTGATGGGCTATGTTTTGTTCTTTTAAAAGTTTTTTAAAGTATTCTATTTGGCTTTGTGGGTCAGAATAGGTTTTTATTAGAATTTCTATGTAGTTGGTAAGGTTTTCAGGGGTTTTTGATAATATTTTGTCTTTAAATTCTGTGTATTCTTGGTTTTTAATTTCTTCTTGAATTAGCCATAGGATTTCTTCATCTGAGAATTCCAATTTTCGATATTGGAGTAGTTCACGAAGTTTCATAATATCTGTAAATTCATAATCATATCGGGATTTTCTGTTAAATCCTTCTATATAATTGTAACGTGAATTTTTTACAAACTTTTCGATGTAGATGTGATAACCGCTTTTAATCAGTTTTTCAGTTTTAATTTCAATGTCTTGTAAATCTTGATTGTTTGATTTATTTTCATCCGAATTATTAGCAATTAAATCTTCTTCAGATACTTTATCTGGAGATTCAGATGTTTTAAATGGTTCAAAGTTTTTTAAATCCTTTAATTGGTTTAGTGCTATTAGTGCGCTATCTCTGAGGTTTTGATCATCGCTTTTCAAATCTTCAATTATAGGATCTATTGTGATTCTTCCCAGTGCGTTTATTGCTTCTTCCTTTACAGAATTATCTGGGTCGTGTAGTGTTTGTATGAGTGGTTCTGTTGCCTTTGAATCTCCAATTTTTCCCAGTGCTTCGGCTGCTCTGCATCGAATTCCAATATGTAAATTCGTAAGATTTTGGATAAGTGGTTGTATTGCTCTTTTATCTTGTATTCTTCCCAGTGCTGTTATTGCTTCTTCTTGTATTGTTTTATCTGGGTCGTGTAGTGTTTGTATGAGTGGTTCTGTTGCCTTTGAATCTCCAATTTTTCCCAGTGCTTCGGCAGTTTTCCATCTGATTCCAATGTGCTGATTGTTGAGGGTTTGTATGAGTGGTTGTATTGCTCTTTTATCTTGTATTCTTCCCAGTGCTGTTATTGCTTCTTCTTGTATTGTTATGTCTGGATCTTGTAGTAATTCGATTAATGGTTCGGTTGCACGTTTATCTCCGATTCTTTCAAGAGCATTCATAGCTTCTCTACGAACATTTTCAGCATCATCCTTTAATGCATGGATCAGACCTTCAACGTCACCATTCTCTTCCATCTCTTCTATTCTGGTTTTTAAGAGATTAAATACCCTCATTGTATCACCACAAAGATTTTAATTTTTTTTATAAATTTTATATAAACAACAAATTTTTTTTACAGAAATCTTTTAACCGGTTCGATTAAATCCATTTTTATAAAATTTTGATTTTAGTCCTAAACAGATATTCCATTTTTATGTTTATTATATGATATTATCTTATTAAAACTCCTACGATAAAAAAATAAAAAGAATTATAAAATAATTTAGGAACTCACGTATTCATTGATTTTGTAATGATATTATATCAATAAAAATCAGCGGTGATATGTTTTTTATAAAAGGAAATTTGTTTATTTAAATTTTTATATTTCTTTGATACCTTTTAAGAAATTTCCAGTTGTAATACCGCCGGTTGAGATATTTTTAACCTTTGATTTAAGTAGATTCATATTTTTGGTGGTGTTAATTCCTTTTTCAATATATTCCAGTCCCTTAATGTATATGGAAGTCATTTCGTTTGCATAATCATATGTTTTATTTCTCACATCCAAAACAATACTGTCTATACCCATTTGGGAAATAGTTGGAAGATAATCGATTAAACATAGTTCAACTGAGTTTAAAACATGTGTATTCCCTTCTGAATCAATTTTAACCGGAAAAATCTGTCTTTTTTCGTCTTGAATTCCCCAGAAGTGATCTGTTGTATTTTCATTTTTAGATTCGGGTATTATTGATAATAAACAGTCCTTTGAAATCATTGCATCAACATTTCCCTGGACAACAATTTCAAAACCATTTTCCACATCATGAATTCTTGAATTTGAAATAACACTCCCTAATTCATCCCTTGAAAGCTCTGCAGAGGGGGTTAATGTATCAAAGAATTTTGAAAGCGTTAAAACAGAATTTTTATTCCAAATATTCAGCCCTGCAGAACCGGACAGTTCTATGTTCTGGTTGAATTCCTTAATTCCAATAGCAGCACCCAATCCATCAACCATAATATTATGATTAAGTTTGGATTTTAATATTTTGAAATAATTATTTAGTTGATATTGATGGGTTATTTGTGGCCATTTCCAGATAAATTCTGCAATATTTTCCTTACACAAATCCTCTGCAGTTTTTAAAAGGGATAAAATGTTATCAATCTGGCATGGGCCCTTTTTAATTGAATCTGCATGGTTTTGGGGACAGCTGTTGCAAATGTTTTTACAATTTTTAGATGGGTTGGGTTCGTAATAAACACGTTTAGCACCTCCATCTAAACTACCTCTAACCGTGTCTATGCTATCAGCATATACTGCAAGACCAATTTTACGGGGGGATAACGTATTTTCTCTATTTTTAATTTCAGTGGATTGTTTTTTAATATTTTCAAATCGACTTTCAGCTTCTTGAACCTCGAATTCACTTGGTTTGAATGTTTTTAAGAGTTTAACATCGGCTTTTTCGAGGAATTCGCGTCTGAACTGGTTTAACTTACTTATTGGTGAGAATAGATCTCCAGAATATTTAATTGAAACATCTCTGAGTACAAATGGTGTTTTTCCTGTTTTTTGGAGTTGATTTTCTATTTGTTGCGTGGTTAATGGTTTTTTAAGTGCTTTTTCCATTTGATAATTTGATTTTAAGCATGCCTCATGTTCAACATTATCAAATCCAATAAATTTGCCATGGAGATTGGCTTTAAGATCATCATCCCAACTCATTATGATGTCTATGGGTATTGATGGTTGGGCAGTATTTTTGATTATAGCTCGAGCCTCATGATTCAGTGATATGGAACGTGTTAAATATAGTTTAGAGCCAACTTCCACTTTTTGTCCTACATTTAAAAATACTTTCTCTGCTTTATATTTTGGAGCAGTTTCTAAAGCCATTCCATAGGATTCGGATAGTTCATTAAAATCTTGTTTAAACTCATTAGATTTATCCAATTTTTTAGGCGATAAAAAGGCAATTCCATCTCCTTTCTCTATTTTAAATTTATTCTCTAATTTTACACGTATGGTGTTCGTTTTTTCGTAGAAGAATTGTACATGTCCAATGTAGAGACCACGATTTCCTGGAGATTCACGATTCATAACTAATTTATTTTGTGACTCTGTGAGATATCCTCCTGTAAAACCGCGATTAAAAGCTAACATAAGTTTGGAAACATCTTGAGGATTGGGTTTCCATATACCATTAGATAATGAGTCTAACGCTTTCCTATAGATCGATACAACGATACCCACATAGTCAGCCGACCTCATACGTCCTTCTATTTTTAGAGAGTTAACCTTAGAATTTACAACATGCTCTAAATTTTCATATACAGCAAGATCTTTGGTACTTAGAAGATATTTATTATTGATATCTATGGACTTGGGTTCGAATGGTCTTCCAAACTTGTCTACTTTCCCCCCTATTAATGTATATTTTTTACGACAGGGCTGTGCACACATGCCTTTATTCCCGCTTCTTCCACCTATAAATGAAGACAATAGGCACTGTCCTGAGTAGGAGTAGCACAATGCGCCATGTGCAAATATTTCTATTTCAATATTTTCTGTTTCTTTTAGGATTTCTTCTACCTCTAATATTCCAAGTTCCCTGGCTAAAATAACTCTCTTAAAACCGAATTTAGCTGCCCATTTTACCCCGGCAATATTATGAATTGTCATTTGGGTAGATGCATGCATATTCAAATCTGGAACTATTGCCTTTGATAGACTTGCAATTCCCAAGTCTTGAATTATAACAGCATCCACACCAGATTTATAGAGCCATATAAGATATTTTGCAGCAGATAATATCTGAGAATCATTTATTAGGGTGTTGACAGTGACGTATACCTTAACTCCCCGGATTTTAGCATATTCTAATCCTTCTTCAATTTCTGATTCACTAAAGTTGACTGCAAATTTCCTGGCACCAAATTTTTTACCAGAAATATAAACAGCATCTGCCCCTCCATTAACCGCAGCTTTTAATGCCTCTAAAGAACCTGCAGGTGCTAATAATTCAGGTATATCATTTTTTGCCATATTTTTCCCTCTAAATTATTGTCTTTATAATTGGATAATATAATATTTTTTTAAAATTTTACTCGTAAAATGGATAATCATAAAATGGTTGGTCAACAAATCAAAATAAATGTTTAAATATTCAAGGTGTAATTAATGAATGCATATTTAGAAATACTCAGACCCTTCAATGCCCTTATGGGAGTTATAGCAGTACTACTTGTAGCCCTTATAAGTGGAATCTTCAATTTATATGTCCCCGTTGCATGTATAATTGTTTTTATATTTACCGGTGCTGGAAATGCCATCAATGATTATGTTGATCATAAGATTGATGCAATAAACAAGCCTGAAAGACCAATACCCTCCGGAAGAATATCATTAAATGCAGCTGCAATCTATGCAACTATACTTTTTGTTATTGCTACAATAATGTCACTTTTAATTGGAATAATCCCTGGTATTATAGTTGTTTTAAGTGCCATTTTAATGTTTTTATATGCATATAAACTTAAAAAATCATGTCTAATTGGAAATCTTAGCATTGCATTTCTAACAGGGCTTTGTTTTGTTTTTGCAGGAGTTGTACTTCAAACGGTTTATTTATCAATACTTCTAGGATTCTACGCATTTTTAATGACCATGGCAAGGGAAATTGTAAAGGATATGGAAGATGTTGAAGGTGATAGTATGGAGGGTGCAAATACATTTCCATTAAAATTTGGAATGAAATCCTCATCTATCCTAGCAGCATTTTTTATGATACTTGCAAGTTTAACCAGCCCCGCACTATACTTTATCGGTATTTTTAATATTTTATACCTAATAATCCTCGTATTTGCCATAATAATCTTCCTTATAGGTGCTTTGTCAATTCTTAAGGATCAGTCCAAAAAGAATACTCATATAGTTTCTAAAAGAATTAAAATCGGCATGGGAATTGTTTTTTTAGCATTTGCACTGGGAGCTCCTATAATATCAAATTTATTACACATGCTATGAATATAATTCATAAAAAATATGTATAGTGGGGATATTTATGGATATGAAACTCATACCCATTGGGGTTATAAATTCACAATACCTGACTAAAGATGATGCACCTCACCAGGGTCGTTATTCTACAGAAACAAGTACAATAACCGTTTTTGATGAATTTTTAGATGGATTAGATGGTCTTGACGCAAATAAATATTTAATCATCTTATACTGGCAGGACTGTGCAGAACGTGATAAATTAAAGGTTATACCCCATGGTAAAATAAAGAAAAGAGGAATATTTTCTACAAGAGCACCGGTACGTCCCAATCCTATAGCATTCTGTTTAGTTGAGCTTGTGGATATGAATAGAAATAAACTCACAGTTAAATGGCTTGATGCACTGGATGGATCGCCACTTCTGGATATTAAACCGTATTGGGAGGAATTGGATACAATATAAGATGATCAATATTTTTATTTCTCACCAGATATATTTCAGATTAAAATGCGAATGTAACTCCAGTTGGAAATATTTTCTTTTTGTTTTATGTTGGGCAATTTAAGACTAAAATATGCCTCTATAAAGCTTTGAAGTAGTTTAAAATTTTATACGAATATTCCAAAAAAGATTAAAAAAAAATTTAAGTTACAATAACTCTTACAAATTTCCAACATGGGTTTACACCACTTACAATGTTTCCTGAATAAGTTATGTTTAGATCATAATATCCACGCGGATCATTGCCAAAAGTATTTACTTTACCGGGATCATATTTGAAATTTACATTTCCATTTGACCAATCAGTCCAAAACATATGATTATATAATATATCTTGTGGGGCTTCATGTAGACAACCATTGAAAGCTATTTTAAATCTTAAATTTCTCCATGGAGCAGGACTCCATGAACCATCATATTGTTTCATCATAAGTTGAACTGGAAATGTAGTAGCTTTACCTAATGGTGCATTAAATGTATCAGGACATACAATTTTTGTATCAGAATTTTCCATATGTGAATTTGTTGCATTACACGGTGCTATGATTATCATGCTGAAAACAATGCACAATATTAATGCACAGTATTTTATTGTGTGTTTCATAATATCACCTCTAAAATTTGATAAGTTATCCGAGGATAGCTTATAATAAAATATCCTTAATTTTAATTTTTAGTTTGAAAAACCATATTGCCTATACCTATTAACATATCAAACAATTCCTTGACTGGTGCGGAAAAAAAACCAAATTGCACTGAAAAAGTTTTTTTATAATATTTTATTTTCATTGTTAATTTAAAAGTTTAAGTATTTAAGATTTTCCTTAAAATGGGTATTCTATGTTTATAAATTTCATCACACTTGCAAAGTAAATGCATAATTAGCAAACTTATTATCTGCATTATTGTAATATGTGCAAGTAAAACCTTTATAATTAAAAGAATATGGCAACTTTCCAAGAAGATTTCATCAATTGCAATGATAAAAATTGGATAGATTAAAATTATAAGTGTTAACAGCTATTAGGGATATCTGATTCTTGCCAACTAATTTTCAGTTTGAATAATAAAAATATTTTATAAATTAGATAATAATATTTAAGAAATACTGAAAATAAATTACAAAAATTATTGTTAAGATTAAACCAAATTTTTTATAATTTACTAATAAGTATTTTACAGTTATAAAAATATGTGTTGTTATGTTTAATGGTTACTAAATGAAATAAATCCAAAAATGCTTCATCATAATGTTACGAGTAACCTGGAGTATTGGTATTTTAAATTATTAAAAAAAATAGATTTTATATTTAAATTGATTATATTATATAATACTAAATTAAATATTACAAAAAAATCGAATTTCAACTATCGGAGAGAAGTAAGATGAATCTAGTATGGTTTAAGAAATGGGGATGGATTTATCGCCCAATATCAGTGATTGGGTGGATTATTAGTGTATTAACAATTATACTATGTGTCCAAGTTTTTATCGCAGTAGATATACGTTCAAATTCGGTAAGTGATCTGTTTTATGGCGTGCTACCTTATTTTGTATCGTATTTAGTTATTGCAGGTTGGATTGCATCAAATACTTCAAATGAATAGTTAAAAATGTATTATTAAATGTATTGGAATAATTTACTATTATTTAATGGGAATATAGACTTGAAGACTTATCTGTTCTATGTAATGTGAGTAAATCTAATCTATAAATGACTAAATGTGCGATGTAACGCCCACCAATGTTGGTTTTTGTTTTCTTTTTTGGGGAGGTATTAATAATGAACTCAGAAAACCAATTATTAATATGATAGTAATAATGTTAAAAGCGAATTTCATTGTTTGGACTTTCTGGGGAGATGCCAATATCTGTTTTTCATTGATATTTCCATGATAATTGGGTTCAATTTGTTCAAGGAATTGATGTGTTCCTATTATTTGTTCTTCTGAATAATTGGATGTGTGATTGTTGAAAACTATACTCATACCACTAAAACTACCTATGATTAATATTACACCTAAAACAGCTGTTCCCAGTGATGAACCTAGATTTATGCCAGTATTCATTATACCCGATGCATCTGGTTGTTGATCTGATCTTGCAACTGAGAATATAACGTTAGCAGAGTGGGGGAATACAATTCCCATACCGATACCTAGAAGGAATATCCCTGGAACCATATCCAATATAGTTGTAGAAGGGGCGAAAATCGTGCTTAAATAGATACTTCCGGTCATAGAAGCCAGAGAACCCAGTGCAAGAATATAACGTGGTTGAATTCTTGTTGATAGTTTGCCCGCTGCAGAGGACATTATGAATATTGCAACACTCATGGGGATCAGTGTTAAACCTGTTGTCAATGGATCAGCACCGAGAACTCCCTGAACATATACGGGAATTATAAAGAGTACTCCGCCAATGGTAAAATTCATTAATAAACGCACTATATTTGCAAGGGTGAAACTACGATTACTAAATAGGGAAACATCTACTAATGGTTGTTTATTATTATTTATACGATTTTTTTGATAGAAATAGAAAATAACCAAAAGGATCAGCCCAATAATAATTGGGTATGGGGCTATGTTCCAATTATTAGGATTGTTTAAAAGTAGAATACCTATTACAAATAGGAATATGCCTGATGCGGAATTAATTGCTCCAAGAACATTTAGATCGGTCCATTTCATTGTTGGTGGGAAACTTGAGATTTCCCTTGAAAAAAGTACTATCACAATTATAATAACCAACTCTAAACCAAAAGCATATCTCCAACTGTAGTAGGTTGTTAAAAAACCACCTATTATAGGTCCTAAAGTGCCAGCACCAGATGCCATAGAACTGGTTATACCCAGGGCAAAAGCTCTTTTTTCTCCCTTGTAACTTCCCGATATTATGGATGTTGAAGCAGGCATCATTAAAGCCGCACCAATACCCTCCAGTATAGACCATCCTATTAACAACATAATGCTGTTAATGCTGAGTGCTGCAACAACAGTTCCTACGCCATAAATACCGGCCCCTGTTAGAAAAGTTCTTTTCCTACCAAGAATATTTTGTAATCTTCCACCAATAAGCATTAAACTTGCCATTGTAAGTGCATAAGTAGCAATAATTATTTGTATAGTTGCAATATTAGTATGTAAATCTTTTATAAGGGAGGATATGGCAACATTTAAGAAGGTTTTATCAATTACAATGGTAAAAATTGATAGAGTAACAATTATAAGTGTTAACCAGCCACTTTGGATCTCTTTTTCTTGCCCCACCCATTCACATCCGAAATATAATGAAGATTTAAGATATGTTACAAATAAAATTTAGATTTTGTGAATTCTAGAATAAATTTACAAAATATACTATTCACTAAATTAATAATATTAATTTGAATTTGTTTTTAAATAAATTTTTTCTAAATAATTTATTATTCCAACTTAAATAGCAAACAAATAAATCTCGGGATTAAAAATTAATATATAATAGTTTTTTTTAAACTGAAGGAAGTTCAAAATGTCTAAGAAAGTGGAAGATTTTATAGAAAATTTAAACGTAACAAGGGATATATCCTCAAAGTTTGCTGTGTCTGAGAAGATTATCAGAACCTCAGCTAAAGGGCGTAAATATTTAGACCTTACTTTGGCTGATAAAACTGGTCAGATGGATGGAAGAATGTTTACACCCGATGTGGATATTATTTATGATTCAATAAATTTGGGCAGAGTATATGATGTAATTGGGAGAATAAGTGAATTTCCACCAGATTCTGGAAAGTACAATATGGTTGTAAATTTGATAGATGAGTTAGATGAAGGTGAATACCTTTTAGAAGACTTTGTTATGATATCCCAAAACAATTCTGATGATCAGATAAAAGAGATCAGCCGAGCAATAAATGAGGTGCAAGATGTTAATATTAAAAGTCTTTTAGAGGCATTTTTCTGTGATGATGATTTTACAAAGGAATTTTATATGGCACCCGCAGCAATTGTGCATCATCATAACTACATGGGAGGACTTCTTGATCATTCTGTTGAGATATTGGAGATATGTAGAACCATGTGTAAAATTTTCCCAGATCTGAATAAAGATCTCCTCTACTGTGGAGTTTTATTGCACGATATTGGTAAAATTAAAACTTACACCTATGGAACCGGACCTATAGGATTTTCAGAAGAGGGTGATCTGCTCGATCATATATACATCTCCTGTGAAATGGTTAAAGAAAGAATGGTAAAATTAGAGACACCTCAAGAGTTATCAAATCAGATACTTCATATGATATTGAGCCATCATGGATATATGAGCAATGGATGGGGTTCTCCTGTAGATCCAAAAACATCGGAGGCTTGGACATTACATTTTGCAGATAACATGGACGCAAAGGTTAAAGAAGCACTTCAAAGATGAATACTCCCTGATGATTGAGAGTTTCTGTTATTTTTGATACTATATTCTACTTTTTTTTGTAATCTAATCCATTGACATTTTTTTACAAAAAATTTATACTGGTTTTTACATAAAATATAATGACAATTATTAGTTGGACAGATTTATTGTTGTAGAAGAAAATCGAAAAAGACTCGGATCGTTGTTTGATGGTCTTGCTGGAGGTTATCTTATATTAAAACCAGAATATGGGAAAATTAAATTTAAATGGGTAGATTTTTTTTTTAAACTCTAATTTATTTTAAACAGTTTCATAGATTTTTAATTTAAAGGGAGTTAAATTATGGACAGAAAAATTAAGATGGTTTTTGTACTGTTTATTTCAGTAACTATTGTTTTTGCAGCATTGGAGTACCAACAAAACCAGCCTGTTAAACTTCAAGGTGTACAAGTTAATGATTATCAGGGAAAGAAACTGACACCAATTGATAATATGCCGAAAACATCAATAAAAGGTACCCAATATATTAATGAGAGTAATTATACCCTTGAAGTCACGGGTTTGGTACAGCATCCTCGAAACTACACCTATGCCGAAGTTTTAAATCATACAGCATATCAAAAGGTAGTTACATTAAACTGTGTTGAAGGTTGGAGTGCTACTGTTTTGTGGCAGGGAGTTCTAGTATCTGACCTTTTGAACGAGGCTAAACCACTTCCAACGGGGACGGTAGTTATATTCACAGCAGCAGACAACTACACCACATCATTTCCAATCGAATATCTTTACAACAACAAAATAATACTCGCCTATAAAATGAACAATGTAACAATACCACCGGAGTATGGTTTCCCATTCCAACTGGTTGCTGAAAGTAAATGGGGTTATAAATGGATAAAATGGGTTACAAAAATAGAAGTATCCAACGACACTAATTACACAGGCTACTGGGAAAGTAAAGGTTATACTAACGGTGGAAATCTGAATCAAAGTTATTTAGGGGGTTGATTAAGGGAATTACATAGATTTTAATTTGGGGATAGAAAATTTAAATTGGAAAATAATCCAGATTAAAGGAAATTGTTAATATAAAAAATTTTAAGGGTTAATTCCTCCTCCCCAATTTTTTACTCAAAATTAAATTTTTTTTTAAAAAAAGACTATTACAACATTAATGAGTCATGAATTTTTTAGGTCGAGTTCATCTAGAATTTTGTTAATATCACTCTGTGTTTGTTCAATTGAATTACCTGTGTTGATAACATGCCAATTCTTTGCTAATTCCAATGCTTTACCTCTGACTTTCACAAGGTCGTTTAAGTTTTCAAACATTTCGTGTTCGTTGCGTTTTAGCAGTCGTTTTAGCAGTTCATCTGGTTCAACATCTAAAAAAAACATGTAATTTGATGTTGGCAGTACAAATGAAAAGAAAGCATATAACAATTTTGCAACGGGTAATGGAAGATAGGCAACTCCCATGAGGTAGCGAACCATTATGATAGTTTCACCTTTGTTACGGTATAACCGTACGGATCTGATCACATCAAAGGCGTAGTACATCGATGCTTTGATATGATTAATTTTTCCCCTTCCTAATAAAGCTTTTTTAGCTTTTATACCGTATTTATTATCATCAGATGGATGGGTACGTACAATTACATGTTCGCCATTCATAAAATATTTTTGCCGAACTAGATTTGCCTGAGTATCCTTACCCGAACCATCCAACCCGTCTATTATTATGTAACGCATTTATTACTCCTTTCAAATTTTTTTAATTATATGATTATAATTTTTTTAATTAGTGAAATATCAGATCCCCATCATAATTAATAAAAGATATGTGCCTACTGCAGAGAAACATGCAGTTATATTGTCGAGCCCTCGAGGTGTTATACCTTCCAATATTGTTGCAACAAGCGCTACTACAGGTATAATTATGAAATTAGATGCAGGTACATGATAGTAATATAACACAATTGTTAGACTTAAAATCAGCACAATGAACATTCCAATTGAACCTTCAAAACTTTTTACATCGCCCAGTATTTGATATTTATGTTTACCATACCTCTTCCCGATTAAAGCCGCCATTCCATCACCATAAGACATTGCTGCTATTCCCACAGCAATTATCCAAGGCTGATTAAAGAAAAAGAAAGCAAGAACAGTCCATGATATAGCATAATAAACAAGACCAAGACCATGGCCAGATGCAGATATTCTGTCCCCCAATTTAATAGGGGAGTATGGGCTCATTAAAAAAGTTAGAAATATAAACGGAGCAGCAACAAGGAAGGTTATAATAAATCGACTGGTAAAAAGTGGTAACATGAAAAGAATATTTCCAACCATTATATGGAGAAACTTACGACTAAAAGTAGGATATTGGTTCAACACTTTTTCCGATATAATGAGTAAAATGACAATATATCCATAGACCAATATCAGTCCAACAATATCGCTATATATCATGTCATTTATGAAGTTCTTTTACATATAAGAGAATTTGTATTGTATTGGTCTAAAATAGTTTAAATTAATATTTTATACCTCTAAAATTTTATGAGTAATCTATTATATCTTAATGGAGAATATTTAATCAAATAGAAATATCAGAACTTTAACCAATAATATACTAAATGAATTAAAACATTTTATCCTGTTTATAATTTATATCACATGTATTTGAAGGAGATCAATTGGTATGTACATATGTTTGGAAGGAATTGATGGATCGGGTAAGTCAACCCAGATAGAATTACTAGTAAAGTGGCTTGATGACTGTGGAATTGACGTTTTGATGGTCTTTGAACCTACAGGATCTCCTGCAGGTAAACTTATTAGGGAGCTTTTGCAAAATCCAAATGCAACTAAAAATAACTTTCAAAATACACTTGCACTGCTTTTTGCAGCTGATCGAATTATTTTAATGGATAAAATAGAAGCTGCAGAGAAAGAAGGAAGGGTAGTAATAAGTGATCGATGTTTCTATTCCAGCATGGCCTATCAAAATGATGGAGATTGGATAGGTACAATTAATAAATTTGCTAAAAGGCCTGATTTAGTTTTACTACTGGACATAGACCCTGAAACAGCAATTTCACGATGTGAGGGTAAGGACAGCTTTGAAGATGTTGATTTTTTAATAAAAATAAGAGAAAGATATCTTGAAATTGCAGATAAACAAGATTTTGCAGTTTTAAATGCAAGAAATGGCTTGAATAAAATTCACGATGATATAAAAAGGGTTGTGGCCCGTAAATTGGGCATGTGCATCTAAAATGTGATTTTTATAAAGAAAATAAGAAGATTTATTCTGGAAGTTTAGTTTCGACTCTATTTTTCTTTTCAAGCACATCAATTCTTTCATTTAATGCTTTAACAATGTAATTCCTTCCATCTTCAAGATCTTTTATCGTACCCTGAAACATTGGTCCGGCATCTGTCTGTTTAACCTCGAGATTGTAATTTTCCATTACATGGGCAATTATCATACCAGTAACTCCTGGTGGAATTATCATTTCGAACTTTTCAACTTTTTTTTCTACCAATTTATATCCCTCCACAGATTATAAAATATAAATTTTAATTTGATTTAAGATACTCCCTAACGGGTTCTAAAATTTCTATTAACCTTTTCATAACAGAATTTTTAAGGTCAAGGGGGTGTAGTTCATTTTTTGCATAGATATCCAACAGATCTTGGTAACTGAGCTCAAGATTTCCACCAAATTTCTCTGGTCGTTCTATTAATAGTGTCTTATCTTCGGTGAATATGAAGTGTTCTGCAATTTCAATAACTGGATTACCTTCAACCTGTCCTTGTGGACAGAAACTCTTCTGCAACTTCTTCTTTATAACATCTGGATCGTCATCTATTGCAATGTAATTATCTTTACTGGAAGACATTTTATCAGATCCGTCTGTACCATGCAGTAATGGTGTATGTAGGCAAACAGGAGCTTCATATCCCATTCTTGGTAAACTCTCCCTTGCAAGCATGTGAATTTTTCGTTGTTCCATACCACCAAGTGCCACATCAACATCTAAAAATATCATGTCAAGTACCTGCATAAGTGGATAAATTACTTCTGCCACTTTGTGGTCTTTACTATCCCTTGTTATCTGCGCCATACTACGTTTAGCACGTGTTAAAGTTGTTGAAATGGATAGTTCGTATATTTTGTACGTGTAATCTTCAAGTGTTTGATAACTCGAGCCTAATATGAATTCAGTATCTTCAGAAAGCCCTAATGCTCTGAAACATTTTTTATTGTAGTTTGATATTTTTTCTATTTCTTCAAGACTTCCCTTACCATTTAAATATGCATGAAAATCTGCAAGTAGAATTTTTACTTTGAATCCTGCATTTTGAAGATCTATCATTTTTTTAACAGTAATTGCATGTCCTAAATGGACACTTCCTGATGGTTCGTATCCTATATATGCAATTGGTTTGTCTTTTTTGATTTTGTCTATGAGTTCTTCTTCTGTCACCACTTCGAGGGTGCCTCTTTTAATATTTTCCATCTTAGAGTTAAGGTCCATATTATCACCATTACAATAATCAAATTAAATCTTTAAAATATAAATATTTAGAATAGTACACTTATTATCTAATTTAAACTATAGCAGTATATTATTTTGCTATTTATTTATTAGATATTTCTGGTGTTAAGAATATAAAGTATGCCTTCAATTTCAACCACCTTAACTTCGTCACCAATTTCCAAGTCTGATGTTTCAGCGTTAAGATTTATATCAACTGGTTGGTATGTATCGGGGTGTAGTATCTGAATGGTTTTCGGTGTTTTTGATGTTACATTTGTGGTTTTTATATCTGAGCTTCTTGCAACAACTTTAATCTTGTTGTATTCTCTCCACAATACCGACCAAACATCATGTGATTCAAGGTTGTTTAAGAGTATTTTTTTACCATCAAATCCTTTAACTTGTCCTTTACGGTTTTCGTATTCTATGAAATCATGCTTTTGAAACTCTGGCAGTCTTATGGATATCCATATTCTGTACAAGTCCTTTCCTCTGGACTTGTCCCTTCCAACTAAACGTGGTGATTCCTGTACAACTCCTCCCATAACATCTTTAACTGCAGTTGTAAGTTTTCTGGCGGCTTTATAAGATCCAATATAATAATCCACGCCTTCTTTAATCATAGAAACGTCTGATACATAGGCCATTCTATTTTTTACCGATAATGAGCTGATCTTGCCCCTCATTATACTGTCTATGGTTTGTAGTTCTTTGGTTGATGGGAATCTTTTGTCTGCACGTATCTGAATAACTGATTCAAAATAGCCTGAAGCATATTTACTGCAATCTGGACATGCCCCCTTCTTTATTTTGACATTTGTTCTATGTTCTTCGATGATCTGTGTTCCCATAACATTTCCTTCGGCGTGGATAATGCATTCATAGATGGAACCTCTGATTGTTAATATCTCAACGGATACTTCAAGATCTTGAACGTAGGATGATGTTTCATAATTTTCCATCACAGTTAATGTAACAAGTTCTTCTTCTGACAGCTCTGAATCTTGCCATTTAATACCCTTTAAAAGTGAACTGCAGTGTGCGCAGATAGTTACTTCTAAATCTCTTGGAATGGTTATGATCTTTGCTTCCTTTACAAAGCATGATGTACATATGCCTTCGTATAATTCTTGATCTTCGCTACCGCATCTTGGACAAAACATAATTTCACATTAATATCAAATAAATATTTTCTATGTAATTTTAATCTATTAAGACCAATAAAATAAAAAAAGAAGAAATTTAAATCATTTAAAGTGTTTTTAAAGGCGCTTTAGCACCGCATGCTTCACATTTAAGTATGAATATTCTATCTTCTCTAATTATCTTGGTATCTGGCCTGTTACACTCGTGGCACATTATGAAACGGTTCACATAATCTTCTATCTTTTCGTTTATTAGGTAGTGGGTGAACTTTCCCTGCAGTATGGCACGTGTTCCTTCAAGGTTTCCTGCTGTTCCAAGTTCTCTTAAAAGGAACTTCAAAACATGCTGTGGATCTCTGTTAAGTGCATCTGTTACCTCGGTGAAGTTCTGTATCATGGTCCTGTTTCCCTGGATCATGGAATATGCATTGGGTACATTAAACCTAGTGGTTTCTTCGACCTTTTTTGGGAGCTGCTCAATTGCTCTGTCAAGTAATTCGTTATAATCAGACATTTTATACCTCCTGTATATGAAATTTTATATGTTTGATATTTTTTTTTATGAGTTTAAAAGTTTATTTATAATCGATAGATTATAGTTTAAAGATTGAAATAGAGTTAGAAAGTTAGGAACTCTCAAATTTATTGTTCCTAAACTATTTTTAAGTAGCCCTGTTGAGGTTCGAAAATTATTCCCTTCCTCTTGAGTATCCTTAATATTTCTTCCGCCTTTTCTTCACTCATATTATATCTCTCTGACATTTCAGTTATAAGTATGTTTTTTGGTGTTCTTCCACCATACTCTTCTCCTAGCTCACCTAGGACTTCGGTAACTATACGGATTTTATCACGGTCAGATTTAGCTGGACGGCCTTCAACTTTGTCTATATCAAGTTTACCCGTTTCAGGATCGTATCCTACCTGTTTCATACACTTCATTTGTATAGTAATTGCACGCTGAGCATCTATTTCGGTTACTTCGGTTCCAAGCCTGATCCTGGAACTTGCCTCTGAAAGCCTGATAAGTGCTTCCAACTGACGGGCTGTTATGGGTACAGGTGAATCATCTTCTGCTGCTCCACCTCTCATTCCAACATAAAATTCCTGTAGAACCGCTATTGCTTCATCAGTAAGTTTTGGACTGACTTCACGTCTTGCATATGCAATATATTTTCTGAGCAGTTCCGGTTCAATCTCAAAGGGTATGGATGTTTCTTTATGTATCCTCAATATATGTGCCGCGAGTTTACTATCCTTTTCAACGTTGGGCTTATCTTCCACAACAAAAATCAGATCAAAACGTGATAAAATTGGTGATGGAAGGTCTATTTGTTCTCCAATAGATTTATACTGGTCAAATCTACCGAACTTTGGGTTTGCTGCAGCAAGTACAGAACAACGTGAGTTTAATGTTGCCATTATACCGGCCTTTGCAATGGATATTGTCTGTTGTTCAAGAGCTTCGTGAATAGCCGATCTATCCTCTGATCGCATTTTATCCAGTTCATCAATACATACATTACCTCTATCCCCCAGCACAAGGGCACCTGCTTCCAGTGACCATCCTCCAAATTCATCACGTACCGCTGCCGCAGTAAGTCCCACGCCACTGGTACCTTTACCGCTGGTGTAAATTCCCCTTGGGGCCAGTTTCGAAACATATTTAAGCATCTGAGATTTACCAATACCGGGATCTCCCACAATTAGTATGTGTATATCTCCTCTTATTCGGGTTTTATCTTCCAGTTCCTTTGGTGAACCACCGAAAAGCTGGAGTGCAATTGCTTCTTTTACTTCTCTATAACCTTGTATTGAAGGTGCAGTTGAATTTATAATCTTATTGTAAACATCAGGATCTGAAGCGAGCTTTTTAATTTCTTCTTCATCTTCTTCACTTATTTTAAGCTCTTCAAATTCATGTTCAAGAGGTTCTATGAAATTGCCGTAGATATAATTTTTAAAACGTTTAGTTTTTTCATCCCTTACAGTTTTCATTACTCCGGTAATTTTAACTATATCTCCCGGTGTTAAAGTGTCAACAAGATCGTCTTCCATTACAACCATTATTTGTTTGGGTTCTTCACCACCTGAAAGATTTTCAAGGGGCTCCTGGAGTTTTGTTGTTTGGGTGTCCATGAACTCTGATTCTTCTTGAAGTAATTTGAATGATCTACCTCCACATTCCTGACAAAGTGCGGGTTCACTTATCATGTTACTTGTTTGGGGAACTTCCTGAAGTCGCATACAACTTCTACACTCAAATAGTGCATTAATTATACGCGGACGGATTTCATCAGTTTTACGGACAATTCCATCAACTGCAACGAACTTTCCAATATATTTACTTCTTAAATATCTTAGCTGAATATTATTCCTAATATTTTCAAATCTTATATTCAACTCTGCATTTTTCCCAAGGGGATCTATATTCTTAATAGCCATCTGTGAAGCTTTTATAACTTCTTCAGGTTTTTCAATTAAAAGATCTGCAAGGTCTGGATCGAACATTTCGAGTTCAGAATAATTTACCACCACAGATCTTTCGTCTGGATATTTTTCCAGCGCCTCGAAGACTGTATCTTTATATTTAGAACTGAAAAACTCTTCAAATTTTGCAACCGAAGGTTTAGCTTTTTCTGTAGATGTTGGCATTTTTGAACTTTGCTCCTAATTATAATACGAAAGTTAATTCTTAGAAATATGAGTTAACTCTTCATCATATATATCAATATACATAATAAAAATTACAAATATCAAATTATTAATATCCAAATTACTATATGGTTGCCAAGATAATAAATGACTAATATAATTAAAATTTTGATGTCATCATTAAAAACTTGTGATTACATTTAAAATTGAATTGAAATGGTGATAAAATGAAAAAATCAAGATTAAATTTATTTAAATTAACCTCTATGAGTATATCTGTATTGGGTATCCTCTTTATTATTATAGCTGTTCTAGTAATTGCGGGTATAGGTATATGGGAAGTTACACAAAGTTTTTCAACTGATGTTGGAAGCGGAGCCAGTTACGATCAGTATAATACATTGACAACGGAATACGATGCATTAGAAAACCAATATCAGGATATTGGAAATTCTGTATTTACCTCTAAAAATATTAATTTAAAATCTGCATATTCTAATGCTCAACTTCAACTTGAAAATACTAATACAACCTTAGCTAGTGTGAACAGTGCATTATCAACTGGCCAACCACAGAGTGAAGTTACTGAAAGAATAAATGCTGCTCAGGCACAGCTGCTTATTGCACAAAAAAGTATGAACAATGTTACTTCATTGATGTAACATTTTTTTAATTCTTTTATTAAAATTGATGTTCTATTAAATAAAAAAAAATATTTTTTTTTAAATTATATTATCCGCGGATCAATCAGAACATTCTTTTAAAGCCCTTACCAACCACATACATCTCAACACTACCCTTCTTTGATGAAGGTGGTTTGGTTGTTTTGACTATTTTAAATCGTTCTCTAATATTTTTTACAATATTATCAAATTCTGCTCCTTGAAATGCTTTCATAACAAAGTTCCCGCTGTGCATTAAAAGATGGTCGCATACTTTTAGGGCATTATCTGCAAGATCTGCAGATCTGAAATTGTCTATATCCTTAATTCCCGATAATTTGGGAGATGCGTCGCATACAACTACTTGAGCCATTCCATTTAGAAATGATTTTGTTTTTGTGAGTATTTCTTCATCTGTGAAGTCTCCACGAACTGTTAAATAATTATCTTCATCAAATGGTCTTATCCATTCAAGATCCACACCAATAACCAAACCTTCCTCCCCAACAGCTGCAATGGCTACTTGTGACCATCCTCCAGGGGCAGCTCCTAAATCTACTACTTTATCGTGGGATTTAATTACTTTAAAACGTTTGTTAATTTGTAAAAGTTTGTAAGATGCCCTAGACCTGTACTGTTCTTTTTTGGCCATCTTGTAGTAATGTTCCTTCTTTCTTTCAGCATTGTAATTTTTTCCCATTCTATTCACGCCCCTTAAAATTTAGTGATTTACACTTTGAATCTCCAATTTTGATTATCTTTGCATCCAACTTTTTATCCTTAATATCCAGGACCATAACTGATGGATCAGACATTCTTGGGACTGTAGGGCTTCCAGGATTCAGAAGTAAAATGTTACCTACTTCTTTTATAAATGAAGTATGGGTATGCCCAGTTATAAGCACATCAACCCCCATTTCCATTCCAATATATTTAAGTTGTAGAGTATCTCCTCGAGGGTAAACTTCACCATGGTCAATACCTATCTTGATTCCTTCAATCGTAACGATTTCCTGTTTTGGAAGTTTTAAACCACACATTCTATCCACATTGCCTTGAACGCATAGTGTTGGTGCTAAATTTTCAAGTTCGTGAAGAACATCCATAGAAACTAGATCACCTGCATGGAAAATTACTTCAACATCTTCAAAAGCTTTAAAAACAGGTTCAGGAATTTTCAATGCTCTCTCAGGTATATGGGTATCTGATATTACACCTATTAACATATAAAATCTCCTTAACGTTTATTTTATGGATCTAATCATATTTTTATTTAAATTGATTAAATAATTCCATTTTTTTTGTATACAATAATTATTATATCTCTAATATAACTTTAAAATAACCCCTGGAGTTAGTTTGTTGAGTTGTTTATCAACAATAAAATCCCATTCTATAAATTCAAAAGCAGTTAACAATTAATTTTTTTATGATTTATAATATTTTTTAAATTTAATAGTAAAGTGTTTCTTAAAAATTATATAATAAGTTATGTTTGGATTGGTAAAAAAATATTTATCAAGCCAGATTGATATATTTCAAACTAAGTTAACCAAGAATATTATATATATGTCCATGCTTTTAAATATAAAAGTCTATATTATAAAGATGGTTAATATTTAAAAAATTATTTAGTCATGATAATTAGTCATTAATTTATAATATTTCATAAATTTTTTTAACAGCTGTACGAGTGATATAAATGCATGAAGTCATAATATGCGAGAAACCAAAGGCATCTGAAAAGATAGCATCGGCTCTTTCCAAAAATTCAGTAAAAAAGAAATATAAAAAAGTTTCATACTACGAGTTTGAGGAGAATGGTAATAAAACAACTGTTCTTTCTGCAGTAGGTCATTTATATTCACTTGCACCTAAAAATAAAAAACAGGGCAGGTTATTTGATGTTGAATGGGTTCCACTGTATGAGAAGGACAAAAAGAAGAAATATGTTAAAGATTATGTCGATGCAATAAAAAAATTTTCTAAAAAAGCAGATAGGTTTGTACATGCCTGTGATTATGATATAGAAGGTACTCTAATAGGGTACAATGCAATGAAGTACGCCTGTGGAGACAAAAGTTTCGACAATGCGGTAAGAATGAAATTTTCCACCCTCACAGACGAGGATATAACTGCAGCCTATGAATCTCCCTTGAATATTGATTTCAACCAGGTTGATAGTGGTATTGCAAGGCATGTTCTTGATTTTTTATTCGGTGTAAACATTTCAAAGTCCCTTACAGATTCTGTGATGCAGGCAACTAAACGTTACATACAACTTTCAGCTGGTCGTGTCCAAACTCCAACTCTGGCAATACTTGTTGAAAGAGAGAAGGAGATTCAAAAATTCATACCCGAACCTTACTGGATGATAAAGGCAGATCTCGAAGTACCCGGCATTGAGGAAGGCATAACAGCGGATCATAAAGCTGGTAAAATATTTGATAAAACAGTTGCCGATGAAATATTTGCAGATTGTGAAGGTAAAGATGCATTAATTGACAGTATCGATATAAGAGAAACTGTTAAAACTCCACCCGTACCATTTGATCTTGGATCGTTACAATCTGAGGCGTACGGAGTATTTGGATTCAGCCCTAAAAAAACACAACAGATAGCACAAAACCTTTATACGGAAGGTTTCACATCATATCCACGTACATCGTCCCAGAAACTTCCAAAAAGTATTGGTGTCGATAAAATACTTAAAAAACTCAGTTATAATGCTTCTTTTAATCATCAAGTTGCAAAGCTTAAAAAACCTTATAAACCTAACGAGGGGAAAAAGACAGATGAAGCTCACCCCGCAATACATCCAACGGGTGTTCTTCCTAAGGAATTATCGACTGATTATCGTAAACTATATGAATTGATCACATACAGGTTTATATCGGTCTTTGGTGAGAATGGAATATTAGAATCAATGAAAACCAACTTGAAAATTGGAAAACAAGATTTCAATTTTTCTAGGAAGAGAATGGCAAAAATGGGCTGGATGGATCTGACCCCGTTTAGAAAACCCGATGTCGATGTATTCCCATCAATAAAAGAAGGAGAAACACTCGCTGTTAAGAATGTTAGAAGTGAAGAAAAGGAAACCAAACCACCAGCAAGATATAACCAGGCATCACTCATTAGAGAACTTGAAAAACGAGGATTAGGTACGAAATCAACCAGGGCTAATATTATATCTATACTCTATACCCGAAAATTTGTTGAAGGCAAGAAGATAAAAGTTAATGAGCTCGGTGAACACCTTATCGATACATTGAAAAAATATTCAAACAAGATCACGAGTGAGGAGCTCACAAGGGAATTTGAAACGGAACTTCGGGAAATATTGGAGGGTAACGAAGATAAAGAATTGATTATTGAAAGAGCCAAAGTTGAACTAACTTCTATTCTTGATGATATTGAAAATAACAAGCTTAAAGTGGGTGAGGAGCTTTATAAATCATATCGTGAAAGTAGGGTAGTTGGGAAATGTAAATGTGGTAAAAACCTTATTCTAATTGACAGACCCCGCGGAAGTACATTTGTGGGATGTTCAGGATATCCCGAATGTAAATCCACTTATTCCATGCCTATGGGCGCCACTATTCTTAAAGCAACTTGTGAAGAATGTGGACTTCCCCTAATATCATTTGGAAAACCTAGGCAGAGGGCATGTTTGGATCCTAAATGTGGAAAGGATGGTATCGAACCTTCAAATGAAATTGTGGGCACATGTCCCGAATGTGAAAGTGACCTTATAAAAAGATCAGGTCGATACGGTGAATTTATTGGTTGCAGTGGATTCCCCAAGTGTAGGTTCACCAAATCTCTCGAAGAAAATGAGGGTGAAAATAAAACACCAACTAAAAAACCTGCTAAGAAAGCTACGGCTAAAAAGACTACGGGCAAAACCGCTGTTAAAAAGACAAAGACAAAGACTAAAAAAGCTAAAGGTAAACGTGTCACTAAAAAATCCGCCAGTAAAATACCTTCAAAGAAAACAACCACCAGAAGATCCGTAGTTAAGAAGTCTCAAACAACTTAATTATCCATTTTTTTTAACAATAATATCATAACCTTCACATATGTTTAAATTATTATCAATCCTAAAGTTCAAGTACAACTTAAGAATTAATTTCTTAAATAAAATTCATACTATCGAAACAATAACTTCAAAAAATCAATAAATATAATATGATATAGTGTACAAATCATTGGATCATACCGATAACTAAAAATCATGGAATGATAGGAGGTTAATATGAGCGTAAAAGAAATGCTGTTTAAGTATAGAAAATTAATAATCATAATTTTACTGTTTCTTGTAGTGTTTTCCATTAGGGCCGAGGCCGTTGATATAGGTGGTGTTCCTGATCAAGCAAAATCCTTTTATCAAGATCAAAACGGATTGCCCTATTTTAGTGAGATGGACTCTTACTACAATCTGAGAATGACACAAGATTATCTTGATCATGGTTATCTTGGAGATACAATAATAAATGGAACAGAATGGGATCTTCATTCATCTTTCCCTTCCGGGCAGAGTGCTGAATATACGCCGTTGATAGTTTATCTCACGGCTTTCACGTACAAATTTGTTAATCTATTTATACATATGCCATTAAATGCGGTTGCTATTTGGATAGCACCATTTATTGCATCTCTAGCAGTTATACCGGCTTATCTATTGGTACGTAGGATTACTAATGATTATGGTGGTATAACAGCAGGATTGCTTGTGGGACTTGCACCAGCATATTTTGCACATACATTTGCTGGTTTCTTTGATACGGACCAGTTTAACATGTTAGTACCTCTTTTGGTCGTTATGTTCTTTATTTATAGTATGCTGGCCAACACAATGAAATCTCGAATAATTTATGCGGCTTTAGCAGGATTTGCAATGTTAGTATTTACATTGGCATGGTCTGGATGGTATTACATCTACTATCTGGTCTTAGTTACTGCTATAATATATTTAATCATATCTAAACTCTTATTAAACGATAAAAAAACCAAACGAACCGATTACTTCAAGGGGAAACTAGGATGGTTTAACGACAAACCCGATCTCCTAACATTAATAGTGTTCGTAATAGCCAGCCTATTACTAATGACTCTTTCTATAGGGGTGAGTGGTATCTATTCAGGTATATTATCCCCAATAGGTGCAAGTCAGCTGCAATCAGCTGTTCAGTCAACAGCATATCCGAACGTATACGTTTCTGTTTCTGAACTGCAGATACCTTCCTTAGGTGAGGTAATAAGTGGTGTTGGAGGATATCTGCCATTTGTCTTCGGAATATTTGGAGTAATGGCACTCTTCTGGAATTTAAAAACCAGAGAAGTTAAGGAAGAAAAACCTAAGAAACCTAGAAAACCTAGGAGAAGGGGTAGAAGTACTAGAAGAAGAACCGAAGAAAAAGAAGTTGAAACAGAAACTAAGGTTATTAAACCAGATCCAATACCACAAAAAACAAATTATGTCTTTTACTGTGTGTTGTTCTCTTTATGGCTTTTAATAACAGCATATGCAATGACCAAGGGTGTAAGATTTGTTGAGGATTTTTCACTACCAATAACACTAGCTGCAGGTATATTTGTAGGTCTTCTATTCGGCTTTATTAAGGGTCGCGTACCAAATATATCATACCAAAAGGTAATCATGGCCATAATTGTAATTGCCGTGGCATTCTCTCCAATTGCATCAGCATATGGGGTATCAAGTACTGTTGTACCCGGGACCGATGATTCGATGGTAACTTCACTTCAATGGATCGGAAATAACACAGCAAACAACACAGTAATCACTTCATGGTGGGATTTCGGACATCTGTTCACTTATGAGGCTAACAGACCAGTTACATTTGATGGTTCATCACAGAACAGTCCAAGGGCATATTGGGTAGGAAAAGCCCTTTTAACGAGTAATGAAACACTTTCAGTTGGGATATTAAGAATGCTTGCATCCAGTGGAGATTTAGCTCCTTTAACTCTGGATAATTATACAAAGAATACAGGGTTAAGTGCTCAAATACTCACGGACACTCTAGGGGTGAATAAAACACAGGCAATAACCATCATGACAACTCAGTATAATTTAACACAAGCTCAAGCACAAACAATTGTACAGTACACACATCCGGATAACCCAACTCCTGATGTGTTAATAACCAGTTCTGACATGGTTCAAAAGGCTGGATGGTGGTCTTACTTTGGTAGCTGGAACTTTACCAGTAACAATGGAACCAATTACCAGTATCTGGCTTCAGAAATGAACAACACAACAGTAAACAATAAAACACTTCTTATTGGAAGTAACGCAGTTGTTGCTCAAGCAAACGGAACCAATGGAACATCGGCGGGAATAGTAGATACCAACGCAATAACAACTAACGATACACAAACAACTTTAAACGAGATATCCAATGAACTAGAAACCGGAAATGGTTCGCTCGTGATACAACCACACACACTAACAATAGTAAACAACAACACAGTAACCCAAACACTTGTATCCAATTCAAGCGAGTATTCAATACTCCTGATAAATGAAAATGGTACATACATTGGAGTAGCTATGAATCAACAATTAGAAAATTCCATGTTCACCAAGCTCTTCTTTGAGGGCGGTGCTGGTTTAACCCATTTCAAGTCGTTATATGGTCAGCCAGGTGTTATGGCGTGGGGTGTGACTTATTAAACACACCTTAAATACTTTTTTTTATTCATTTTTTTAAATTTAAATTAAATACTTTTTTTAAGTGGAAGGGATAAACTACTATTTGTTGATCAATTATATTTAAAAAAATTGCATGAATTAGATTAAATTAAACAAGTCTAATTATCATGGAAAATGGATCAAATTATAAGAAATTTGATCAAACAATTATTTGGATAAATCATATAAAAAAATTGTATTATTATATGTTTTTATTTATACTAAAAATATATTCATCTTAAACTATTTTATGTGAGTTTTATGGCTATTGAAGACAGAATCAGAGATATCGAAGAGGAGATTAAGAAAACTCCCTACAACAAGGCTACTTCCCATCATATAGGGAAATTAAAAGCCAAACTCTCCAAGCTCAAGGAGGATGCACTTACTAGGAGCAGTTCAGGAGGTAAAGGAAGGGGATTCCACGTTAAAAAGAGTGGAGACTCTACTGTAGTACTTTTAGGTTTCCCATCTGTTGGAAAATCTACGATCCTAAACCAACTCACGAACGCAGATTCCAAAATAGGGGCATATGAGTTTACAACCTTGGATATAGTTCCGGGTGTAATGGAGTACAGAGGCGCTAAAATACAAATATTGGATATTCCGGGAATTATTACCGGAGCATCCAGAGGAAAAGGAAGAGGAAGAGAGATATTGTCTGTTGCTAGAAATGCAGATTTTATACTCATGGTTCTTGATGTTTTTAATCCTCAACACATGAAAGTGATCCTTGAAGAGCTCAGAAATATTGGAATAAGAGCAAATGAAAACCCACCTGATGTTACAGTTAAACGAACCAAAATGGGTGGAATACACCTTTTAGCAACTGTTCCGCTGACAAAGATAGATGAGAAGACCATTCGATCAATTCTCAATGAGTACGGTATACATAGTGCCGATGTGCTTATAAGGGAAGATGTAACAGTTGATCGTTTTATCGATTCAATGGATCCGAGCTGTATCTATGTACCCATGCTGGTAGTTTTAAACAAGATAGATCTTGCAGGTAAAGAATACTTAGAAAAGACCAGATCAGAAATGCCCGAAGCAATTTTTATAGCAGCAGATAAGGGCATAAATACAGACGGACTCAAGGATGAAATCTTTGAGAGGCTTAATCTTATACGTCTCTATTTAAAACCTCAAGGTAGAAAAGCAGATTTGGAAGAACCAATGATTATAAGGAAGGGTTCTACTGTTGGTGATGTTGCAGCCAAACTTCACAGGGATTTTGTTAAAAATTTCAGACATGCCAATGTGTGGGGAACATCTGTGAAATTTCCTGGCCAAAAAATAGGACTAGATCATGTTTTAAACGATAAAGATGTTTTAAGATTGATTATAAGGAAATAGAACATTAATTTGGATTATTATTTTTAATAGTAAATCCAACATTTAATATTTTAACTCAACTTGAAAGAATTTTTATATGATGAAAAACTATATGAAAATGGTGAAAAAATGAAATTAGATGATATAACTGTTTCAAAGGCTATAATTGAAGGATTCATGAAGGATTTTCTGGATTATACTGAAATGGATGTTGCAATAGGTGGTGGAGGTCCAGCAGGACTTACCGCAGGATATTATCTTGCAAAAGCAGGGTTTAAAGTAGCACTTTTTGAGAAAAAACTCTCTATGGGTGGCGGAATGTGGGGCGGCGGTATGATGTTTAACAAGATCGTTGTCCAAGAAGAAAGCAAACGCATCCTAGATGAATTCGGTGTTGGTACCACAACATATGAAGAAGGTTACTATGTAGCAGATTCCATTGAATGTGTTTCAACTATCTGTTCCGAAGCTTGTAAAGCTGGATTAAAAATATTTAACCTTATGGCCATTGAGGATGTTATGATGATGGATAAGGGAGTTGAGGGAGTTGTTCTCAACTGGACAGCAGTTGAAATGGGCGGACTACATGTAGATCCACTAACTGTACGTTCAAAAGCAGTAGTAGATGCCACTGGACACCCTTGTGAAGTTGTAAAGATACTTGAGAACAAAATGGAAGTAGAACTTGCAACTGAAACAGGTAAGATCATGGGTGAAAAATCTATGTGGGCAGACAAGGCAGAGAGTCAAGTAGTGGATAACACAACAGAAGTTTATCCCGGACTATATGTTACAGGGATGGCAGCAAATGCAGTTCACGGATCACCTAGGATGGGCCCAATATTTGGTGGAATGCTACTGTCCGGTGAACGAGTTGCCAAAATATTAATTGAAAAATTGAAGTAATCGGTTTTTAACTTCAAATTTTTTCTTATATAAATAGAATCAGGTTAATATGGCTGCAGTAGTAATAACGGGAACTCCAGGCACAGGAAAGACAACTGTATCAAAGATCATTTCAAAAACTCTTAACTCTCCTTTAATAGCTCTTAACGAACTAATAATTGAGAAACATCTTTATAATGGGCATGACGATAGAAAGGGTTACAAAATAGTTGATATGGACGCGCTTGCAAGTGAAATCAACTTGATAATTAGTAGTACAGATAAACAATTAATTATTGAAGGACACTTAGCCCATGACTTGGGAGCTGATGATCAAATTGAAACTGTTATTGTACTCAGAGCAAGGCCAAGTGTTTTAAGAAAACGTTTGAATAAACGGAAATGGACGGATTCTAAGATACAAGAAAATGTAGAAGCTGAAGCCCTTGATCTATGCACATTTGAAGCTGTGGAAATCCACGGCGATAAGGTACATGAATTAGATACCAGTGATCTGGATGTGGATGAAGTTACAGAGATTATAATTGAAATATTAAATGGTAATAAAGAATTACCTCCGGGTAAAATTAACTTTTTAGAAGACCTATTCTAGAATTCTACAGTGACTTCTATGTAATAATAAAAATTTCTTTCACACCAATATGTTCATATTATCATCATATGGGATCCTAAACCAATAGGATTTAAATGAGAGCAAAGCTTTTTAAATGGTAAGGTAAATAAATTATAATATTATTCTTAAGTACAGTTCTTAGAATTTGAGGGATCTACTCCTTTAGGATTCAAAACCCATATGAGCTAAAAATTTTAAGATTAATA
>Ga0224559_1000295_pt1 | contig 34790 bp, 31 predicted proteins | sample 714S33034metaG_FD_180676 | JGI IMG/M metagenome (GOLD analysis project Ga0224559, IMG submission 180676) | Peat soil microbial communities from Stordalen Mire, Sweden - 717 S3 30-34 | ecosystem: Environmental > Terrestrial > Soil > Wetlands > Peat | place: Sweden: Norrbotten County, Stordalen... | reverse complement strand
CGAACACCCTATTGAGGGTCTTTTAAGAGACTTTAAAAATTGCTTTGCAACATTCGCTTTCGCTGAGATGAATCGAATGCAAGCTGAGTGGAAATAAGTTCTTCGCGCTTTTTTGCAATCTCCAAGGCGTACCGAATTGACTTCAGTGCGCCATTCAGGTGGTATGACTCCCGTCGAATCATTTCCAGCTTTTCTTCCGTCTCTTCAATCAACGGCTTCTCCCATTCATGGGCATAGCTGTATAGCTTGGTCAAAGTGTAACCATATTTACCCTGTGGTTTCGATATTGACTTGGTTACGTCAAAGAATTTGCCGTTCTTTTTTCCCCGCCAAGTTACGGCATTCCAATCGGCACGTATTGAATTCCCTGTTAGCCCACAACGAAGTTTTAATTTGCTTTTATGTTCCCATCCCGGTCGCGCTTTTTCCAATTGGATGAGCACTGTCCAATAATTATCAACAATTAAAGAACATGATTCATAGAGCTCTCTAATTGTGCCTTCCAATACTTCCTTTGCAGCTTCGATCTGTTCGATTTCTGATGTCATATTTTTTATGGCTCCTTGTCCACTATTACTGAAGGTCAATCTGATGGCAGAACGCTACTTGCCGACAATTTAGTATCTATCTGCTCCTTAATTAACAAAATATTAATTGCCTATCATATTGTTTAATTAGCGCTTATCTCACAATCATGGGAGTGGCTATTTGCTTATTTTCTCAATTTTTTGAACCAGTGCTTTTTTGTCTTTTTAGCAGCGACTAAGTGGCGACTAGCTTTCTGTTCTTGCAAAATATGACCACCTAACTTACTAATATATATACATATAATCATGTTGATCGTAAGTAACGATTAGCTTTTTGAAAGTTAGTACCTATCTGCAATTTTAAAAGTTGGCTTACAGTTGCCTATCTTATTATTTTATTAGGTAAATAATGCTCTGTTACTAAGTGTCTATTTGCTTTTTACGCATTAACACAAGAACTCAACTAGCTTCAAGTCTATGGCAATTTTTAATAAAGTAAATGGCAGAACCCCTGTTTTATGCCGATTCAATCGAACTCTTTCATATTTCCATGTCGTTCAATGAAGAAAAATAATTTTAGATTGCTACAATTTGCACAGCTTCTGGTGAATGGTTAGTGAATGCCAGATTTAGAAGAGCTAGAGAAAATCAATGCGACGGTCAGAGTTAGAGTCGCGGCGTTCCAGAAGATCAACTTAACCAAAGGACAGGATATTATGAAAAACGAAAATTTAAGTGTTAAAGCCGCAACCGCTAAATTAGTCGCCTTGATTAACCAATCAGGGAATGTCGGTAAAACAACCATTGGCAGCCACATGATTGCACCTCGATTGCCAAACTTGTCATTGGTTGCATACATTGAAAATACTAATCAGATTCCCGCACCCATCGGGGTTGTCTATGGTGCTCATGAATTCGGCGATGTGGAAATGGTGTTGCTGGATGCTTGTTTGAAAAGCAAAAGCTGCCTAATTGACTTTGGCGCGTCTGATTTCAACACCACTGTAGAGATGTTAAAACAGTACAAGGCAGTTAAGGACCGCATAGACGCTTTCATTATTCCTTGCACTCCTGGCAAAAAAGAACAAATTGATACCGAAGCTACGATTGACGCATTGATCGGTTTAGGTGTTTCGCCAGATAAAATCCGTGTACTGTTTAACAAGGTCATGCATCGTGACAAGCCAAACTTGAAACGTCTTTTTTCGAACATCTTTACATTGCGACAAGAAACAATGGATAAACATGGCAAAACATTCTTCGCCAGTGTTGATGCCACGATGTTTCATGCTGAAATATTCAAGCGCCTGTACGAATTGAAAATGTCGCTCGAAGAAATATTGGCTGACGAAACAGACTTTGAAAAGGCGATCATGGAGGAGTCAGACAGGGAGAAAAAGTATGACCTCGCTCACCGCATGAGTATAAAGGGCTTGGCAGAAAATGCGGAAAAAACTTTCGACGAAGTATTTGAAGTGCTGATGAAAGGCGTCTGAAATCATGGGGAGTGATCTGCCTCGTACCATATTGGACCAAGACTTGCTCGACGACTATGTGCTTACTCGCTATTGGTACGGTCTCAACAATAATTTGCATGGCGGCAAGACGCAAATCTTTACTGATGCCGATGCTGCTAATAAGCAGTACCAAAAGGTTGCCTGTGCAAAGTCGCGTAATGGATACCGCATGATTTATATTAGGAGCGACCGACAACTTAACTGTTGGTTGATTCTTTGCAGCTTGCAACTGATTTTATTCCCATTCCTTTACACCTTAAAACATACCATTCAAACAACATGACTATTTTCGTTTGCTGTGAGTGAAGCTTGTAGTTAAGGGCAAATAAATCAGCGTAGAATATTTCGCGCACTGTAGAAACCATTCCTCAGAACTATTAGCCGTCAGAGTTTAATTTTTCCTCTTTCAAGCGCCGGAAAAGTGCGTCGTTCGATCAAGTTTTTTTCTGCACAGTAACGTAATATTACTACATGAAATCGACATGACAGGATGAAACATGAAAATCACACTTGCAGAATGGGGCGAACGAAACTACTCCCCTGCACCATCAAAGCGGATACTGAGCGCATGGGCAAAATCTGGGCAGATTTACCCTGCGCCAGAGCGCGTTGGTTTACGCCTGATGGTGGATGAACATGCGGTGCGCATTCCAGTGACGGAACCGCAGGAAGCAGTTAATATGTCAGATCGCGCGTTGAGGATATTGAGGTCTGCATGAGACCACGCAAATTAGGCAATAAGACTTTGCCAATCAATCTGCACCGTAAGCTGGACAAGCGTACGGGTAAGACCTACTACACCTATCGAAATCCCCAAACAGGAACTACTCACGGGCTTGGAACAGATGCTGAAGCCGCAGTTAGCGATGCTTGTGCATTGAATTCGGCAATCTATGCCAGCATCAGAAGTGCGGCCCTGCTAGCTATCGTAACTCCAAAATCTGAAAGTAAAACAGTTGGGCAAGTTATTGCTTCCCATCTTGAATACTCAAACACCCTCGGACTAGCAAAGAACACAATTCGGCAAAAAATTATCAATTGCAATAAACTTAAAACTGCTTTGACGGCTGACAACCCTATTAGGGATGTGACAGTAACTGACGTTGCAGAACTCCTCGATAGTTATGACGATAGGCCACGTATGCGACAATCGCTAAGAACTGAGGCCGTTGAATTGTGGAAAACTGCTTTGCACAATGGCTGGGCACCGGTCAACGTAGCTGATATGACCCGTACAAACAAAGCAAAGGTTAAGCGTTCCAGATTATCACTTGAAGATTTTCAAAAAATTTATGCTGTAGCCCTCAAGCTTCCAAATAAATGGATAGCACGAAGTATGGAGCTCGCACTTGTCTCAGCGCAGCGCGCAAGCGATATCAGCGCTATGGAGTTCAAACAACTCAAATCTAGTACGTCATGGATTGAAGGCAATGAATTGTACGTAATGCAAATCAAGTCTCAGTTGAAAACAAAGGTGCGCATCCCTCTTGATTTCGGGATAAACGGCTGGACTATTGGAGGCGTAATTAAATCTTGCCAAACTAGCATAATTACTCGTTGGATTATTCACCATAACAGATACCATGGTGGAGCAAAGCCAGGTATGAGAATAACAGCGGGCGCATTAAGCCGTGGATTCTCCGAGGCACGTGAACTAGCTGGCATTATAGGGGCATCTGAAACGCCGCCAACGTTCCACGAAATCCGATCTTTATCGATCAGACTTTACAAGGATAAATTCGGAGCGGAATTTGCTCAGGCAATTGCAGGGCACAAAAATGCAAAAATATCATCTCTTTATGCTGACGCTCGCGGTGCCGAATGGGTGCAGATAAAAGCAGGATAGTTACTAGTTTGTATTGTGGGAATATCGGGGGAGTTTTGGGGAGGATTTTAATTTATTGATTTATTTAGCTTATTTCTTCTTGCTGTTGTAATGCCCACATTTGCGCATATACACCTTGTTGTGCCAATAACTCCCGATGGGAACCCCGCTCAATAATACGGCCTTTGTCCATCACAAGTATCTGATGCGCATCCACAATGGTTGATAAGCGATGCGCAATAACCAGTGTAGTGCGGTCGCGGGCAACATTGCGCAGTTCATCCTGTATCGCCTTTTCCGACTTTGAGTCCAGCGCCGAAGTTGCTTCATCAAAAATCAAAATCGCCGGACGTTTTAGTATCGCCCGTGCAATCGCCACGCGCTGTTTTTCACCACCCGAAAGTTTCAAGCCACGCTCGCCGACCATCGTGTCATAACCTTGGGGTAATGATTCAATAAATTGATGAATATGCGCCGACTGAGCAGCCTGCAGTACTTCCGCTCGGCTTGCCGCAGGACGCCCGTAAGCGATGTTGTAATAAATGCTGTCGTTAAACAAAACCGTATCTTGCGGCACGATGCCGATATTGGCACGCAGACTAGCTTGGGTCACAGAGCGTATATCCTGCCCGTCGATAATTATGCACCCAGAATTTATGTCATAGAAACGAAACAACAGACGTGAAAGTGTGGACTTACCCGCCCCGCTCGCACCGACTACCGCAACAGTATTACCGGGAGGAATCTCAAAACTGACATCAGACAGAATTTGCCGCTCGGGATCATAGCTGAAGGCCACGTTATTGAATTCAACGCGTCCGCTGATTAGCTTTAAAGGCAAGGCATTTGGCGAATCCTCAATTTCACGATTCTCATTAAGCAACTTGAACATGCGCTCCATATCAGCCAAAGCATTTTTTATTTCACGATATACGAAACCCAGAAAATGCAGCGGCATATAAAGTTGCAACATGAACACATTGACCAGCACGAGATCACCCACGGTCATTTTTCCCTTCACCACCTGGTCTGCCGCCAGCAGTATGAGCAGCGTGATGCCCACCGCAATGATCGTGCTTTGTCCCGCATTCAGCGCCGCCAGTGAGGTTTGATTTTGTACCGCAGAAACTTCCCATTTACACATTTGCTCATCGTAGCGCCCCACTTCGTATTGCTCGTTGCCAAAATATTTGACGGTCTCGTAATTGATCAAGCTGTCGATTGCGCGCGTGTTGGCCTTGGAATCCATGTCATTCATGGTGCGGCGATAGACCATGCGCCACTCGGTAATGAACAAAGTGAACGCGATATAAATTATCAGCGTGACGAAAGTGATGATGGCAAACCACGGGCTGTACTTGACGAACAGGATCGCGGCAACCAGCCCGATTTCCAACAGTGTCGGCAGAATATTAAATAGCAAGAACGTCAGCAGAAAACTGATGCCGCGCGTGCCGCGCTCGATGTCCCTCGAAACACCACCGGTCTGGCGTTCAAGATGAAAGCGCAAACTCAGATTATGCAAATGGGCAAATACTTTAATCGCAATGCGACGAATGGAACGCTGCGTCACCTTGGCAAAAACCGCATCGCGAATTTCACCGAACAAGGTGCTGAACAAACGCAACAAACCGTAAGCAATGACCAGAAATACCGGGACTGCCAGCATGGCATTGGGCTTATTCATCGCATCGACAATTTCTTTCAGCACCAACGGGATCGAAACACTGGTCAACTTGGCAAGTATCAACAAAATAACGACTATGCTTACGCGCCCTTTGAATTCCAGCAAATAGGGCAACATCGTTTTCATCGTGCGCCAATCGGCACGGGATGAGGATGAAGAATCTTGAGAATGTGAAGGGGAAGGTCGCATAAGGGTGCAGCAGCAAATCAGGCGCGTATTATAGCTGGCTGAGCGCAGGATAGTGGGTTGGCCGTTTAATACATGTAGATCATTAAAACTCAAGTCCCTTCCCCATTTAAGGGGGAAGGCTAGGATGGGGGTAAAAGTTGTGAAATGCCACGTGTCTACCCCACCCTGATAGAACAACTGGCCATTCGACTAGGCTGGCAAATAACGCCAACCAAGTCGCTGGTTATAGCCCTGGGGGAGGGAATGTTTCCTAACAAATTTTCCTGTTTGAAAACTATGCCTCTGGCCGCATCTGCGGGAACAAAATAACATCCCGAATACTTGCACTATCAGTCAACAGCATTACCAGACGGTCAATGCCGATACCTTCTCCGGCAGTGGGCGGCAAACCATATTCAAGCGCACGCACGTAATCGCTGTCCTTGAACATCGCTTCTTCGTCGCCGGCATCCTTCGCCGCAACCTGTTCATCAAAACGCTTTTCTTGATCTTCCGGATCATTCAACTCGGAGAAACCGTTGGCAATTTCGCGCCCCACGATGAATAATTCAAAGCGCTCGGTGATTGCCGGATTTGCATCGCTACGGCGTGCCAGCGGTGATGCTTCGGCGGGGTAATCAACAATAAAAGTCGGCTCAAACAATTGCGCCTCGGCAAGCTCTTCAAACAAATACAGTTGCAAGCTTCCCAACGCATCGCTGGACTTGTATTTTGCTTTCAAGTCTTGCAATTCATTGATAAGAAATTCGCGGTCGCTCAATTGCGCATTAGTAAACTGCGGATGATACTTTTGAATTGCCTGTGTCATGGTCAAGCGGTGGAAGGGCTTGGCCAAATCAAGCTCGCGGCCTTGGTAAGAAATAACCGTTGTTCCCAGCACTTTGCGCGCAACCTCGACAAATAATTTCTCGGTGAAGTCCATCAGATGTTTGTAATCGCGATAGGCTTCGTAGAATTCAATCATGGTGAATTCCGGATTGTGACGCGTCGATAACCCTTCATTGCGGAAATTACGATTGATCTCAAATACTTTCTCAAAACCGCCCACTACCAAACGTTTCAGATACAGCTCCGGCGCAATACGCAGATACATCTGCATATCCAGCGCATTGTGATGCGTGATGAAAGGCTTGGCCGAAGCACCGCCTGGGATAGGGTGCAACATCGGTGTTTCCACTTCAAGATAATCATGCCGTGCAAAAAATTCGCGGATAACTTGAATCGTTTTGCTGCGTATTTTAAATACCTTGCGCGTGTCTTCATTGGTAATGAGATCGACATAGCGCTGACGGTATTTTTGTTCCTGATCAGTCAACCCGTGAAACTTTTCAGGCAACGGACGCAAAGCCTTGGTCAACAAACGCAAGCCTGTGACACGCACAGAAAGCTCGCCCGTCTTGGTTTTGAAAAGCTCACCCGTGGCACCGAGAATATCGCCAAGATCATAATGCTTGAAGGCATTGTGCGCTTCCTCGCCCGTATCGCCGTTGCTGATAAAAAGCTGGATGCGCCCGCTCATATCCTGAATGGTGGCGAAACTGGCCTTGCCCATTACCCGCTTCAACATCATGCGCCCGGCTACCGCGACTGGAATTTTTTGTCCTTCCAATTGCTCCTTGTCCTGATCGCCATAAGCGGCATGCAAAGCAGCAGCGAGATTCTTGCGCTCAAAATCGTTGGGGAATGCGACACCGTTCTTGCGCAACTCCTGCAACTTGGCGCGGCGCTCGGCGATAATTTGGTTCTCGTCTTGTAGTGGGGTAATAGATTCAGTCGTCATGGTGCTGGGCTATATTTAAGTTAGTTATCGGGCGGCATTTCCGCAGGTGCAAGATTGTGTCACGAATGCCCTGTCCGGCGCAATTTAGGTTTCGGATACAAAACAAGCAAACTGTCCGTTTGTTCCCTGAATGAAATGATCTTAGATAAATATATGCAGCCCGAAAGCTTTGTGTTAAATTCTGACCAGACTAGCCAGAATACAGGAGGCATCATGCACAGCGAATGGCAACTACAGGAAGCAAAAGGCAACTTCAGCCAGCTCGTCAAACGGGCTGCGGGTGGTGACGCCCAAGTGGTTACCGTACATGGCAAACCCACGGCAGTAATAGTCTCGGCAGAAGAATATGCGCGGCTCACCCGCCGCCGGGGTAAGCTCTCCGCCGCGCTGCTGCGTCCCGACCTTGCTGCCGAAGATCTGGAATTTCCCCGTAGCCGCGACAGCGGACGCAACATCGAGCTATGAGTTGGCTGCTGGACACCTGCGTACTTTCCGAATACGCCAAAAAAGCCCCCGCGCCGAAAGTGATAGATTGGCTGGACGAACAGGACGAAACCAGTCTGTTCATCAGCGCCATCACGCTGGGAGAAATTGAAAAAGGCATTCTCAAATTGCGCACCAGTGATTTACGCCGCAGCCAGAAACTGACCGCCTGGCTAGGCAAAGTGGAGCAGCGCTTCGCGGAGCGAATTTTGCCGCTCGATACCGCCGCGCTCCATGTCTGGGCACAAATCACCGCACACTCGGAACTGTCCGGGCAACCGCTAGCGGTAATAGATGGCCTGCTCATGGCCACCGCCCAATGCCACGGCCTCACCGTGGTCACCCGTAACGTGCAGGATTTTACAGCGTATCCGCAAGTGTTTAATCCTTGGGAGTTGTAAGCTCAACTATTCCAACACGTTCTTATGTCCACAGACTCTGACGAATCTTAATGAGCGCAACCATCATCACTTCATCTTCGTCATCATAGCGTTTTTCTATGGCATCCATCGCCTCCAGCAAGCGTTTTGTTTCAGCACGCTCTGCGTCTGTTTTATCATTGAAGTGCATAGACCATGAGTCCTCATCTTCATCCGAGTGATTCGCACGTCTGCTCTCACAGAATGCGTTCCAGCCAGATTCGACATAAGGGTCAGGGCGATGAGGGCGAATGTCTTTCCACCAGTCATACAAGAGCTTTTGTTCCACGGCAGCGAGTGCTTGCGGGGTGAAAGTGCCATATTTCGGGTCGGCCTTATCCATCCATTTGTCGTCGAATTTTAGATTGCTCTCCCATGCGAGATAATCCAATCCTGCTTCCGGGCAACGCCATACTCCCCAACGCAAGCAGCGCCAACCTCCTCTCCACCACGGCAATTTGTATTGCGCACGCTTTTCATCATCCCATATGCAATGCATCCAGGCTTTTTCAACTTCGATAAAGTCAACCAACTCGGTGAACATCCCTTGCAGCAGACGATTATCAATCGAATGATATTCACCCGGTTTCAGCCCAGCCTTGATGTAATGCGTTTTGCTCACATAGCGATTGAACAAATAGTAACGGGCATCGCAAACTTTGTCGTAAGGCCACCAAATAAAGTTTTGCGCTGCATTGAGGAACTTTTCATTGAACCAGTAAACGCGTGGATGATTCTTGCGCACATCCCGCCGCCATTCAGCCCATTCTTCAGAAGTACCGCTGCGCATTTTTGGGCGAGCGCCGAACGTAGTAGAAACCCACTCAGCAAATTTGCTGCACGACCAATAGTTAGTTCTTTGTGCCATTGATATCTCCTTATTTCTTCAGTCTGCCTAGCGCAGAAGTGGTTAGCTGCGAACTCAGGACTCCCCTTGAGGTCGAGTTTCACCTGACTCTTTTTCTGCGGGCATGAACCCAAATTATCCATTAGAACTAAGCGTCCTGTAGGAGCGCGATTTATCGAGCGATGGCTCTCTAAGAATCGCTCGATAAATCGTGCTCCTACAACCTAATGGAATATTTTGATGAATATCCTTTACTCCCATGCCGCCAGCCGTGCTCTTGAAAAATAGCGTAATCCAGACTGGTTTCCACTCCCGCGTCTTTCGCCGCCGCAGCCAGATATTTATTGTGTTCCGCCAACTCATTGCGAATAGCCAAACGCTTTTCATTTTCAGATAACTGCGCAAACTTCTCGCTATCGTTCAACTCCTGCCGCCGCGTCTGCATGGCAAAATAGGTTTGACCGTTGGCAATCACCGGTTTGGACGGATCACCGTTTTGCACGATCAGATAGCATGCGTAGCGCGACAGCCTGACATCGGGCAGTTCACGTTTCGCGCCTGAACCAATATCGACCATTTCGAGGACATCCTCGAAATGGTCTGAGACCGCGTAGCCACTGCCCTGGCAAGCTTCCCGCGCCCGTTCGATAACTGGCTGAAAATGTCGATACTCCGAATACTCCAGCACCTTGGCAAGCTTGCGCGCTGACCAGTATTCATTGTCAGCACCATCTTGCTGGCGAATGCCTTCAAAGGTTGCGTGATGTTGTTCGGCAATGCATTTGTTGGTCATGGTTTTCTCCTCACTGTTCCTGCCTCATTCCGGACTATTGATGTTGATATGAATAGAAATGACACAACCCGTGACAGTTTGTCACCAGTTGGAAATAAGCCTTTTCAGTTGGTTAAGTTTTGCAACCAACTCAGTCCTCGCCCTATTTCAACATCTTCGATTTCAAGCCTGACAGTTGCTTGAAATTCCCACTCGAGATTACCGGCTTGCCCGTCTGCTGCTCAATATCCTTGCGCGTTCTGCCCGCCACTGCACTGCCATCTTTTGCATCTTTCGTGAGCGGCTCCATGCCCTGCGAATCCCGATCCCGGTGTGGCGTCGTGGTGGTCGCCTCGGCCTGCATGGTGAGAATGAGTTCGATGTCGGTCATATGGTCGCGCAGGTTTTCCTGAGCCAAAGACTTCACCTGCTTGTATTCGTCTACCTTCAAATCGAATGCGCCGTGCATAATTTCATTGGTAAGGATAGCGAATTCCTTGCTGGACGCTGCACCGCGATACCGCGCAGGCGTTTGTCTATCCATTCTTTCGGGTAGCCCTTCTTTTCGTACAAATCCTGCATGCGCCACATCGCCAGCTCGGGGTTCTCAATCTCTTTCACCCGCTCGTAGCCCACCTGCGCCAACCAGCGTTTGAATGGTTCAGCCTTGGGGGAAGGGATAGACTGAATGATGCGGAACAAAATTTCCGTATTGGCACAATCGGTATCCCGCTGTTTTCCGTCGGGTGCGGAGAGTTTCAACCGTACGATTTTTTCGTACGGTTGCTCGGAACCCGCCTCCTGAGCTAATTTTCGCTTGAGATCTGACCAATAGCGCTTGGGGATGGCGTTTTCAGAAAGAATGCCAACCACGTCAATAATCGAAAACCACCACTCCTCGTTATGCCAAGCACGGCGGATAGCATGTTCTTCAAAAATGGCTGGCTGGGGTTGCATGGTCAGGACTCCTTGCTCATGGGTGCATGTGGGATTATTTCAATTGGTGACTTGTGTCACCGGTTAACTACGTGATTCATCTGTCCACGGCAGCATCTTGGACAATGAATTCGTGTGACTCATTGCTTGCCCTCAATTCGTTTAACTTCCCTGTCAAAGTCAGAGAGATATTCCGCATCTTGTCGCTGACGGTAAATCTCGTATTCTTGCACGGCTTTGAGCTTGGCTTCCAAGGCGCTCACCTTGCCCTTATCTTGAAGAATCGGGTAGTTGGCCAACTCCAGAAAACTGTGGAGAAACTTGATCCAGTCCGCCATTTTCATCAAAATGCCGCGCTCGGCCCGATTCTCGGCCAAATCCAGATAGGCCGAAACAATCCGGTTCAATTCCTTTACATGGCTCTCGTTCAAGTAGTTCTTCGCCACCGACACATCGGATTTCAAAATCTTCCCGGTCGGCGCATGCTTCCACGCGGTCAGCCCCATATAGATTTTTGTAGCATCTGCGGAAGCGTAGATTTGTTCTGCCGCCGTCTGCCCGGTAATCGCCCAGTGGAGCGTGTTCTGCACTGTGGAAAAAAACTCCTTAGTCATCGGAGCATCACTGCTGTAATCTACTGAGAGTGCATAAATATCGGTAATCTTTTGGTAAAACCGCCGTTCGCTGGCGCGGATTTCCCGGATGCGTTCCAGCAACTCTTCGAAGTAATCTCTGCCAAACACCCGCTTGCCTTGCTTCAGGCGTTCGTCGTCCATGACGAAACCCTTGATGATGAATTCCTTAAGCGTCTTGGTTGCCCAGATGCGAAACTGTGTCGCTTGGTAGCTATTGACCCGATAGCCGACGGCGATGATCGCATCAAGGTTATAAAACTCCACCTCGCGTGCGACATCCCTCCCGCCTTCAGTTCGAACTATTTCCATTTTGGAAATAGTTGCCTCCCGGTTCAGCTCCCCCGACTCAAAAATGTTCTTCAGATGCTTGTTGATCGCCGGAACTTTGACGGCAAAAAGTTCTGCCAGCGCCTTTTGCGTTAACCATACCGTTTCTTCCTTGAAGAAAACATCCACCTTCACCGCCCCATCCGGCGCGGTATAAAGCAGAAATTTGTTTTGGTCGCTCATACATTAATCCTCGATAAAAGCCGCCGCAACACGCGGCGGATTGCATGTTCTTCAAAAATGGCTGGCTGGGGTTGCATGGTCAGGACTCCTTGCTCTTGGGTGCAAGTGGAATTGTTTCAACCGGTGACTGATTGTCACCAGTTGGCTAAATGGTAGCTATATAATATGGAACGACCGTTCTTTTGTCAATCGAGCGAACGTCATAATTTAGGACGATTCCAATGCACGCACAACGCGATTTGCGACGACCGCCGATTTGTTCAACCGGTGCTGCCAAATGCGTACAACCTTCCAACCCTCTCGGCGCAACTCGCGACTCACTCGCCTGTCGCGTTTCCGGTTATTGCCGATTTTGCTATCCCAAAACTCCTGATTGCTGCTCGGACGTTTATAGCACTTTGGGCAGCCGTGCCAAAAGCAACCGTCCACAAAAATGACAACGCGCTCAAGTCTAAAGGTGAAATCCGGTTTGCCGAAAAGCGGCTGGTTGCGTCGCCAGCCGGTAATATGGAACTCGCGAAAAATCTCAATCAGGCGCAACTCTGAAGTTTATTGCACCGGATGTTTTTATTCGGCGCAATAACGCTTGCGCCCCGCGTGCTTCACGCTTTACGTCTCTGTGTCTGAATCCTTAGGCACCCGCACACAAACATCAACCCAGTAGCCATCATTATCTTCAGTTACGCCGCAGTGCTCTGGGATTACCACGTCATCATTTGCATAAAGGTCACGAGCTTTGGTTATTACCGCAACTATGTTCATTAGTTTCTCCTTGGTTTTCTATCTTCACGATTTTATGTGCATTGTCAGCAATCAGACAAAGAGTTGCGCACAGCAATTATTTGTTAGTCACTTGCCTCATCCGCCTCTCAATACGCTGAATTTCCGAAATATCTCAATAGGCATCGCACATTTCAACTTCCAAATAATTGATATTGGCCGATCTCCTTCGTACTGTTCAAGCTCGACTGGACCGAGTGCGATGTACGCGCTTTTTTGGTTCTCGCGAACGAACAATTGAAAGCACCACCCGTTATCGGCGCTATCAATATATCGTTGCCCCGTTGCATTATTAACGCCCGCACGATTTTGTGTTTGCCAATGAAAACGCTCTGGACTTATCGCGTAATCGTGATATTGCACCCGTTCAGCGAACCCCTCTCGCTTATCCAATGTGACAAACATTAATTCAATTTTTTGCCCTGACAAAACCAAGCAACCTTCATTGAATAGGGGGCGAGAGCCTGGGGTTAGATGTCCGACAGCTACTTGAATTTCACGTCGCTGGTAACGCGCATGGAGATTCAAAGGCCAATCAGCTGGCGCATCCGGTAGGGGTTGAGAACTAATGGTGCTCTCGTCTTGTAACCAATCCACAAGCTCAATCAATTCGTCGCGCAAAGCAGGGTGTGCACTTATCAACGCCGAAAATCCGGTTGGGTCAATTAAATCATCCCGTTTATCTAGCACCTGATATGCAAGCATCTGCACTCGACATGGATCGATTTCCCCAGTTGTAAGCACTGTCGTCCAAGCAGCCAACATGGCAGGATCGTTTGCATGCAAAATACTGCCCATTCGCCGAGACAGCGAGTCTTCGCGTGGGCCGAGTGGTGGAACGGACAATCCAACATCCCGTTTGTAGCTCGTCCATGAACGGTTATTGGTATACAGATCCGTAATGTCCAACTGATTTTCACGCACAAAGTCTTTCAATCGTAGTGGCTGACCTGCACGAAGTGCGGCCCAAGATGCAAGCTCTTGGCGCAGGCGAACTGCATTCAAGTTCAAAGCCGCACGCAGATTCGAAAGCACTCGTTCGCGCGCAACACGATCAAATTGAATATGGCATCCCGTTGGAAGTAAGCCGAAGCCATTTTCAACGGAATCTTTCAACTCTGCTCGCGTGAGCCCAGTGATAGTTCGCAACAACGTATCGAAGCGAAAGCCTTCGCTGTATTGGCCTACAAAATCGAGTACAAGGCAGCTATCTTTACCATCTGCAAGACGTAACCCACGGCCAATCTGTTGTTGAAAAATAACTGGGCTCTGCGTGGGACGAAGTAGCAACAGTGTATTGATCTCCGGGATATCAACACCCTCATTAAACAAATCACAGGTACAAATAAGTTTGATTTTTCCTGACTGCAAATCTCTTATCGCATCTTCACGTTGCTCTGGTGTGTTAGCGCCAGTGAGACTACGCGCAGGCAGGCCTGATTTTTCAAACCAGTTCGCCATAAATTGTGCATGTCGAACACTGACGCAAAATGCGATGCCTTTGAGTTGATTCAAATCAGCTACATACTGCTGCAGCGTATTGATAATCATTCGACTGCGTATTTCATTGCTCGATATCAATGCATCGAGTTGCGCTGCCTCCTCTATACGATTCCACTTGATTTTGGATAAATCTGTCTCGTCAGCTGTTGCGTAATATTCGAATGGTGCTAACAGTTGTTGATCGAGCGCATCCCAAAGCCTGAGTGACACCGCCGGCGATCCGTCAGGGCGTGCGTCAAAATAGGCATTCAGATTTTTTCCGTCAGCGCGTTCTGGTGTCGCAGTCAACCCCAGTAAAATTTGCGGGCGCACTGAACTGACAAACTGATCAAAGGTATTTGCTGGCAAATGATGCGCTTCATCGACAATCACTACGCGCCAATAATCTACCCCCAGTTGTGCCAACAAGCCGCGACTATGCACGGTATTGATCGTGGCAAATAAATGTCCATATTGCGTTGGTGCATTATTGCCGTCGAGCAGTTCGCCAAATGACGGATCACGCAGGACTTGCCGAAATGTAGCAATCGCCTGCTTCAAAATCTGGATACGATGGGAAATAAATAGCAGGCGTGGCGGACTCCCCTCTTCGCGTGCGCGACGTTGATAATCAAACGCGGAGACAACCGTTTTTCCTGTTCCTGTGGCTGCAACAACAAGGTTGCGCCACCGCCCATGTCGACGCTCTGATGTCAGGCGCTCAAGCATTTCAAGCTGATACGCTTTAGGGCGAAGTTCAAACCATGCATGGATCGCGATTGGCTCTTCATTTCCATTGCTTCGTCCTGGTCTATGCCGTTGCTCACGAAGTGCTTCAACAAGCGCTTTCCGTTGCACCTCATCGTGGGGGTCGTACAGTTGAAATTCACCGTCGTTCCACAGCGTTTCAAAATGAGCCTCTGCTGCGGAGAACAAATCTGCATCCGCAGCCTCTGTGAATTTAACTGTCCATTCAATTCCACCAATTAGCGCAGATTCAGACAAATTTGCACTTCCAACAAATGCAGTTCCAAAACCAGTCCTGCGATGGAATATCCAAGCTTTAGCATGCAGCCTGGTACGACGGCCATCCAATGAGATTCTGAGTTCAACACCCGGCAATTCAGCCAGCGCATCCACTGCACGCGCTTCTGTTGCGCCAATGTAAGTTGTAGTCAAAATACGGAAGCGCGTGCGGGGTAAGCCCTGCGCATCAAGTGCCGTTGCCATTTTAAGCACATCAATTAATTTGCGTACTCCGCTCCATGTGATGAAGCTGACAAGAATATCAACCTGATCCACTGCGCCAAGTTCGGCTCGTAATTCGCCGAGTAAAGATGGATCGCTGCGGCCTGACGTGAATAGCCACGGTCGTCGTAAACCTGTCAAAGGGATACTGGGTTGAACATTCGGCGGATGCAGTGCCCGTAGCAATCGAAGTGGATCAGCAAGCACACGCGACTCAAAATCGCCATTTGCGTTCAAGCGGGCTTCGCGTATCAGATGCGCAATCAATTTTAATTCAGCACGTGCTTGCTCAGCATGCCCTTCCGTCGCATTCGCAACAATATCGAGGAGCTCGGGCAACCGGGACGAAACTTCGTGGATTAGATGTTCGCGCCGCTGAGCTTGAGTCGGTTGGTCAACCATCGCACAGTGCGCATCAGCCAGTACCTGCAATTGCTCAACTTCATCGGCGTAGATAAGTCGCTCATAAAGACCTTGCGGCAAAAGCATACTTTTCAATTCAGGACTGCTCATTTTTTCCTTTGCGTAACAAATGGCGCGGCAAAATCGAAACGGAAAGCATATTTAACTTTCCTACCGTCCCGCGCCACTTTAAGAGTACGAAAAAACCATGAGGTCTTCGGGTGCATATTTGGTTGCTGTGGGCAAAAGTGCCGTTTCGACTTGCTGAAAAAAATGATTCAAAATAGTCCTGCCAAATAATTACGTTTAATGGGTTACTACAATGTCCGCCGTACACTTATCATTTTCTCCCACGGCGCAAAGACTATGCGCAGGTACAGCCTGCGTTTTATGAGTTTGATGGCAAGTCAATTTGCTGCGCCGAGAATTTATCCCACAAGCCGCGCTTAAACCATTGCGGCATCAGCGCGGTTTTCATTTCGAGCAAACGTCCATCGGTCACTTCTGCCAACCAAATACACTCATGGCTGGTGTTGTCGAAAATGTAGGCGCGATCAGTCAATTGTACCGCGTCCATTAGCAACGCCAAGGAGCGGGCATAACGGCTGACGATTTTGTCTTCAGGTACGGGATGTCCGCCCATTTTGACGCGATGGCGCACGCGCGAAATATTGATGAGCGGGTCTTCTGTCGCAACATAATAGAGGTAAACTCTGAAGCCTTGTGCTCTGGCTTTGGCAAGAAACGCGACTTTATCAGCCGATGACATGACTGTTTCAAAGGTAAAGCTGGTGCGCGTCTCCAATAATTTGTGGCGTATGAAGTCTGCCGCAACCGAGGCGAAATAGGAGTTGACTGATACCGCAAAGAAACTCAGCCGGTCATCGTTGAAGCGCAATTCGGCGGCTTCATCGAGTAAATCGGCCTGTTTCAATAAAGTCGAATTTAGAAAAAAAGGCAGTATTTCCGAAGCTGTAGTGTTCACGCCGTAAGCGCGTAAATCAAGCGCGTCACTGCGTTCGCGAATTTCTTTTTCGATCTCATCAGGGTTGATATAGATCCCCAGCAATTCACGAGCTATCACGGCTTGAATGCTGCTCTTGCCCGAACCGTTTGGCCCGGCAAACATGCGCATTCTCGGCACTTGCCCGTTCATGCTATCTTCAATCGTTGACCGGGTTGTGTCGGAGTTTGAGCGGGCAGCGATTTAATAATCTTACGGCTACCATCGGGGAACACTTCAACCAAGCTGTCATCCGCACGTTCCAGCACAGTGCTGCCCGCAGCCAATGCTTGCCAGTAAGCCTGTTTGGTTGCCGCATTCGCCAATTCTGGAATGTGTTCTTCCAGATAACGGATTGCTTGTTCCTGTGTGCTCATATGAATCTCCTTGGGGCTGCACTATATCAGCCACATTTGTACGAGTTAGACTTTACTCCCACAACTGCCGAGCAACTTTTCTTAGCGCAATCATCATTTTTTCTCCCGCTCTTTAAGGTCACAGTTTGTGACCCTAAACTTGAGGTGCCAATTTGGCATCTCAAATCAGCAAACTCTTCAGCGGATGGTGAAACGTGATGTCTGCCAAACGCTTTAGCCTTAAACCCCTTGCTTCAAACTAGCCGAAATAAAACCATCCAAGTCGCCATCCAACATACCCTGTGTGTTGCCGACTTCGTAGTTCGTGCGCAAATCTTTGATGCGCGATTGGTCGAGTACGTAGCTGCGAATCTGGTGTCCCCAGCCGATGTCTGTTTTGGAATCTTCCAACGCTTGTTGTGCAGATTGGCGTTTGCGCAATTCGGCTTCGTACAAACGCGACTTCAACTTCGCCATCGCTTCGGCGCGGTTGCGGTGTTGCGAGCGGTCACTCTGGCATTCCACCACGATATTAGTTGGGACATGGGTGATACGCACCGCCGAGTCAGTCTTGTTAATGTGCTGACCACCGGCACCGGAAGCACGATAAGTGTCCACGCGCAGATCGGCGGGATTAATATCGACTTCGATGGAGTCATCCACTTCGGGATAGACGAACACGCTGGAGAATGAAGTATGGCGACGGTTGCCGGAGTCGAACGGCGATTTGCGCACCAACCGATGCACACCGGATTCGGTGCGCAGATGTCCATACGCGTATTCGCCCGTCACCTTGATGGAGGCGCCTTTGATACCGGCAACTTCGCCATCGGACTGCTCCATGATCTCGACTTGAAAACCTTTGCGCTCGCAGTAGCGCAGATACATGCGCAGCAGCATTGCACCCCAGTCTTGCGCTTCAGTACCGCCTGAACCGGCTTGAATATCAAGGAAGCAATTGTTGGCATCGAGTTCGCCGGAAAACATGCGGCGGAATTCCATATCGGCGACCAGCTTTTCGGTTACTTCGATATCGCTGATAACGCTAAGCAGACTTTCGTCGTCATTTTCCGCCAGCGCCATTTCCACCAACTCGCCCGCGTCGTTGAGCGCGCTTTCGACTTGTTGCAGATTAAGAACCACGCCTTCGAGCATCTTGCGCTCACGTCCCAAATCCTGCGAGCGTTTGCTGTCCTCCCAGACAGCGGGGTCTTCGGCTAATACAACGACTTCGGCGAGGCGTTCCTGCTTGCCATCGTAGTCAAAGATACCTCCGTAATTCGGTGTAGCGGGTTCGCAGGTCTTGAATTTTGTTGGTGAGGGCGTTAAGTTGTTCGGCTTCCATGATGTTTTGACGATTTCTTTTTAAGAGGCGGGATTATACATTCAGACTGGATAAAGCTGTTGGTCACAGAGGACACAGAGATCACCGAGGTAAACAAACGGTTGCAACAAGAGCGCAGTTTACCGGCAAAGTACGGCAACGAACCAGTAGTATTCCCTCACTATCCCTGTGAACTCTGTGGCTTGATCTGGAATTTTAACTTCAGAGTAGTTCTTTCTGATCACTTTAAATCGCCTGCCAGTGCCGCACAATAAGTTGCAAGCTTACTCGGCCATTAAATTCATTAACGCCCAAGCTGTAGACTGCTTGGATTTTCTCCGGCAGCGGATCAGTGGAAAAAAAATGCATGGCTTCCAAGCTGGTTGACGGCGTGGCAAGCGTAAGTTTGAGATGCTTTTCGCCGACGATGCGTTGCGCCTGCACGCAAAAATCACCCTGTAATAGCGGCTCTGAGAACCCTTGCCCCCACACTTGTTGTTCTAATACTCTGGCAATGTCCAAGGAAAAATCAGCCGGTTCCAGTTCTCCGTCGGTTTCGATCACTTTTTCCAAATCGTTTGGCGAAAGTAAGGTTTGCGCGACACTTTCAAATGCGCGCTGAAATTCATTAAAGTGTTCTTCGCGCAAAGTTAATCCGGCTGCCATCGCGTGACCGCCAAACTTTTGCAGCAAGTGCGGGTGACGCTTAGCCACAAGATCGAGCGCATCGCGCAAATGCAGCCCGGCAATACTGCGCCCCGAACCTTTTATCTCTCCGTTTGAAGAACGGGCGAATGCGATAACCGGCCGATGGAATTTGTCCTTGAGTCTTGATGCGAGAATTCCAATCACGCCCTGATGCCAAGTTTCATCGAACAGCGCCAAACTGTAACCCTCAACCGGATCAGTCTGCTCCAGCGCGGCCAATGCGGCCTCTTGCATATCGGCCTCGATACTACGCCGCTCGCGATTAAGCTCGTCCAGTTTGGCCGCAATCTCGTTGGCTTCGGCAACATCGTCCGTCAAGAGACAGCAAATACCGAGACTCATATCTTCCAAACGCCCGGCTGCATTCAGGCGTGGCCCCACCACGAAGCCCAATTCATAGGCAGAAGTCTTCGGTGGGGCTTTGCGCGCTATTTGCAGCAGCGCGTTGATACCCTTGCTGGCGCGACCGGCGCGGATACGCTGCAAACCCTGCTGCACCAGAATGCGATTGTTGTCGTCCAGTTTTACCACATCCGCCACGGTTCCCAAGGCAACAAGATCGAGCAGACTTCCAAGATTCGGTTCGGTCTTTTCAGCGAAGGTGCCGCGCTCGCGCATCTCTGCACGCAAGGCCATTAGCACATAAAACATCACTCCCACTCCGGCCAGATTTTTGCTGGGGAAAGAGCATCCTGGTTGGTTGGGATTCACAATACACAGCGCGTCCGGCAATACTTCGCCGGGCAGGTGATGATCTGTTACTAATACTTGCATCCCCAGTCGCTTGGCTTCATTCACCCCGTCCACGCTGGAAATGCCGTTATCCACGGTAAGCAGGATGTCGGGGTTAGATTCAGCGGCTAAACGCACAATCTCGGGTGTCAATCCGTACCCGTATTCAAATCGATTCGGCACGATGAAGTCCACTTTTGCACCGAGTGAGCCTAGCCCTCGTACCGCCACGGCACAGGCAGTCGCACCGTCGGCATCATAATCGGCCACCACCAAAATCTTTTTGTTTTGTGCAATGGCATCGGCCAGTAACGCCGCCATTTTCCCTGCATTTTTCAGCAATGAATGCGGCAACAGACGTTTGATGTCGGTATCCAGTTGCTCCTTGTTTTCGATACCGCGCGCAGCGTAAATGCGCGCCAGCAATGGTGCGAATCCGGATTGGGCAAGACGTTGTGCGACCTCTTCAGAGTAACGGCGGGGAGTGATTCTGGGCATGAAGTAAACTGACTATATCCAATAGTTGAAGTGTACCAGAGGAATCAGTCTTCTCGTTTTTTGCATCGTTTTAAGATACAATTCCGGGCTCTTTTTAAGGTGAGCAAAAAAACCGTGGCATTGATTGTTCAAAAATACGGCGGCACGTCTGTCGGTAGCCCCGAGCGCATCAGGAGCGTTGCGCAACGCGTGGCCAAATACAAGTCGCAGGGTCATCAAGTTGTCGTCGTGGTTTCTGCCATGAGTGGCGAAACCAACCGCTTGATTGCCTTGGCAAAAGAAATTCAAAAACATCCCGATCCTCGCGAACTTGACGTGGTGATATCCACCGGAGAGCAAGTAACGATCGGTCTTGTTTCCATGGCACTGATGGAGCAAGGCTTGAAGGCCAAAAGTTACACGGGTGCCCAAGTCAAGATTCACACCGATAGCGCGTTTACCAAAGCGCGTATTGCCAGCATTGACGAAGAAAATATCCGTACCGATCTGGCGAACGACTATGTAGTTGTGGTTGCCGGTTTTCAGGGTATGGATGAAGCCGGCAACATTACCACACTGGGGCGCGGCGGCTCGGATACCACCGGCGTTGCTATCGCTGCCGCACTGCGCGCCGACGAATGCCAGATATACACCGATGTGGACGGCGTTTACACCACCGACCCGCGCATGGTTCCCGAGGCACGCCGGCTCAAGAGCATCACGTTTGAAGAGATGCTGGAAATGGCCAGTCTGGGTTCCAAAGTTTTACAGATACGCTCGGTTGAATTCGCGGGAAAATACAAAGTCAAACTGCGTGTGCTTTCCAGCTTTGCGGATGAAGGCGAAGGCACACTGATCACTTTTGAGGAAAACAATAAAATGGAACAAGCCATCATTTCAGGTATCGCGTTCAACCGCGACGAAGCCAAAATCACTGTGCGCGGCGTACCGGACAAGCCGGGTATCGCTTATCAAATTCTCGGCCCGGTAAGCGAAGCCAACATCGACGTTGACATGATCATTCAAAACGTCGGCGTGGACGGCTCTACAGACTTTTCTTTTACCGTTCACCGCAACGAATTCAACAAGACGCTGGATATTCTCAAGGGCAAAGTGCAACCGCACATCGGTGCGCGCGATGTTATCGGCGACAACAAGACCGCCAAGGTTTCCGTTGTCGGTGTGGGCATGCGTTCCCATGTCGGCATTGCCAGCAAGATGTTCCGCACGCTGGCGGAAGAAGGCATTAACATTCAGATGATCTCCACTTCCGAAATCAAAATCTCTGTCGTTATCGACGAGAAATATCTGGAATTGGCAGTACGCATACTGCACAAAGCTTTCGATCTGGATCAGGAAGCAATCTAGCTTATTGCATTTTGGTGGTTGGCCGCTTTATATATGCGGTCAACCATAGTTTCGCCCTCCCCTTTTTCTTGTTTTACCCCCTTAGTTTTCAAAATCACCCTTTAGCACAATTTCGCTTGCTTGCCGCGATCATTCTTCTTAAAAAAACATAATGTATTTATTTGCTTATTCTGCCCCTCCAAGCCAATTTCACTAAAATCTATATGTTGTTTTGACTTTGCTTTGTCGACATATTTGCAAAATACTTGCACATTTATCCGTTTTTAGTGCTAACATTCGAAATATTGTCGACAATCCAGATTGACTTGTCATGCTAATTGAAACACCCGAACTAGGCACACTGGCTGATATTGCGTCTCACCGCCTTGCCCAGAGTATCGTTACCGGAGAGCTGGCCCAAGGCCAGAAACTCAACGAAGCGGAATTGGCCGAGCGCTTTGGTATGGGGCGCGGCCCGTTACGGGAAGCCTTGCGTCAATTGGAAGGGATTCGTCTGGTTAAGCGTATTCCCAATGCGGGTGCGCGTGTTGTTATTCTTGACCGCAAAACAATGGCTGATCTATACGAGGTGCGCGAAGCGCTGGAAGGCATGGCCTGCCGCATTGCCGCAACGCAAATGACAGAGCAGGATATCGCTCAATTAATCGCCCTGCTTGATCATCACGAACAACAGATCAAACAAGAACACGGGAAGGTTTATGCGCAAAGCGAGGGCGACCTCGACTTTCACTACCAGATCGTGCGTGGCAGCCGTAATGCGATGCTGATGGATTTGCTGGGCAGTGAACAATATCAATTGCTGCGCATGTGCCGTTATCGCACCAGCCGCAATGCCCAGCGCACCCATCCCGCATTACACCAACATCGCCAAATCGTTGATGCGCTGGCACAACGCGATGGCGAACTGGCCGAGTTATTAATGCGGCGCCATATTCAAGGCGCTTGGCGCAGCATCAGTGAAATGATTGATAAAGAGGAGAAAGCAGCATGAGCACTAAACAAGTCACCCTTACACCGGGGCAGAAGTTGCGCCTCGCCGTTCAGGAAAATCATCCGTTGCAGGTTGTCGGTGCCGTTACCGCCTACTGTGCCATCCTGGCGCAGAAGACCGGCCACAAGGCGCTGTATCTGTCCGGCGGCGGGGTAGCAGCTTCCTCGCTCGGTATTCCCGATCTGGGCATCACCACTTTGCATGATGTCTGCGAAGACACTCGCCGTATCACTGCCGCGAGCGATCTGCCGCTACTGGTGGACATCGACACGGGATGGGGCGGCGCTTTCAACATCGCCCGCGCCACGCGCGAAGTCGCACAAGCCGGCGCTGCCGGTTTCCATATCGAAGACCAGGTAATGCAGAAACGCTGCGGCCACCGCCCCAACAAAGCCATCGTCAGCCAGAGCGAGATGGTGGATCGTGTGAAGGCCGCTGTGGATGCACGCGTGGATTCAAGCTTCGTGATCATGGCACGCACCGATGCGCTGGCCGTGGAAGGCATGCAGTCCGCCATCGACCGCGCACAAGCCTGCGTCGAAGCCGGTGCCGACATGATCTTCCCGGAAGCCATGACCAAGCTGGAGCAATACACCCAGTTCACCAAAGCAGTGAGTGTTCCTGTGTTGGCGAATATCACCGAATTCGGCGCCACTCCGCTGTTCACCACTGAAGAACTGAACGGCGTCGGCGTCAAGCTGGTGTTGTACCCGCTCTCGGCCTACCGCGCGATGAGCAAGGCCGCACTGAACGTATACCAGCACATCCTCAAGGATGGATCGCAACAGCAAGTCATTGGGGACATGCAACCGCGCATGGAGCTTTACGATTATCTCGGTTACCACGCTTACGAGCAGCAACTGGATCGCTTGTTTGCCGAAAAAGGCGCCGAGTAAAAATTTGCACATTAACATTATGTAACTTGGGAAGTTTTTTTATTAATTAGGGAGACAATCATGGCAGAAGAAAGCACATTACCTAAACCAAAGAAATCCGTAGCGCTTTCAGGCACAGTCGCAGGCAACACCGCGATCTGTACAGTCGGACGCACCGGCAACGATTTGCACTATCGCGGCTATGACATTCTGGATTTCGCCGAAAAGGCGGAATTCGAGGAAATCGCCCATTTGCTGATCCACGGCACGCTGCCCACTAAAGCCCAGTTGCAGGCATACAAAGCCAAACTGAAATCCCTGCGCGGCCTGCCCCCCGCTGTGAAACAAGCGCTGGAAGCACTGCCCGCAAACGCGCATCCGATGGATGTCATGCGTACCGGTTGTTCGGTACTGGGCACCGTTGAGCAAGAACCGGAAGAACATGCAGAAGCCAAGACGCGTGAACTGATTGACCGTTTGCTGGCCAGCTTCGGTTCCATGCTGGTTTATTGGTACCACTTCAGCACCAGCGGCAAACGCATCAATGTGGAAACGAATGACGACTCCATCGGCGGTCATTTCCTAACCCTGTTGCATGGCAAGCCGGCCAAGGACTCCTGGGTACGCGCGATGCACACTTCGCTGATCCTGTATGCAGAGCATGAGTTCAACGCTTCCACCTTCACCGCCCGCGTAATCGCCGGTACTAATTCTGATCTGTATTCCTGCATTACCGGTGCAATCGGCGCATTGCGCGGCCCCAAGCACGGTGGCGCCAACGAAGAAGCGTTCCGCATCCAGAGCCGCTACGCGAATGCCGATGAAGCCGAAGCAGACATACGCAAAATTGTGGCGAACAAAGGCATCGTGATCGGCTTCGGTCATCCGGTCTATACGATCTCCGATCCGCGCAATGAGGTTATCAAGCGCGTGGCAAAACAACTGTCGGAAGAAAAGGGCGACCTGCGCCTGTTCGACATCGCCGCACGACTGGAAAGCGTGATGTGGGAACTGAAGAAGATGTTCCCCAACCTCGATTGGTTCTCCGCTGTGTCGTATGACATGTTGGGCGTTCCGACCAACATGTTCACCCCGCTGTTCGTTATCTCGCGCGTCACCGGCTGGGGCGCACACGTAATCGAACAACGTGCCGACGGCAAGATCATTCGCCCGAGCGCGAACTACATCGGGCCTGAAAATCAGGCTTGGGTTCCAATCGAAAAGCGTTAAAACCAAACCCAAATAGCCACAGAGAACACTGATATCACAGAGAAAGCCCGTCCGCAACGTCAGAGCGCGGCATGAAAATCTGGCTTTACCTTCTCTGTGTTCTCGGTGGCAAATAGTTTTTGAAGGACATTATGAATACCCTATACCGTAAGCCTTTAGCCGGAAGCAAGCTGGACTACTTCGACACCCGGGCGGCAGTCGAAGCCATCCAGTCCGGCGCTTATGCCAAACTGCCCTACACTTCCAAAGTGCTGGCAGAACAACTGGTGCGCCGCTGCGAACCGGAAGAATTGACCGATGCACTGAAGCAGTTGATCGAACGCAAGCGCGATCTGGATTTCCCGTGGTATCCCGCGCGCGTTGTTTGCCACGACATCCTCGGCCAGACCGCCTTGGTAGACCTCGCCGGTCTGCGTGACGCGATTGCCGACCAAGGCGGAGACCCTTCATTGGTCAACCCTGTGGTTCCGACCCAGTTGATCGTTGACCACTCTCTGGCCGTGGAAGCGGCCGGTTTCGACCCGGATGCATTTCGCAAGAACCGTGAGATTGAAGACCGTCGTAACGAAGACCGCTTCCACTTCATCGAGTGGACCAAGACTGCGTTCAAAAACGTTGACGTGATCCCTGCCGGTAACGGCATCATGCACCAGATCAATCTGGAAAAAATGTCCCCGGTGATTCAGGCGCGTGAAGGCGTTGCCTTCCCTGATACCTGTGTGGGGACGGACTCACACACCCCGCACGTTGATTCTCTCGGCGTGATCGCCATCGGTGTCGGCGGTCTGGAAGCTGAAACCGTCATGCTAGGACTACCTTCCATGATGCGCCTACCGGACATCATCGGCGTCAAACTGGTTGGCAAGCGTCAACCCGGCATCACCGCCACCGACATCGTGCTGGCACTGACTGAATTCCTGCGTAAGGAAAAGGTGGTCGGCGCTTGGGTCGAATTCTTCGGCGCAGGCGCGGACAGCCTCTCCATTGGCGACCGTGCAACCATTTCCAATATGTGCCCGGAATACGGCGCGACTGCGGCGATGTTCTACATCGACGCTCAGACCATTACCTACCTGAAACTGACTGGCCGCGAGCCCGAGCAGGTTGCCCTCGTGGAAAATTACGCCAAGACCACCGGTTTGTGGGCGGATCAGATGGTTGCCGCCGAATACGAGCGTGTGCTGCAATTCGATCTGTCCAGCGTGGTGCGCAACATGGCTGGGCCGTCTAATCCGCACCGTCGTCTGCCAACGTCCGCGCTGCATGAGCGCGGCATTGCCGACGAAGCCAAGCTGGAAGCAGGTAAGGCCGAAGAAGCGCAAGGTCTGATGCCGGATGGTGCCGTCATTATCGCTGCCATCACTTCCTGCACCAACACCTCCAACCCGCGTAACGTGATTGCCGCCGCTTTGCTGGCGAAGAAAGCCAACGAACTGGGTCTGCTGCGCAAGCCCTGGGTCAAGACTTCTTTTGCGCCCGGTTCCAAAGTTGCCGAGCTGTACCTGAAAGAAGCGGGCCTGCTGTCGGAACTGGAGAAACTGGGCTTCGGCATCGTCGGCTTCGCCTGCACCACCTGTAACGGCATGTCCGGCGCTCTCGACCCCAAGATCCAGCAGGAAATCATCGACCGCAAACTTTTTGCTACTGCTGTACTGTCCGGCAACCGTAACTTCGACGGTCGTATCCACCCGTATGCGAAGCAAGCCTTCCTGGCTTCCCCGCCGCTGGTCGTTGCTTACGCGATTGCGGGTACGGTTCGCCTCGACATCGAGCAGGATGCTCTGGGCACTGACAAATCCGGCAAGCCGATCCTACTGAAAGACATCTGGCCTTCCGACGAAGAGATCGACACGATCGTTGCTGCTTGCGTAAAGCCGGAACAGTTCAAGCAGATCTACCTCCCGATGTTCGATCTGGGCACAATTGCAGTGGCAAAAAGCCCGTTGTATGACTGGCGTCCGAAATCCACCTACATCCGTCGTCCACCGTATTGGGAAGGCGCACTGGCGGGCGAACGCACCTTGAAAGGGATGCGTCCGCTTGCCGTACTGCCGGACAACATCACCACTGACCACCTATCGCCTTCGAACGCGATCATGGCCAACTCGGCTTCCGGTGAATACCTGGCGAGAATGGGGGTGCCGGAAGAGGACTTCAACTCCTATGCTACGCACCGAGGGGATCACCTGACCGCGCAACGCGCCACCTTTGCCAACCCTCAACTGATCAACGAAATGGCTGTGGTCAATGGTGAAGTGAAGCAAGGCTCCCTCGCCCGCGTCGAGCCGGAAGGCAAGGTCATGCGTATGTGGGAAGCCATCGAAACCTACATGGAGCGCAAGCAGAACCTGATCATCGTCGCCGGTGCCGACTACGGCCAGGGCTCTTCTCGTGACTGGGCGGCCAAAGGCGTGCGTCTGGCCGGTGTGGAAGCCATCGTCGCAGAAGGTTTCGAGCGCATCCACCGCACCAATCTGGTCGGCATGGGCGTGCTACCATTGGAGTTCAAGGCTGGTGATACCCGCAAAACCTACGCCATCGACGGTACTGAAACCTATGATGTGGAAGGCAACATTGCCCCACTCGCCACCCTGACTGTGGTGGTGAACCGTGCCAATGGCGAAACGGTACGCATTCCTGTCACCTGCCGTCTGGATACCGCTGCCGAAGTACGTGTCTACAACGCGGGCGGTGTACTGCAACGCTTTGCTCAAGACTTTCTCGAAGGAGCCGCATAATGGCCCAGGTTCCGCAAATCAGGATACCTGCCACGTATATGCGTGGCGGCACCTCCAAGGGCGTGTTCTTCCGACTGGAAGATCTGCCGAAAGCAGCTCAGGTTCCGGGCAAGGCGCGTGACCGGTTGTTCCAGCGCGTGATCGGCAGCCCCGACCCCTATGCCGCGCATATCGATGGCATGGGGGGCGCGACCTCCAGTACCAGCAAGTGCGTGATCCTGTCGAAAAGCTCACGCGCTGGTCATGACGTGGATTACCTCTACGGCCAGATCTCCATCGATAAAGACTTTGTTGACTGGAGCGGCAACTGCGGCAACCTGTCCACAGGTGCGGGAGCTTTCGCCATTCATGCAGGATATATTGATGCTGCTCGTCTTGCGCAGGATGGTGCCTGTACCGTACGCATCTGGCAGGCCAACATCAGCAAGACTATCATCGCCCATGTACCGGTCACCAACGGTAAAGTACAGGAAACCGGTGATTTCGAGCTGGACGGCGTGACCTTCCCGGCTGCGGAAATCGTTCTGGAGTTCATGGATCCATCCGATGATAGTGAAGAAGGCGGCAGCCTGTTCCCGACCGGCAATCTGGTTGACCAACTCGATGTCCCCGGTGTCGGCAGTTTCCCGGCCACCATGATCACCGCCGGAATCCCGACCGTGTTTGTGAATGCGGCAGATATTGGTTACACCGGTACCGAGTTGCGTGAAGCCATCAATACCGACCCGGCCGCGCTAGCGCGTTTCGAGAAAATCCGCGTGGCTGGCGCATTGCGCATGGGTTTGATCAAAACGCCTGAAGAAGCCGCTACCCGCCAACATACTCCGAAGATCGCTTTTGTTGCACCACCCACCGACTATGTGGCATCAAGCGGCAAAACTGTCAGCGCTTCCGAAGTCGATCTGCTGGTGCGCGCCCTGTCGATGGGCAAGCTGCATCATGCTATGATGGGTACGGCAGCGGTTGCGATCGGTACGGCAGCAGCGATTCCCGGTACGCTGGTAAATCTGGCAGCGGGGGGCGGTGAGCGCAATGTAGTTACGTTCGGACATCCCTCCGGCACATTGAAAGTCGGCGCCGCAGCAAGCGAAAACAGTGGCGACTGGAAAGTTGAAAAAGTCACCATGAGCCGCAGCGCGCGCGTACTGATGGAAGGCTGGGTACGCATTCCCGGCGACAGTATTTGATATTCAAAATCCTCCCGTCAGGGGAGGAACAAAAGGTCGTTTCGTTCCGGATTCCCTTCCCCGACATGCGTCGGGTCGGGGATGGGTTTCATAAGGAGAAGAGTAAAACATGAGTTACATAGCTGAATACCAACGTTCGATGAATGATCCTGAAGGCTTTTGGCGTAAGCAGGCCGAGGATTTGGAATGGTTTAAATTTCCGCAGCAAATTTTGACACAAGATGAAGACGGGATTGGTCATTGGTTTGCCGATGGCGAAATGAATACCGCTTACATGGCACTTGATCATCATGTCAAACAGGGTCGGGGTAATCAGCTTGCGCTCATTTTCGATTCCCCCGTCACTAATATCAAATCGCGTTACACCTACAGCGAATTAACCGACGTCGTTGCGCGTACGGCGGGAATGCTGGCCGACTTGGGCGTAGTGAAGGGAGACCGCGTCATCATATATATGCCGATGATTCCGGAAGCTGTCATCGCCATGCTGGCTGTGGCCCGGCTTGGGGCCATCCACTCTGTTGTCTTTGGCGGGTTTGCTCCGCCGGAGCTGGCATTGCGTATCGATGATGCCACACCGAAAGTGATACTTACGGCTTCCTGCGGTATCGAAATCAAACGCATCATTGAATACAAGCCGCTTCTCGACAAAGCCTTTGATCTCGCAAAACACAAACCGCAAAGCATCGTTATTTATCAGCGTCCGCAAGCCAAAGCGACTTTGATTGAAGGACGTGATTACGAATGGGCTGCGTTGTTGGCCAAATCCAAGCCCGTCGGCTGTACGCCGGTAAAAGGCAGTGATCCGCTCTATATTCTTTACACTTCCGGTACCACCGGAAAGCCCAAGGGAGTGGTGCGAGAAAATGGCGGCCACGCTGTCGCGCTTAAATACAGTATGAGCGCCATTTACAATGTTAAAGCAGGCGATGTGTTCTGGGCATCATCAGATGTGGGTTGGGTGGTCGGCCATTCTTATATTGTTTATGCCCCGTTACTCCATGGCTGCGCCACCGTAGTCTATGAAGGGAAACCCATCATGACTCCGGATGCCGGTGCGCTATGGCGCGTCTGTGCAGAATATGGCGTGAAGGTACTTTTCACAGCACCGACCGCATTCCGTGCTGTAAAAAAAGAAGATCCCCAAGCCTTGTTGATGAAGCCTTACGACCTGAGCAAGTTGCAGACAATCTTTTCCGCCGGTGAAAGACTCGACCCGCCTACCGAGGCGTGGCTTTCCGAAATCAGCGGCAAACCGGTGATCGATCACTGGTGGCAGACCGAGACAGGTTGGGCGATCACTGCCAATTTGCAGGGTGTAGAGCCCATGCCCATAAAGTCGGGATCATCTACCATGCCGGTTCCCGGTTTCAATGTGCAGATTCTTGATGAAAACGGCCAGCATGTTCCGCAAGGCACTCAAGGTTATATCGCGCTTAAATTGCCGTTACCCCCTTCCTGTTTAAATCGCGTTTGGGGCGACGACAAAAAATTCCGCGAAAGTTATTTGCGATTTTTACCCGGCTTCTACACCAGCGGGGATGGCGGTTATATCGACAACGACGGCTATGTGTTTGTGATGGGGCGTGTTGACGATGTTATTAATGTCGCCGGCCATCGACTCTCCACGGGCGAAATTGAAGAAGTTGTCGCCACACATCCGGCGGTGGCAGAATGTGCCGTGATTGCGCGCGACGATGATCTCAAGGGACAGGTACCGATGGGATTGGTGGTGCTGAAGTCGGGTGTGGACATCAGTGAAGAGGAGTTGCAAAAGCAACTGGTCGCGCGCGTACGCGAAAGCATCGGCGCAATCACCTGCTACAAAGACACTGTGATACTGGCGCGTTTGCCCAAAACACGCTCCGGTAAAACCCTGCGTAAGACGTTATACAAAATCGTCAACGGACAGGAATATAGCGTGCCTTCGACCATCGATGATCCGGCTGTAATTGCTGAAATTATCGAGGGGCTACGCAGCAAAAAAATCATTGCTTAAAATATTCCCCTTGTAGGATGGGTGGAGCAACGCGATATCCATCGCCATATCCAAATAATTGATGGGTATCGCTACGCTCCACCCATCCTACATTGAGGTGTCATTAATTCAAATTAGGCGTTAAGTTTGCAGTACAAAACTGGCGTCAAATGGTACGACGAGAATATAATTCCACTCGTCATGCCGGAATACTTTTCTTCCCCATCTCTCGAACTCCTCGCCCCGGCGAAGACTGCCGCCATCGGGCGCGAAGCGATCCTGCACGGAGCAGATGCTGTCTATATCGGCGGCCCCGCATTCGGTGCGCGTGACAAAGCTGGAAATTCAATCAGCGACATCGCCGATCTGGTGAAATTTGCACATCGTTTCCACGCGCGAATCTACGTCACGCTGAATACCATTCTTCACGATTCCGAACTGGAATCCGCACGCAAACTCGCATACGATTGTTATGACGCAGGCGTGGATGCATTGATTGTGCAAGATATGGGGCTACTGGAACTCGACTTGCCGCCGATAGACCTGCACGCTTCCACGCAATGCGATATTCGCACACCGGAGAAAGCCCGCTTTCTGTCCGAAGTCGGCTTCTCGCAAATTGTGCTGGCGCGTGAACTTACCATCCAAGAGATTGCCGCAGTTCGCGCTGTCGTTTCATCCGATACTGTTATCGAACATTTTATTCACGGCGCTTTGTGCGTGGCTTATTCCGGTCAGTGCAATATCAGCCATGCGCATACCGGACGCAGCGCGAATCGCGGTGATTGTTCACAAGCCTGTCGCCTTCCCTATACGTTGCAAGATGCACAAGGGCGCGTCGTCGCTTATGAAAAACATTTGTTGTCGGTAAAAGACAATAACCAGAGTGGCAACCTGCGCGCCTTGATTGATGCAGGCGTGCGCAGCTTCAAAATTGAGGGCAGGTACAAAGAAACCGCGTATGTAAAAAATATTACCGGATACTATCGCCAACTGCTTGACGAGATTCTGACTGAACGCCCGGAGTTACACCCCGCCTCCAGCGGCAAGACCAAACTGCTGTTTGCGCCTGATCCGGACAAGACTTTTCATCGTGGCTCGACAGATTATTTTTCGAATGGGCGCCAGCTTGATATCGGTGCTTTTGATACACCCACTTTTGTCGGACTAGAACTGGGTACGGTAACGAAGTTGGGCGACAGCTGGTTTGATCTAGAAACAACTGAAACGCTCGCCAACGGCGATGGCCTTAATTATCTGCACAAACGAGAAGTTGTCGGCCTGCAAGCCAATGTGGCTGAACGCAAAGGCAAAGTCTGGCGGGTCTTCCCAAATGAACCGTTGCATGCTTTGTCTGGTCTACGCGCAGGCATTGTCATCAGCCGCAACCGCGACCACGCTTGGGAAAAGTCGCTCACCAAGAAATCTGCCGAACGTCGTATAGACGTGGCTGCGAGTTTTTTCGAAACAAGCGAAGGTTTCTCACTCACACTGCAAGATGAAGATGGCATCGGTGCAACCTCCTCTGCCCCCATCGCCAAGCAGCCCGTTAACAATCCGTCCGAAGCAGAAAACAATGTGGGCGAACAACTGGCACGCTTCGGCAATACCGATTTCAATTTGACTGGAACTGCCATTCATTGGACACAAGCGTGGTTCGTGCCGAACTCATTCCTAAACAAACTTCGTCGTGATGCCATTGAGCTTCTGCAAGCCGCTCGCATTAGGGCATTTATTCGTCCAGTACGTAAAATATCGACAGAACCACCGGCCAAATATCCCGCAGAAAGCCTTTCCTTTCTCGCCAATGTTTACAATTCAGCAGCGCGTGCTTTCTATGAAAAACACGGTGTAAAACTGATCGATGCGGCTTATGAATCACACGAAGAAGCCGGTGAAGTTTCCCTGATGATTACCCGCCACTGCATTCGCTATTCACTTAGTCTTTGTCCGAAACAGGCAAAAGGTGTCATCGGTGTGCAAGGGCAAGTGCGCGCCGAACCGATGACCATGATTAATGGCAGCGAAAAACTCGGGTTGGAATTTGATTGCAGGGCATGCGAAATGCATGTAATCGGAAAGATGAAAAAGCATGTACTGAAGTCGCCGCCACCAACGGTGGCGCCGCTGACATTTCATCCGCCCCGAAAGTCAGGATGATTCAGCACCCTTGATAACTTCTCTAGCGTTTATTTTTGCACTTCGGATTGGTGCAATCAGCGTAAATGTAAAGTGAATGATCCTTCACTGAAAATCCTCTCTCCTCTGCCGCTTTTTTCTGGCGTGCTTCAATCACCGCGTCATAAAACTCCTCCACCTTGCCGCATTGCAAACAAACAATATGATCATGGTGTTTACCCTGGTTAAGTTCGAATACTGACTTATCGCCTTCAAAATGGTGGCGCACCAGCAACCCAGCATGTTCAAATTGGGTAAGCACCCGGTAAACGGTGGCAAGCCCAACATCTTCACCGCTAGCCAGCAGTTTCTTGTAAACCTCCTCAGCACTTAAATGAGACTCATTGCCATTTTCAAACAGGCTCAACACTTTGAGCCGGGGCAAAGTAGATTTCAAACCTGCGTTTTTCAGATCAAGCGACTGGCTCATGGTGAACTCTCTTTAAATTATGCCAAGAAATATTAGATTAATTCTCTTGCAATTGCAAATGAGAATGATTATCATTTATTTCAATTGAGAATGATTATCAATAATATTTAAACCCCCAACTAAAGAAGGAGCAGCTTTTATGAACATACCCGCGATTTCAACAGTAGTCCTGACTGTTTCAATGCTATTTTCAGCGGCCGCATACGCGGAGGATTACGTCATCACCCTCAAGAACAACCAGTTTTCTCCCAAGGAGCTCGCTGTTCCGGCAGGACAGAAAATAAAACTCATTGTAAAAAATCAGGACCCAACGCCTGCCGAGTTTGAGAGCAGCGATCTTAACCGCGAAAAAGTGGTCGGAGGAAACAGCGAAATAATCGTATTTATCGGGCCGCTTGAAGCTGGCAAATATGGCTACTTCGATGACTTTCATCGTGACACGACAACCGGCGTCATCATTGCCAAATAACGCTTACCCGAATTCGACAAATTAAACAAAAGCAAAGGTGGAGATATTCCATGATTCATTACCAGCACCAGTACTGTGCAGCCTTCTTTATATTCATCTCGCTTGCCTGCTCGCCCAATGACAGCACCGCATTTGGGCTGGATGAAATGTATTCGCCCAATGTTGAATACCGCGAACTTTCTTTGGAATATAGCTTCGCCCGTTCGTTTGATCCGAATCCGGATAAAAATAACGCCCAGGTAGGCGAAGCAACGCTTGAGGTCGGACTCACTCCCCGGATTGAAGTTGAAATCAGTGCCGAATATTCCAAAGATCCGGACAGCACGCTTCAACTGGTCGCGAACGAAATCGAAGGCCGTTATCAATTTGTTGAGTCCGGTGAATACTGGCTGGATGCGGGAATGTTGATTGCCTATGATTTTTCCACCCAGGATGGTGCGCCAAATTCAGTTGAATCTAAATTGCTGCTACAGAAGGATGCGGGGAAATTTACCAGCACGACCAATATAGGACTTACCCAAAATGTCGGCAAGTTTTCCGGGAATAGCGGCCCGGATTATGTTTTTCTGTGGAATACGCGTTATCGCTTCAATATCTATTTTCAGCCGGGCATAGAAATACAAAGTGACTTGGGGCAAAGCTCGCAGTTTCAATACTTCAATGCACAGGAACATTATATTGGCCCGGCAATCTATGGAAAGCTTTTT
>Ga0224559_1000294_pt1 | contig 34793 bp, 36 predicted proteins | sample 714S33034metaG_FD_180676 | JGI IMG/M metagenome (GOLD analysis project Ga0224559, IMG submission 180676) | Peat soil microbial communities from Stordalen Mire, Sweden - 717 S3 30-34 | ecosystem: Environmental > Terrestrial > Soil > Wetlands > Peat | place: Sweden: Norrbotten County, Stordalen... | reverse complement strand
GGAGCCGCTGACAGAAAAGCAAATCGCGGCATTGCTGCGCCGCGCCGTTGAAGACCGCGAGCGCGGCCTCGGCGCACTCGAACTGACCGCGGACGATGACGCGCTGGAACTGATTGCCAGCTACTCCAGCGGCGACTGCCGCAACGCCTACAACACGCTCGAAGTAGCCGCGCAACTGGCCCTGGAACCGCCCGCGGAACAACCCCATCCCGGAACCAGTGCCGCGGAACAACCCCGCCCCGCACACAGCGCCGCCGAACAACCCTGCCTCGGACCCAGTAAAGCGTCAGGGCACGACTTCAGTCGTGCCGTGAGCAGCGACCTAACGGACAGGGCTTTAGCCCCTGAGGGAAGCTCTTCGACGGGACTGAGGGAAAGTCCGTCCTCTTCCGCAGCCTCGAAACCCACAAAACACATCGATAAACCCCTCGCCAGCCTGGCCATTCAACAGCGCGTACTCGTATACGACAAGTCCGGCGAAGAACACTACAACCTGATCTCCGCGTTGCACAAGAGCGTCCGCAACAGCGATCCCGATGCCGCGCTCTACTGGCTGGCGCGCATGTTCGCGGCCGGCGAAGATCCGCTCTATCTCGCCCGCCGCGTTGTGCGCATGGCCGTCGAGGACATTGGCCTGGCCGCTCCCGAAGCGCTCAACCTGTGCCTCTCGGCCAAGCAGGCGATGGAGTTTCTCGGCTCCCCCGAAGGCGACCTGGCGCTGGCCGAGGCGGTTGTTTATCTTTCGCTGGCGCCCAAGTCGAACTCCGTCTACACCGCCTATGGCGCCGTGCAGCAGGAGATCGAGCACACCCGCCAGGAGCCGGTGCCGCTGCACCTGCGCAACGCGCCCACGCGGCTGATGAAGGAGCTCGATTACGGCAAAGGCTATCTCTACGCCCACGACGAAGAAGGCCGCGTCGCCGACATGGACTGCCTGCCCGATTCACTGCGCGGCCACAGCTACTACCAGCCCACCCAGGAAGGCCGCGAGAAGCTGCTGGCGCAGCGCATGGAAGAGATCCGGCGGATTCGAGCCGGGAAGCACGGTGGAGTGTGATCACCGCGCCGTTTCGCAAGGATTGACGCTTCTTTTTTGTCAAGCGGGTTAGCCCCGAGGGTTGGTAGAGTAGAAGCCATGCCGGTCGTCTTTCATCATCGCGGTTTCAAGTTTTTCTTCTATTCCAACGAAGGAACGCCACGCGAGCCTGTCCATATTCATGTTGAAAAAGACAACGTGGAAGCAAAATTCTGGCTGGAGCCTGAACTCAGACTGGCTTACAATGATGGCTACAACGCCCGTACTCTCCGCGAACTATTGGAGATCGTCTACCTCAACAGGGACCGCATCGGAAGGGCATGGAATGAATTCTTCGGTTAAAGCAACCCGTGTGCATTTCGATCAGGACAGTATGTGGGTCGATCTCAGCGACGGCAGAATCATCGCGGTGCCACTGGCCTGGTTTCCCCGGCTTATCCATGCCACGGCGGAGCAGCGTGAGCAGTTCCGCATCAGCAGCCGCGGCCTGCATTGGGAAGCGCTCGACGAGGACATCTCCGTCGCCGGTTTGCTGGCTGGCCAGGGCGATTTGACCCAAAGCCAAAAGACCTTCGCCGCCTGAATGAGTCACGATTGCAGCCATGGCAAGCGCGGACGGATTGCCGGGTGCCCCAGGCTTCGACTTTGAAACCTGGGAAACCACGGAAGCGTGATCAGCGCGCCACAACCGCCTGCCGGCGAGCTTTCTCCCGCTCCAGCCGTTCGGCCAAGAACACCTTGAGAAGCGACTGATAAGGAACGTCGCGCTGGTTGGCCAATATTTTCAAGTCTTCGACCATGGCCACGGGCAGGCGCACGGAGATGGTGCGCAGAGTGGGCTTGAGATTGACAAACTTCACACGCCGCCCCCTAGACCAATCGACGTATTCGGTCGAGTCCGCCTTGGACCAGAATTCAAACTCCTCAGCCTCGCTCTTGAATTCAGGAACTTTCTTCATGCCGAGCCATTATCCCACGGATTCACCACCGACGATGCGATGTCCTCGAAGTGCTTCACGTTCCGCGTTGCCAGCTTCGCGTGGGAGGCGAGCACGATCCCGGCGATCATGGTGTCGCGCACGTCAACCGAACGGCCTCGCCTGCGGCGATCGGCGCATAACTCCGCTGCTCGAAAGGCCGAATCGGAATCGAAATGCAGGATTCTGCTTTGAAGTGCGCTTTGAAGAAGCTGCTCGAATCTCGCCTCAAGCGCGGTGCGCCTTTTCCCGACTGGCATTGCGAACAGGCCGGAACGAATCTCGTATACATTGATCGAGGTCGTCCAAACCGAAGACCGGGGTTGGAGGTCCAGCCAGTGCGCGACCTGCTGCTCAGGGGCAGGCCCCATGAACTCCGAGATCACGTTCGTGTCGAGCAGGATCATGACTCAAAGTCCGGAATCTCCATGCGCATGCCGCGAATTTCGGCAATCGGCTCCTCGAGATAGACACCACTGCCGCTGAACATCGCCACCATCTCCGAACCCAGTCCGCGCTTTGGAGTTTCTTCTTCGCGCAGCGCATTACGCAGAATCTCGCGGGCCTCAGCTTCCATGCTGTGGCCGTGGCGTTTGGCGCGCGCTTGCAGACGCGTCTTGAGCCGGTCTTCAAGTTTACGAACAAGAATCTGCGCCATCTTCCCCTCCGGGATTCCAATGCTATCATGATAGCACTTTCTCAAAATGAGCACGGAGGCCGTGTTCATCCAAACTCAATGCGCAGCCTTCGGCAGCTTATCAAGCGCATCCGTAACGATGCCGGGAGTCAGCACCTCCGGCAGGAGTTGCGGTTCGCTCTGCCCCGGTGTGTAGAGCGCATAGGCTGGAACTCCGCTGCGTCCAAGTGCGGTCAAGGCCTGCGTGATGGATTCATCGTGGCGGGTCCAGTCGGCTCTCATCAACACAACATTCCTGGCCTGAAAAGCCTGCTCTACTTCGGGCTGGCTCAGCGCCACGCGCTCGTTCACCTGGCAGCTCAGGCACCATTTCGCGGTGAAATCTACAAAGACGGGCTGGCCCGCAGCGAGCGAACGGTTGACCGCAGCTTCGGACCACGGCTGCCAAAGTCCGGATGCTTCAGGCGCAGCCGAAGTCTCCGAGGCAACCGCCAGCCTGCCTGGCGCTAAAACACTGATGGCAATCACACCGAGCAGGATCAGAACCGCGACCGCAGTCGACCAACGCCTGGCCGGCCAGCGGCCCAGGAACCACCCCGCAATGGCCAGCAGCAAAAAGCTCGCCAGCAGCACAGCCAGAATTGCGGCTCCATATGCCTGCGCCAGCACCCACGCCAGCCAGATTACAGTAATGAAGATGGGGACTGAGATCGCTTGCCGCAGCACTTCCATCCATGGGCCGGGCTTGGGCAGCAGGCGCGTCCAGGCCGGATGCAGCGTGAGCGCCACATAAGGCGCGGCCAAGCCTAGAGCCAATGCCGTGAAGACGGCAAACGTCACAGCAGCGGGCTGGGCGAGAGCGTAGCCGATGGCTGCTCCCATGAACGGCGCGGTGCATGGCGTGGCCACGATCACCGCCAAAACGCCCGTGAAAAAGCTGCCTGTATAGCCGTGCTTTGCAGCAAGCGCCCCGCCGGCGCTGGTTAGCGAGAGTCCAATTTCAAATTGGCCGGCAAGCGAGAGCCCAAGGAAAAACAGCAGCCCGGCCATTAGCTCAAGGAAAATTGGCGATTGAAATTGGAATCCCCAGCCCAGTGTCGCTCCGGCCGCGCGCAGCCCCAGAAGCACGGCCACCAGTATCCAAAAGGAGACAAGTATGCCGGCGGTATAAACCAATCCATGCGTCCTGAGCTTGTGCAGCTCCTTGTGCCCGGAGTGCACCAGCGCCAGCCCCTTCAGGAACAGGACCGGAAAGACGCAAGGCATGAGGTTCAAGATCAGGCCGCCAAGAAAGGCCAAGCCGGAAACACGAATCAGCTCACTGAACGAGAGCGATTTCGCGCTGGGCGGATTTGCGAGCGAGGAAGTTGGCGCGGGCCGTGATGCGAACAGCGTTGCCGCCGGGGCGGCAGGATGGGATGCCGCCGATGCCAGCGGTTGAGCCGTAACCTTGCCTGCCTGCGCCGCAAGCTCGAACGCCCGACCGCCCGAAAGCTCCAGAACTCCTTTTAATTGAGCTGGATTGGCGGAAAGATTCACGTCTTTCTTGAGGTCGAGAATCAGGCCCTTCGCCGTGGGCGTCAGCATTTGCGGAGCGGGATTGTCGAGAATGTTCTCGTCGGACGGAAAGAACGAAGCTTCGGCCTCTGTCTGGCCGGTTTCGACCCAGAGACGAAAGCCTTCCTTCGTCGGCTGAAAGACCGCCCTGTCGCTGGATGGCAGCGGCTCGGGGATATCTGGAAGCGATTTGGAAGGCCTCCCAAGAAACAGCGAACCGAGTGTCCTATGGGAATACGGAATCTCGTACATTCCGTCCCAAACGTTCTTTCGCACCTCCAGTTCTGCTTTGCCAGGAATGCAGGTTGCGCGGCAAACCAGCCAATCCACTTTGGCATGCAGATTGACAGGGCCGCCTTTGACTCCGTCTGCAACATGGAGTTTCAACGGGAACAGCACTTCGTCCTCGTAGCCAAAATCCATCAAAGGGCCGAGCGGCAAGCGCTGAGGCGCAGGAAACTGCATCGGTCCGGCAGTGATTCCATTCGGCAGAGCCCATTGAATATGCGGCGGCTCGCCGGCATCGCCGGCATTCTTCCAATATATGTGCCAACCCGGCTCCAGCTTGAAATAGAGGCCTACATCGTTCAATTGGTCGCTGGGGTAAAGATCGTGTCCTGGGACAAGAAGCTCAACGTGCACATGCGGCGCATCGGCGGAACTCGATACCTGCGCGGGCAAGCCTGCGGCAAGCGAAAGCAGAAAGACGAAAATCAAACGGGGAAGGCGCATGAAGGCGAGTTGGTAACTCCTGATGATTGGACTCTCCGGACTGATCGTTGGTCGCATCGAGTTTTTCTCTTTACTTGCCGGTACGCATTTCCAAGCGTGCCGCGTGCTCGCGGAAGATGCAGTCGTTCTGCACGCATTTGACTCCGGCGGCGCGGGCGCGGGCCACAGCTTCTTCGTGGATCACCTCGTCCTGCAGCCACAGGTATGGAATTCCCAACCGTATGACATCGTTTACGATGGCGGGGACGTGTTCGGATGCACGAAAAACGTCTACGAGGTCGATGCCGGCACCAGTCTGCTCGCGAGCGGCGGCCTGAGCAGCTTCAAGGTCCGGGTAGTATTTGAGGCCGAGCACCTCGCTCAGCGCCGGATTCACCGGGACGACACGATAACCGTTGGCAGCCAGATAGCGGCCGATGTTGTGGCTGGCGCGCCAGGTCTTGTCGCTCATGCCGACCACAGCGATCGTCTTCGCGGCGCGAAGCATCTCATCAATCACGGCTCCGTCGTTCATGTGTAGCCCGTTGCTCATGACCTGTCTCGCAACCGGTTAAACATCCAGGTCTTCGTCTTCTGTCGCCGCGACGGCGGTTCCCCGGCGCTTGGCCAGCAGATAGCCGCGCAGAAAAGGCTCCAGGTAGCCGTCGAGCACCTTGTCCACGTCGCCCACCTCAACCTTCGTCCTGTGGTCCTTGGCGATCCGGTAAGGCTGCAAAACGTACGAGCGAATCTGGGAGCCGAAGTTGATCTCCAGCTTCGAGTCCTCAAGCTTCCTGCTGATTGCCTGCTTCTTTTCGAGCTCGTATTCATACAGCCGCGAGCGCAGCATCTTCAACGCTCTCTCGCGGTTCTTGTGCTGCGAGCGCTCGTTCTGGCACTGCACGACAATTCCAGTGGGCAGGTGCGTCATGCGCACGGCGGAGTCGGTGGTGTTTACGTGCTGGCCGCCCTTGCCGCCGGAGCGGAAGGTGTCGATGCGCAGGTCCTCCACCTTCAAATCGACATGGATGGACTCGTCGATCTCCGGCGAAACGTAGACCGAGGCAAACGAGGTGTGGCGGCGCTTGGCGGAATCGAACGGCGAGATGCGCACCAGACGGTGAACACCGCTTTCGCCAGCCAGTTGCCCGAAAGCGTACTCGCCGATGATGGTGAACGTAGCGGACTTGATGCCCGCCTCTTCGCCGTCCTGGTAGTCGTTGATCTCGGTTTTGAATCCCTGCTGCTCGGCCCAGCGCAGGTACATGCGCATCAGCATTTCGGCCCAGTCCTGGCTCTCGGTGCCCCCCGCGCCTGGATGCACGGTGACAATGGCGTTCAGCGGATCGGCCTCACCGCTGAGCATGGTCCGCGCTTCAAGCTCTTCGGCAAATGTCGCCAGGGCCTTGATGTCGCGCTCCAGATCGGCCAGCACGTCTTCGCCCTCGCGGGCCAGCTCGAAGTAGGCTTCGATGTCGCCGGTGCGGCGCACCAGTTGCTCATCGTCGGCTACAAGATTCTCAAGCCGTTTGCGGTCGCGCATCAGCGGCTTGCTGGCGCCGGTATCGGACCAGAGCGCCGGATCGGCCAGCTTGGTTTCTATTTGGGCGAGTTCCCTGCGGATGCGAGCCGGGTCAAAGATACTCCCGCAGGTCGCGCGTTTGGTCGCGCACGGGAGCATATGCGAATTCGAGATCGTTCAATGACATATTTGCTCTTATGACCTGACTTTGGTTTGAATTGCGAAGCTGTTTTTTGCTTGCCTGATCCAGAATACCACCGGATAGGTTCACTATGCCGGTTGCTTCAACTGCGACCGCGTTCCCAGGGAAGTACGAGTTCATTCCCGGTCTCAAACGCGGCAGCCGAGGCTCCCGGCTCAAATGACACTTGACATTTGTATATATTGATAGTGTAATTTGTAATACGCGAGGAACGGGATATGAGTACGGCAATTACTTCCATTCGACTGGATACGAAGCTGGCCGATGAAGCCGTGCGCGCCCTGGGTGTCAAATCGCGCACCGAGGCTGTACACATCGCGCTTGAGGAGATTGTCAGGCTGAATCGCTTCAAGAAGCTGATGAAGCAAAACGGCGGCAAGCTGACCTTCGCTAACTTTGAAAAGTAAGATGGTGATCTTCGATAGTTCGATCCTTATCGATCATCTGCGCACGAACTGTCACGCTCAGCGCATCGCCACCCTCGACGATCTGGTGCGCTACTCCGCCGTTGTTCTCGCCGAGCTTTGGCGCGGGGCGACGACGCAGGCCGAGCAGGCACTCCTTCGCGCCCTGGAGAGGAACTACCCTATCTTCGCGCCAACAGAGAAGGACTGGCTGGAATCGGGAAGAATCCTGGCCAAGATTCAGATGGAATGCGGCTACGAGCCGCGCAAGCTGCGCGATCTGCACTTCGATGTGCTGATTGCGCTGACCGCCCGCTCCCATGGCGCAAACCTGATTACCTCCAACCGCGCCGACTTCGAGCTGATTCGCGAGTATCGCGGCTTCAAACTGGAGGTCTGGTAGTGGAGATCGAATGAGAATGACGATTAAAAGACCCGCTGCGGGATGGAAGTTGCAGAGAGTTACGACGCATCCGGGCAACTTTAACCTCATCCAGCAGATCGGGGTGGCGATCCAGCACTTTGAGCAATTTGACCAGGGCTAAAGGCGGCTTGGTCTTGCCGTTCTCGTAGCGCGAAAACGCATTGACGCCGCCGCCGAAGATTCCGAGCGCAAGAGAAATGAGTTTTGAAAGGGCACGACTTCAGTCGTGCCGTAAATCCGCCGAGAAAGTCCTGGGCTTTAGCCCCCGAGGGAAGGTTCTAAAGCGCCAAAGAACTTCCCTCGGCGGCTAAAGCCGGCGCAAGGATGGCATGGTCATGCGGCACGGCTGAAGCCGTGCCCTTTCAAAACCGCTACGTCTCATGGTTCCTTTCATCCAAGCGATTGCCCTGCTATTCATCGCGGCAATTCGCGGCGCAGGAGGTTTCTCCCTGACCAGCCCACAATCCCCAAACCTAGAATGACGCACAGCCAGCCAAACACGTCGCCATGCGCGGTGTAGAAGGTCACGTCGTCGCGGAATCCGTAGGCGGCGGGCAGCGCATCGGCCTGGTGACGCGGGATGCTCTGACGCACCCGGCCATAGGGGTCGATGACGGCCGTGACACCGGTGTTGGTGTCGCGCAGAATCCAGCGGCGGTTTTCGATGGCCCTCATGCGCAGCATGTTCAGGTGTTGCCAGGGGGCGCTGGTGTCGCCGTACCAGCCATCGTCGCTGATGTTGACCAGTACCTCTGCGCCCAGCTCCGGAAACTCGCGGATCTCGTCGGCGAAGACAGCTTCGTAGCAGATGAAGACGCCGTAGCGGTGCGCCTGGCCGTCCTGAGTGGGGAGGCGAAAGACCTTCCGATCGGTACCGCGTGTGAATGCCGAGACGCGGCCGGTGAGCTTGTGCGCAAAAGCAAGCAGATTCTGGAAGGGAATGTACTCGCCGAACGGAACTAGGTGAATCTTGTCGTAGCGCCCAACGCGGCCGCCATCCACTCCAACGACCAAGGCGGAGTTGTAGTAACGCCAGAGGCCGTCTTCAAGCGACAAATCCGTGCCGATGTTGCCGACGACGAGCGGCGCCTGCTCCTGGCGGGCAATCGATTCGAGCGCATGCTGAAAGCGCGGGTCGCCTTCCTCAAATGGCGCGGGCGATTCGGGCCACGCAACCAGATCCGGATGCGTTGGATGGGGCGGGCAGACAACCTCGCCATTGGACGCGCCGGTCTGAGGGATTCCGGCAATGTAGGTCTTGCACTGCTCATCGGCCAGCCTGGCGAACTCGGCGATATGCCGGTCCCACTCGCCGGGGCCGTGCCAGAGGTTGTCGCCAGCCACGTTCAGATTAGGCTGGACCAGCACCGCGGTGGCCGTCGGAGCAGGCCTGGGCGCAGGGATCGTCACACCAAGGGCTCCCAGCATCAGCAGTGCGGCCCCGGCAATCCCCCAGAGCCGCCGGTCCGTACACTTTTCCAACACCAGTCCCCCGGCGATGAGCGCATTGACCGCAACCAGCACAAAGCTGATTCCGTAGACGCCGGTCCACGGTGCAAGCTGATTTACGAGGGCGTTGTCCACTTGCGAATAGCCCAGCTGATCCCACGGCACGCTGGTGATGCGCGAAGCGGCAAGCTCCAAGCCAGCCCACAGGACGGGCGCCGCTGCCAGCGCCAGCCGCGTATTTCCGGTCGCCTTCCTCACCAGCATCACGCCCAGGCCAAAGAACCCGAAGTAGAGGCCAAGAACCATGCTGTATCCGAGCAGCAATAAGGTCGGCGCCAAGGGCGGCATGTCGCCGTAGCCCAGCATGACATCGCGAACCCAGTAGCAGTTTCCCGTGTACCACAGGACGCCGCAAAGATAAGACAGAAGAAAGGCTCGACGCAGGGGGCGCGGCTGGACCGCCGCTCGTGGTTGCTCCGCGGCAGGCTTTGACAGGATGGCCCAAAGAAGCGGAGCCAGGCCAAACCATGCGAAAACGGTGCGCCAGACCGGGAGCGGGCCGGCAAGCGGAAACGGCAACTCGAGCAGCGCGGCGGAAAGTCCGGCAGCGGCCCACAATGACCAGGACCCTGAAATCTTGAATGTGCGCGGCATACAGGGCCGAGTCTATCGCATCCGGCTGCCGGATGCAGTGAGTAAGCGGCTAAATTCCTCAACGATCCAATTGGAGGATTTGGCGAGCTTTTGCCTGGGAAGACAACAAATGCAGGCCAACCATCTTGCGAGGAAATCCACGAGTCAACTCGCGGAGATTTATGCCATTCTTTCGGCTCCGCCAGTTTTGAGTCGCCGCGAAATCGAGAACAGATTACAATCGTCGATATGCTGTTTGCGATTCTTGGAATGCGTATCCTCACGTGGATGTTCTTTGTCGGCCTGGTCGGCTCGGCCGTGGTCGTCCTCATCAGCTTCTGGGAGGACGGCAAGGAACTGTTCGGTAAGGATTAAGATTGGCTTTTCGCGCGATCTTTAGACGATCCTTATATTGTGTGTTGACTCTCGTTCCGTTCCAAACTAGACTCACCGAAGGGCCGGCGATGATATCGCTATCTTAAGTTTGAAGCGCCGGCCAGCGCGCCGGCATTCCCAAGATGGCATCTTCCAGAACGACCGTAGCCCCACCCTCCAACCGCGTTCGCCTCATTGTGGCGTCCTCAGTGATGCTCACGTTCATCTCGTTTTGGCGCGCGGCGGCCATCGTACTTTGCGATCTTGGTTCATCCGCATTTTATGCCGGGGGCATTGCCGAAGAGGCTGTGGGCGCGGCGGCGCCATGGTTCATTCTCGCCATCATGCTGTTCAGCTTCGCGGTTCGCGCGGTCTACGTCGAAAGCTGTTCGATGTTTACCCGCGGCGGCGTCTATCGCGTGGTGAAGGAGGCCCTGGGCGGCACCTTCGCCAAACTAAGCGTCTCGGCCCTGATGTTCGATTACATTCTTACCGGACCGATCTCCGGCGTTTCGGCCGGGCAATATATTACAGGTTTGATGAATGAGCTGATGACGGTTGCAGCCAATGGCCACTGGCTCCCCCCGGCTCTGATGGACGCTGCAAACAACCCTTTTCAGTTCAACATGGACCACACCGCAGCGGTCTTCGCGGCCGCAGTGACCATTTTTTACTGGTGGCAGAACATCAAGGGTATCGAGGAGTCCAGCGGCAAGGCTCTGCGCGTCATGCAGATCACCACGGTGATGGTGATAATCCTGTTGCTGTGGGGCGTCTTCTCGGTGATTGTCCGCGGGGTTCATCTGCCTCCTCCACCCACGCCTTCGCATCTCAAGTTCAGTACCGACGCACTGGGCTTCCTGAAGGGAACTTCGCTCGTGCCGGTACTTGGTCTGTTCGGCATTCTCATGGCCTTCGGACACTCGGTTCTGGCCATGAGCGGCGAAGAAAGCCTGGCCCAGGTCAATCGCGAGATCGAGCATCCCAAGCTCAAGAACCTGAAGCGCGCGGCCATCGTGATTGCCATCTACAGCCTGATCTTTACGGGCGGCGCAACCCTGCTGGCCTCCATGCTGATCCCCACCTGGCAACGCACCCATATCTATCAGGACAACCTGATCGCCGGCCTGGCCATGTACATGGTGGGACCGCTGTTCTGGCGCATCGCATTCCGTATTTTCGTGGTGCTGGTCGGATTCCTGATCCTCTCCGGGGCCATCAACACCTCGATGATCGGATCGACCGGCGTGCTGATGCGCGTGGCCGAAGACGGCGTGCTCACCGACTGGTTCCGCAAGCCGCACACCAAGTTCGGCACCAGCCATCGCATCATCAATCTTGTTTTCATTCTTCAGATGACCACCATCATCGCCAGCCGCGGCGATGTGATCATCCTGGGCGAGGCGTATGCATTCGGCGTCATCTGGTCGTTCACATTCAACAGCCTGGCCATGCTTGTATTGCGCTGGAAGTATCACGGAGAACGCGGCTGGAAGGTCCCCCCGAATATTCGTATCGGCAAGACCGAGATTCCCGTCGGGCTGCTCTCGGTCTTCATGGTGCTGTTCTCCATAGCCGTCGTGAATCTCTTTACCAAATCGGTTGCCACAGTGAGCGGCTGTGTATTTGCCGCGGCTTTCTTTGTTATCTTCTCCGTCTCCGAACAGCGGAACCTGCGCAAGCACGCAATCACCGCACGGCAGATGAAGGATCACTTCCAACTGGAGCATCAGGACACGATTAGCCGGGAGTCGACCGCCATTCGTCCTGGAGCAATCATGGTGACCATGCGGGACGCCGCCAATCCGCTGGCGCTCAAGTGGACGCTATCCCGCACCAACACCGACGAGAAGGACATTGTCGTCATCAGCGTCCGCATGATGGGCGTGGGCGGACCCGAGTTCTTGAGCGCGGAGGATCAGTCCTTCAGCGAACACGAGCAGATGATCTTCACCAAGGCCGTCTCGGTTGCCGAAAGCTTCGGCAAGAAAGTATCGCTGCTGGTGGTTCCAGCCGGAGATGTCTTCGCCGCTCTTGTCCAGAGCGCTAACTCGCTGGAAGTGGATTCAGTCGTTTCTGGCGTTTCAAGCAAGTTGACTGCCGAAGAACAGGCCTATTACACGGGGCAGGCTTGGGAGGCGCTGCCCGAACCCAAGCGCCAGTTCAATTTCTATGTGATCGATTCCAGCGGCGGGGTGAAGGTGTTCTACATTGGGCCGCACGCACCTGCCCTCAGCCCCGACGACGTGCAGCTGGTACACCGCTTGTGGCTGAACATGCGCCGCGATCCCTCGGTGTCGGACTTGCACCACAGCGACATCATCACTTATGCCCTGACAAGGCTGGCCGGCCAATATGCACGCGAGAAGCAGGAGATACTTCGCGATCTGCGCAACTATCGCGCGGCCGAAGCCCCGGCGTCCATGCGCATCGGCGGACCGGCACTTTCCAGCCTACCGGCAACGCCAGCCACACCCGGACTTCCCTTACCTCCATCCTCGTCAAAGACATCGAGTTCCGAGTAGCATTCCGGATGCTCGTGTTTCCTGCAGATAAATGTGCAGAGGCTACGCGCTATCCCTCAAGACAGTGCGCCGATCTATGCAAGAGTGCTTCGGAATGAGCTATATTTCGCATTTTTTGTTTGTAAAAGAGTCTACAGTTGCGTATTGTGTTTCAAGGATGAGTGGCGGACCCGCAGACGCTTTTTCAGTTAGCAAGTCGGCGACTAGGCCTCTCGTAAGGACCTAACAGGAGGAACCGTGGGAGTTTCAAATATTCTGGCAGAGATCGATCGGCAGATCGCTCAGTTACAACACGCGCGCGCGCTGCTGAGTGGTGGCGCGCCGCCGAAGGCCAAGAAGGCCGCGGCAGCCCCCGCCGCAATGGAAAAAGGCAAGAAGAAGAAAAAAAGGAACCTTAGCCCTGAAGGCCGGAAGCGCATCGCCGAAGCGGTGAAGCGGCGCTGGGCTGAGCAGAAGAAGGCGGCGGGTAAGTAACTGAACCCGCGGAAATAAGTGGGCTGGCTAAATCGCCAGCCCATTTTACTTGCCCGTGCCACGGAGACGTGCAATCCGGGCTAGATAGAATCCCCAGGCGCGCACTGGACAACGTGGACACTGGCATCGACCAATGCGATGAGTTCTTCCGGTGTGCCCTTCAGCGGCGGAAATGTGCCGAAGTGAATGGGAAGCACTGTCGCTGGCTTCAGAAAGTCGACGGCCAGCGCGGCCTCCTTCGGTCCCATCGTGAAATGCCCGCCAATCGGAAGCATTGCCAGTTCGGGATGATAAAGTTCGCGAATCAGATTCATGTCGGTAAAGACGGCGGTGTCTCCGGCGTGATAAAGCACTGGACCGTCAGTAATAGTCAAAACATAGCCGGCGGCGACTCCGGCATAGTGCGTCCCCTTTTCATCCTGTGCCCCGGCCGAGTGTTTGGCCTCGACCATGGTGACAGCCACATCGTCAAGTTGCACGGTTCCACCAAGATTCATCCCGATCGTATGTGCCACTCCCTTGCCCGCCACATAGTCGGCCAGTTCGTAGATCGCCACCACGGTGGAACCATATTTCGATGCCACCGGCACCGCATCGGAGATATGGTCGCCATGGCCGTGAGTAAGAAGGATGTACTGAATCTTCGCCGGCAGCACAAAGTCTTTCGGATACTTAGGATTATTTGCAATGAACGGATCGATCAGAATGTTAGTACCTTTAGCAGTCTGAACAAGCACGGTCGCATGCCCGAGCCAGGTGATGCGCGTTCCTTTCAATGAACTCATGTTTCCTCCTCAGGGATTGTGCACGATCTACCGAGTCATAATAACTTCGGAGACACTGTCTTTGGCCAGAAACTGCCGATGGCCCGACCAGCCCGAAAAGAGACGCTCGATGCTGCGGTTAGTAAATGCCCGCTGGATGGGAAATGGGTGCGCCAATTGCACATCCACATCGTCGCCCGGGGTAACGTGAAAGCGGCAGCGTACGGTCTCTTCACCCTTGGTCCGGGTATGAAAGAAAGCCAATACCTGCCCGCCCGGATTCATAGCCGAAAACAGATGCGCAACCACCGGCGCCACCAGCGGTTCCGGCAGGTAGTCTAAATCCGTCCAAAGCAGCGCCACGTCAAAGGTGCGTCCGCAAAAATTGAGCGAGTGTTCGAGAAAACCGCTGACATTCCAAACAGGATTGCCGTCTTCATCCGTGCCGTTCTGCCAGTTTTCCGTGCAGGCATCGTGGACCAGGTCGGCAAGAAAGATGCTGTGGCCCAGCCCAGTCAGGTAGTTGATATTGGCGGGCGACGTATATCCGGTATCGATGATTGAAAGCTCAGGCTCCGCCATAAGCCGCTTGCGCAACGCCGCCCAACCACCGGAGTGGCGCGGCACTCTAGGCCCGCTGAATCCTGTAGAGGAAACGGTTAGGCCAGTCTCATGCTTCTTTTCAAACCAACGGCTAAACAACCCGACATCCCCTTGCGGCCAAACAGATTACCGCCTGCGAGACCGAATCGTGGCAGCCTTTCAAAAGATCTGACCCTGCTGTGCCGCGTGGGCAACCTCGTGCCCCTTGGCCACGGTTTGCGTCAAGTCAACCTTGCCCCGGAAAACCGCGTTATCCTCGACCGCGAGGCGGAGCGCGCGAATGTCGCCTTCCACATTGCACCCGGCACGTAACTCCACGCGGCCGCTGGCAACCACATTGCCCTTCACCTGGCCCAGAATCAGCACATCCTTGGCACTGAGGTCGGCAGCAACGTTTGCACTGGGGCCGATCGTCAACCGGCTCTCGGGGAGAGTGACGGTTCCCTCTACGCGCCCGTCCACGATCAAGTCTTCACTACCCTTTACTTCGCCGCAAATCACAACGGTCTTGCCGATTCGCGCGGGAGCGTTCTCCACTGCCATGGTCTTTTCCCTTCCGTGGGCCAGAACAAGGCCCTGACCGAACTATACGCAAACGGGCCGCACTGCTTCAATCTGGGAATCCGGATGGGTACCACCGCGTCTAACAGTGCATGGCGAAGTGCGAAGAACGACAGTGGCCGCCGACCGTTAAACTGATCCGGCCAGTTAAACTGATGTTGATGCGCCGGTCGTTGACTCTTATCATTCTATTGCCGTGGGCCGTTCTGTTCTCTGTGCCCTCCAGGGCTCAAACACCTTCATCCACCCCGCCCGCTCTTACACCGAGCCAGGCCCAGGCACTGGTGGCGCGGACGCTCGCCACCGAGTCCCGCGCCGCTCAGGAATTCAGCCATCCGAGCCGCCCCATGCGCTTTCGTCTGCGCAAATCCAGCCCGCGCCTTACCTCCACCAAGGAGATTCTGGAGACCGCGGACGGTGATGTGGCCCGCCTGTTGCAGATCGACGACCAGCCCCTGACCCAGGCCGGCGAGCAGACCGAACAGGCGCGGCTGGATGCGCTGCTCAACAATTCAAATCTCCAGCAGCATCGCAAACAGAGCGAGGACAGCGATGCGGCGCGCGTCATGAAGGTGTTGCGCGTGCTGCCCTCCGCATTCCTCTACCGGTTCGCGGGAACGGGCACAGCCGCCACAGGAACAGTGGAGAAGTTTACCTTCAAGCCCAACCCGCAGTTCTCGCCTCCTGACCTGGAGACGGGCATTCTGACCGCCATGGCCGGGGAACTATGGATCGACCCCGCCCAGGAGCGTGTGGTGCGCCTGGCGGGCAGCCTGCAACAGGACAAGAACATAGGCTGGGGCTTGATTGGCGAATTGGACAAAGGCGGCTGGGTCCAGATCGATCAGGCCGATGTGGGCGGACATCAGTGGCGGATCGTGCATCTGCAGTTGAAGATGAACGGGCGCGTGCTCTGGAAGACCAAGAACTCCGATTCCGTGCAGGACTATAGCCAGTTCTCTCCGGTCCCCGCGGGCCTGAGCTACAAACAGGCCATCCAGATGCTGCGCGCCGGTCCTGGAGGCTCGGCCCAAGCCAACCGGTAGACAATCCCGGTAGAAAATCGATGACAACAAATCGGCCCCACCGCACGGATGGGGCCGATTTGTTCTTTGAAGTTCCCGGTGTTGCCGGCCCGCGGAGCGGTGAAACTGCGTCCGGCGATGACGCCGCAAACTTGCTAACTCGCTAGGCCTGCTTCAGCGGGCGCTAACTCGCTGCAATGGCCCGAACACGCTTTTGCCTTTTGGATTCTCCAACTTGAAGCCAGCCTTACTTCACCTTGATGAGGATGATGACCAATGTGAACAGGGTTAGTGACTCGATGAGGGCCAAGCCGAGGACCAGGAAGATCATCAGGCCGCCACGGGCGCCGGGGTTGCGGGCCAGCGCTTCGCAAGCTGAAGCGGTTGCCTTGCCCTGACCCAGGCCGCAAAGACCCGCGGCCAGCGCCATGCCGATGCCGGCGCCGATCGGCACCAGGCTGATGGTGGACACGCCGCCATCCGCAAAGGCCGGCATGGCGAAACACAGGACCGCGAGGTTCATGAACACATATTGAAGATTCTTCATATTTCTCCTGCTTCCCTAAGTTTTGGCCGCCAGTGGGTGGTTGAAGCTCACCGTGCTGGCCCCCTCACGCTTGCGGCCGTCATTTGTCCGGAGCGGAAGCGCTCTCCGGCGAATTCCTTTCGTCATCGTAAAAGATGCGGTCATCCTGAGCGAAGCGTTCTTCTACAGCAGATGCAGTCATCCTGAGCGAAGCGTTCTTCAGCGGAGTCGAAGGACCTGCATTTTTTGTTTACAGCACAAACCTAGTGTTCCTTGGCAACCGCCAGGGAAAGATAAATCATGGTCAGCAGCATGAAGACGAAAGCCTGAATGATCGATACAAAAACGTGCAGGCCCAGAAAAATAACTGGAACCCCCACCGGGACCAGCGAGAAGAAGCCTAGCGAGACCATGTCGCTGGCAAACATGTTGGCGTAAAGACGGATGGTGAGCGAAAGCATGCGCGCCAGGTGAGAGACGATCTCAATGGGGAGCAGCAGCCAGGCCATCCACCAGATAGGCCCGCAAAAATGCTTGATATAGCCGATCACGCCCTGCGCGCGGAAGCCCTGGTAGTTGTAAAACAGGAACGTCGGCACGGCCAGGCCCAACGGAACCCACGGCGAGCTGGTGGGCGCGGAGATGCCGGGAATCAGCCCGAGCAGATTGTTGATCAGGACAAACAGAAAAATGCATGTATAGAAGGACTGGAAGCGCTCATATCCGTGACCGATGATCTGCTCGCCCAAATCCCCGCCGAGCTGATTGACGATCTCCGCAATACTTTGAGCCGGATTGGGCTTCTCCACCGAAAGCGTCAGCCGCACCAGAACAAAAAAGGCGATCATGCAGGCGACAACCAGCAGTTCCAACCCCAGCGCCTGATTGACCTTGACAGCCTGCTGGGCGGCATCGGCCGGGGCCAGTCCGATGGATTGAAAAGCCTTGACCTCGAAGCCCCCGAAAAGGCTGTTCAACAGGCGGACAAGCGCAAATGATTCCGGCATGAAAACTTGATTCCTTCTGCCTCCGGGCCTGGTGCCGCACCGCCGCTCGAGCGTTAGTCGCGGAGCATCCTTATCGCTTCCCAGCCGATGGCCATTGCTGCCAGTCCCAGCCCGCAAAGAAGCGCAACAACAGAACCCTGGAAACACTTCAGGCTAACATAAATGACCCCGGCAAATACTGTGAGCCTGAGCACAAAGAAGATGACCACCGCCGGAGCGCTGCGCGGCGTCTGCTGGTTGTCGAGTTTGGCGTTGATCACCCGCACCAGGCGCTGCCATTCGAAGATGCTGGCCGCCGAAATCAGTGTGCCGGTCACCAGCATTGCCGCGTCCCGCCAACCCGAGGCGACCAGCACCACCGCCGCTGCAACCAGCCCTAGAATGAGCGTGTTGCGGATGGCTCGTTTGAACAGCGCTTCCATGGCCTCTTTGCTGATGTCGGCGATAGGCTGGGTTGGTTCGCTCATGATTTAAGGTCGGAATTTCCCTTTCCGGTCTCTTCGCCACCGTCGCTTCCGGTTCGGGAATTCCGCTCGGCCGCCATCGCCATCCGGATCACGTAAACCAGCCCCGCGATGCATCCAAATACGATCCCGAGGATCGAAATCCAGGACTGATGCAGCTTGTGGTCTAGGAAAGCGCCAGCCAGCCATCCAATCACCGCCGCCGAGGGCAGCAGCAGCGCGATCTGCATCAGCTTTTCGGCTTCCGCAATGGCCCCGATGCCGCTCGACAACTTCGCGTGCGGCTTGGAGTTCGGAATGGGGCGATTGAAGGGCATTGAAGGTCTTGTTCAGCATACAACGCAGACCATCGAGCGGGTATACTTCCCTTTTGGGCCTAGTGTTCTGTCTCTAAAGTTCGTTCAACAAATGCCGCCTACCCGAAACCCCGATAGGGGCGGTCATCCTGAGCGAAGCGTTCTACAAAAGGGAGCGGTCATCAAAAACGGGCGGTCATCCTGAGCGAAGCGTTCTACAGCGGAGTCGAAGGACCTGCATTTCCGTCGCGAACTTCTCAAAAGAACTTCTGAGACACCGCACTAGCCCTTAGACATGGAAGGAATCATCGTGTTCGATTCGGAGTTCGAGCAGGGCCTATTCACCCTGCGCCAAGCCAAATTAAAAGAAATCGAGAAGCTGGGACAGGCCGCTTATCCGAACCAGTTCCCCGCCTCCCACACCATCCCCGAAGCCCGCGCCAAATGGGGCCAGACGCTCACCGAGGAGCTTGAGGCGAATCGCATGACCGTGGCCGTTGCCGGGCGCATCATGGCCATCCGTGCACAAGGCAAGGCCGGCTTTGCGACCCTTCAACAGGGCGGCGAGCGGCTGCAGATCTACGTCCGCCTCGACGCGGTGGGCGAGCAGGACTTTGCGCTCTACAAGCTGCTCGATCTGGGCGACCACATCGGCGCGACGGGCTATTTGTTCCGCACGCGGACGGGCGAGCTGACCATCCACGTCGAGCGCCTGACGTTTCTGTCGAAGGCCATGCTGGCGCTGCCTGAAAAATTTCACGGCCTGGCCGACGTGGAGCTGCGCTATCGCCAGCGCTATGTGGACCTGTTCACCAACCTGGACAGCCGCGAAGTCTTCGTCAAGCGCGCCAAGGTGCTGCGGGCGCTTCGGCAGTTCTTCGACGCGCGCGGTTATCTCGAAGTAGAAACGCCGATGATGCAGCAGATCGCCGGCGGTGCGGCGGCGCGTCCCTTCACCACCCACCACAACGCGCTCGATATGGATCTGTTTCTGCGCATCGCGCCGGAGCTTTATTTGAAGCGGTTGGTCGTCGGCGGCTTTGACCGCGTCTACGAGATCAACCGCAACTTCCGCAACGAGGGCGTCAGCACGCAGCACAATCCCGAGTTCACTATGCTGGAGTTCTACCAGGCCTACGCCAACTATCACGATTTGATGACGTTGACAGAAGAGCTGATTGCGTTTGTTGCGAAGGAAGTAAACGGAACGACGATCACGAACTTCAACGGCGTGGAAATTGATCTGGGTAAGTGGACTCGGCTGACGATGCGGGAAGCGATCGTTAAATGGTGGGAGCCCGAATGCACACCGAAGCCGACTTTGGCTGATCTTGATCAGCTAAATACTTTTATGCCTTTCCTCCAACAGCTATTAAAGTTTGATCTAGAGAAATTTGTAGATTCTGATCGTGGCTGTAAAGATGAGCTTGATCGCCTTAAGAAACAGTATCAAAACGAAAATATTTCGCTCGACACGATTTCTTCTTTGTGTAAACCCGAAGAGATAGAGCTATTCAAAAGCTTCAGACGTCAACATATTCGCTGTTCCAATAGGTCGCTGAGTACTACTGAAGCACACGATTGCGCCGCAGATAATAACGGGAAAGCTTATTCAATCATGTTTGAAACGCTGGCCGAGGAACACCTCGTTCAGCCCACCATCATCTATGAGTTTCCGACCGCTATTTCGCCGCTTTCGAAGCAAGACCCGCTCAACCCCGATTGGGTTGAGCGGTTTGAGATTTATTGCGGCGGCTTTGAGCTGGGCAACGCCTTTAGCGAATTGAACGATCCGGTCGAACAGCAGAAGCGCTTTGAAGAGCAGCTCGCCCAACGCGCCAGCGGCGACGACGAGGCCCACCAGATGGACGAGGATTACGTGCGGGCGCTTGCTTACGGGCTTCCTCCAACTGCCGGCGAAGGCATCGGCATCGACCGGCTGGTGATGCTGCTGACCGGCTCCAAATCCATCCGCGACGTAATTCTGTTTCCGCTGATGAGAAACAGAGATCAGAGATCAGAGATCGGAGATCAAGAACCGGAAGCCCCGGAATAGGCGATCCAACTCTGCAATACACTGGGTCGGGCAAGTTTTTCCCTGATCTCTGATCTCTGACCCCTGATCTCTTTCCAGGAGTTGTTCCTTGAATATACTGTTTGTCGGCGACATATTCGGCAGCGCGGGACGCAAGATTGTGCGCGAGCACATTGGCCATATTCGCAAGGCGCACGCGGTGGACCTGGTCATCGTCAATGCCGAAAACGCCGCCGGCGGATTTGGCCTGACTCCGCAACTCGCCGAAGACATCTTCGACCTGGGCGCGGACGTTTTGACCACAGGCAACCATGTCTGGGACAAACGCGACCTGATCGATTACATGAACTCGGCGCCGCCAGATAGCAATGACCGTCCCCGCCGCGTCTTGCGCCCGGCCAATCTGCAGCCCGGCCTTCCCGGCCACGGCGTCTTTGAAGGCACGACGCAAGCAGGCGTCGATTATGCGGTGATCGACCTGATGGGACGCGTGTTCATGAGCGGGGCCAACGACCCTTTCCACTTCGTCAACGACCTGCTGGCCGGAATCAAGGCCAAGGTGATTGTCGTTGATTTTCACGCCGAGGCCACCAGCGAAAAGGTTGCCATGGGCTGGCATTTGGATGGGCGCGTCACCGCGGTGCTGGGCACGCATACTCACGTTCCCACGGCCGATGAGCGCGTGCTGCCCGGCGGAACCGCCTACCAGACAGATGTGGGCATGAGCGGCCCCTACGACAGCGTGATCGGCGTCGAAGTAGATTTGGTGCTGCGCAAATTCCTCACCAGCATGCCGGGCAAATTCGAAGCCGCCAAGGGAAACCCCAAGATGTGCGCCGCCCTGGTCACATGCGACCCGCTGACCGGACATGCCTCCGCGATTCAGCGCATCATGCTGGGGGAGTAGCGAAAAACAGTGGTCAGAGATCAGTGATCAGTGGTCAGTAACCGGTTCCCGGCGATCGCAACTTCGTGCTTGGACTGCGTGAGCGACTGACCACTGACAACTGACAACTGATCACTGTACCGCGGTCCCCGTGAGGTCGATGTCCTGCACGGTTGGAGGCAAACCCGCGCCTTTGACCTGAGCCGCATTCGGGGGCACGGGATTGATCTTGAGCAGCCCCACCGGGAAATGCGTGGCCTTCAGCAATCTTCCTTTGCGATCGAAGGTCATGGTCCACTGCCTGAGCTTTGGATTCGCAGCCGCGTCGGTGAATTCGACGATTGCGCCGCCCTGAACCTGGATCTGCACCATCGCCGGAATAGCCGCGGGGAACTTCTGGCTCTCTGGGCTAGGCGTCAGGTCCGCGGCCTGAGCGTGGCCGCCTGCCAGTGCGGCATAGCAAAGGCCCGTGCCCAGCCAGTCGGGGGCCTTTTTGGGATTCTCCTCGGCCCGGATGTGATTGAAGGCCGAGATAGTCAGAGCGTTGATGGGCGCGGGCGAAAACAGCGAATAGCCGCGCATGCGAATGGGAACGATGCGCACCCGGCCGTCGCCCTCGCGCGGAATCGAGGCTGTAAACAAGCTCACGTCTCCCGCCCCGCTATCGCGCGTGAAGCGCAGGAAGATGTGGTTGGGCAACGCCGGGCACACCAACTCCTGGTAGCTCCATTTGCCCTGGTTGAAATTGATCCCGAAGAATACGGCATGCTCGGCGATGGAAGACTCCGCGTCCGCCTCCAGTTCACGGTCCTTCTCGCTCATCTGATCCATCGACCGGATTTCGATCGGCGCCACACGTCCCGGAGTTTCAGACCCCGGCGGGAACGGCTTGGGTGGTAAGGGCTCGGGCACTTGCCTGACCTTGTAATGGGGCGCGGAAAAATCCTGGGCGGTCTGGGCCTGAGCCTTCATCGAGCCACAAACCGCTGCGAACGATGCCGCGGCCAGAACGAGCGCCAGAATTCTACGGTGTGCCATGCTTCCCCTAGGTTAGCACTGCGCGCGGCGCGCCGCCTGGACAGGAATGGCGAGAAAAAAAGGGCAGCCGATAATGGCTGCCCTTCTCGTCTCCCAGGAGCGGGAGGTTCCGTTTTGGATCAACCTATCGGTGCGCTGCGGGCTTGTGCGCCGGTGTCGGCTTGTGCACAGGAGCCCCCTTCTTCTTCTCCGCCACAACCACTCCATCGCGAAGTACGATCTGCGCGGTCTGCGCCATCGTGGCCGTTGCCGGAACCTGCGTGTACGTATCGTAGGTTCCATCCAGCTCAGCTGCGGGCTGAAGCTTGAACTCGAAACCAACGACAGGAACGTCCTTGTCCGCCAGCGGTGTCTTCATATTGACGATGAAGTCCGGGACCTTGGCATCCTTGGCGTCTTGCGTGACCGCCACCTTGATGACGGAGGCGGTGGCTTCAAGGACGATTCCCGGAACCGGAGTGGCCTGATCCTTCATGACCGCCCAGATCTTTTCGGCGTCATCCTTGCTGCCAAGAGCCAGAATGGTCTCCTTGTCGGAAAGGGCCAGTTGGGGCAGTTTGATGGTGGGGTCGGTCAGCATGGCGTGAATCCGCTCGGCCGGGGTCGGCGCGGGCGCTATGCTGAGATCTCCCGGAGGAAAGGTTGTGGCTGTCGCCTTTGCCTTGATGTCGTCCAAGCCATCCAGCTTGCCGTGGTACTTTTTGTAGTAATATTCGAGCTTAGGCTCGATCTGCGCCTTGTAATTTATTGGAGCAAAATCCCAGACGCGCGCGAAGAACCAGACTGCCTTTACCAAATCCTGACCCGCCCCAGGCATGCTATACGCAGTTGCCAGTTGGAGCGTGTCGGGCAATCCCACGGTCTGCGACTGGGCATCTGTATAGAGCATGAGCTCAGCCGCGTACTCAGCCTCGGCCGCCTTGAGGTCCTTCTTTGAAATCGCCTCATCCAACGCGATCCCCGAGTGGTACACCGGATAAGTCGCGCCGGTCAGCTTCTTCCAGTCGTCGTCGGAAGTGCCCGCGGGCTTAACAGTGGCCAGTCCCTTGTGAGCCAGTGCCGCGCCATCGTCGCAGGTTTGCGCATCCTGGGTTTTACCGCATTGGCCCTTCTTGATCACCACCGAGATGTAGATGGCCTTCATGTTGTCTGGGTCCACCTGCAGAAGGCGGGTTGCAGCACTCAGGGCATGGTCGGGATCGCTCAGACCCTGGTAGGTATCCATCATTAGATCGAGAACGGCCTTCTTGACCACGCTCTGGGGATACTTGACCAGAAAATCTTCCAGAGCCGAGGCTTTCGCCTTCGGATCGGACTGCGTGGTGGCCATTTGATACGCGTTGAATTCGGCCGGATCCTTGATTGTGATCGAATCCTGCGCACGCAGCGTAAGCGCGGAAACGAGGCTCAAGCTCGCCAAGGCCATCACGGACGCAAAGACTAACTTCTTCATGTAGTGCTCCTGGGAAAAACCGGAATGTAGATCGAAATCCAAGCACTCGCTCGCGGAAGATACAACCGTTCTCTATAGCGGTTGAGTGCCGGGGTGATGCGTAAACAATACCACGGCTTCCTAGGCGGTCTCCAAAGGATTATAGAAAGCTGTGCCCTCCGTGACAAGCAAAGTTGTGCGGGAAAGAAATATTCCTGCCAGCCGTCTCGGTTTCTCGACCCCGGATGGCCCGCCGAATGGGCGCTTAACGGGTTAGACACCGGGGCTGGAGAAACTGTTCCTGGGAAAGGCTGCAATGGCTCAGCCGGCTCCTGGCGAGCCGTCCCTACTGGAGCAGCCGCACCAGTTCAGCCTGTTCGGCCAGAAAAGCGTCGTGCCCATGGGCGCTGGTCATTTCGCGGTAGTCGGCCTGGACCCCGGCGGCGCGAATCGTTTCGACAAACTGGCGCACATTCTCGGGCGGGAACAGCCAATCCGAGCTGATTCCGACAAAGCTCAGACTGGCGCGGATGCGGCCAAAGACCTCGGCAGGCGAGGCCTGGCCATGCAGCGGATCCCAGGTATCCATGGTCCGCAGGATAGCCAGATAGGCGTTGGCGTCGAACCGGTCGACGAATCGCTGTCCTTGGTGGTCAAGGTAGCCGGCAATGTCAAAACGCCCCCCGATGAGCCCACCGCCCTGGTCGTCCAGCCCCCATGGGTCCTCCCCATTACGGTTTGGATTGCGGCCAAAGCGCTCATCCAACAGCGCCGCGGACTTGTAGCTGAGCATGGCAATCTGCCGGGCCAGCGACAGGCCCCGGAGCGGAGGACGCTGCGGCGGATAGCGCCCACCCTGCCAATCCGGGTCGCTCAGAATTGCATGGCGCTGTAGATGATTGAGCGCCAGCCCCATCGCCGAAACCGGCGCCACGCCAACAATCAATGCCCGCTCCACGCGTTCCGGATTGAGAATCGTCCAATCCAGGGCTTGCATGCCCCCGATCGAACCGCCCAGAACCAGCCGCAGCCGCCGGATGCCCATCGAATCCAGCAAGCGCGCCTGCGCGCGAACGTTGTCCCGAATCGAAACCAGCGGAAAGTCGGGACCGTATACCGAGCCCGTCTCGGGGTCGACCGAACCGGGTCCGGTCGACCCATAACAGGAGCCGAGCATGTTGATACAGATCACAAAGTCGTGCTCCAGCGACAGAACAGCGCCAGGAGCGAAGATCTCCGGCCACCAGGAGCCCACCTGCGCCGACCCGGACAGCGCGTGGCAGACCAGCACCGCATTGTCGCGGGCCGCATTCAGCCGGCCATACACGGCATAGTGCAGGGTTACGCCGGCCAGGGTGCGGCCCGACTCCAGCAACAGGTGCTCGTCGAGCACAAAGTCGCCTTCGTACGTGGGCGCCGGAACTTGCGTCCCGGGCCTCGTCCCGCCAGGCCTCGCCGTCCCTTCGCCGGCGCCGATGATGGCTTCGGTCATTACATTCATTGTGCAGCATGGTCCGCGGTTATGGGTAACCCCACACCCTTTTGGCCCGTGGCCGCGTAGAGAGCCTGATCGAGATCGGCCAGAATGTCGCGAATATCTTCGATGCCCACGGAAAGCCGCACCAGTTCCGGAGTTACGCCGGTCGTGGCCTGCTCCTCAACGGAAAGCTGCCGGTGGGTCGTCGAGGCCGGATGAATCACAAGCGACTTCGCGTCGCCGATGTTGGCCACCAGCGAAAACAGCTCCAGTGTGTCGATCAGTTTCTTCCCGGCCTCATACCCGCCCTTAATGCCGAAAGTAACCAGCGCTCCCTTGCCGTTGGGCAGATACTTCTGCGCCCGCGCATAGTATGGGCTCGTCTCAAGACCCGGATAATTCACCCATTCAACGCCGGGATGGTGCGCCAGATGCTTGGCCACGGCCAGCGCGTTCTCTGAGTGCCGTTGCAAGCGGAGGTGAAGTGTCTCAATGCCCTGCAGCAGGAGAAACGCGTTAAATGGCGAGAGCGCCGCACCCGTGTCGCGCAGCCCCTGCACGCGCGCTTTGAGGATGAACGCCAGCGGCCCGAATGCCTCCGTGTAGCGGAGGCCATGGTAAGACGGGTCCGGATCGGTGAACCCCTTGAATCGCCCCGAGGCAGCCCAGTCGAATTTACCCGCGTCCACAATCACGCCGCCGATGGTGGTGCCGTGTCCGCCGAGAAATTTGGTTGCCGAGTTGACCACGATGTCCGCGCCCCACTCAATGGGCCGCACCAGCGCCGGAGAAGCCGACGTATTGTCGATGACCAGCGGCAGCTTGTGCTCATGAGCAATTGCCGCGATCCGCTCAATGTCCACCACATCCAGCTTGGGATTGCCCAGGGTCTCCGTATAGATGGCCCGGGTCTTGTCGTTGATGGCCGCGCGCAGGCCGTCGAAATCGTCCGCGTCGACAAATCGCACCGTGATGCCCAGCCGCGGAAACGTGTAGTGGAAGAGGTTGTAGGTGCCGCCATAAAGCGACGTAGTCGAGATGATTTCCTCTCCGGCCGAAGCCAGCGTGGTCAGCGTCAGCGTCTCCGCTGCCTGGCCTGAGGCTGTGGCCAACCCCGCCACTCCGCCTTCAAGTGCCGCGACGCGCTTCTCGAACACATCGTTGGTAGGGTTCATGATGCGGGTATAGATATTGCCGAATTCCTGCAGGCCGAAGAGCCGGCCCGCATGGTCGGCGTTCTGAAAAAGGTACGAGGTGGTTTGATAGATGGGCACGGCCCGCGAGCCGGTCGTCGGATCGGGCGATTGGCCGGCGTGGACGGCGAGGGTGGCAAACTGCTGCTGCTTCGGTTCGGACATAATGGGCTCCTTCAGGTTGTTGACTCTTGAATCGGTTTCACTGCTGTTGGAATCTGAGTGCGATTGGATTCATGTGTGTGCCCCATCCATCGAGCGCCTTTTGCTCGATGGGTGGGATTGGATCAATCTGGGTGCTGGGTGCCCCATCCATCTCGCGCTTTTTGCGAGATGGGTGGGAAACAAACCAGGCCGCACCAGAAACAAAACGGCCCGAATCCTTTCCGGACCCGGGCCGCCTGGTTTCAAGATGGTTTGCGTTTAGCGCATTCGCATCTCAAGAGCCGCACGGACGGGTCCGCAAGCCATACACATGCACATGGCCATCACCGCAATTCCGTCTTCCCTTGAGTTACGCATGAAAGAAAGTATCGGCGGAAGCTGCGGCAAAAGTCAAATGAATCGATCGTCACTCTCGGAATTATGACCACGATGGAAATAAATAGCGCCGTGACTGCGTGATTGTGTAATCGCTGGAACGTAGCGCCGGTCTCCAGACCGGCTGTCGCGCGGGCGTCCACGCCCGCGTTCGTCCATTGAAACACGCTCTACGGCGAATCCGGTTTGCTACTCTTCCGCCTTCCACACGTACGCCCCCGGCTGCGGCAATCCGATGTGCGCCAGCACCCGGCAAACAAACTGCCGCGCCATTTCGGTCGAGTCAACGGGGCGGAAATAGAACGCCGGAATACAGGGAAAGATGACCGCGCCAGCCTCTGCGGCCAGCGTCATGTTGCGCAGATGAATGCGATTGAACGGGGTCTCGCGCACGCACAAGAGCAGCGGACGCCGCTCCTTGAGCGTGACATCGGCGGCTCTCGAAATCAGCGAGTTGGCCAACCCATTTGCAATCGCCGCCAGCGTTCCCATCGAGCACGGCAGCACGATCATTCCATTGGACGGATGGCTGCCGCTGGCAATCGCCGCGCCAATGTCCGCATCGGAAAGCTGCACGGTCTTCCTGGCCGCAGCGCCAAGCAGTTTTTCAAGAAGATCGTTGCGCCCGCTCACGCCCAGTTCCTCAGCCAGCACGCGCAATGAGTTTTCCGAAGCCACAAAGTGAACGCGGCCCACGCGCTCATCCGCCTCCAGCGCGCGCAGCAGTTCCCGGCCAAAGATTGCGCCGGATGCGCCAGTGATGGCTACTGTGAGGTTCATTCAGCTCCAATTCGGGAAGCTCGCGCCGTAGGCGCAATGTTGGTTAGCCCCGCGCTTCAGCGTGGGGTCCGCTGTGATACGTAGTCCAATCGAGCCCCGTAGGGACGGCGCGAAGCAACTCCCGGCCAAAGACCGCCGGGTGCCCCATGTCCCGCTTCTGGGACCTGGGAATCGACAAAACACCGAAGATCTCTCAAATCCGTTGCCGATTATTTCCCTCCGCGGTAGCAGAATCAGGATATGACTGCAATCCTGAACCCGCAAGCGGTTTCTGAACCTGAGAACGCCAGTCGACTTCTGCGCCCATGGTGGGGGAAAACGGGCTGGCAGGATTCCAAAAGAACGGCTGCGGCGCCCCCCTATGACCCAACAGCCCGAAACCTTGATTCAGAAAGCCCTTCGGCACGCCGAGTTCCTCATAGACATTATCGAAAGTCCAATACGCTAGAACATCCGCGAGGCCGATCGTGCTCTTGATCGTGTGCGCAATGAAGGCCGGATTCTGAGAACTCCATTCGGTGAGATAGAGGGGAAGGTCCGGAGTCTTTGATGCTTTGACCTCCTGCTGGACTTTGGCCAGCGCCCTCCCAATAACCTCTTCGAACGGATAGTGGACACCTTCTCCGAAAACTTTGTTCTGTGGATCGTCGGGGTAAACGTGGGTTGAAACAAAGTCAATGGGCAACTGCTGCGACGAACAGAACTTCAGCATGTCCCCCACCCAGCCCGCTCGAGCGGTCGAGGGCCGCCCACTCTGAGGCGCTTGTCTACGCCTTTCATGGCGGTTACAGATTGCCGGTAAAGTTCAAAGTACTCCTGTTGCGTTCCCGCCCAGAAAACAATGTTCGGCTCGTTCCAAACCTCAAAGTTCCACCTGCTTACTTCCTCAATGCCATAGCGCTCCACCAGATGCTTTCCCAACACGCCAACCAATTGCCCCCATTGCGCCATATCGCTGGGAGGGGTCGTATTGCCGCGATAGAAAAGCATCGTCCTCGTCCCACTCGCGAGCGCGGCCGGCATAAAGCTCAACTCAACGAAAGGCTTCACCCCGCGTTCGAGCATGGCGTCGAAAACCATGTCTACGTAAAGGAAGTTGGGCTGCTTCGCTCCCGACGGCCAAACGCCCATCTCGTCATTGAAGAGACCGTGGAAGCGCACCGATTTCATCCCGGTCCCCTTCTTGACGAACTCCAGATCCGAAAGCCATTGGTCTCGCCAGCCTACAACCGCCCTGTCCGAGCCGACACACTCCTCCCAGATGTGGGGAAACTTGCCCCGCTCAACATTCGCATGGATGCGCAGGGACTGAGTGCAATTCGTAGTGGCTACCTGCTCCATTGAGCGGGAAACGACCGGCGCCAAGGCGTATACACCCGCTAGCGTTGCCGATTTTACAAATGCTCGACGATTCAAGGAATCCTCACGTTAGTTCCGAATTCACGCGATTAAGTCATGCAAACGGCAATGAAACGCTCAAGCGCGCAAAGGAAGAAATGAACTCTCGCCTACTGTGCAGCGGTGGCGGCGAAATCTCCCGTCACGTTGAACGGATCTACTTCCCCCTTCTCCGGTGATCTTGCCCCCATTAAGCGTGCCATTGAAATTTCCGGTAAGCGCTGTGCCGTTGTAGTCCGAGTTATAAGACCAGGACACCTTCTTCCCGTCGACTTTCCCGGCTTGGGCATTGGGCGGAGGCACGGTGTTTCGAGCACGTCCCCTCTTTGAAAAAGCTCGCGCTTACACCGCTGGAGACGATACGCTATCTGGAATTGAACGCAGACTCCATGCCCGATTACGGTAAGCGGTACCGAGCAGGTCAACGAATCTCGACTGGGTTTGTCGAGTCGGCGGTCAATGAAATTATCGCGAAACGGATGGTCAAGAAACCGCAGATGAGATGGAGCCGGCCAACCGTCCAAAGATTCTTAGACGTTCGCATTCATGTGCTCAATGGGACTTTGGAAGACGCATTCCGCCATTGGCACAAAGGCTTCCGGCCTGTCGCTGACCAAACCCAGCTGGCGCTTACGGCATGACCAGCCCATAACTTTGCACACTCTCATGCGTGCGCCTATTGACGCATCCAACACGATCGCGGTTCAGGATTCGTTCTGAAAAACGCCGATCCAACATGGAACGCGGAAGTGATGCAGACCACTTCCAGGCACATACCGAACGCTGGAAACGCGCATCGGCGGATTTGTCGTCGACCGAGGTGCAGGAGCCAGCAGAGCACATCCGCTAGACTGTTGCAAACCCCACTAGTGCTTCCGGCGCAAGGACACGAAAAGTAAAAGATTCGGTGATAAACAGGCTAATCTCGTCCGCCGTGTGGCTATGATAGCCGATCGCGAAATCCTGTCCCACAGTCAATTCCGCATCGCCGCCGCGGTTGGAGACAAGCAGCGCGTCCTTCAAAAACTCGGCGTAGATGACATGACCTCCGATCTCGCTTTCAATGGTCGAGCGAAGTGTGCCCCCAGGGATGCAGCGGGCAAGAAATTCCCACAAAGTTGGCGAAACCACCAAATTGGCAGGCCCGCCGACGCCGTCTTTCTGCATCTGTTCCTGGGCCTTAGAGACCGCATCGACAATAGCGTTTATATCCAGCGAGATCTGGACCCTCTGACTTTTTACCGACTGCTCAAGTCCGATGATAGAACCCGGTGCGAAGCCATCGTAGATAGCTTTTTCCTCGAAGGCGGCGATTTCACGACTGCTGACGATGACCGCATCCAGGTTTAAATCCTTGGCGCCCCGCTCGATGTTATCCAACTCCCATATTGGCAGGCTGAAATCGCTGCGCGTCTCAACCAGCGGCAGAACCCGATGCACGCCATAGCGGACGGTTGCGCCGTCCTGCCCTTCCGGCATGGTCAGACGGCCAAGCGGCACACAAGCGTAGTCGAGGCCATGCGGCCCATCGACATCGACAAATTTGCGCCCCGACAAATTGGCGGCCAGCGCCTTTTTTGCTACCGAATCGATCTCGCTCCATCCCCGCGGGCTGATCGGAGCAAGTTCTCTACGAAGAAAATTCATTTGTTTCCGCCTTTTTCAACAGGTTGATTTCGTAAACTTCCGACTCCCAAGCCTTGACTGCTTAAGTCCTTGGCCGAGGCGTCGCCGATCGCGCCATTTTTGTTGAGAAATTCGTTTTCGACTTCCAGAGCGCCTTTCTGGTAGAAGCCTTCCTCGTCGGGTTGAAGCTGCTTGAGCAGGCGTAGAAATTCGCCGGCATGAACCTTCTCTTCGTTGGCAATGTCGCGAAGAACATTTTGTGCCAGGGTTTCGTCCGTCGACTCGGCCAACTGCTCATACAACTGCGTGGCTTCATACTCGGCGGCGATCATGAAGCGGATAGCTCGCACCAACTCATCATGAGTCAGCAAGCGATCGTTCTTCAGCACATCGAAAGGATTGCGAAAGTCGGGCATTTCTTCTCCTCGGTCAATACGCACCCATATACGCTACAACTGGAAAAATACACTTCAAGACAAGTGTGATATTGGTCAATCTTGTACAGGGATGTTGGGGAGCCTTTCGGCGGAAACGAGATTTGAGGCAACTCCTATTGGGACAGGTTGGTACGGGCTAGATCGACGATCTCGTCTCCTCGTCCGTTCAGAATCGCCTTGATCATGTAGAGGTTGAAATCGACGATCTGGTCCAGTTTGAGGCTGGGAGGCATCGCCAGTTCCTGCCGGTTCACGGCAATATCCACCAAAGCGGGACCGTTGTGCGCGAAGGCCTGTTCGAGGGCGGCCCGAACATTTCTATTACCCGCCGAGTGTCGGATCCTGGTTTTTAAACCAGGCGAGTGCGTGCTCAAAATGCTGTAGATCGAAATCTGGCCAATATTCATCCCGGACATAGAAATCTGCATAAATCGATTGCACCGGAAGAAAACCGCTTAATCGGCGTCTTCCTCCCCAGCGTACGATCAAATCGAGACGCGAAACCTCACCTGAACGCAGGCCGCCGTTTTTAAGACCGGCCAGATCCCATTCCCAGCCATAGTTGACCAGTAGATTCACCTTCATTCCGACACCCTGGCGATGGCGGAATTCATTTAGCGCCTTGGGGAATTGCTTCGAGGTTTCATCGCCGACGACAAGCAGAGCCGCTCCACGGCGTGCAATCTCAAAAGCGAATGCAACGCTGGCCTCGCTGAATGCCTGTTTCTGAATGGAAGGCCGCCTGGTGTTGTCCTGAGTAAAGCAATAGATCGAAGTTTCCTTGATCCCGCATTCTTTACATTTCTCGAAGAGCAGCAACCCCGGGTTGATACCATGAGCATATCCGGCTTCTGTTGGCAGGCCATGATCCACAGCCCAGCGTCGATTCCCATCAGGAATGAAACCGATGTGACGCGGGATATTATTTTTCGCCATTGCACAGGTTCCTTAACCGAGATTTACTTTCCACCGATCGAGACCATTGATAAGATGCAGATTGCCCGGTCCGCAACTTCCCGCACAGACCGCAAGCTTGCCCGTCATGGCCGCTTCTGCTCCGGCGGCGAAGGCGTCCGTCTCTTCATGCCGCACTCCTACCCACTATATCCCCTTGTGCACCCGCACTGAATCCGTGATGCCGTTGAGAGAATCGCCGCCACGCCATAAATGCGTTCCACACCGGCGGCGGTCAGGACTTCCACAAATAGCTCTGCAACTTTCTTTGCCATTTCGTTCAGATTCTTCTGCCGGCTCAGCAGGAAGGAAATCAACATGCTCCTTCAACTGGCCGCGGAAGTCCTTTCTCGCTTCTTGTGCTTCCGCCTAACGCTAAAGCTCACCCGACGCGAACTGTGCGTTGGGTGGAGCGCCTTGTCAGGCATGGCTTCGGATAGAGTGTGCAACCGTTCAGGCTGCTCGTTTGCAGCTTGGAAAGCCGTATCATCTATTTATAGGTTTCTGTCCTTCCTCGATGTGAGCAACATTGAACACGGCTGGAATAGCGGGCGCAAAATAGAATCACGGCTGCGGCTCCAAGTGATGCCCGGCCCACGGCCCTTGAAGTGCAACAGACTGCAACGGGAGAACTTCGATGACTGCCGAATTGATCCACAGGCTGCACTTTGCCTTCACCATCACATTCCACTATCTGTTTCCACAACTCACCATGGGCCTCGCTCTGCTGATCGTGGTGCTCAAATCAGTCGCCCTCAAAACCGGCAGTGAGCAGTGGGACCGGGCGGCGCGCTTCTGGGGCCGTATCTTCGCCATCAACTTCGTCTTCGGCGTTGTTACCGGCATTCCCATGGAGTTCGAGTTCGGCACCAACTGGGCGCGCTTCTCGCGTCTCTCAGGCGGCGTCATCGGCCAGCCTCTCGCCATGGAAGGCGTGTTCAGCTTCTTTCTGGAGTCGGCCTTCCTGGGCCTTTTTCTCTACGGCGAAAAACGCATCTCCAAATGGATGCATTGGTTCTCGGCGGTCATGGTTTTTGTAGGCTCTTGGATCTCCGGTTTCTTCATCATCGTCACCGACGCCTGGATGCAGCATCCGGTGGCTTATGACCGTCTGCCCAATGGGCAGTTTGAAGTCCTCAGCTTCTGGCAACTCCTCCTCAATCCCTGGGGACTGCTCCAGTACGCGCACAATATGACCGGCGCCGTCGTCACCGGCTCTTTCGTCATGGCCGCCGTGGGCGCCTTCTATCTCCTGGAAGGCCAGCGCGAACAATACGCCCGCATCTTCCTGAAGGTCGGCGTCATCGCCGGAGTTATCTCTTCGATCCTCATCATCTTTCCCACCGGCGACCTGCACGGCAAGTACGTTGCGCGTTATCAACCGGCGGCCATCGCCGCAATGGAGGGCCTCTTCCACAGCGAGGCCGGCGCGGGACTCGTACTTATGGGCCAACCCAATGAGGAGACGGGCCAGATCGACAACCCCATCGTCGTCAACGACGCGCTCAGCTTCCTCATCTATGGAACAACCAAGGCCGAAGTAAAAGGCCTCGACCAGATTCCGCGCGACCAATGGCCCACCGCTCTGCCGCTGCTCTTCTACGCCTACCACATCATGGCCGGACTCGGAACCTGGTTTGTACTGCTGACGATCGTCTCCGCATTTTTGCTCTGGCGCAAGCGCCTCTACCAATCACGCTGGGCTCTGTGGGCGCTGCTGCTCAGCTTTCCCTTGCCCTACATTGCCAACACCGCCGGCTGGATGACGGCAGAACTCGGCCGCCAGCCGTGGATCGTCTACGGCCTCATGCGCACCAGCGAGGGCTACTCCAACACCGTCTCGGTCAGCAACGGCCTCTTCACCCTGCTCGGCTTCATGGGTCTCTACGCCTTGCTGGGTCTCCTGTTTACGGTCCTCGTCTACCGCGAGATCAGCAGCGGCCCGGAGCCAAAAACCGCTCCCATCGAGCCTATGCGCGTCGCAGGGCAATAAGTGTCAGGGCACGACTTCAGTCGTGCCGTAAATGCAACAAATGAATGCAGGGCTTTAGCCCCTGAGGTATGTTTATCAGGCATTGCAAGGAGTTTCGCAATGATGGGTCTTATCTGGTTCTGGTTGGTTGCCGTAATGATCGTCGCATACGTCGTTCTCGACGGCTTTGACCTCGGCGTAGGCGTACTTCACCTCTTCCTCGTTCACACTGAAGCGGAGCGGAAAGCCACTCTGGCCAGCATCGGCCCGGTATGGGACGGCAACGAGGTCTGGCTGCTGGCTGGCGGCGGCACACTTTACTTTGCCTTTCCGCTGCTCTACGCCTCGGCCTTCAGCGGCTTCTACCTGCCGCTCATGGTCGTGCTCTGGCTGCTGATTTTGCGCGGCATAAGCATCGAGTTGCGAAACCACATCGAAGTTGGTGTCTGGCGCGCGTTGCTTGACGGCGTCTTCGGCCTCGCCTCCGCGCTGCTTGCCATCTTCTTTGGGGCCGCTTTGGCTAACGTGCTGCGTGGCGTTCCGCTCAACGCAGCCGGTTACTTTTTTCTGCCTTTGTGGACTAACTGGCAACCCGGTATCCATCCTGGCATTCTCGATTGGTATACGGTCATCGGCGGTCTGCTGGCGCTGATGGCGCTCACGCTGCATGGCGCTCTCTGGCTTACCATCAAGACCTCGGGCGACTTGGCCCAGCGCGCCCGCCGCATCGTCACCCCACTCTGGCTTGCGCTGGCGGCCCTCACCGTCGTCAGCCTCGCCGCCACCATCATCGTCCGCCCAGCCAGTCTGAACAACTACTTCAATTACCCCTTCACCTTCGTCGTTCCCGTCG
>Ga0224559_1000292_pt1 | contig 34882 bp, 29 predicted proteins | sample 714S33034metaG_FD_180676 | JGI IMG/M metagenome (GOLD analysis project Ga0224559, IMG submission 180676) | Peat soil microbial communities from Stordalen Mire, Sweden - 717 S3 30-34 | ecosystem: Environmental > Terrestrial > Soil > Wetlands > Peat | place: Sweden: Norrbotten County, Stordalen... | reverse complement strand
ATGCCCGCCAGGATCGCAAAGACCGCCCTCGCGTGGCCATCAGCGCCAAGCTCATTGCCGACCTGCTGACCACCGCCGGAGCCAACCGTGCTTTGTTTGTGGATCTTCATGCCGCGCAGATTCAAGGCTTCTTCAACATTCCCGTCGATCATCTGTTCGCCAGCCCGGTGCTGGTAAGCCACTTCCGCGAACTCAACCTGCCCAACCTGACGGTAGTTTCTCCGGACGCGGGCGGCGTGGAACGGGCCCGGTTCTTTGCTCAGAAGGTGGGAGCGCCACTGGCCATCGTCGATAAGCGCCGGACGGATATGAACGTCACTGAAGTCATGCACGTGATCGGCGATGTGAGCGGCAAGACCTGCCTCATCATCGACGACATCATCGACACCGCGGGCACGATTGTGAAAACCGTTGACGCCCTTTACGCCGCTGGAGCGGCCACCGTGTACGCCGCCGCCAGCCACGCCGTGCTCTCGGGCCCGGCCATTGACCGCATCGCCAACTCGCGCCTGGAGCAAGTGGTTGTCACCAACACCATTCCCCTGCGCGAAGCGGCACAGAAGTTGCCCAAGATCAAGGTGCTCTCCATCGCCGGCCTGCTGGGCGCAGCCATCGAGAGCATCCACATGGAAACCAGCGTAAGTACGCTGTTCAACTGAGAGATCGGAGATCAGGGGGCAGAGATCATGTCACCGGTCTTTGTCCCGAACAAACAATCGCAGCCAGCCGCCAAGGGCCTCGTCGAAGATCAGCAAAACGGTTTTTCTGATCTCTGATCTCTGACCCCTGATCTCTGGCTCAACAAAGGGAGCGGACCCCAACCGGCCGTGCCCGAAACCAGGAAACGAGAGAACCAATGCCGGAAGTTGTCGTAGCCAAGCCCCGCGAGGGGAAATTCACCAAAAATGCCGCACGCCGCGTACGCGTAGCGGGCAGGATTCCTGCCGTACTGTACGGTTCCGGTCACGAGCCAGTGGCCATCGAAGTAGAGCCCAAGCAGATTTCCCGGATTCTCTTCTCAGAGGCCGGCCGCAACACGATTTTCGACGTCGAAGTCAGCGGCCAGCCCTCTGCGAAGGCCATGATCGTCGACTGGCAGCGTGAGCCGATCAATGACAAATTGATCCACATCGACCTGAAGCGCATTGCCCTGGACAAAGCTCTCCGCGTCAAAGTGCGCGTCAAGCTTGCCGGCATACCGATCGGCGTCAGAGCTTCCGGCGGCATTCTCGACCAGGTGCTGCGCGAAGTCGAGATCGAATGCCTGCCCGCGGACATTCCCGCAAACATCGCCGTGGACGTCAGCAATCTGGAGTTGTTCGGGACGTTGAGGGTGAGCGACCTGCCGCACTCGGACAAGATCAAGTACCTGAACAACGAAGACGCCACCGTGGCCCACGTGGTCTCGATTCGCGAAGAAGTTGCTCCCGTGGCAGAGGTCGATGCAGCCGCAGTCGCTGCCGCCGCGGAGGCAGCCACAACCGCGGAGCCCGAAGTTGCCAAGAAGGGCAAGCCGGAAGAAGCAGCCAAGGCTGCCGATGCCGGCGCAAAGAAGCCCGCGGCGAAGAAGTAGACCTTGGCGGAAGCAAGCGAGTCCGGAAGCCGTCGAAGCCCTTTTCTGCCCCGCCCGTTCCTGGTTGTCGGGCTGGGCAATCCGGGCAGCGAGTATGTGTGGACCCCGCATAACGCGGGGTTCATGGCCATCGACCGCATCGCCCAGCAAGAGGGGGTTGTGGTTCAGAACCGGCGTTGCCGGGCCGCTACCGCAACCTGCCGCATTGCAGGGCGCGAAGTGGTCCTGGCCAAGCCGGAAACATTTATGAATCTGAGCGGGCTGGCGGTTGCCGCTCTGATTCGGGAGTTCGAGGCGGACCCGGCGAAAGACCTGCTCGTCATTCAAGACGAGTTGGACCTGACGCTGGGGACGTTCAAGATCAGGGAGCGCGGTTCGCCGGCGGGCCACAACGGAGCCAGCAGCGTGACCGGCGCCCTGGGAACCCAGGAGTGGTTGCGCATTCGCATTGGAGTTGGATTGGATCTGCCTCCTGAAGCGATTGCGGCGGCGGCCAGGCGTCCCGGCAGGGATTATCTGCTCTCGCCCATGCGCAAGGCGGACTTGGCGGTTCTCGACGAGGTGCTGGACCGGGTGGCGACAGCGACGCGGTGCATCCTCGAAGCAGGGCCGGCAGCCGCAATGAACGAGTTCAACCGCCGCGAGCGAAACGGCCCGGCGGAAGAATAGAACTGGTTGCTTAAGCTGAGCTTTGAAAGGGCACGGCTTTAGCCGTGCCGCAAAGGGGCGCAGAAAACGCCGGGCTTTAGCCCCTGCGGTTTTGCTTTTGGCCATCCAATGTTGTCGGCCACGAGCAACGGAAAGAAAGAAAATCGCCGCGCAGTTCTTTGCGGGTGGCAATGGCTGGGGCTATAAACCCCAGCGGAAAAGGAATTGAGATGTCCCGTTTGTATGAGGTTATGTTCATTGTTCGGCCTGATGCGGCCGAAGAGGATGTCGACAAGCTGATCGCCGGCTTTTCCGCGACCGTGACCGGTGGCGGCGGAGTGGTGAAGACTGTCGAGAAGATGGGCCGCCGCAAGCTTGCCTACATGGTGCGCAAGTTCAACGACGGCAACTACGTTCTGCTGACCATCGAGGCCAACGGCGCGGTGGTTCTGGAACTCGAGCGCAGGCTGCGCGTTACTGAGCCGGTGATCAAGTTCATCACCGTGCGCATCGACGAGGAAGAGAAGCGCCTGGCCAAGGTGAAGGCTCTGCGCGGCGTGCGGCGGAAGGTGAGCGCGGAGCATGCGCCTCCGGTCGCCGTTGCCGCCCCCGCTGCCCCCGTGGTCGCGCCTGTTGCCGCTCCGATTGCCGCCCCGGTGGAAGCCGAGCCGGCTCCAGCCGCCGTCTAGCAAGGTTGTCATGAATTGCCTCGGCCGGACCTTTTTCTTGAGGGACCGGCTGCGGCCCGATCCAATCTCCCACGGCTCCGCAATGCGTCCGCCGAGACCGAAGAGACCGAAGAAAACAAAGAGGAAACAGCATGTCTGAAGAGATCCATGGAAAGGCGCCCGACGCGGGCGCATCAGCGGCGCCGCAAGGCGCATCCGGCTCGGATTCAGGTCCCAGCCCGAGTTCCGGCCCTGCTCCCCGTTCCGGCGGCCGGCCTTCGTCTGGCGGACCCGGCGGCCGGCCTTCGTCCGGCGGGCCTGGCGGCCGGGGAAAGTTCTTTCGCCGCAAGAAGGTCTGCAAGTTCTGCACCGAGAAGATCGATGCGATCCCCTACCGCGATGTCCGGTTGCTGCAGGGATTCGTTGCCGAGCGTGGAAAGATTGTGCCGCGGCGGCTCACCGGCGTTTGCACCACGCACCAGCGCCGTCTGACCCGCGCCATCAAGCAGGCCCGGAACATTGCCCTGCTGCCCTTTGCCACGCGGCACTAGGCCTGGGAGAACACGCTTTCAGAGAATAAGCGCAGTTTTGAAAGGGCATGGCCGGGTACCCTCTGGGTGCCGTGCCGCCCAAACTGCAACAGAACGGCGAGGGCTTTAGCCCCTGAGGGAATATCGGCGCAGGTACGGCCGATGCTCCCGTCCAAATGACAGGAGCGCCCAGCGCCTCAACACTGGAGAGTTTGAAATGGAAGTCATTCTGAAGGAAGACGTAGTCAACCTGGGCCATCGCGGAGACGTGGTGAAGGTCGCAGACGGCTACGGCCGCAACTTTCTGCTGCCCCGCAAGCTGGCGATGCAGGCAACCGTAGCCAACAAGTCCGTCATCGAGCAGATGAAGAAAGCCGCTGCCCGCCGCTCCGCCACGGAGAAGGCTCTGGCTGAGGAGTTGGTCACCAAACTGGAGCCGATCGTGCTCAGCTTTACCCGCAAGTCGGGCGAGGCCGGCCATCTGTTTGGCTCCGTTACCTCGTCCGATATTGCGGCTCAACTTGAATCCAAAGGATTCTCGATCGATCGCCGCAAAATTCAGTTGGACGAGCCGATCAAGAGCCTCGGCGACTTCACGGTGGCCATCAAGCTGTATCGCGAAGTCACAGGCCACGTGAAGGTCACGGTTCTGGCCGAAGCCACCGCCGAAGCCGCTCCTGAAGCTCCTGCAGCCGAGCCGGCCACCGAACCCGCAGCCGAGCCCGCAGCCGAAGCAGTCGCGTCGGAGTAGCTTCAACGATTCGCATCAGTCCGCCTCTCGGTTCGCCGGGGGGCGGTGAGTGCGTTTACGGCAAGATTCAGCTTGAGTGGGAATTGGCTCGGCGAGTTCTGCGATGACCGCCTGCCTGCCGAGATCCGGCACTGGAATTCCGCAGAGACCATCTTCGCGGAGGGATGAAACCAAGTCCGGCGATTCCGCCGCGAATCTGCTAACTCGCCATCCCCGCCTCAGCGGGGGCCAACTCGCCGAATTTGTCTGCGACACCTTTTCGTTTGGATTGTTCAACTTGCAACTCAACCCAAATCTTGTTTCTTTTTAGTCCCCCACCGGCGTTGCCGACCCACGGAGCGATGAAACTAGGTTCGACGGTACCGCCGCTAACCTGCCTACTCGCTATCCCCGCTTCAGCGGGGGCTAACTCGCTGCATGGAACAGAACACGCCGTTCCCATTTGGATTGTTCAACTTGGCGGGCGGCCCAAGTCTGACAAGTCGAAACTGCGGGTGCCCTAGGTCTGGATCTTCAGACCTGGGATAACTCAAACCTCGACCGTCCGTCGCTGGTGTTCAACACAGAACGCCCGGTATGCATCGACGAAAACCCCCGGAAGATTGCCGCGGCCGGCACCCCAGGTCCTGGATTCTCAGGACATGACGCGAGTGGCCCACATTCGAGAAAGCCCCGAGTCAGGAACCGCCGCCCATTGCAGATTATTTCTCGAATCCTGCTACCTTGAACCTAGGGCAGTACCAACCTGTCAGGGATCTGCCCGGTTTATACCGTGGCTGATACCCCCCTCCCCCCCTGTTTTTGGCTAAGTGATAGAAACTGAACAAGATACATTTTTCCATATCGGGTAAGTCATAGAAACGAAACAACATGGGCGCACTCGACCTGCCTGCTTACGCAGACCGGCATTGCCCCGAATTCATCGCTGCGACGCTATTTCGCCTGTTCCTTCTCGGGTTCCTTCGCGGCGTCCTTCGCGTCGGGCGGCTTTGAAACATGCAGCTTGCTGACCTCCTTGGCTCCGGTCGCCGCATCCACTGGCGTCACTTTGACGTCCGTAGCCATAGTTCCCGCAGTCCATTTCAGGTAATAGGCCTTGCCCGCTTCCGCCTCAAACCGGATCCTCTCGTTCTCTTTCTTTCTGGCGTCGTTCAACGCCGCGCCGGCCGACATGATAGCGCTTCCATAGTACATTTTCGTCAATCCGGAGATGACAACGGTTCCCGGATCGGTCTCCGTGCATGCATATTCTCCGCTGAGCAGCTTGGCCAGATGGACGCCGTTCACAAAAAGTTCGTCATGCGAGGCGGAGCCGACAAATCTCGACGTCCGGAAGATGCAGATCAGTGCTTTGCCGGCTGATGGCGCTGTGGGCGCTTGAGCAGGCGTTGTGCCTTGAGCGGCCTGTGCAGCCGCTAAGGACGGGTTGGCTACAAACGTCAGCGCACAGCAACAGAGCAAAAGAATGACGAATGAGTGGAATGCGCCCTTGCCGCGGCAAACCTGGGCGATACCACTGAGAATAGTGATATGCATTTGAGCACTCCGTTTTCCGAGGTAATGAAGTTGGCCGGAATCTTAGCAGGTGACCCTCGCGCCGTCAAAAGCCGCACTCCGGGCCGATACACTGTTCGTCCGACCCAGTAAAATCGACCATATATGGAATTAGCCAAGCCAAACCCAGCCGTGGTCGAGACTGTATCCGACACGATTCTCGACGGCAGCCGCTTCGTCCGTGCCTGTCTCCGCCGCCCAGTCGACCGCACGCCTGTCTGGTTTCTCCGTCAGGCCGGCCGCTACATGCAGGAGTACCGCGAAGTCCGCAAGCACCACACCCTGGTCGAAATCTGCAAACAGCCCGACCTGGCCTCCGAGGTCACCATCACCGCCGCTGAAAAGCTCGGCGTCGATGCGGCCATCATCTTTGCCGACCTGCTGCTGCCGCTGGAACCGATGGGCCTGCCCTTCGAGTTCCAGGCCGGCGAGGGTCCCGTGGTTCACCATCCCGTCCGCACCGCTGAAGACGTCCGCGCCCTGCGCACCGACCGTGCCGCCGACCTGGCCTATGTTGCCCGCGCCATCGAGAAGGTGGCCACTCACTTTCGCGACCGTCTCGGCATCATCGGTTTCTGCGGCGCTCCCTACACCCTGGCCAGCTACATGATCGAGGGCGGCGGATCGAAGAATTACATCCACACCAAGCAGATGATGTATCGAGATACCCTGTCCTGGCGCCTGCTGCTCGACAAGATCGTCAAGGTTCTCCAGGAATACTGCCGCCTCCAGGTCCAGGCCGGCGCTGACGTCATCCAGATCTTCGACAGTTGGGTCGGTTCGCTCGGCCTTGCAGACTATCGCGAGTACGCATTCGACGCCTCCAAGCGCCTCGTTGAATCGGTCCAGAAGATGGGCGTACCGGTTATTTATTTCGGCGTCGAGACGGCCGGCCTGCTCACCGAGATGGCCAAGACCGGCGCGGATGTGATCGGCCTCGACTGGCGTCAGCCCCTCGATGAAGCTTGGCGCGCCGTTGGGCACGGCCACGCTGTGCAAGGAAACCTCGACCCCATCACTCTCTTTGCGCCCCTTGAAGTGCTGGAGCTGCGCGTGAAGGAGATTCTCCGCGCCGCCAACGGCCGCCCCGGCCACATCTTCAATCTTGGCCACGGCATTGTCCCCTCCACGCCGGTCGAAAGCGTCCAGGCCGTCGTCCGCATGGTTCGCGAGTTCCGTCTGGAGTCTGCAAATGCCTAAACAAGCCGTCCTGCTCCTGGCCCACGGAACGCCCGAGAACGTCGAGCAGATTCCCGAATACCTGCGCAACGTGGTCAGCGGCCGGCCGCTCCCGCAGCAGGTGATCGAGGAGATCCAGCATCGCTACTCGCTCATTGGCCGCAGCCCGCTCACTGAAATTACTCTCGAGCAGGCTCGCCTGGTCGAAATGGAACTCGAAAGCACCGGCCAGACCGTCCGCGTCTACGCCGGCATGAGAAACTGGCGTCCCTACATTCCCGACGTAGTCCGCCAAATGCGCGCCGATGGCGTTGAGGAGGCAGCGGTCGTCTGCCTGGCGCCGCAGAACTCCCGCACCAGCGTGGGCCTCTACCGCCGCGCCGTGCAGGCCGAAGCTGGCAGCCTTCGCATCGACTTCACTGAGGGTTGGGCGCGGCATCCGCTGCTTGCCGAAGCCTTTGCCGAGCGCCTCCGCCCGGCCTTCACCAAGCTCAGCAACAAGGTTGGAGCGCCGGTCCCTGTTTTATTTACGGCCCACAGCGTCCCCACGCGAACGGTCGAAGCACCGGCGGTCGCTACCTCAGCAGGCTCGGGCCAGCAAGCCAATCCGCGCCTTTGGCCCGGCGAGGGCGCCAATACCTCTCCGGATCCTTATGCCGACGAAGCCCGCCACACCGCTGAACTGGTGGCCGCGCGCGTGCCGGAAATTCCGTCGTGGAGCTTCGCCTTTCAGAGCCAGGGCGCCAGCGGCGGTCCATGGATTGGACCAAGCGTCGAGAGCACCCTGGACGGATTCGCTGCGCAAGGTGTCCGGAATCTGCTCCTGCAGCCCATCGGCTTTCTCTGCGACCACGTCGAGATTCTCTACGACGTCGATATTCTCTTCCGCGGCTATGCCGCCAAGCTCGGTATTCGGTTGGAACGGCCAGAATCGTTGAACGCCTCACCCACCCTCGCCAAAGCGGTCGCGGACCTGGCTCGGCAAGGGCTGAATAGGTTGCGGGATACATCCGCGAATTGAACGCGGAACGTAATAGGGCGCGAGATGAAACAGCAGACGCAACAGGAAGCCGGGAAGTTACTTTCATTCGGAGAGTTTCGGCGAATCTTCTCTTTCGAAATGCGTGTCGATTCGATAAGGTAGTCAGTGGGCAGACTGTTTCCTCGCGTCGTGTTTCATCTCGCAGGGCCAGGAACGGGCTTGTTCGGTCAAGTTCGAGAGGACATACCTGTCTGATTAGATCGTTTACTTTGCGAAAACTCAGGAGATTCAGCTACGCTTTCCAAATTGCTAATGCCAGCTGATAAGGATGACTGACATGTACTGCGTGACATGCGGATGTGAGATGCGCCGGCTGATGCGTGAGAGCTTTATGCAGCGAAAAGTCTATCCCTTTTTCGGTTACTATCCCTGGGAATGTCCTTTATGCAGGGAACTCGTCATGTTCAAGGTCCGTCACCTGCGGAAGAAAAGATCCAAGTCGCCGGACTCGCAAGCAAACGGCCCCGAATTCGCAAAGCCCTCCGGACGAGTTTCTTCCGGCATCTCCGCGGCCAAGACGAGCTGAAGCTTTTTAGCATAGGTCTCGACCTTCCATTGATCTAAATGCGATCGGCTAAGCCCGGAAGAAATTCTTCGCCAGGAAGATCACGTTTGCCGGCCGCTCTGCCAGGCGCCGCATGAAGTAGGGGTACCAGTCTCTGCCAAAGGGAACATAAACCCGCACTTTGTATCCGTCGCGCACAAGCCTGCGCTGCAGGTCGCGGCGCACGCCATACAACATCTGAAACTCGAACCGGCCAGCGTCGATCCCGCGTTGCCTGGCAAACGACTTTGCGGCCTCGATCATGGCCTCATCGTGCGTAGCCAGCCCGTGATATACCGGGCTGTCCAGCAGCATCTCGCTCAGCCGGATGTAATTCGCGTTCACGTCCGACTTGCGCGGAAACGCCACCTCCGCCGGCTCGTTGTACGCGCCCTTGCACAGCCGCACTCGAATGCCCGAGGCAAGCAGTTGTTCAATGTCCGCCTGCGACCGGTAGTGATACGCCTGAATCACTGTGCCAATGGCCGCGCGCACCTCGGGCCGGGCATGAAGCCGCCGCACAATGTCCAGCGTCAATTGCGTCAGCGACGAGTCTTCCATGTCGATGCGCACGAAGTTGCCCAACCGGCCGGCATGTTCGGCCAGCTTCCAGGCGATCGATTCGGCCAGCGCCGATGACAGTTGCAGGCCCATCTGCGTGAGTTTCACGCTGATGTTGGCGTTCAGCTTCCGTGTCGCAATCGCGTCCAGCAACTGGTGGTAGATATCGGCCGCCTGGTGCGCCTCGGTCTCTGAGGTCACGCTCTCGCCGAGCGAGTCCAGAGTCACAGCCATGCCCTGCCGGTTTACCGCCTCGGCCACGCGCAGAGCGTCGTCGATCTCCATCCCCGCCACGAACCGCGAACTCATCCGCCGGCCCACGATGGAGCGCTCGCTGAATTGCCGCAGTATTCGATTTTGAGACAGTGCGATGAAGGCGGAGCGCAATAGAGGCATGGGAGCGATCCTGCCGGCCAGATTCGCGCGTGGGACTTCCCTGCCACTCATCTGCCGGACAATCTAGTTTCGCACAACCGGCCCATGCGTATTATTGCACCTGGTAAACCGCGCTCCCGTGCGCCGGCAGCGTCACGGAAATCTCCTTTGATTCCTTGCCGCTGCTGTCGGTCCACAGATCGTGCGCCACATGCTTCGCCCCATCCAGGCCGAGCTGCTTCCAGGTCGCGCGCAGCGTAACCGGGGTTTCGTCCAGGTTGAAGAAAGCGTAGAACTCGGTGTAGTTTCTCGCTCCTGGAGCGTCGATCGTAGCCCGCCACACACGTGCGTGTTCAAAGCCGGGCGGAAGGCTGGCAGCGTCGAGCGGATGGCTGTACGTCGCATTCTGATCCATGAAGAGGATCGATTGGTTGGTCATCAGCGACCGGGAAAAATCATCCAGCTTGGTCAGGTTTGCTCCCAGAATCAGCGGCGACCGCGCCACAGCCCACAACGTAAACTCGGTCCGCTGTTCGTCGTGCGTCTCCCGCGTCTGACGCGGCTCTCCCCATCCCGGATGCGGTGTCAGCGATCCCCAGGGAAGCATGTCCGCATCGGGATAATTTCCCGCCCTGACATACGGCGACCACTTGGCCAGCAGATCGAAAGCCTGAAGAATTCCGGACGGGAAATCACCTTCGCCGGCCTTGTGCGGAAACGTCCAGCCGTCCCAGTGATCGTCGGAGATGCGCCACATCTGAGCATATTCGGCCACCTCTGCGCCATGTTCGAGAGCCGTCGGGCCTGGCGAGAGGCTGAGTACGATCGGCCGCCCCGTCTTCTTGATAGCTTCGGCAATCTGCCTAATCTCCGTTGGCCTGTAAGGGTGGTCGCTGATGCAATCGACCTTGATGTAGTCCAGGCCCCATCCCGCATATTTCTTCAGCATGGAATCGTAATAAGCCTGTCCCGCCGGAGTATCGCTGACCCCGTAGTTGCCTTCGTCCCACGGGCAGGTTTCCGACTTATCGGCCGCGTCAATCGCGTGAAATTTCGATCCCGCGATAGGCAGATTCTGCTCCACAACCTGCTTCGGAATCCCGCGCACAATATGGATGCCGAACTTCAGTCCCTGCGCATGAACCCAGGCCGCCAGCGGTTTGAATCCCGCCCCGCCCGCCGACGAAGGGAACCGGCTCGCCACCGGAATCAGGATCCCATTCGCGTCCCACAGATACTTCCTGTCCAACAGGTGCGCGCCGAAGGGATTCTCCAAATACCACCCCTCGTCGATCACCGAATACTTCCATCCGAACCCAACCACCCCCGCCAGTACCTTTGTATTGGCCTTGTAGTCGGCCTCGTCGATGGTCAGCCCGTACGCATCCCAACTGTTCCAGCCCATCGGCGGCGCAGGCGCAACGGTTTGCGAGTTTGTTAAGGAAGCAGTGGATAGAACGACGGAAAGAATAGCGGCAACAAAAACCATGCGGCGAGTCATGCCGAAACGTATACCACATTCGCCGTCGTCCGCGCACCGACGCTTCGCCGGGGCAATCGCATGAACATTATTTGTTGCCTGGGCTGGCTCCTTCATTTCCGAATCGAAGGAGTCGTCGTCTTCCCGGAGGGAAGGTACGAAAATAGCCCAGACTGGAGCGTAGCGCAAGTCTGGGGCAGCGTCGTGGCCATGTTTTTGCGCCCCGTAGGGCCGCACCGAAGGCGTTCATCAGCGCTGAACCTCGTTCAAGCAATTGCCCTAGTGCTCCGTCGGCCTCGTAATGACACGGTCATTACTTTCTGCTACGCTTGGTTGCAGTGGAGGAATTCAGATGCCTACGCTTCAACAGGAAAAGAGTCGCCGGGAAACTCTGAACCTCCGCATCAAGCCTGAGCTGCGCGGGCTTATCGATCGGGCAGCCGAGCTTACCGGCAAGAATCGGACAGATTTTGTTCTCAATGCCGCCCGTCACGCCGCCGAAGATGCGCTTTTGGACCGCACTGTATTCACGGTCAGTTCCAAAGCGTATGCCGAGTTTCTGGCTCGGCTCGATGCGCCACCGCGACCGAGTGCCCGCCTGCGCCGCTCCCTTCAGACAGCCGCGCCATGGGAGAAGTAAGCGGACTCTCAGCGCCCGAGCCTCTCGCGGATCGTCACGGCCTGGAAGATTTCCGCTGCGGAGAGTCCTCGCTCGACGATTGGCTATTGCGCCGGGCCCGTGCCAATCAGGTGAGCGGAGCTTCGCGGACGTATGTTGCTTGCGACGGCAAGCGGGTCGTCGGATACTATGCGCTCGCATCGGGCGTGGTCAAGGTAGAAATCGCTCCCGGCCGGTTCCGGCGGAATATGCCAAACCCTATTCCGGTTGCGGTGCTGGCGCGACTGGCCGTGGATCGCGATTGGCAAGGGAGGGGCATCGGTCGCGGTCTGTTCCGCGACGCCGCGCAACGCGTTGCTCATGCGGCCGACGTCATCGGAATTCGCGGCATTGTGGTTCACGCGATTTCGGACGAAGCCAGGAACTTCTATGTCGCGCTTGGCTTCGACCCGAGTCCGCGTGAGCCAATGACCCTGATGGTCACGTTGTCCGACGTTCGAGCAGCCCTCATTCCGGATCGGTAACTCATCCGCGGTTACGAAGGCAGCCGTATTTCGCTTGAAGTCCCGCCCGCCGCCGGAATGTAGCCTTTCAGCACGTAATCCATCACCATGCGATCCGCGTTGAAGCGCCAGCCCAGCGTGCGAATCGTCCGCTTCATGCGCTTGATCCAGCCGCGCGGCAGACCATCTTGGTCGCGCTGATAGAAGAGCGGAATCAGTTCGTCGCGCAGTACGCGGTACAGGTCTTCGCCGTCGCGGGTGTCGTGCACATTGAAGTTGGAGTGAGTTCTCCCGCCGCCAATGGCGAAGCCGTTCAGCCCGTCGTACGCCTCGGCCCACCAGCCGTCCAGCACCGAAAGATTCAAGCCGCCATTGAGCACGACCTTCTGTCCGCTGGTTCCCGAAGCCTCCAGCGGCCGCCGCGGATTGTTCAACCACACATCCACGCCCTGGACCAGGTAACGGCCCACGTTGATGTCGTAGTCTTCGACAAAGACAAACTTGTTGGCGAATTCCGCATTGCGCATCATTTCGGCAACCTGCTGCAACACCTTCTTGCCGGGTTCGTCGTGCGGGTGCGCCTTGCCCGCAAATACGAACTGCACTGGACGCTTGGGATCGTTGACCATCGCCGCCAGCCTATGCATATCGGCCAGCAGCAGGTTGGCGCGCTTATAGGTGGCAAACCGCCGCGCAAAGCCGATCGTCAACGCGTCGGGCGATAGCACCTTGAGTAGCTTGTTGAGAGTTTCCTTCGGCTCGTCGCGGCGTTTGGCCTGCTCCCATGCCCGGCTCCGCACAAACTCCAGAAGCTGCGCCTTGAGGCTTAGATGCGTCTCCCACAACTCGCCGTCGTCCACATTTTCAATCTCTTCCCAGGTCTTCGAAGAGCCGCTGTTGCTCTGCCATCCGACGCCCAGGTGCCGATCGTAGAGTCTACACATTTGCGGCGCCAGCCACGACGGCACGTGAACGCCGTTGGTAATGTGGCCGATCGGCACCGCGTCTTCCGGCCTGCCCGGATAGAGGCATTTCCACATCGCCCGCGACACCTCGCCATGCAGCGATGAAACCGCATTCACGCGCCGCGCAAGCTTTAGCCCCAGCACAGTCATGCAGAATTGCTCCCCGTGGTCCGTCGGAAACTCGCGGCCAAAGCCCATCAGATTCTCGTGTGAAATCCCCAGTTGTTCGCGCAGCGGGCCCAGGTGCTCCTCAATCAAATCGGGAGAGAACCGGTCGTGACCGGCCGGCACCGGCGTGTGGGTGGTGAAGATTACCTCGCGCGGAATCTGGCTTGCAGCCGTGTTGAAGTCGATGCCTTCTTCCACCATCCGGCTGCGAATCGCCTCGAAGACCGCGAAGCCGCTGTGTCCCTCGTTCAGATGCAGGACTCCTGGAGAGATGCCCATCGCCTTCAGCGCGCGAAATCCTCCCACGCCCAGCAGCAGTTCCTGGCGAATCCTGGTCCGCGCATCCCCTCCATACAGACGCGAGGTCGTTTCGCGATCCTCGGGCGCGTTTCCGGCCACGTTCGAATCCAGCAGCAGCAGGTTGATTCGTCCCACCTTCACCCGCCAAACCTTGGCGCGGATCGCGGCGCCGCGGGTGGCGATCTCAACCACCACAGGCTCGCCGTTTTCCCCGATCGCCGGCTCCATCGGCAGTTGACTCACATCGGTTTGCAGATACTCCTCCTGCTGCCATCCGCTCTGGTCAAGCCGCTGCAGAAAGTATCCTTGCCCATAAAACAAGCCGATCCCGATGAGTGGAATATCCAGATCGGATGCGCTCTTGATGTGATCTCCAGCCAGTACGCCCAGGCCGCCGGAATAAATGGGAAGCGATTCATGCAGCCCGAATTCGGCTGAAAAATAAGCCACCGGCCGAGGCCGCAGCACTCCGGCGTTGGCCGCGCCCCAGGTCCGGTCTGCGTTCAGATACTCCTGCTGGCGCCGATGCACATAATTGATACGGCTATGCAGAACCAGTTCTGCCGCGCGGCGCTCGATCTCTGCCAGCGGAATCTCGCTGAGCAGCGAGATTGGATTGTGATTCAGTTGCCTCCAGCGCGTGGGATTCAGATCGCGAAACAAGCTGATACAGTCGTGATCCCAGCTCCACCACACATTGCGCGCCAGCGCCCAAAGCCGCTCCTGCACTGGAGCAATAAACCGGTCCAGCGTGCGCGCTTCGCTCACCACCGGCGCCACCTGGCTGGCCGCCTCCACCAACATGCGGATCTCGTTTTCCCTGAAAACCCGCGAGGCCTTGGTCTGCACCACCAGAACTCCCTGCAGAATTCCTCCGTCGATCAGAGGCACGCCCAAGAACGAGCGATAGTCATCCTCTCCCGACTCTTTGAAGTACTTGAATCGGGGATGATTCTTCACATCGTCCACGGCCACCGGCAACACCTCTTCGGCCACCAGCCCGGCAAGTCCCTCACTCAGGGGCATGCGCAATTTGCCGATCGATCGGGGGTGAAGGCCAAGCGTCGCCGCCAATACCAGGTTCGATCGATCCGGCTCCAGCAGGTATGCCGAGCAAACGTCGGTATTGAATCGCGTGGCGATCAGCGCCACTACATTCATGAGGGTGTCGGCAGGCTTGCCTCCTTCCTCGGTCAGGCTGGTGATCTCTTCCAAAGTTAAAACAAGATGGGCATCGGTTGCTTCAAAGGTCTCGCTCATCAGTGTCCTGTCTCCAAAGTTCGTAAAAATGCGGTCATCCTGAGCCCCCAAAGAGGCGGTCATACTGAGCGAAGCGTTCTACAGCGGAGTCGAAGGACCTGCATTTCCATCGTGCACTTCTGTAATGAACCCCTTAGTCACCACGCTAGAAAAACACGTCTGCACTTGTGCCGCGCCTCGACAGAACTGCAGGGGCGAATCCGGCGAAAGTGCCAAAACTGGAAACGGCTGGGGCTTTTGGGTTAACGGAGAAATTCCCTATCTCTCTGATCTGGATAATTGTGACAATACCACCAATTCGCCCGCAAACGTTAATCGTTTTTTCGGGCTCCGACCGGCGTTGCCGACCCACGGAACGACGAAACTACGTTCGACGATTACGCCGCTAACTTGCAAACTCGCTATGCCCGCTTCAGCGGGCGCTAACTCGCTACAATTGTCTGAACACGCTCCTGCCTTTGGATTGTCCAACTTGCACCGCAATTTAAATCCTGCTTCTTATCAGGGCGGGAATGCCAGTTGTCCCGGTTAGGCTCCCTCGCCGTACGCCAACCCTCGCTGGAGGTAGAATGAAATGGCGTAATCCTGCTTGCCAAACCGTCTTCCGCGATCGACGCCTGCGTAATCGGCGACAAGGAAAAATGAAAGAGACCGGAATCAGAAAAGTCGAGCTGTTTGAAACAAGCCTTCGGGACGGGATGCAACAGCCCAACCTGGAAATCTCCGTGCCCAACGCCGTCGGCCTTCTTCAGCGCATGTCTGCGTTCGGTGTCCACTATGCTGAAATTGGTTTTGCCGGCGCGAATCAATTCACGTCGGACCTGACCGGTGCATTGCGTTCGGCCGACACTCACGCCATGAAGCTTGCCTTGTTCGGCCGCACCCGCGGCCGGGGCGCCGATGTGCGGCAATGGCCCGACGTGCAAATCATCATCGCCAACAGGCAGCGCATTCCGGTTGCAGTCGTTGTCGTCAAATCCCGCCTTCTCGACGTGATGAAATCCCTGGAAACTACGCCCCAAGAGAACCTGCTCATGGCCCGGGAGACCATTCAGTGTCTTCAGGACAACGGCCTTGAGGTTATCGTGGATTTTGAGCACGCCATGGACGCCGCTTGCGGCCGTCGCGAGAACGGCGAAGCCTGCGACGCCGATTCCACTAAGAGCAGCCTCGATTATTTCCACCAGATGATCGGCGAATGCGCCCAGCAGAGAGTAAGCCGCCTGGTGGTTTGTGACACCACCGGTGGCGCCAGTCCTGAAGAAGTGAGTCAAGTGATTGGCAGCTTGGTTAGCACTTACCCGGATGCCAAGTTTGGATTTCATGGCCACACCGATCGCGGCCTTGGAGTTGCCAATGCCCGAGCCGCCATTCTCTCCGGCGCGGTTCAAATTCAAGGCACTCTGCTTGGAACCGGTGAGCGCTGCGGCAATGTGAACCTCACCACCGTTGTCGGTGGCATGCAACTCCGGGGTGAAGCGGAGTTTGTTTCTCCCGAATCGCTTGCGGGCCTGACCAGCCTGGCGCATTCGGCCTACGCCGCCTTCTCGCTTGAGCCTCCGCACGGTGCGCCGATCGTTGGCCCCGGCGCATTTGGAACCTGGGCTGGAATGCATGGCAGCAGCGAGCGCAAGAACCCGGGCGCGTACCTGTGGTGCGAACCGGCCAAAGTCGGCGCAAGCCCGGTGATCGGCGTCAACGGGCAATCGGGCAAGGCCAATATCCAAATGCTCTCTCAATCGCTCGGAGTGGCCCTCGATTCGGCCCAGGCCCAGGTCCTCATGGACGAAAACCAGGGGATGATTGAAGGCGGCGGCTTCACGTCAAGTGAGATTTCATTCAAGCTCGCCTGCATGAAGGTGCTCAAGACTCTGCGCGATCGCTTCAGCGTGAAGAGCTGGAGAGTGCTCGATGAGTCGGATGAAACCGGCAACCGATATGTGCAGGCCTCCATGCTGTTGTCCATCGGCGACTCCGCTGTTGCAACAACCCGAGCCGAGGGTTCCGGGCCCGTCGATGCGCTCACCAAGGCCATGCGCCACGAACTGGAAAAATGGTACCCGACGCTCGCCCAGATGCGTCTCGGCACCTTCAGCGTAACTGCCCTTGACGTAACCGCGCATGACACGGCCGCCCACGTCCGCGTCACAGTGAGCTTCAATGCCGACGGCCACGAACCGTGGATAACCGCCGGAGTCAGCAGCGATTTGAACCAGGCCGCACTCATGGCCATCGTCGACGGCTTCCATTATTGGCTGCTCAAAAACCCCGAATAGCGGCGTTTTTTTGATCTCTGACCCCTGACCCCTGATCCCCGATCTCTGATCTCTGACCCCTGATCTCTGACCCCTGATCTCTGATCTCTGACCCCTGATCTCTGCTCCCTCCGGTGCGATAAGCTTGAGCGGGGGTGTCCTCAATGCGATTTCGCGCCCTAAGCCGGCTGGCTCTTGCATCGCTTGCGCTGGCATGTGGGCTAGTCCTGCCCGCCCAACAGCCCGATGCGTTCAAGGGTCAGAACCCGGCGCTGCCTCTTATCCATGTAGACAACGGCGTCAACTCACCCCATGCGCAGGCGCAGCACTACGTTGTGCTGGTCTCGCTGGACGGCTTTCGCTGGGACTACGCACAACGCGACGGCGCCACCCACCTTCTGGCCATCGGCAAGCAAGGCGTCTGGGCTCCGAAGGGCATGTTACCCAGTTATCCTTCGCTCACCTTTCCCAACCATTACACAATCGTCAGCGGCCTCTATCCCGAACACCAGGGCCTGGTCGCAAACGGCTTCTACGACGAGACCATGCAGGCCCGCTATGCCATAAGCGATACGAAGACCGTCCGGGACGGCGCTTGGTATGGCGGCACTCCTCTGTGGAGCCTGGCGGAGAGTCAGGGCATGCGCACGGCCAGCCTGTTCTGGGTTGGTTCCGAGGCTAAAATCGCCGGCTTCCGGCCTACCTGGTACGCGCAGTTCGACTCCAATACCGCCGCCACGGATGTAGTGGACCAGGCGCGAATCGACAACGCGGTTGCCCTGCTGAAACTGCCCGCCGCGGATCGCCCGCATTTCATTACGATCTATTACTCCGAGCCCGACCACGAAGGCCACGAGTTCGGCCCCGACGCGCCGGAAACAAAAGCCGCGGCCCTCAAGATGGATGGGATGGTGGGGAAACTGAAGGCTGCTCTCGACTCCACCGGCCTGCCCATCGATCTGGTAATCGTGAGCGACCACGGCATGGTCAAGAGCCAGGGCGGCTGGATCACTCTGGACCAGTTCGCCGATCTGAATGGGTTTGAGGCCGTCGGACCTTTGCTTTATGGAAAAACAGAAGAGGACCGCGTCCGCGTCTACAACCAGCTCAAGAAGGCCTCGCCCCAGTTTGTGGTTTATCGCCGCAAGGACGTGCCGGCGGGCCTCAATTACAACCAGAATCCCCGCGAAGGCGACCCGGTAGTGATCCCTACCGGACCTTACGCCATCCGCGCGCACGGGCCTCCGGCGGGCAGAGAGGATCGTCCCCCAACCGCCGGCATGCACGGATTCGATCCCCGCGTCGTCCCTGAAATGAAGGCCAGCTTCTTTGCCGCGGGCCCCGATATTGTTCCGGGCAAGACGGTTGAGCCCTTCGAGAATGTCAATTTGTATCCGTGGCTGGCACACATGCTTGGACTCAATCCTCCCAAGACCGATGGCAGCCTGAACGTGTTGGCTGGAACGTTGCGCGACGGCGGAGCGCAAGCCGAAAAGTAAGCCCGAGACATTAAGGACGAAGGAGACAGCAAATTGCACGAGATTCTGGGAGTGGATGGTGGAGGAACACGCACACGCGCGTCGATCGTACTGGATGGGCGCGTATTGGCGCATGGGGAAAGCGGTTCCATCAAGCGGTTGCGGGTGGGCGCGGAGGCTGCCGAGCACAACCTGCGCGTATTGCTCAAGGATGTCTACGCGAAGGCCGGCCTGAGCGCTGTTCATGCGGCTTCGGTGGGTGTGGCCAGCGCCACCTTGCCAGGAACGGTGGAGTGGATCACAGCCGTGCTGAAGGACTTTGGCGTGGAGCGTTCCGAAGTCGTCGGCGACGAGGTGATCGCGCTCGATGCGGCCTTTCAAGGCGGGCCGGGAATCCTGCAGATTGCGGGCACCGGTTCCAACACCATTGGACGCGCGCCGGACGGGAGTCGGGAGTGCGCGGGCGGCTATAGTTCGCGGCTGGGCGACGAGGGTTCCGGCTATTGGATCGGTGTCAACAGTGTGCGCAGGGCGCTGCATGCCTACGACCGCGAAGAGCCGACGCAGATTCTCACCAAGGTAGGCGAGATTTGGGGAACGCACAGTCTCGAGGATCTGGTGAGCCTGGGCGACAGCACGCCGGGACCGGACTTTGCCGCACTGGCGCCGGCGATCAACGAACTGGCCGAGGCGGGCGATGCGGTTGCGCTGGGTGTTCTGAAGCAGGCTGCGGCCGACCTGGTCGACTTTGTGCTGCTGGTGCGAAAAAAACTGCGCGCCAGGCACGGGATTTCGGCAGAGGTTCCGGTGGCGTGGACCGGTGGCGTGGTGGAAAAGATGACCCTGGTGCGCGAGGCTTTCTTTGCGGGGCTGCATGCGGCAGCGCCGGAGATGCCGGTGGCGAAGCAGGCAGCGGTTTCACTGGAGGGCGCGCTGTGGCGGGCGAAGCGGCTTAGCGAGCTAACCTGACCAGATCAGAATCAGTCGATTACGCCGGCCAACCGGACGGGAATACATTCATTGCACGGTGAATGGACGCGGACGCTCGAGCTATCTGTCAGCCTTGTCACGCGCGAAAGCCTCTCGTTTCCGAGAGGCTTTCCTCGTATTCCGGGAAAGGGGCTGCTGCAAGTTACGCTACACAATCTCAGCACGGGTGGGTGGTCAATGCTGCTCACTTTCGCTCTTGTTTACACACGTTAAACGCGGTGCGACCCGTTTGCGCTTCGCCTTATGGTTCGATGGGCTGGCCGCTGTGGATGGAGGCTACCAGCCTTCCGGAGGGGTCTACGGCTACCAGATTGGCAGGCCGACCCACGGCTAGTGACCCGGCTCGATCGGCGAGGCCGGTCATGGTGGCCGGGTTGGCGGTCAGCAGATGCAAGGCCTGATCGAGTGGCGCGCCAGTGAAGGCAACGAAATTGGCCAGGGCGCGGTCGAGGGTCAGCAGGCTCCCTGCCAGGACGCCGCCCATTGTCGCTCTGCCATTGGCAACCTCGACAGTGAATCCACCCAGTTGATAAGCGCCGTCGCTCATGCCGGTGGCGCTCATGGCGTCGGTAACCAGAATGGCGCGGGCCGGGCCTTTGGCCTTCCACCACAGCTTGACCAGTTCGGGAGCGGTGTGGATGCCGTCGCATATGAGTTCCGCGAAAAGGGAATCGGTAGTGAGGACGACGCCTAGAATGCCGGGTTCGTGGTGGTCGAGGGCGCGCATGGCGTTGAAGGTGTGGGTAGCGCTGACCGCTCCGGCGGCGATGACGGCACGCGTCTGGGCCGCAGTGGCGTTTGAATGTCCTAGAGACACGCGGACGCCGCGCGCTGAGGCGTGGGCAGCGAGGGCGGCAGCTCCGGGCAGCTCCGGGGCCAGGGTCATCAGGCGGATGTGGCCCTCGGCGGCATTGAAGAGACGGTCGAACACGGCGACGTCCGGCGCGAGCAGGTACTCAGGAGGGTGGACGCCGCGCTTGGCATGGGAAAGAAACGGACCCTCAAGATGAATGCCGATGGGTTGGGCGACGGGTTCAGCCGGAATGGGCGGCTGGGCCAGGAGCTTGGCCAATCCGGAAAGCGAGCGGAGGGTTGCATCGAGCGGAGCGGTGACCGTGGTGGCGAGAAAGCTGCCCGTTCCATGCGCGGCAAGAAAACGGCCGATGGTGTGGAGTGCTCGGGGCGTGGCCTCCATCACGTCGTGGCCTGCCGCGCCGTGAGTGTGTACGTCGAGAAACGACGGAGAGAGGGTTGCGCCGGGGTAGTTCAGGCTGGGAGCTGCGTCGGGGATTTCAACTTCGCCGCGAGTGCCGATGGAGACGATCCTGCCGTCTTCGATTTCGATCACCGGACAATCGAGCAGGCTGGATCCGTTGCAGAGCTTCTCCGCTGTGAGCACGGTGCGCATATGCAGAGATTATTGCAGGCTCAGCGCGCCGGGTGCGCCGGGACGGGCATGATGCGCTTTGACTTTGGATCAAGCGAGCGGAAAGTGGGCCTAGTGAATGAACGTGCCGCCGTCCGGCTTAAGCCCCGTACCTTGTGCCCCTACCATTCTAAGCATCGCCTGGGTGGCGGCAACCTCGGCGCGGCAGGCTGTGAGCAGGGCTGTGAGGTGAGCGAACTGCGAATTAAGATGCAGACGCAACTCATCGATCTCCAGTTCCAGCCGCTCGTTGGCGGCCATCTGTTCCTGCTGGCTGATATGCACAGACTTGAGGTTGGGCAAAATCACGTCGGAAAGCAGGCGAGCGAGTGAATCGAAGGGCTCTTCCATGAGCAGATTCTAATCGCGAACCGCAACAAGCGCCTGATTACGGACAGCGCCGCGTTGGTAATGTGCCGCGACAATTGACCTGCCGAAGCCAGACACCGTGAGACTTGGCTGGCGCTGCGCCGTGCGCGCGGAGATTGTAACTCCGCCGCGAAGCGAAGACGGAGGTGGATTTGCTATGGTTTTTGTATGGAAACGAAGGTTGTGTTCGCGATTGCCGGCGCCGTTGCGCTTGCCGGTTTTCAGACGCTTGTGGCGCAGAAAGTGAATCTGCCGACCAGCAAAGAATTGATCGGAGAGATTCCAGGGCATCCGCAGCGGCTGAACAGCCTGCCGATGTCGATGGCGATTTCGCCGGATGGGCGCTACGTGGTGACGGTGAATGCCGGGTATGGGACCTATGAGTCGCAGTATCAGCAGTCGCTGGCTGTGCTGGATACGCGGACGGGTGTGCTCGAGGACTTTCCGGATGCGCGGACACTTGCGCAGTTGGCAAAGCAGACGCTTTACTCGGGACTGGCATTCAGCCGCGATGGGAATCGCGTTTACGCGAGCATGGGATCGACATCCGACCCGCTTGGCGATGGCAAAGACAAGACCGGCAATGCCGTAGTGGTGTACAGCTTCACCGCGGGCAAGATTGCGCCGGAGCGGCTGATTCATTTGCCGCTGCAGCAACTGGCCGCGGGAAGAAAGACGAGGCTGGTCGGCGAGGCGGAAGGCGACAAGGGAGTGCCGTTTCCGGCGGCGATCGCGGTGGTTGGGTCCGCTGGTTCGGAGAAGCTGCTGGTGGCCGACAATCTTTCCGACGATGTGCTGCTGATCGATGCCGCGAGCGGGGCCGTCGAGAGGCGCTTCGATCTTTCAGAAACCGATGCCGTGCCGGGGACGTATCCTGTTGCGCTGGCGGTGACCAGGGACGGCCGACGAGCATTTGTTGCGCTGTGGAATGCATCGGAGATTGTGGAACTCGATTTGGCCAAGGGAACGGTGGGGCGCAAGCTGGCGCTGCTCAAGCCGGCCAGCCCGGTGGCTCCGGGAACGCATCCGTGCGCGTTCGAGTCTTCTCCGGATGGAAAGACACTCTACGTGGCGCTGGCCAATCGCGATGCGGTTGCGGCTGTGAACGTTGGTCCCGGTGCGAATGGCGCTCAGTTTTCAGTGAAGGGCTACTTCGATACGCGGCTGCCGCGCCAGAGCTACTTTGGAGCGGAGCCCGTGGCGCTGGCTGTGAACGGGGACGGAAGCCGCTTGTATGTGGCCAATGCCGCCAGCGATGCGGTTGCTGTGATCGACACCAGGAAACTTACTCCGCAGGCATCGAAGCAGGGCATGGTGGAACCGATCGGCTTTGTGCCGACGGAGTGGATGCCGATGTCGATGGCATTTCTTCCGTCGGCGTCCGGTGGAAGGCTCTATGTTGCCACCACGAAAGGCAAGGGCACCGGGCCCAACAACTTTCCCCAGCGGCAGACGGAGGAACTGAAGCAGAGGCGGTTCAACCGGTCGACTACTTACATTGCGACGCTGCTCTATGGCTCGCTGGCCACGCTGGATGCGGGCGAGATGGAAAAGAACTTGCCGCGTTGGACTTCGGCGGTGCTTGAATCGAACCGCATGAAGGCGGCAGAGGAGAAGATCTCGTTTGCGGGCGGGGCGAAGGACCGGATCAAGCACATCATCTACATCATCAAGGAAAACCGGACCTACGATCAGATTCTTGGCGACCTGAGCAGGGACGGAAAGCCGGTGGGCAACGGCGACCCGAGGCTGACCATGTACGGCGCGGCTACAACGCCGAACGAACACAAGCTGGCCCTGCGGTTCGGTGTGCTGGACAACTTTTTCGATTCGGGCGAAGTGTCGGGGGATGGGCATGTGTGGTCGACGGCGGCCATCGGCACGGATTATCTGGAGAAGACCTGGCAGCAGAACTATCGCGGCGCCCAAAGAACGTACGACTACGAGGGCGCGGTGGCGGAGGATTATCCGCTGCTGCAGAAGATTCCCGATGTCAACGAGCCGGCGAGCGGCTATCTGTGGGGCAACCTCGCGGCTCACCATAAAAGCTATTACCACTTCGGCGAATTCATTTCGACGACGTTTTGCAACGAAGCGCGCGTGGCCGATCCGAAGATGGGGCCGCTGATGCAAGGGCGCGACTGCAAGCGGAAGGCGATCAAGCCGGGTGAGGAGTTACCCACCGAGTGGGGCGGCGGCGTGAACAAGTGGCCGTGGGCCATTCCGCTGATTGCAGCGAATGTGGCAACGAAACCGCAGCTTGTGGGCCACTTTGCCGAGGAGGCGCCGGACTTCGACTTGATGGTTCCCGACCAGGTGCGGGTGGAGATTTTCCTGCGCCACTTGATGGAATGGATTGCGGACAAAAAGCAGGGGAAAGACACGATGCCGAACTTCGTCTTGCTTCGCCTGCCCAACGACCACACCGCCGGCACGCGGCCGGGCGGGCCAACACCGAAGGCGTCTGTCTCAGACAACGATCTGGCGGTGGGCCGGGCGGTCGAGGCGATTTCGCACTCGCCGTTCTGGGACGATACGGCGTTCTTCATTCTCGAGGACGACGCGCAGGATGGCGGCGACCACGTGGACGCGCACCGCAGCGTGGCGCTGGTGATCAGCAAGTATTCGCCGCATGGCGCGAACGGCGGACCAATTGTCGACAGCCGGTTCTATTCGACCGTGAGCGTGGTCCGCACCATGGAGACGCTGCTCTGTCTGCCTCCGATGAACAACAACGACGCGTTCAGCTCGCTGATATCGAGTTTGTTCACCGGCCCCGGCGATCAACCGGCGTACGATGCGGATTATTCGAACCGCGACAACGGGCTGATCTACACGGCGAATGCAAAGACGGCTCCCGGCGCTAAGGAGAGCATGAAGATGGATTTTCTCCACGCAGACCACGCCGACGCGCAGAAGCTGAATGTGATTCTTTGGAAGGACGCGATGGGCGATGCGGCGGTGCCGGCGATGCTGAAGGTGCGGACGAAGAAGAGTGTGAAGGATGACGACGATTAGCGCAGAGTCAAAGAGTTTCAGCGCATCGGACAGCAGAAATCCTGATATACTTGCTTAGCCCCGGTAGGGATGTGGAGCCTGCCGGGAGTTTGGCTACCTAAGCAGTAGCGCCAGGACGAGGAGTACGACAGCCGCTACGAACCGCCAGTCGATGGCGATGGTAATGGCTACACGCATCCAGGACGATTTCTCATCCAATCGCCCTCACCTCCTTTGCGTTAGCACGGCCCGCAGGTCGTTCAGAGCGGCCTGCGGACCGACAGCCCAATCTTCCGGGCCGATCTTTCGCTACCGCCTCCACATGCGCAAAGGAAGTTCTTCCAGTCTACCCCCGATTCCTGTTTCCTTCCGGCATTTGTTTGCCATTGGCTCCGCTCACGCCCGGTTACACTATCCGCATGAGCAAGCGCATTGGTGTGCATTTAGGGACGGCGGGTGGGGCGTCGAATGCCGTGGAGCGAGCGCGGGAAATTGGCGCCAATACATTTCAGATTTTTTCGTCGAGCCCGCGCATGTGGCGCGCGCCCAAGGTTGATCCCAAGCAGGCTGCGCGAATGCGCGAGCTGCGAGCGGCGCTCGGCGTGGGGCCGCTGGTCATTCATACGAGCTACCTGGTGAACGTGTGCAGCCAGTCGGACGAGGTGCGGCAGAAGAGTATCGAAGCGTTTCGCGGAGAGATCGAGCGGGCGCTGATTCTTGGAGCCGAGTACCTGGTGCTGCATCCGGGGTCGTGGAAGGGACTGACGCGCGATGAGGGGTTGAAGCTGGCGGCGGACTCCATCACGCGCTCGATCGAAGGGCTTCCGTGGCACGGGACTGGATTTCATATATTGATTGAGAACACAGCGGGGGCGGAGTTTTCGCTGGGTGGCAGCTTTGAGCAGGTTGCGGAGTTGGTGGAGCGGCTCAAGCCCACCGCGCCCGTGGGCGTTTGCCTTGATACTTGCCACACCCACGTTGCCGGTTACGATCTGGTCAGCGCCGAAGGCTACGCGGAGACCATCGAAAAGATCGCGTACACGGTGGGGTTTGAAGCGGTGCGAGTCTGGCACTGCAACGACGCCAAAGCCGAGCGCGGATCGAAGCTCGACCGGCATGAGCATATCGGGCAGGGGACGATGGGGGTCGAGGCGTTCCGGCGGCTGCTCAATGACGAGCGCTTCGCTCACGCCGCGTTTATCGCGGAGACTCCCGTGGACGAGCCTGGGGACGAGGAGCGGAATGTGAAGGCGCTCTTGAGCCTGGTTCAGGCTGCGTAGGTTTGCATGGCCACAAGCGGAGAATCCTGTAGTCAAAGGATCTGGAAATGCTCTATTGTCTTGTGCGGAGAGCTTTCGCATGAAAAACAGCGGTAAATATCTTCTCCTCATCCTGATGGCCACGCCGTTCCTCCCACTTGCAAACGCCCAAACAGCGCCCCTCACGGATTACGCCCCTAAGCCCCCAGGAAGCCCATCGAGGGTTCTGCTTGATAACTGGAACGGAATTGGCCGAAAGCTGATTGCAATGGCCGAGGACTTTCCCGAGGACAAGTACGACTTCAAGCCGAACCCGGCTCAGCGGTCGTTTGCCGAACAACTGCTGCACGCCGCCGGCGCGAATTACTTCTTCATCAACCCGGTGAAGGGTGTCAGGCTGCCCTCCGGCGACCCAAAACGATCTGACTACAAAACCAAAGCAGCGGTCATGGAGTTTGTGAAGCAGTCCTTCGCGGATGGGGCGGCGCTGATCAAAAGCAAGGGCGACGGCGGTCTCAATGACCTGTGGGTTGATCCGTTCTCGAACCGGCAGGTGCGCTTTTCCGAAGGAGCTTGGGGCTTTATGGAGCATTCCGGGGAGCATTACGGACAGCTTGTCGTTTATTACCGCGTGGCTGGACTCGTGCCACCGGAATCGCGCCCGAAGAAGTGACCGGGAGGTGGCGCCTCCTACCCGTTTCCATCGATTCGACTTCGCCAGAGGCCGGGATAGAATCCCGGGTAGCATTATGCTACCATCGAAGCATGAGTCAGCCGGTTAAGCTGTCGGATGCGTTGGTGCTGGATGCCCGGATCGCCGGAGAGGCACAAGAGCGCTCGATCGCCGGCCAAGTGGAGTTTTGGGCCAAGTTGGGCCGATCAGTGGAATTGATGCTGGATGGAAGGCAGGTGCTTGCGGTGCTCCGGAGTGCGGGAGCGCAGCCGCTGTCGGAGGCGCTGGCTGACGTTGATACGCCAGCGGGACGTAAGCGGGTTGCGGATGTTCTGGCCAGCCAGCCTTATCCACACTACAAACAATACTCCGGTCAGCCCGGCCTGCTGATTCGAATCGATGAGGATGGCAAACAGACAGTGGGCCGCTTTGTGAACCGTGCGTTTGTGGCCACTGAAATCCGCAAGGGACGGGAAGTGTGCGCCTGAAGTCTCTGCTCGACCGGCGTCCGATCGTTGTTGCTTTGGCGGGACCGAATGGGGCCGGGAAAAGCACCTTCTTCGATGCCAATCTGGCCAGGACAGGGCTGTATTTCGTAAATGCGGATGTGTTGGCGCTCTCCCTGGGAATGAATCCCTATGTCGCGGCGGATTTGGCGGATAAGCTTCGCCGCCAACTGGTAGAGCAGCGCGAAAGCTTTATCTTCGAGACGGTCTTCTCCGATCCTGTTGGGGACAAGCTGGGTTTTCTCAAAGATACCGAGAAGGCCGGATACACGGCCCTTTTGATCTTTATCGGAATTTCCAGTCCGGAAATCTCAGATGAGCGTGTAGCGATGCGTGCCTCCAGAGGCGGCCACGATGTTCCGGCAAAGAAGTTGATTGAGCGCTTTCCCCGCACCATGAATAACTTGAAACGCTTGTTAGTCGAACTTTCAAATGTTTGGGTCTACGATCATAGCGATTTGGATCGGGGATACCGGGTGGTTGCGACGAAGCAAAACGGCGGGGAAATCAAGTTGCACGATCCCATTCCGGAATGGCTTCGCACGCTTCTGCCTGAAAGCTAGTTCGTCTTTCCGTTTACACTTAAAGAGTGATGGCGGAAGACAAAGAACTGCGTTACGACCCGGCGGCGATTGAACCAAAATGGCAGCAGCGGTGGGCGGCCGACCCCGCGCTGTATGCGGCTGAGCCCGCGTCCTGCGGCAAACCGAAATACTACGTGCTGGAGATGCTGCCTTATCCGAGCGGCCAGTTGCACATCGGACATGTGCGCAACTACTCGATCGGCGACGCGTTGGCGCGGCACATGTGGATGCGCGGCTACAACGTGCTGCATCCGATGGGGTGGGACGCCTTCGGGCTGCCGGCCGAGAACGCCGCGCTCAAGAACAACACGCCTCCGCGCGAGTGGACGCTCAACAACATCGCCGGAATGAAGCGGCAGTTTGAGCGGCTGGGCATGGGATTCGACTGGGCCACCGAGATCACCACCTGCTTGCCCGACTACTACCGCTGGAACCAGTGGTTCTTTCTGCGCATGTACGAGCGCGACCTTGTCTACCGCAAGAAGAGCAAGGTGAACTGGTGCCCGGAGTGCGCCACAGTGCTGGCCAACGAGCAGGTAGTGGATGGCTGCTGCTGGCGTCACGAGGACACCAAAGTTGAACAGCGCGACCTGGTGCAGTGGTTCTTCCGCATTACCGCGTACGCGCAGGAGCTGCTCGACGGGCTGGACAAGCTGGATGGCTGGCCTGAAAAGGTTCGCACCATGCAGCGCAACTGGATTGGGCGCAGCGAAGGGACGGAGGTGGATTTCTTCCTGGAAGAAGCCAGGAAGAAGGGGTCGCGAGCCAAGGAATTGGGACTGGAAAAGACGCGCATCCGCGTATTCACTACGCGGGTGGACACCATCTTTGGAGCGACTAGCGTGCAGCTTGCGCCGCAACATGCGCTGGTGGCTGAGTTTGCCGCCGCCAATCCCGAGCTCAAGGCCCAGGTGGACGAGATGATCGAGCAGCAGAAGAATGCTCGCGAAGCTGGGGACCTGGGCGCAATTGAAAAGCACGGCGTACCGACCGGGCGCTTTGCCGTGAACCCTTACAACGGCGAGCGCGTGCCCATCTGGGTGGCCAATTACATTCTTGCCGACTACGGCACGGGCGCGATCATGAGCGTGCCGGCGCACGATGAGCGGGACTTCGAGTTCGCGCTCAAGTACGACCTGCCCATTGCGCAGGTGATTCATCCCGAGGACAGGACGCTTGCGGTGGTGCTGCCCTTTGTTTCGGAAGAAGGCGTGCTGGTGAACTCCGGCGAGTTCGACGGGATGACCTGCGCGCAGGCACAGGAGAAACTTCAGGAGATTGCCGAGAGCGCCGGGTTCGGCGAGCGCGCGATCACCTTCCGCTTGAAGGATTGGGGCGTGAGTCGGCAGCGCTATTGGGGCACGCCGATTCCGATGATTTATTGCGAACAGGACGGGCTGGTGCCGGTGCCGGACTCGCAGTTGCCTGTGTTGCTGCCCGAGCAGATTGAGATTACGCAGCAGGGCGGGTCGCCTCTCAGCCGAGTGCCGGAGTTCTTGAACACAACGTGTCCCAAGTGCGGCGGGCCGGCGAAACGCGAGACCGACACGATGGATACGTTCGTCGACTCGAGCTGGTACTTCTACCGCTATACAGATTCGAAGAACGACCGCGAGCCGTTCGATCCGGCGATCGCAAAGTACTGGTTTCCGATCGATCAGTACATTGGCGGCGTGGAGCACGCGATTCTGCACCTGATCTATTCGCGCTTCTGGACCAAAGTGATGCGCGATCTGGGACTGATCGTAAACGACGAGCCGGCGCAGCGGTTGTTTACGCAAGGCATGGTGATCAAGGACGGGGCCAAGATGTCCAAGTCGAAGGGCAACGTGGTCTCGCCCGACGATATGGTGGGACGATTCGGCGCCGACGCCACGCGCATGTACGCGCTGTTTGCCGCGCCTCCCGACCGGGATCTGGACTGGCAGGAAGACGGCGTGGCCGGGGTGAGCCGCTTTCTGTCGCGGGTCTACAGGCTGGCGATGAAGTATGCGCCGGTGGCGCGCGCGGGGCGAGGTCAGCAGGCGGATTCTCCGTCCGGGACGTCGCTGAAACTACTGCGCAAGCTGCATCAGACCATCGCCAAGATCACGCTCGATTTTGAAGACCGCTGGCATTTCAACACATGCGTCGCGGCGATTATGGAACTGGTCAACGATCTTCAAGCATCCGACGCGCAACTGGCGGCGGGCGAGGTCGGCGCGCCGGTGGTGCATGAACTGCTGCGCTCGCTGGTGCTGCTGCTTGCGCCCTTTGCGCCGTATCTGGCGGCGGAGTTGTGGGAAGAGCTGGGCGGGGAAGGTTCCGTGCTCCGGGCGCCCTGGCCGAAGAGCGATCCCGGCCTCGCCAGGGAAGATGAGCTGGAGATTCCGGTGCAGATCAACGGCAAGCTGGTGCATGTGGTTCGCGTGGCCGCCGATGCCGATGCCAAGGCGATTGAAGCCGCGGCGCTGGCGGATGAGAAAGTTCACGCGCGGATTGCGGGCAAGACCGTGGTCAAGCTGATTCTGGTGCCGGGCAAGCTGGTTAACCTGGTGGTGCGGTAAGATGGCCGCGCCGTTGCGCGGAACGCAGTCGCTGGTTGGCCAGATGGGCTGGGTGTTCGCGCGGCCGTCGCTGACGCTTCTCGAAGTCGCATGGCGCTGGGTCTTCGGCATTCCGTTGCTGGCTGTTTGCTGGACGCTGGCGCGGCACATCCTGGCAGTGCTTCCGCTCGATTCAGGCGGGGTCAATGCGATCGATCCGCAGAATCCGTGGGTTGCGGCTACACAGGTTTCCAACGCTTGGGCGCTCTATCGGCCGCATGTGGCCGGCGTGCTGCATTGGCTTGCGCCGGTGGCCGCGCTGGGCTGGATTGCCGTCTCCGCGGTGGGCCGAAGCGCGGTTTTGAAGCGCATGGAGCCTGGATTGCGTTTCAGGCCCCTCGGACTTCGAATCTTACAGATGATGGTGTTGCAGGCGGCGTTCCTGCTCGGGCTGCTGGCAACATTCTGGGGCTGGTACCGCTCCATCGGTTGGGTCGCGGCCACGCACATTACTACAGCCGGTGAGCCGGACCTGGTGGGTTATTCAGTTTGGCTGATTTTTCTCTCGCTGGGGTTCTATACGCTGTGGGCGCTGGTGAGCTGGGCGCTGTCGATTGCGCCGCTGTTGATGTTGCTTGAGGAGCGCTCCGCGCTATCCTCGCTTGGTCAGAGTCTCAGGCTGGGAAAGGCGTTTTCCGGCAAGCTGGTGGAGATCAACCTGGTGATGGGCATCGTGAAGCTGGCGCTGATCGTGTTGGCAATGGTGCTCTCGGCCGCGCCGCTGCCCTTCAGCGACCAACTCGGTACGGACGCGCTGCATGGCATCGGCGCGGTGGCGCTGGTTTTTTACTTTGTGGCCAGCGACTACTTTCAGGTGGTGCGGCTGAAGGGGTTTGTGGAGTTCTGGAGGATGTTCAGGGGCGAGCAGACGAGCGAAATGGCGAGGTGATCATCCCAGATTCTCAAGCGCGAGACCTGGGGCACCCGGCTCTCAGAACATCTTCAATCGGATGATCAGGTACTTTTTCGGGTCTTCGCGGATGCTCTTGACCAACTGCTGCGTCTGGTCCATGGTCTGGTCGGCGTGGTCGTAGAGGGAGCGATTCTGGGCGAGTTGTCCGAGCGTGCCCTTGCCTTCTTCCACGCCCTTCAGGATGTCGTCGAGCCGGGTCACCGTGTCATCCAGCTTCTGCGCGAAGGCGGGGTCCTTGGCCAGCTTGCCCAGGCTGCCCTTGCCGGCGTTGATTTCGGCCACCAATTGATTGGCATTGGAGACGGCGGAATTCAGGTTGTTGTAAAGCGAATCGTCCTTAAGAAACTTGCCCGCGCTGCCTTTGCCGGCGTCCAGATCGGTGGTGATTCTGTTGAGCCGGTCGATGGCGGAGTTGGCGCGCGTGTACAGCGTGTCGTCGGTGATCAGCTTGCCCAGGCTGCCCTGGCCTCCGGCGACGGAGTTGGCGATGGTCTGCAGATCGGCGGCGATGGTATCGATTTTGTGGTAGAGATCGGGATTGTTGATGAACTCGCCTGCCGTACCCTTCTTGGAGTTGAGCGTATCCACCAGGATGTCGACTTTGGCGATCAGCTTCGAGATCTGTTCAAGGGAGCCCTCGCTGGTGCGGATCACATCCTGAATGCTGGGCGCGCCGGTAGTTCCCAGTTCAGCGTTGTCGGCCGGAGCGGGGCCGGTGGCGTTTGCCGAGCTGATATCCACATAGCTGTCGCCCAGAACGCCTGCCTGGGCAATCATCGAAGTCGAAGTTGTATGCAGGTCGGGCCGCCACTCCAATCCTACCTGCATGGTCACTTCAACCGGGGTGGGCTCGCGCTCCGGAATCACGCGGACATGGATCACGTTGCCGATGGTCACGCCTTCCAGCGTGACAGGCGCTCCATCCTTGAGTCCCGCGGCATTCCCAAAATAGGAGCGGAGCTTGAGCTTGCGCGCAAACGGACCACCGCTGCTGCCCGACATGAGAAAAATGATCCCGACGAGCACGGCCATCGCCGCCAGAACCAGCGCTCCCACTCTCAGTTGCGACCATTGAATCTCTTTGCGGCTTGGCACGTGGTTCCCTCTTGCCCAATGGATGCGGTTTACGCCTTGAGGATAGCAGACAGGCCGGCTTTAACTCCCGTCTTCGAGTACCACGCTGGCCATGGCAAGGCTGGCGGTGTGGGTAATGGAAAGGGCAGCGCGGCCAACGCCCAGCCGCGCGGCAATCTGGGCTGCGCGCCCGTGAAACTGGAGGTTGGGCCTGCCGCTCGGCTCGCGGACCACTTCGATCTCAAGCCAGCTCACACCGTAACTGATGCCGGTTCCCAGAGCTTTGGCTCCCGCTTCCTTGGCGGCAAACCGGGCGGCAAAGCTCTCCGCGGACTTGCGCTTGCCGCGGCAGTAGGCCTGTTCCGCGCGGGTGTAGACGCGGTCGAGAAAGCGGCTCCCATAACGATCTATGGACTGCTGGATGCGCCCAATCTCGACCAGATCGATTCCGGAGCCGATGATCATCCTGGTTACTAAGCTACAACATTCTGCTTTTGATGCGTTTGCGGACAATCGGCGTGCTGTTCCCGGTGGCGGCGTTGCGGCGCCTGGAAGGGTTGTCCGCACTTGTCCAATTACCACTGCAAGGTGTTGCGGACGGCTGGGAAGGGGGGTTGTTTCAAAGCAGGGCAAGAGCCGTGCGACTCCTGCACATTCGTGATGCGGGAGTGGCAGGCTCCGATAAGACCGGTGTGAGGCTCACAATGCTGGAATTCAACGGCGGGCAGTCAACAAGCGTACCTTGGGCGCTGCAAATGAAAGCTGTCAGCATTGAGGAGCCAACGCACCTCGTCAAGACTCTGACGGGAGCAATCCTTGGATGTGGCGGCTGGGTACTTAGCCGCGGCGCGAACGATACAGGCACGGTGAACATGTTATTCGAATTCGAGCGGCAGGCTTGCGTGGACATTTACAGCGTGCTGATTGCCGCCGGAATCGACCTGAGCCAGGCCGGGCACATTCGATTTACGGAACTCTGCCAGTGCACGCGCAGCCATCCGCGGGAATGCGGAACCGAGATTGCCAGCATCGACCTTGAGGTACAGACCTTTCCAGTGGAGAACACGCGCGGCTCATTTACGCATAAGGCAGCCTGAGATCTCTCAACCGGCCTCGACCAATCCATAGCGGCGCTGCCAAGCCTCTTTCAGTCGAGCCCAAACACGCGCCCGCTCGGCCTCGGTGGCTTCAGAGGCCTTGGCTCGATCCGGAACGGGAGCATTGGCAAAGCGGTCGGCTTCCATCTTGGCCAGTTCGAGCAACTGCCGGTCGCGAATCAGGTCGGCGACGCGAAAATCGGGCAGCCCGGCCTGACGGGTCCCGAAGAATTCGCCGGGGCCGCGCATGGACAGATCGAGCTCCGCCAGCTCGAATCCATCCTGAGTGCGGACCATTGCGTTCAGTCGCTCCTCGGCGAGCGGAGTGACGCGCGGTCCGGTCATGAGAATGCAGTAGCTTTTGGCTGCTCCACGGCCTACGCGACCGCGCAATTGGTGTAGCTGCGCCAGCCCGAAGCGCTCCGCGTGTTCCACCACCATGACGGTGGCGTTGGGAACATCGACGCCGACCTCGATGACCGTTGTGGCCACCAGCACGTCAATCTCGCCGCGCTGGAAACGGCGCATGACGACCTCTTTCTCGTCGGCATCGAGGCGGCCATGCAGAAGGCCGACGCGCAGGCCGGCAAGCGGTCCTGAGCGCAGCTTTTCGTGCATTTCCACAGCAGATCTCAGGCCGGATTTGGCCCCCGGATTCGCTTCCTGCGCGGAACGCTGGAAGAGCTCGGCGGTCTTGCCCTTGCCGGCGGTCTTGCGGACGGGCGAGGCTGGCGGTTCAAGACCCTCTTGGGGCTCGTCATGCGAGAAATCCAGCTCCGGCTGGTCTTCCTTTGTGCCCTCGATGACCGGGTAGACGATGTAGGTTTGCCGGCCCTTGGCCGCTTGCTTGCGCACGAAATCCCACACCTCTTCGCCACGCTCGCCGTGAACGCGCCGGGTGACGATGGGCGTCCGGCCGGGCGGCAGTTCGTCGAGAATGCTTACGTCAAGGTCGCCGTACAAGCTAAGCGCAAGAGTCCGCGGAATGGGCGTTGCAGTCATCACCAGCATGTCAGGCTCGGCTCCCTCTGTCCCGTCCGGCCTGGGCTTCTTCATCAGTTTGAAGCGTTGCAGCACGCCGAATCGGTGCTGCTCGTCCACGACGACCAGGCCCAGCCGGTCGAACTCGACTTTTTCTTCAATCAATGCGTGGGTGCCAATGACCAATTGCGCCTCTCCGCGGTTGATGAGGTTACGGGTGTTGCGCTTGCGTTCCTCGTCGAGCGAGCCGGTCAACAGGACGATCCGATAGCGGCGGGAAGAACGCTCAAGCAACTTGCGCGCGGCCAGAAAATGCTGCGTGGCCAGGATTTCGGTGGGCGCCATCAGCGCCGCCTGGTAGCCGTTTTCCATGGCCAGCAGCATAGCCTGCAGCGCCACGATGGTCTTGCCCGATCCCACATCGCCTTGCAGCAGGCGGCGCATGGGGCTGGGCTGGCGCATGTCTCCAACGATCTCGCCCAGAACGCGCTTCTGGGCGGCAGTCGGATGGAAGGGCAGCACCTCGCGGATGGCCTCGCGGACCTTGAGGTTGGGGTCGAATGCGATGCCGGTGCGCTGTCTCATGCGGCGGCGCTTCAGCTCCAGGCCCAGTTCCAGAAAGAAAAGCTCTTCAAAGATCAGCCGCCGGTGTGCGGGCGTTGCCGAACTCTGCAGTTGGGAAAACGACGTGCCTTCAGGTGGAAAATGAACTTCGCGCAGGGCGGTTTCGCGGTCGGGCAACGCGAGGCGGGCCAACATTTCGCGCGGCAGATACTCGGGAACGGCTCCGCGCATCGACTCAAGCAGGTTGAAGATCGTCTTTCGCTGCCAGCGCGAAGCCAGACGGCTCCCGCCCAGCGACTCGTAAACCGGAGTAATGCGGCCCACTTCGATAAGGCGCGTCTCGGCGTCGTCGGTGGCGTCGGGCAGAACCTCAAACTGCGGCTGAATCATTTTTAGATTGTCGCTGGGGCG
>Ga0224559_1000291_pt1 | contig 34952 bp, 32 predicted proteins | sample 714S33034metaG_FD_180676 | JGI IMG/M metagenome (GOLD analysis project Ga0224559, IMG submission 180676) | Peat soil microbial communities from Stordalen Mire, Sweden - 717 S3 30-34 | ecosystem: Environmental > Terrestrial > Soil > Wetlands > Peat | place: Sweden: Norrbotten County, Stordalen... | reverse complement strand
ACCCATTATGATTATATTACGCAAAATAAAATGTATTTTTAAAATAATAAAATAAACACCCATTCAAACACTCAAAACACAGCAGCAGAAACCTTCAAAAAAATAAAAAAATCTAAGGGGCTAAAATTAATTATAAATTTGAACAAAAAAAATAATAAGATCAAACTGTCTTCAAAGAATTATAATTAAAACAACATATATCAGCATTGAAACAAAGAATACTATGGTTCCTTTGGTTAATGTGACATTTAAATCCTTTTCTGCAACAAAAACTAGGCCATATGCAAGTAAAGCCGAAGAAAGTATCTTTGAAATACCAATAAGTGCAGTATTCTTATCAAATATGCCTATGATATCGGTTACAATCGTTGAAAGTAACAACACTATTACTATTAATGCCAAAGTATTACTAAGAATAGCCTTTATTCCGGGCATAATATTGCCGAAATTATAACTAATCCTGGGTGTCTTTGTTTTTCCACCTTTAGATAAGCTTCCTCGTTTTCCTGAACTGAAAATTGAAGGAGTTAATCTGCTAGAACTTTTTGCTGGTGAATAGTTATCTGTGTCATCTGATTCTTCATTTAATGGGGTTTCATAGACATTCTGTTCTTTATTTGAGAACTTTTTAGCTATGCTAACCAAAGCATCCTTGTCTATTAGTTTAATATTACGTCTTCCACCGTAGTTAATGGCACTGTTGGTGAAATATGATGAAGTTACAACAACAATCTTCGATGCTTTAAGGGTCTTCCCAATCATTTCCATTTCCTTTAAAACGTCGAGACCTACTTCCCATTCTTCATCATAGTTTTTAACGGCGACAACTACTCCCATATCACCCACAACAGTGGATAAAACTCCGTAGATGTCTATTACGTGTCGGGATGTTTTGAAGTCTTTATAAACTTTGAACCCAGATTCTTCCATAACCTTTCCAATGAACTGGACCAACCTATTTTTTTCCAATTTCCTCACCTTAAAGTACCTTAGGGAATGATATTTTACATTATCTTTATTATCATTATTTAATAAGTATTATTAATTCTTTTCTAATTTAATATACTTAAAATTGTCCCTATCTTCAACTCTTTGCCACGCAATCTTTTTGAATGTGGAGTTATAAATACATCATTATGAGAATTCTTATTACAAACGACGATGGAGTTAACTCGTCAGGAATAATGGCTGCTAAAAAGGCTGTTGAAGATCTAGGGATGATCGACGTCGTGGCTCCTGCAACACAGCAAAGTGGTATTGGACATGCACTTACTCTATTTGAGCCTATTAGGGTCACAGCAACGAATCTTCCAGATTCGAGTGAAGCATTTTCAGTTTCTGGAACTCCAACTGATGCTGTTATTATAGGTATTTATGAAGTAACTGAAAAGAAACCGGATCTTGTAATATCCGGTATTAACATTGGGGAGAATCTTGGAAAATCTGAACTTACAACATCTGGTACAATAGGTGCTGCTATGGAAGCTGCTGTTCATGGTATACCTTCTATTGCTGTTTCGCTTCAAGTAACACGTGGTGACATCAAGTTCCATGATGGACATGTAGAACTTGATTATAGACATGCATCTAAAATATTGAATAGGGTTGCAAAGAAGGTTATTGAGGAGGGTTTGCCTTCTGGTGTTGATCTATTAAATCTTAATATACCATCACATCCTTCAAGTGATAAGATCAAGCTGACCCGACTTGGGGATAGGATGTACAAGATACACATAGAAAAAAGACTCGATCCTAGGGGAAGGCCTTATTACTGGATTGATGGGGACCCTATTCTTAATGACGAAAATGGAACTGATGTGCATGCAATTAAAGGAGAGAGATGTGCATGTTTAACACCAATATCATTAGATTGTACAGCAAAACTGGATATTATGGATGGATGGCTTGATTGAATTCTTTAGTAATGATAATGTCATACTAAAGAATAAATTTCATTTATCGAATTCTAAGTATAAGAAAAAGTTGAAGTAGAAATTTTTTTTTACCAACAAATAATTAATTTTTGATTATTTGTATTTAGAATAAATCTACCAATTAATCTGTATATTAAATATTTAGATCGTTTGAATTAAAAATATTCGATTAAACAAACATTTTTTGCATTCGAATCATTTTAACAATTTTTGATTAGTCTTCAGATGAAATATTTAAAAATATATTATATTTAATGATAATTAAAATGGATATTGTTCTGTATCAAATTATATTATTTTGAACTTATGAATATGGAATAATTAGGTTGATTTTTGGATTTGGACAGATATTTTTTTTATCTAACAGACATGCATTGCAAGTGTAACTTATGTTAAATATTCTACAGAAGAAAATTTTTAAGAGTTATAATCGTATTATTTTAATTTTAAACTTATATTTCCTCTTTATTATCTTATAATAATATTTAAAACATTAAAATATTCAAATAAAGCTCAATTATATCTATTTGAAATATTTATTTATTATTAGAAATTTAAGTATATAAAATTATGATTTATTGAAAACTTTTAACAAGAACAGAAATATTTATCATTAACTCAGAATAATTTTTTTATACAGTAGAATATTTATTTGAATTATTGAATTAATTGTCAATTAAATATTGAAAATTATTCTACAGTAGAAATTATATATAAATTTTTCTAAGATTATTAACATTTAAATATTAAAATAAAGAGATAATTGTATCTAATTCCATTAGATGGATAAATTATTAGAATCCAACAACTTTAATTCCTAAAATATCTTTCTTACCTTTAAAAACAGCTTCTGCAATTTGTGCACTGCCAACTGAACCTGAAGTGGCCGGTAATTTTTGAACAGGGACTGAACCTTTTAATCCTGATTTAATTTCATTGAAAAAATCATAAGGTCTCTCCATTGAACCAATAGATCCTGTTAAAATAACTCCTTCGAGTTTTGTTTCGGATATTCCTATAATTCCATATATTTCCATCAATATAGTCATAATCATACTTTTGAATGCCAATAAAGCTTTTTTATCTCCTTCTATATATCTTTTAAGAAGTTCATCCTTTGCTTTAGTAACTTTGGTATTTAAATCTGCGATTTTAACGGCACCTGCTTCTGAAAAACATTCATTAGCTGTTCTTAATCCATCATCTATGTCTCTTAGCATTTGCAGATCTAAGGGGCCATGGACTATTCCCATAGCACCAAGACAGGCATCCATTGCTCCATGTATCTTCCCATCTTCAATGAGGATGCTAACAGTATTTGAACTTATATCTGATACTACCATGTTTTCAAACCCAGTATCCAAATATGCATTGTAACATATACTTATTTTTTCTGAACTTGCATGATGTGAATAAGCTGATTTAAATCTAGAATCAAGACATTCTATATTTTTATGTATTCCCGGGATAACAACTGTTGGAATTCTGGATTTTTCTATCTCATCGTAGACTGCTGTTCCACCACCAGTTACTTTACCCGCACCTTCTATGGACAGAATACCCCTATCTTTAACCTTTTCAATAGGTGTTATAGTGTTTATTCCGTCTCCCATTGCATAGGTAATAGCCATGAGATCGATAGAATTTAGATCTACTCTTTTATTAAGTTCTTCAAGTGCAGAAATATCGCCTTTTGATAGTTCTTCCCTTCCAATTTTGAAGTGAGCAGGTTTATTATTCAGTATGCTAAAAGAAACTCCCGTTGTGCCGTGATCCATACCAACAAAGACCATATTTATTCACCATTTCCTATAAAAAGTATTTTTTTTTTATTAAAATTAATTTACGATACTAATTTATATTTTGTTACATTAGATGAATTTAAACAAAAAGAAAAGGAAATTAAATTATTTTTGAAGTCCACATAATTTTCTGAGTTTGGCTCCAACCTTTTCAATTTGTAGATCTGCTTCAATTGCCCTTAATCTGTTAAGCATAGGTCTTCCTGCGTTATTTTCAGTTGCCCATTCTTTAGTAAACTGACCAGTTTGGATTTCTTCCAAGATCTTTTTCATTTCTAATCTAGTTTCTGAAGTAACGATCCGTTTTCTCCTTGCAAGTCCACCATATTCTGCTGTGTTACTAACGTCGTTCCACATTCCTGCAAATCCTTTTGCATATATTAAATCAACTATGAGCTTTAATTCGTGGCATGTTTCAAAATATGCGATTTCAGGTTGGTATCCTGCTTCAACGAGGGTTTGGAAACCAGCAGAGATAAGTTCTGTTGCTCCACCACAGAGTACAACTTGTTCACCAAATAGATCTGTTTCAGTTTCTTCTTTGAATGTTGTCTTAAGAACTCCCGCTCTTGTTAATCCTGATCCTTGACCCATTGCAAGAGCAATTTGAGTTGCATCTCCAGTGTAATCTCTTTCAACAGCAACTAGTCCGGGTACTCCGAATCCTTCTTCATATGTTTTCCTAACCATGGCACCTGGTCCTTTTGGAGCAATCATAGTTATATTGACATTTTCTGGAGGGTTTATGTAACCGAAATGAATGTTGTATCCATGTGAAAATGATAATGTATTTCCTTCTTTTAAATGATCTTTAATAGACTCATTATACACTTGGCCTTGTATTTCGTCAGGTATGAGAACGTGTATTACATCTGCTATTTCTGAAGCTTCTTCGACGGTCATAACTTTTAAACCATCCGATTTAGCCATTTTCCAGGATGATCCATCTTTTCTTAATCCTACAACAATATTTAACCCACTTTCATGCATGTTCCTGGATTGTGCCATTCCTTGACTTCCATAACCTATGACAGCAACTGTTTTATTTTTTAAGATGTTTAAGTCGACATCTTTTTCATAGTACATCTTCATTTTTTTTTCCTCCTTTAATAAGAAATTTTGTTCAAATTCTTTTTGAGTTGATTCAATTCTTTAATTGGTAAATTTAAATTGTTTTATTACCTCTAGAAATTGCGGTTGGTCCTGTTCTAGCAATTTCTTTGATTCCAAATGTTCTCACTAAGTCTATAAGGGCTTCAATTTTCTCTGGTGAACCAGTTATTTCGATTGTGAGCGTTTCTGGACTGACATCTATTATTCTTCCACGGAAGATATTGGCATACTGTATAATCTCAGATCTATTCTTCTCTGTTGATGTATGAACTTTAATCAGACACAGTTCTCGTTTGACAGTAATATCTGGGTCGAGATCTCTGACTTTAATAACATCGATGAGTTTATTTAATTGTTTAGTTATCTGTTCCAGGACTTTTTCATCACCTTTTGCTATGATTGTCATTCTTGCAAGATTTTCTTGTTCAGATGTTCCTACAGTAATGTTTTCAATGTTATAACCTCTTCTGGTGAAAAGACCAGCAACTCTTTGGAGAACACCGGGTTTGTTAAGGACTAATGCGCTTATTATATGAGTTTTGCTTTCATCCAACTTAATCACCACTTTTATCTGTGCCTATTGGTTTATAAAGGATTTCTCCAGGGGTTTCTCTTTCAACTTTATACTCCCCAACAATTTCTGTTAATCCACAACCAGCCGGGACCATTGGAAGTATCTCATCAGGATCTATGACTACATCTATAAGATATGGTTCATCAGATCGAATAGCTTTTTTAACGGTTTCATACATTTCTCCAGGTTTTTCAACTCTTTCTGCACTTACACCGAATGATTCGGCGAGTTTAACAAAGTCCGGGCTTTGTCCCAGATCAGTATAAGACATCCGTTTGTTATAAAACAACTTTTGCCACTGGGAAACCATACCAAGGCGTCTGTTATCTAATACACAGATTACAACGGGTATATCATATTCTTTGACTGTGGCAAGGTCTTGACAAACCATTAAAAATCCCCCATCACCACAAACAGCAACTACATCGTTATCGGGCATAGCTATTTTTGCACCCATTGCAGCTGGGAATCCGAATCCCATAGTGCCTAGTCCTCCGGAAGAAATGAATTTTCTCGGATTTCTTGAGGTGAAATAATGAGCCATCCACATTTGATTCTGTCCTACATCCGTAGTTACAATTGTATCATCATCAATGGCTTCAGATAATTCTTTTATTACTTGTTGTGGTTTTAATGGGATATCATCAAATGATAAACGAGGCATACAAGTATTTTTAAAATCTATAACATGTTTTAACCAAACACTATGATTTTTATTTTCGTCTTTTGCCTTTCCAACAACATTTATTAGGTCATTAAGAATAATCTTAGCATCCCCAACGATAGGAACATCAACATCTACATTTTTACCAATCTCAGCAGGATCCACATCTATATGAACTATTTTGGCATTTTTAGCAAATTCGGTTAATGATCCAGTAGTACGATCCGAAAACCTACAACCAATTGATATTAGGCAATCACAATCGTCTATAATTAAATTTGAAGTTTTACGGCCATGCATGCCCAACATTCCTAGAGATAATAGATTATCTTCAGGAATTGAACCTTTTCCCATTAATGAAGTGGTAACTGGAGCATGAATCATGTTCGAAAATCTTAAAAGCTCTTTTGAGGCATCAGATAATATGATCCCACCACCAGCCAGTATTACTGGCTTTTTTGAATTCATTATCATCTTAGCAGCTTTTTTAACTTGTAATGGATGGCCTTTCATTGTAGGTTTGTAACCTGGCAGTTCAATGTCTTTTGCCAGTTCATATTCAAACTCCTCTTCCTGAACATTTTTGGGAAGATCTATTACAACTGGCCCGTTTCTACCGGTACTGGCAATATAAAATGCAGATCTTATCATTCCAGGTATTTCATCTGCCTTCATTGCCTGATAGTTATGCTTGGTTATGGGCATAGTAATGCCTATGGTGTCTACTTCTTGAAAAGCGTCATTACCAATTAAACCTGTTGCTACTTGTCCAGCAATAGCTAAAACTGGAGATGAATCCATGTATGCAGTAGCAATTCCTGTTATTAGGTTAGTTGCACCAGGTCCGGAAGTGCCGATACATACACCTACTTTTCCTGAGGCCCTTGCAAAACCGTCGGCTGCATGTGCAGCACATTGTTCATGCCGTACCAGTATATGTCTTAGGTCAGAATCGTATAGTACATCGTATAACGGAAGTAAAACTCCTCCGGGGTACCCGAAAACTGTTTCTACTCCTTGATCCATTAGTGATTTGATTATGGCTTCGCCACCCTTCATAAAAACACCTTATATATATTAATCACTCTATTTTCCATCTATTATCCTGTTTTATTTGTTTCATTCATATTTGAATATTTTCTATTCATTTCAACATTGCAATGTTGATGTATATATTATCTTTTATTACTAATCTGATCCTTACTACACAAATGAAGAATAAACTAAATTTTCAAACAGATCAACATTTGGTAATAAAAGTAACAGTATTTATATTGTAATATCATCCAAATAGTTGATTGTAAATGAGATTACCAATATTGAACATTCAAATCATAAAATATTTTAGTACATAATATTGTATGAATTTTTAATTAGATTTACATTAAAACAATATATTGTCGTGATTATAATATTAAATAATTATATAATCATTTTCCAGGTAGATTATACACACTGATGTTATATATTTTAATGAACGCTTATAAATTTAGGTCCAAGGAGGAGTAATATGAATATTCTTGTAGTAGGAACCGGAGCAAGGGAACATGCAATTTGTAACGCGGTGAAAAACGCAGAATTATATTCAATCATGAGTAATAATAATCCTGGAATAGCCAGATTATCCAAATTTCAAATTTCAAGTGAAAAAGATTTAAATGGAGTCAAAAAGTTTGCTTTGGAAAATAAAATCGATATGGCAATAATAGGCCCAGAAGCACCTCTTGAAATGGGAATTGTTGATGAGCTTCAGAAAGTAGGCATTGGTTGTGTGGGGCCGACAAAAGCGGCTGCTAGAATAGAAACAGATAAAGCCTTCATGAGAGATCTGTTTGAGAAGCATAATATTGATGGATCAATTGTTTATAAAGTATTTGATAATTTAGAAGACACTGAAGAGTTTATAGATAACTTTGATCGAGATATAGTTGTAAAACCAATTGGACTCACAGGGGGAAAGGGTGTAAAAATAGTTGGTGAACACCTCGAAGACGGAGAAGCTGCTAAAAAGTATGTAAAGGAAATAATTGAAAATAAAATAAGCGGTTATGCTCAAGTAGTCTTAGAGGAAAGATTATTAGGTGAAGAATTTACTGTACAGGCCTTTGTTGATGGTGATAAAGTCGTACCAATGCCTGCAGCACAAGATCATCCACATGCTTATGAAGGGGATCAAGGACCAATAACAGGTGGGATGGGATCTTATTCTGATAATAATGGTTTACTCCCATTTTTAGATAAAAAAAATTATAATAAATCGGTTAAAATAATGCAAGATACTGTTAATGCAGTTAAAAATGAAGTTGGACCTTATAAAGGCATTCTTTATGGGCAATTCATGTTATGTAAAGATGGACCTAAACTGGTTGAATATAATGCTAGATTTGGAGATCCTGAAGCGATGAATGTTCTACCACTTCTTAAAACAGACTTTGTAGAGATATGCAAGGGCATTATTGATGGCAACATTAAAAAGGCTGATTTTGAAAGAAAAGCTACTGTCTGTAAATACATAGTACCTAAAGGATATCCCGAATCTGGTAAAGCTGGACAATTAATAGACGTAAATGAGTCAAAAATAAATGAGAAATCTGCATTGGTATATTATGCAGCAGTAAATCAGATTGATAATAAAATTTATACGTCTGCATCACGGGCTTTGGGTATAGTTGGTATAGGCGATACGATATCCGAAGCAGAAGAAATATGTGAAAATGCTACAAAGTATGTTAAAGGGGATATTTATCATAGAACGGATGTAGGCACTAATGATCTCATCCAGAAGAGAGTAGAACATATGAAATCAATTAGAAAATCCCAATAATTTATTTTCAAACTAAATTTTTTACATAAAATAATCTAGATGAGATCTTAACCATAATAATGTTTTATGGCAGGGATAAACAATTCAAATTACTTTTATAGTTAAATTTAAGTAATCATGAATTAAGATAATTTACTTCTAATAGATAAAAAACATCAGTTTCTGGGGGTTATGTAATGAAACATCTTTTATCGGTCACAGATGCAAAACAAGATATATTTGAAATACTGGAACAGGCTGCGGTTTTTAAAGAGGATCCATTTAGTATTACGCCAATGAAGAATAAAACGCTTGCAATGATATTTGAAAAAGCTTCAACAAGGACCAGAATATCTTTTGAACTGGCAATGGCACACCTTGGAGGCAATCCCCTTTATTTATCAGCATCTGATATGCAACTTGGTCGTGGGGAGCTCATTGAAGATACTGCTAAAGTAATGTCACGCTACGTAGACGGAGTTATGATAAGGGCCAAAGAACATGATGATGTGTTAAAATTTGCTGAGAATTCAGAAGTTCCTGTTATTAATGGTTTAACAAATAAAGAACACCCATGTCAAGCAATTACTGATATATTCACGGTATATGAACATAAAAAAACCTATCAAGTGAAAATGTCATATATTGGTGATGGTAATAATGTTTGTAATTCACTTTTAATTGCTTGTGCATTGGTTGGAATGGACTTAACTGTTATCTGTCCTCCCGGATACGAACCCGATATGGCAATAGTCGAAGATGCTCAAATGTTAGCCGAAGAAACTGGTTCAATTATTGAAGTAACTAACAACGTTTTAAAAGGAGTTAAAGATGCTGATGTTATATATACAGATGTCTGGGTCAGCATGGGTGATGAAAGAGAAAAATTACAACGTTTAATAGACCTTCATGATTATCAGGTAAACATGGAATTATTAACCCATGCAAAATCCGATGTTATTGTGATGCACTGTCTTCCAGCAATTAGGGATCAAGAAATAACTGATGAAGTAATACAAAGTTCTATAAATGTTATATTAGATCAAGCAGAAAATAGGATGCATGTCCAAGCTGCGATATTATATAAACTATTAAAGGATGAATGAATATTTCAACCTTTAAATTTATTTTTAAATAGAAAATAACTCCCAATCATTACATTACATCAGGAGCTTCAATTCCCATTAGTTTGAGACAGTTTCGTATAGTAATACGTGATTTATCTACTAATAAAAGTCTTAAATCTTCTTTCTCAGATCCTATTACCTGTACTGATTTATAGTACTTGTTAAAAGCACTGGCAAGATCTTGGGAGTACTGTGCGATATTATGAACCCTATTTATTCTTGCAGACTCTTCAATAACAGATGAAAACTTGGAGATGATTTTAACAAGTTCAATTTCAAATGGATGTTCAAAAACCCAATCAGTTATATCATCTGTAGTATCCTTATTGTGATTAGCTTTCTCTAATAATTTACATGCTCGAGCGTGTGAATATTGTATTGATGCACATCCTCGTTCAAAACTTAATGCTTCATCCCATTTGAAAATTATATGCTTTTCTGGAGATAATCTGGCTATATAATATCTAATTGCTCCTATACCTATTTGTTCTGCTATTTTTAACATTTCTGCATCATCGAGATCTGTTCTTCTTTTTACTATTTCTTTCATTGCCCTTTCAACAGCTTCTTCCATCAGATCATCAACACTTATAAAAACACCACGGCGAGTAGACATAGAACCTTCAGGAAGGGTTATAAACTCATAAAATATTGTTTCTGGTTTTTTAGCTCCTAATAATTCTAATGGTATTTTTAACTGATCTATTGCTAATTTGTGATCCGAACCTAGAACATCAATGACAGTATCGGATTTTTCAGATTTTTCTACATGATAAGCTAAATCCCTTGTTGAATATAGAGATGTTCCATCTGAACGTATCAAAATAAGTTCCTTCTCAATACCATATTCATTTAAGTCCATATAGACAACTTCATTCTTCTGTAAATATGCGTCAAGGGATTTCAATATCTTGGCAACACTACCATTTTTAATAAAACGACTTTCCCATATAAACGCATCATGCTTTACATTGAGTCTGTTACATGTGCTTGATATGCCCCTTAGGCACTTTTTAACTACATCTTCAAATAGTTCTTCAAGTTCTACATCTTCATCCTTCTCATATCGTTTTAGAAGTGCACTAACTTCTACCTTGAGATCTGGATTGGCACGTAGTTCCTCATTTACTTGGAAGTAAAGTTTTCCTATTTCATGATCAAGTTTTCCAACCGGATCCATATCATATTCAAGATTATAAATTCCCCACACAATCATAGCAATTTGCCTTCCCATATCATTGACATAATATTGGGTTTCAACTTCGTATCCTGCTGATTTTAGTACACGTGCAAGAGAATCACCAATTATAGAATTTCTTATATGACCAATGTGTAGAGGTCCGTTGGGGTTAGCTGAAGTGTGTTCTAGGATGATTTTCCTGTTTTTTTCTTCTAATTTCCCATAATCTTCCTTTACAGAATCTAGAACAGCTCTTGAAAATCTATCATAATCCGCATAGAAATTAATATAAGGGCCCTTACTATCTATCTTCTTGAAAATATCTGGTGTAACAATTACAGAGAGTAACTCCTTAGTAATATCCATGGGAGATCTTTTAAGTCCATTTGCTAATTGGAAAGAGACTGAACTCGCAACATCCCCCAACTCGGGATTTGGAGGTTCTTCAACACGAATATCTTCGGGTATTTCCCATCCCAGATGAGATATGGCATTTTCAAGCGATTTAATTGATTCGGTTATTAAAACTCTGTACATAAAATTCACCTAGTTTGTTAATATTATTATAAATTACTAAAATTTAGAAATCAGAATGTTTTAAATAATAAAAAAGTTGCATTTAAAAAATTATATTCTAAATGCAAGTTAGTCATTGATACGTTATAAACCCCTTATCCATATTGTTATGTAACCAACCTTTGGAATCACAACTGGAGTATTGCCAATTGTTACAACTTTAGCAATGATTTGATTATCATACACTGGATCAGGGTCTTGTATTGGATTATTATCCCCCTTAGTAATAAAATATTGAGAACCATTTATTGTACCCGTGGCGATAATTCTATGTATAACAGGCTCTGGGAACCAAATTGCATGGTATATAACTATATCCCCAATCTTTAAATCAGCTGGATTAATTTCATGTATACCAAGAAAATCTGTTTTTTCAATTACTACAACGTCTCCTCTATAAAAAACAGGTTCCATGCTTCCAGATACTACAACATTCATATGCTGTGCTAGTATTATCCCAATAATTATTATTGCCACATAACTTATTATTTCACGGTTATTAGACATCAAATTTCACTCCTATCTTAAAATTGCACCCTCATCAGCTGATGTGGCGAGTTTCATATATTTTGCAAGTGATCCTTTCACTTTACGATCTGGTTTAATTACATTTTTAATCCTATTCTTTATTTCATCATCTGTTAATTTGATTTCCAGAACTCTGTTTGAAATATCTATTTTAATGATATCTCCATCTTTGACAGCGGATATTGGTCCTCCGGCCATGGCTTCAGGCGAAACATGACCTACACAAGGTCCTCTTGTTCCTCCTGAAAATCTCCCATCGGTTATTAGTGCAACTGATTTTATTTCCATACCTGATATTGCAGATGTAGGGTTTAGCATTTCTCTCATTCCGGGACCGCCTTTTGGTCCTTCATAACGAATTACTACAACATCACCTTCTTTAACTTCTCCATTAAATATTGCTTCAACTGATTCTTCTTCACTGTTGTAAACTCTGGCTGGTCCTTCATGAAACATCATATCTGGATCTACAGCTCCTTGTTTAATCACTGATCCTTTAGGGGCTAAATTTCCCTTAAGAATAGCTATTCCTCCTTCAGAATGTATTGGATTATCAAGTGATCTTATTACGGATTCATCTAATATTTTTGAATCCTTAATATTCTCAGCTAAAGACTGATTCGTACATGTTAGAACATTCATATCTAATTTGGTCTCTAAAGCCTTTAAAACACCTGGTATGCCACCAGCTTTGTCAAGATCTAACATACTATGTATTCCTGATGGTCTTATGGATGTTATGTGGGGAATTTTCCTACTAAGATCATCGAATAAGTCTAGATTAACTACAATGCCTTTATCAAGAAGTTCATATGCTATAGCGGGTAAATGAAGTGTAGTATTTGTTGATCCACCTAATGCAAGGTCTACTGCTACTGCGTTTTCAAATGCTTTTTGTGTCATTATCTTTGAGGGTGTTATATCCTTTTCAACAAGTTCTAATATTTTCTCCCCCGACTCACGCGCTAGCAATATCTTTTTATTATCAACTGCATGTGTAGTTGCACAATATGGTAGGCTCATTCCTATCGCTTCAGTTATACATGCCATTGTATTGGCTGTAAATAATCCTGCACAGGAACCAGGTCCGGGACATGCACATCTTTCTAGATTGTAAATATCCTCTTCACTCATTTTGCCCGCTGAAACCGCTCCCACAGCTTCATATACGTGAATTAAATCTACGGATTTACCTTTAAATTGTCCCGGGAGCATAGGCCCGCCTGTAACCACAATAGATGGTATATCTAACCTTGCAGCAGCCATTAACATACCGGGAACTATCTTATCACATGTAGGAATTAGCACCAACCCGTCAAATTGGTGAGCCATTGCCATACTTTCAACTGTATCTGCTACTATCTCCCTTGAAGCAAGGGAATAACGCATACCTTCATGATTCATAGCAATTCCATCGCATATTGCCATGGTGTTAAATTCAAATGCTACTCCTCCAGCATTTTTTATACCGTTTTTTACGGCTTGTGCTAAACTATTAAGGTGCACATGGCCTGGAACAATATCTGTAAAGCTGTTTGCAACTCCTATAAATGGTCTATCCATATCGTCATCTGTAACTCCGCACGCTCTTAAAAGAGATCTGTGGGGTGTTCTGTGCAAACCCTTTTTAATGGTATCACTTCTCATTTCATCACCATGTATAAGTTATTTAAAACAAATTTGGATAATTTTAAATTGTATTATTTAATCAAATTTTAATTATTCTTCAATATTATATTATATAAGAATTATTAGAGCATTTATATTTATCATTTCTATTATTTAAAAAGTACAATGCTATAGAATATTAAGACTTCGAATTAACCTCAAATAATGATTTGACATTAATTATACATCTTAACTTTTATTCAATTTTATAATGCTTAATTGATTGAAATTTTATCTAATTAATGATCGGGTTTAATTGATTTTTTTATTATTTTCATAAAGTACATAAATACACTAATTAAATCAATATGAATAGGTTGTAAATATCATCTCTAAAATTAAATTTTATGATATATTCAATATATTTTAATTTGATTTGCAGCTGAAATTAACGAATTTTAAAGATAAGGTGGTATAATGAGAATACTTTTAATTCACTCTGATTATTTAAAATACAAAACAAAATCTAAAACTAGGATAGCAGAGAAAATAGAGGATGATAAGAAAGAAGGCCTCTATGAAAATGCTTTAGTAGTATTCACAGCAGTTGAAAAGGAAGATGAAGAGGATATGGATACTGTTGTTGAAAATGCGGTAAATGAGATAGAAGACGTATTTGGAAAAGTTGGTGCCAAAGTAGTAGCAATATATCCATATGCTCATTTAAGTTCATCTTTGAGTTCTCCTGATGCAGCAAAAAAGATATTAGTTAATATGGAAACAAAATTGGATGAAAAGGGTATCAATGTTAAGAGAGTCCCATTTGGATGGTACAAATCTTTTGAAGTATCCTGCAAAGGACATCCACTATCAGAACTTTCAAGGACTATCACTACTGAAAAAAAGGTTGATGAAGCAAATAAAGAACAAATAAAACCAGAAATCGAAAAATCAGAGTTCTTTATACTTCATGATGGGGAAATTATAGACACTGAAAAGTTCGTCTATGCTGAAAATGACCTCAAAAAACTGGTAGATTACGAACTAGGAAGAATGAAACCATCAGGTGAAGAACCTCCACATGTTAAATTAATGAGGGAAAAGAGTTTAGCAGATTACGAACCATCAGCAGATATTGGACATCTAAGATGGTATCCTAAAGGTAGGCTTATTAGGGATCTTTTATCGGACTATGTATATAACCTTGTTACAGAAAGAGGTGCTATGCCTGTTGAAACTCCAATAATGTACGATCTTGCAGATGACGCAATACGTGTACATGCAGAAAAATTTGGAGAACGCCAGTACAGGATGGCTACGAAAAACAAGGAATTAATGCTTAGATATGCTTGCTGTTTCGGAGCCTTTAGAGTACTTTCAGATTCATTTTTAACTTGGAAAAATCTTCCTATTGGAATATATGAACTTTCAACCTATAGTTTTAGATTGGAGAAAAAGGGAGAAGTTGTTGGTCTTAAAAGACTTCGAGGATTCACAATGCCCGATCTTCATACTGTATGTGTTGACATGGATCAAGCAATGGTTGAATTTGATAAACAGATTTCCATGTGTAAACAGACAGGTGTAGATCTTGATGTTAACTACGAAATAATTATGAGGGCTACAAAAGAATTCTTAGATGAAAATAAAGATTGGATTTATGCTGCTGCAAATAAAATCGGTAAACCTGTTCTACTTGAGATAATTCCAGAGAGAAAACATTACTGGGTTGCAAAAATGGATTTTGCTGCAATAGATTATCTTGGACGACCTATTGAAAATCCTACAATTCAGATAGATGTTGAAAGTGGTGAAAGGTTTGGAATTACATATATCAATTCCGAAGAAGAGGAAATAAACCCTATAATAATACATTGCAGCCCTACTGGAAGTATTGAACGAGTTATATGCAGTTTACTAGAAAAAAGTGCTGCTGATAAAAAAGACAAACCTCCAATGCTCCCTGTGTGGCTTATACCTACACAAGTTAGGATTATACCTATAGCTGAACGTCATATTGAAAAGTCAGAAGAAATTGCCCAACTACTAAGAAACCAGAATATAAGAGTCGATATCGATGATAGACACGAAACAGTTGGTAAAAAAATCAGAAATGCAGGGGGAGAATGGGCACCTTATGTTATTGTAATTGGCGATAAAGAACTTAATGAAGGCCCATTAACAGTAAATGTCCGTATAACCAACGAAAAACTTTCAATGAAACTTGAAGATCTTGTACAGGAGATTCATAACCAAACTAAGGGTATGCCTTTCAGAAAACTTCCATTACCAGTGAAACTAGCTAACAGGGTTAGTTTCTAATATTTTTTTATATTCTTTTTATACAAATAGCAATAAAACTTTTGGATATTGTAAGTTGAGTTTTGACAATAAAAAAAAAATTGAATTTAATAGAATTAGATGTTTAATTCTTAATTAGTTAACAAAAGAAGATGATTTCTTAATTCATATTAATATTATAACATAGTCTATACATCCACATTCTGGACAGGTACCTTGTGATTCAATTGGTTCCTCTTTGATATTCCTTCTTGTATTACCTGAACGTAATCTATTGTAAGATCCTTCTTCAATAGGCTTAGTCTTTCCTTTTAAATCCCTTACAAATCCACATTCTTCACATTTTATACAAATTTTTCCATCAGACATATTACACCTTATTTATGATATATCTTGTTTATTTAATATATTTTTCTAACTATGTTGTTTGTTAGAATACTTTGTATTTATAATTTAATCTTAGAATTATGGGGCTTATTAAGACTTAATTTTTAAAATAACTATTTTAATATGATTAATATAATAATTATAAAAATATTTATATTATAACTTATAAGTTATAATTTAGAACTTATAATAAATTTAGGAGGATGAATAATGGCCGAAGTAATCGCAATTCTGAATCAAAAGGGAGGCTGTGGTAAAACCACAACCGCAGTAAACTTAGCATCAGCACTAGCACTTTATGGTAAACAGGTTTTGGTAGTTGATATGGATCCGCAGGGTAATGCTACAACAGGATTTGGCGTGGAGAAAAATGAAGTCACTAATACAATATACTCTGTATTGACAGGTGAAACTACAATTGATGATGCAGTTATTGATACTGATATTCCTGGGTTGGATGTGGTGGCAAGTAATATAGCCCTAAGTGGTGCTGAAATAGAGCTTAGTAAAGAGGTAGGTTATCACACCATACTCGAACTGGCAATGGAAACAATTACAGATGAATATGATTATATATTTATTGATGTACCTCCTTCTCTAGGAATCTTAACTATCAACTGTCTTGTTGCTGCAGATAGTGTAATTATTCCTATTCAAGCTGAATTTTACGCTTTAGAAGGAATGGCCGATCTTTTAGAAGCAATTCAACTAGTAGAAACACGACTTAAGAGTCCATCCCCAATCAAAGGTATTTTACTTACACTTTATGATTCAAGAACAAGGCTTGGTAGAGATGTATATAGTAATGTGAAGGAGTATTTTGGTGTTAGTGAACACGTATTTAAAACTACAATTCCACGTAACATAACTCTTGCAGAGGCACCTAGTCATGGTAAACCTTGTATCATCTATGATGAAGAATCTAGTGGTTCTCAAGCCTACATAAATCTTGCAAAGGAACTAATTAGACTCGATGAATCGGAGGACAATAAATGACTGCACATAAAAAGGAAAGTGCACTTGGACGAGGGTTAGACGCGCTTATAAAGCCAGATTATACTGATGAAAAAAAACCTGATGAAAAAAAGGATACTGAACATAATTTTAAAAACTCTAATGGTGCAAGAAAGAAGAATAATAGAAACAATTTTTCTAAATCTAAGAAAGACATCATTGAAAATAAAACTACAAATCAATCAACTATAAAATCCAATAATGAAGAGATTAAACCTATAATCGATCAAACTTTGGTTGAAAATGTTATATTAGAGGTTAGGAAAAATCCTCGTATCTCATTATGGTCAGCTAAGTCCGCTGCAGTGTTAAGACTTCTAAAGAAAACTAAACCAGAATTTAGTATAAGTAAAGAAGCATCATCTCTTATAGAGGAAGCTGTAAAGGATAAATACCCTGATCTATGGGATGAGTTTGAAGATAGGGAGATATAATAAATTGTTATAAGTTATAAGTAATAACTTATAAATTATAACTTATAATCAAAACTAATTGATTTATCGTTCTTTCATAGATTTTAGCTTAAATAGAGAATTTATAAAGGTATATTAAATCAAAAAAATTAAAGGGTAGTTTGATAGGATTTATTCAATTTTACAAAAGTTTCTGCTCGAGATGTGATAACACCAATATTTTTCAATTCTTCAAGACTATTGAAACAAAATTTCTGTTTTTGAGATTCAATAATTCTCCTTGCAGATATTTTGCCAATTCCAGGTACTCTTAAAAGTTCTTTATAACTTGCAGAGTTTACTTCTACAGGGAACAAGTCCATATTTGAGAGTGCTGCAGAATATTTGGGGTCCATTTCAAGTGTCATATTACCATCTTCTTCGAATACTAGTTCTTTAATATCGAAACCATATGATTTAACTAGGTAATCTGCTTGATAAAGTCTTGAAGTCCTTTTGGGATTTGGTTCCATCCTATTTTCAAGTGGAGTATCTTTCATTGATGTGAATGGACTAAAATAACTACGTTTAATATCCATTTTTTTATAAAGCCAATCAACACGCTGCAATATATCTGAATCTGATTCATCAGAAGCACCTACAATGAACTGTGTTGTTTGACCGGAAGGTGCAAGATTATTATTTCTTTTCATTAACCTTTTAATCCATTTCATTCGTCTTAAAATATCATAATTTAATGTTTTCGTGGTTGATAATTCTTCAAATCCTTCAGATGTTGCTGCTTCTATATTAACACTCACACGATTCGCCAAACTCATAGCCCTTTTAATAAGATCATATGAGGATCCAGGTAATATTTTTAGATGTATATATCCAAGATATTCGTGTTCTAATCTAAGCTTTCTTGCAACTTCGACCATGTTTTCCATGGAGACATCCACATCACCGGGTATTCCTGAACTTAAAAATAAACCTTCAACTAACCTGTGGTTATAATAATCAAGAAAAATGGATGTAAGTTCTTCAGGAGTGAATTCAACTCTGTTAAAATCATGTGCACTGTGGTTAACACAATAACGACAGTCATTTGAACACTTGTTGGTCATAAGAACTTTAAATAATGGTATACAGTCTCCATTTCCATTAGTTGTATTATAAATTCCCGGCAATTTCCCTGATAGGAAGTTATCTCTATTATAATTACCATAATTGCAAAGATCGTACCTGGCGGAGTCACCAAGAATTTCCATTTTCTTAACTTTGTTCATTGATCACAGTATAACTATGATATTTATTAAAATTTTCTGTGAAAAAAATCAAAACATTATAATAAGATCATATATCACTAATTACTATGAGAGCTGTTATTGCAGGAACAGGAAGCGCAGTTGGTAAAACAACCATTTCGACGGGGATAATGAGGGCGTTGTCCGATGAATACAATGTTCAGCCATTTAAGGCAGGACCTGATTATATTGATCCCACATACCATGGCCTTGCAACAGGGAATTTTTCGAGAAATTTAGATTCATTCTTCATGTCCGATGGTCAGATTAGGGAAGGATTTGAAAATGGAATGAAAATTTCCGGTGCAGATATTGGACTTGTGGAGGGAGTTAGGGGTCTTTATGAGGGTATAAGTGCATTAGAAGATGTTGGAAGCACAGCTTCAATTGCTAAAGCTCTAAATGCTCCTGTTATCCTAATTTTAAATTCTAGAAGTCTTGTAAAAAGTGCTGCAGCTATTGTAATAGGGTTTAAAACTTTGGATCCGAGCATAAAAGTGGAAGGAGTAATATTGAACTATGTTAAAAATCGGAAACACTATTTGAAAGCAAAAGAGGCCGTAGAACAACTTGCCAATACTCCAGTCATTGGAGGAATACCTCGTAATGAAGCAATAAGAGTAGAAGAGCGACATTTAGGTCTTGTACCTGCTATTGAACGTGATAATATTCTTCAGTCCATAGAGAAATGGGGGACAGTTATGGCAGAGAATGTGGATTTAGATGCATTAATAGCCATAATGAAAAAGTCAGACAAATTACCAAAAGGAAGGGAACCCTTATGGTTGGAAGGAAATAAAAAACGAGTTAAAATTGGAGTAGCTAAAGATGAGGTTTTTACATTTTACTATAAAGAAAATTTTGAGGCATTAGAGGCTAATAATGCCAAAATTGTACCTTTTAGTCCTCTTCATGATAATGAACTACCAGATGTAGATGGAATTTATATTGGTGGTGGTTACCCTGAAATATTTGTTGAAGGTCTAGAATCTAATGAATCAATGCGTAACTCAATTTATAAGTATCATAATGAGGGAAATCCAATATATGCTGAATGTGGTGGGCTTATGTACCTGTCAAAATCTATAAACAGTAGAGATATGTGTAATGTTTTTAATTACCCCTCAAGAATGACAAAAAATGTACAAGCCTTAAGTTATGTGATATCTGAAGCTAAGAAAGACAATGTAATACTTAAAAAAGGAGACATATTCAGAGGTCATGAATTTCATTATTCTAAAATAGATATTGGTAATTCTAAACCTGAATTTGCATTCAAAATCATCAGGGGCAAAGGAATTTTTGGTTCAAACGATGGGTTAATGGCTAAAAATACTGTGGCCAGTTATGTCCATACTCATGTAGCTGCATGCCCCCAATTTGCTCTTAACTTCACTAGGAATGCATATTCAATTGATGAAAAATAATCTTCAATAAATCAAAGTTATTTTAGTAGTATAATAATTAAGATATCTGGAGGAAATCATGCGTATAGCAATAATAGCAGAAATGGCACCTGCCAAAGCATTCATACCCATAATTAAAGAATTAGATGCAGAAATCATCGGATTGACACATGGGCATGGTGTAAAAGAATTGTTGGGTCAATACTGCACCGAAGTACATTCTATTGGTGAAAGTCGAGGACAAACAGCTAAAAAACGATCTAATCCCAAGATAGCTTCCCTGGTTATTGAAGATATATGGAGTGTAATTCGATCCCTTAAAGGAAAGGATGTAGATCTTTTAATGACATGTGGAAATGCCGGAGATGTAAGGAAAGGAATATTTGCATCTAAAATACTTAGAATACCGGACTTGCACATTGAACAGGACATATACAATCCAATAGAAATGATAGCTTTTTCTAATTTAATAACAGTTCCATCAGAACTGTATAAAAATTATGTTATAGAGAAGTATAGGTTAAATAATGTTCATGTAATTGGCGGATATCCAATGGCATCCTATGTAAATGATATGTCTATTGAAGATTCAAATATTATTAAAGCAAGATATGGCATAGATGAATTTGCTGTTTTAGTATTTGGTGGAGATGTAAAGAGTGAAAATATCCCCAAAATAATACAAGAAGTTGAGAAACTAGATGAAAATTTTCTGATTATACCCTTTAGATTCAGTACAGATTTCGTTAAAAAATTCATTTCTTCACCAAAATTGAAAGTTATAGATGGATATGTTGAATTACCAAGTTTGATAAATGCGTCTTCGTATATGATATACGCAGCAGGCATGGGACTCACAATAGAAGCAGGAGTATTAGAAGTTCCATCCATAAAAATAGCCGGATTTCACCGAAAACATTCAAGTGTAGATCTTGCCAAAGAGCTTGGAATCCAAGTCACTGAAATAGACGAAATATCTAGTGCTGTGAATAACTTGAAGGTTCCAAAAGGAGATTGGTTAATTAAAAATGGTAAAAAATCAGTTTCAAATGTTTTAGATTTGATTGATAATTATGATAATATTAAATCCAATTCAAGTGGAGTCGGTAGTTGTAAAAAAATCTGGAATGCAAGATCTGAATTCAGGTAACTTTAATATTCTAATGGAATGGTAATATCCCGATTTAGTTAAAGATGTAAAATTTAATTATAATCTTTTAAAATATATATAAAAGAATATTAAAGAATTTAAATCGAATTATCCACTCAATTATTATTTTTATGTACTTTTAAAGAAGTAAAGTGATTATTTATTTGAATTGTTGCTCAATTCAATCTATTTACGTCTTTAATAGGTTCTCTTTATATCATCCTTTCATACACATATAAAAGCTTAGCCATAAAAATTAAATCAAAAAATACTTATTTGATCATTTGAATAGCAATCTTGGTGATAAAATGGTTGTAAAAATAGGAATCATTAAATGCGGTAATATAGGTACCTCTCCAGTAATTGACTTATTACTTGATGAGAGGGCTGACAGACCGAATATAGATACTTGTGTAATAGGTTCTGGGGCTAAAATGAACCCAGAAGAGATCGAAAAAGCTGTACCATTAATGTTAAAAATGGACAGAGATTTTGTTGTATTCATAAGCCCAAACCCAGGTGCACCAGGCCCTGCTAAAGCAAGAGAATTATTATCTGCAGCAGACGTTCCTGCAATCATTATTGGTGATGCTCCAGGATTAAGATCTAAGGACGAAATGGATGAACAAGGTTTAGGTTACATTATCGTCAAAGCAGATCCAATGATCGGTGCAAGGAGAGAATTCCTTGACCCTACTGAAATGGCTTCATTTAACTCCGATGTAATAAAAGTATTAGCTTTAACCGGAGCATACAGAGTTGTTCAGAACACCATCGATGCAGCAGTAAATGCTGTTGAAGCTGGAGAAACTCTAGAACTTCCAAAAGTTGTTATATCACGAGACAAAGCTGTAGAAGCTGCAGCATTTTCTAGCCCATACGCTAAAGCTAAAGCTATGGCAGCATATGAAATTGCAACCAAAGTAGCTGATATAGATGTTGAAGGATGTTTCATGGTCAGAGACATCGAAAAATACATTCCAATAGTTGCATCAGCTCACGAAATGATAGGAGTAGCAGCTAAATTAGCATCAGAAGCTAGAGATATTGAAAAAGCTAACGACACTGTCACAAGAACACCTCATGGTGGAAAAGGACAGACTATGTCTAAATCTGTTCTAATGGAAAAACCTCAATAATTACAAAGCAAAAGACCTAACGGTCTTATTTTTTTATTTTTGTCTATAGATACTTTTTTTTAATATACTTTTAGGAGATTTCATGTTAGAAAATCTAATTGAAAGATTTTATTAAGCAGCCAGTATGAACAGATGGAATGATCATATACGTCCAGTTGAACTTACTGAACTTGATAAACAAGCCCATAAAATGGTTATAGCATATGTAATAGCCAAATTCGAAGAGAGTGATAGGGACATCAAGATCAACTGGCAGAATCTTATTGAAGGGGGCATATTTGAATTTCTGCATCGAACCATATTAACAGATATAAAACCTCCAGTTTTTCATAAAATGATGGAAGAGAAGGAAGAAGATCTTAATAAATATGTTATTCAGCAGTTAGACAAGGATATGAATGGTTTAGGTAACAATTTCAAGGAAAATTTCAAAAAATACTTTTTTGATCATAATTATACAAAGATAGAAAAGCGTATATTAAAAGCTGCTCATTATATGGCTACTAATTGGGAATTTAAGATAATTTATCATACCTCACCGTTTATTTACGGTATTGAAGAAACTAAAGAGTCAATTGAGAATCAGATAGAGGATCATTATGATTTAATTGGTGTTCAAAAAATATCACTGGAAAAAAAATCATTTGGATTTATTGATCTGTGTGGACAGTTACGTTTCCAGGAAAGATGGGCACATTCCCCTCGTCTACCTAAAACATCAGTTCTTGGGCATATGTATATTGTGGCAATAACTTCTTATCTCCTCTCACTCGATAATAATTCATGTCAAAAACGTCTTTACAATAATTTTTTCACTGGTTTATTCCATGATCTTCCTGAGGTACTAACCAAAGATATAATCTCCCCTATAAAAACTTCCATTAAAGGTTTAGAAGGTATTATTAAGGATTATGAAGAAGATCAAATGAAAAATCGTCTTTTACCTTTGTTACCAGTTTCATGGAGGAAGGAAATGAGATATTTCACTCAAGATGAGTTTGAAAACAAAATTAAAATAGATGGTAAAATCATTAATGGAGTAAGTTATGCTGAATTAAATACTTTATACAATAAGGATGAATTTTACCCACTTGATGGGAAGATCATAAAAGCTTGTGATAAATTAACTGCATTTATTGAAGCAGATTTATCCATTAAACATGGAATTACATCTAAACATCTTGAAGAAGGAAGAAAAAATATATATGAGAAATTTAAAGATAAAAATGTATCTGGAATCGATTTTGGAAAGTTATTTAACTATTTCAAAGATAGATCCTTTAATATAGATGATTTTTGATTAAAAAACTAATAAGTCAGTGTATTTTTTAACCATACAACTTTTCTGGTGTTTTCAGCTAGATCTCCGCTATCCAAAATATAATAATTTTCCAACACTTCAAGTTTTCCTAAAATTTTACCAATTTTATGTGTAGATTTTGGATTTGAATGTGTGGGAATGATTATTTGTGGTTTTAATTCTTCAATTAAGGTAAACCCTTTATCAGAATCAAACATACCTGAAAATGGATTTGAAAACTGCATCAAGGCAACATCGATTTTTCCAAGAGTATTTACTTGTTTTATAGTTAAATGTTCTTGTCCAATGTCTCCCATATGGGCAATTCTTAAACCATCTACTTCAAAAACATATATAACATTGTTAGGTGTCTTTTGATTTATGATATCTCCTCGATGGGAAGAAGCAATACCGTATATTTGGATATCATTAACATTGAATTTTTCAACGGTTCCAATAGATTTTCTACATTTTAGATGATCTATAAATTCAGGATCAAAATGATCCAAGTGTGTATGGGTGACTGTGATGACATCAGGAATCAGATCAAGCTCTTCTGGTGTAGGCATTGAAGTTGGATCGGTAACTATTATAGTCCCATCTGCAGAAATAATGATAAAAGAATTTGTAGGTGTTAAATTAGATTTACTAACTGTTTGAATTATAGTTTTTCCAGTGTTATTTTTCAGTATAGGGACGGTTCTTCCAGGTTTTTTTTCGTCTGCTGGGATGATTAATAATGAAGTTATATTTTTCATAATATCAAATTTAAATTAATATTGCTTTTTATTAAACAAATTTTTTTGCGAAAAAATCAAATATTTCCCCATAATTCTCTTTTTCTACATCCTCTGTAAGGATCCTCATCTGCCCTAAAAATTGCATACCTTCTTTATCTAAAAATTCTCGCATTTGAATTGTAGCTTTTTGAGGTCTCTTTCCCCCAGATGTAACGAAAACACCAAATTGCTTGCCTTTCACATTTTTAATTTCTACTAAGTATTGGTTAATTGCAGCGGGTGTTCTACTTCCCCATACAGGACAGCATAACACTAGGCCCTGATAACTCATCAAATCGGTTTGGCACGGTTTAATTGGTACTTTCTTTCCTCTTATTGCATCTAATAATCTCAAAAGATACCATTTATCTTTTACACTCTCTATATGAGTTATATCTGCATTTATTGCTTTTTTAAGTGCTTCTGCTACTTTAAGTGTGTGGCCTGAATAAGAATAACATGCAATTAATGTTTTCAATTCCATATCTCCTTGAATTTTTTATTGTTTACAAAATTCCTTTGGTACTGGGGATTGAATCGTGTTCTATTGTTGAAGCATCTTTCAGTGCTCTTGCAAAAGATTTGAAAAGTGCCTCAATTTTGTGATGGTCATTATCTCCTTCTACTTTGGCATTTATATTTATCCTAGCAGAATTTGCAAATGATTCAAAAAAGTGTTCTACATTTTCAGTACTTAAATCTCCCACTTTTGGTTTGTTGAATCCTATACTCAATACTGAGTAACTTCTACCACTAATATCAACTGCTACTGTGGCTAGTGCATCATCCATTGGTACTATTGCATGAGCCATTCTTTTAATACCTTTTTTATCTCCTATTGCTTTATTATAAACTTCTCCAAGCAATATGCCAACGTCTTCAACTGTATGATGATCATCAACTCCTACATCCCCCTTTGCCTTAATTTCTAAATTGAAATATCCATGTTTTGCAAATGAGTCTAGCATATGATCAAAAAATTCTATACCTGTTTCATTATTGAATTGTCCTTTTCCATCAAGATCAAGAGTTATTTTAATATCAGTTTCAGAAGTTTTTCTACTCAGTGTCTTTTTTCTCATGTTCATCATCTCTTATTACCTGAATGGCTTGTTCTGGGCATTTACCTGCACATATTGTACATAAATGACAAAATTCTAAATTTGTTGCCATAGCTTTATCTTTGACATCCCATATCTTTGCACCCTTGGGGCATGCTTCTTTACATATCCCACATCCAGTGCACTTATCCTTATCAACAACTATCCTCATTATCACACCTTAATTATTATAACTTATAATTAATTTGACTCAAATTTCAAAATTCGATAATTGTTCTTTATAAACCTAGATTGATATTTTTCTTCTCTCTCTAGTTATAACTTATAAATTCTAACTTATACCTTATAATTAAATTTATTACTAATCTAATTAAATTTATTTTTCATCTTCCTGTCTCATTTCAAAGTTATTAATAAATTTGGCAAATCTTTTAACAGTCTTTCGAAGGCTTCTAAATCCTTGTTCATCTTCTTTAACACCTTTAAGAGTGTCTTGTGACCAGAAACTGGCTCCCATATTAGCACCATATGCTCCACCACTGACAGGTATTGCACCTGTGAGAATATAGAATGTTTGTATTTGTTGTATAGCAAATTCTTGGCCACCAATCCTATCCCCACCAACAGCTATTGCCATCCCTACTTTATAACGCATAAAATCGAAATCAATAGCTCCTAAGGCCCTGCATCGATCCATTACAGCTTTTAACTGTGCACTTAAACCACCATTATAAACGGGAGTTGCCATGATTATGCCTTCAGCACCCGTAATCAGTGGATAAATTTCTTGCATATCATCCTTAACAATACACTCCTTGTTTTTGATACAATAATCACAATGTTTGCATGGAGTAATAGTTTTACCCCTTAATCCGAAGAATTCTGTTTCAAAACCTTGTTCTTCCAACATTTTAAGAGATTCTCTTAAAATATATTCTGTTGCTTGTTTTCTTGGACTTCCACTTATACCCAGTATCGCCATTATAACTCCTCATTATCATTCAAATAGGTTTTAATGTTGTTAAAATTATTATTCTAAATATTTTTCTTTAATCTGTATATACAATATGATGAAGTACCATAAATTTATTTTGAAATATTAACGTGAGGATATTCAAATCTTTATACAAAACTTTGAAAAGATATTTTTGTAGAATTTGATTTTAATTGCAGGATAAACAATTTTTAATGAATGAAAAAAATAAATGTAAAAAAATTTAATTAATATTCTCTTTCTGTAAATAGTGTAATTGATGTGAATATTAATAATGCACCTAATATAATTTTAGAATCTCTGAAGGAGCATATATTACTAAGAAAGCTCCTATTGAAGCTTTAATTATTGTGGCTATACTGATTGGCACTACTAAGGGGGTTATTTCTGATTTTGTATTATACATTTTATTTCGGGTGTGTCTTGTGATTCCAACAGAAGTGGAGATTAAAGTAATTATTTTAATATCCTCCAGCAGGATTAGCGCTAGCATTAAGCGGTACGGAATCAATAATAGCCCATGTATAACTATTGATTATCAACTGTAGCATAGATAGTAACAACATCATTTGTAATACTGCTTAAAGTAATTTGTGAAGCTCCAATAACTGTAAATAATGAATTTAATTAAGTTTCGGCACAAGAATGTCCAATAAATCTATATTTCTCACTAAGTATTGTTTTTTTCTCATGCTGTTTACTTAATTCTCAATGAATAGCATATCAATCCTAACACAAAGTCCTCTATTATAAATTAGTCTTTTAAGATTAAATATTTTTATACATATTACAGAGTCATGATTTATGAATTGAGTCATTTATCATGAATTTGTTGTTTTTATTGAATTTGATTATGGATCTTATTCTAATGATATTTTCCATGATCAATCATTAATGAATATGTTTATATATTAGTTTTTAGATGCTGTTTTGTGAATTTACTTGTTTATATAGTTATTTTATAATGATTAGTAATTGTGAAATATGTTTATATGATAAAAAGTCTTTATGTAACTTGTTTGTCAATTTAATGATATGAAACGAGGAGGGGGGATATGAACGAAAATTAGTTTTAAGACATTAGGGATTCCTTTGGCTATTATAGCATTTATAGCCGTTATGTTGGTTCCGACACCAGGTTTAGCTTATTCTGGTCACGCAGCAATTGGTCTTTTGGTCTTTGCAATTATAATGTGGGCTAGTGAGGCACAGGTTCTGGCAGTTACTTCGTTGATGCTGATGTTTTTACAGCCTCTACTGGGTATTCAAAATTTCACTCAGGCAGCTATAGGATTTGCTAACCCTATCATCTTCTTGATGATTGGAGGATTTATTCTCGCAGTTGCTATAGGTAAAAGTGGACTTGCAAAACGTTTCACCTACTGGATGTTATCGAAGGTTGGAACAAGTCCAAGTATGAGTATTTTTGCTGCTGTTTTCTCGACAGGTCTTCTTTCGGCTTGGATTGAGAATGTAGTTGCTTTTGCAATGTTACTTCCAATTATTAAGACGATTATTCCACTTTTCGGAATAGACGATCCTAAAAAGGGTAACAGTAATTTTGCTAAGGCAATGGTTTTAGGTGCTTCATACGGTTCATTAGCAGGTGGTTTTGGTACAGAAATTGGTACAGCACCAAACTTAATGGCCGCAGCATACACTCACTTACCATTTGTTAACTGGATGGTTTTCGGATTTCCACTCGCCATTATCCTGTTATTCGTAATCTGGCAATTATTAAAAAGGATCTTCCCACCAGAAGTCGAAGGAGTTATAGGTGGACACGAAACCTTAAACAATGCCATGAGTGTAATGGGTTCTATAACCAGAACTGAAAAAATAACAGCAGCTATTCTATTCTTCACCATAGGATTATGGGTTACAACTGGTATTACCGGTCTTGACAGTTATTCTGTTGCTTTGATCGGTGCTGCATTGTACTTTGTAACAGGTGTTATTGACTGGAAAGATGCCCAGGAAGGAGTCGATTGGGGATTAATCATCTTCTTCGGAGGAGCCCTATCTATGGGAGCTGCACTTCTAAATACTGGAGCTGCATCCTACATTATAACTCATGCGATTGGTGGTTTAGGAGCTAACGTTTCAACACTTACCATAATGCTCCTGTTGATGGTCATTGCGGTGATATTCACTCAGGTTATGTCAAATATTGCTCTTGCAGCAATTTTAGTACCTCTTGCAGTGACTTTAGCAGCTGCGCAGGGACAACCTGTGGGAATTTATGCGGTACCTGTTGCTATTTCATGTTCGCTTTCGTTCATGTTCCCAATGGCAGATCCAACAGTTGCAATGGCATACGGAACTGGTTATGTAAACATAAAAGAGATATTAAAAGCAGGAACACCAATGGTTGTAATTGGAATAATAATAACCATAATAATAATGCTAACAATAGCAAAACCATTCCTAGGATAAAAAAACAAACAAAAACATGTTGAAAATTAATTTGTAAGAAAAAGATCCATATTCTACAAATTAATTAATTCATTTTTTTTAAATTTATTAAAAATAAGAATTGAACTACAAACAAAAATTTGTTGGAGGATGTATCAAGATGAATAAAAAAATATTATTACCTACAGACGGTTCAAAAAATGCAGAAAGAGCAGGTGAATACGCCATATCTCATGCAGATCTAACAGGCAGTGATATAATTGTATTATATGTAATCGATACCGAATACTTGAATGCAGTAATCCAGCCCGATGTCCGGAATGATTTAGATAAAGAGTTAAGGGCTGATGGAAAAAGAGCAGTTGAAACTTTTAAAAAACAGCTCGAAGAAAGTCAATGCAATGATAAATGTCAAAATATAGAATTCGAAGTGTTAGTTAAAGAAGGAAAACCAGCCGACACCATCCTTAAAACCATTGATGAAGAAAGAGTCGACCAAGTTGTAATGGGAAAATCCGGTAAACAAGGTTTAGAAAGATTTTTACTTGGAAGAACAACAGATCAAGTCGTAAAAGAAGCTAAAGTACCTGTTAACGTAATATCTTAACTTTAATATCAAAATATAATAAATTACAGAATATAACAAGCAATGTAATTAATATTGGGGGTAAAATGTATATCGTGATAATGGGTGGAGGTAGAATGGGGCGGAATTTAGCCTCTTTATTAGTTTCTGATGGTCTTGATGTTACACTTATAGAAAATGACCAAGGATTATGTAATATTGCCTCTTCTGAACTAGATGCAATGATAATCTGTGGAAATGGTACAAATGATAAGGTTTTAAAAGAAGCAAAAATAGAAGATGCAAATGTATACGTAGCAGCTACAGGAAATGATGAGGTAAACTTATTATCATGCATCCTTGTAAGAGAATATAAAATTCCTAAAATAATTGCAAGAGTTAGTGATATCACCCATTCTCGCGCATTTAAAGACATTGGCATTGACTCTGTAGTGAGTCCAGAATTAACCACTGCAAGCTATGTTGAAAAATTAATAATAAGACCTAAAATAGCCGATTTAGTAGTGATAGGTAAAGGTGATGCTGAATTACTAGATATCAAATTGGAAAACGAAAAAACTATTGGTAAAACAGTTGGTGATATTAGCCCAAACGATAATTTTATAATAGTTGCATTATATGAAAATGATAATTTACTGATTCCAAAACCTGAAATGGTATTAAAAAAAGGTATGAAAATCTCCATTCTAGTAAAAACCAAATATACACAAAAAATCATGAATAAATTCACATAATTGTAAAATATAAATTATCCACTAGAATGAAATTTCGGAATGAACTCAGAAAGAACTTACCAAAATTTGCATAGAATTTAATCTTTTAAATTTAGTTTGGTGGATCTTATGAAATCTAAGGATTTAGAAAATAATAAATTTCGTATAAAGGCCAGGAAAATTGCTAAAAATCGGCCTTACCCCATTAAAGATCTTTCTAAAGATGAATTAATTGAAGAATTACGAATTCATCAAATTGAGTTAGAGCTGCAGAACGAAGAGCTTCGAGAATCCCAACTGAAATTAACAGATTCCCAGAATAAATATTTTGATCTATACAATTTTTCTCCTGTTGGAATTTTTAATTTAGATAAAAATGGAATTATTTTAGATGTTAATCTTTCAGGAGCAACATTATTAGGTACTGAAAGACTCAAACTAAATAATCAAGCATTTATTATGTACATCGATCCTGATTATCGAAGAAAGTTTCATCTACACTTCTTTAAAGTTAAAGAAAGTAACCAAAAACAAACGGTTGAACTTAAACTCTTAAATAAGAATAATGATTCAACTTATGTACATTTAGAAACTGTAAGCATTACTGATAAAACAGGAGAATTACAACAATTTAGGATTACTGCTATTGATATCACAGATATCAAGAAAGCTGCAAAAGAGATTGAATTGTCCAGTAAATATAATCGTAGTTTGATAGAAGCTAGTTTAGATCCTTTAGTTACTATTGGATCTGATGGTACGATTACAGATGTGAATCATTCAACTGAAAATGTCACGGGTTATACCATAGATGAACTTATTGGAACAGACTTCTTAAACTATTTTACTGAACCTAAAAAGGCTCAAGAAGGATATTTGAAAGTATTTAAAGAAGGTTCTATACAGGATTATCCATTAGAGATTAAAAATAAAAATGGGTATATAACTCCCGTATTATATAATGCTTCGGTTATTAAGGATGAATCTGGTGAAGTCATTGGTGTTTTTGCAGCTGCACGTGATATAACTGAAATAAAAAAGGCAACAGAGGAAAATAGAAAGTTGGCAAATGTTGTAGAATCATCTGATGATGCAATTATAACCAAATCACTTGATGGTTGTATATTAAGTTGGAATAAAGGGGCAGAACAGATTTATGGTTATTCTAAGGAAGAAGTAATTGGGAAAAGTATTTCGATATTAGCACCTCCTGAACTTAAAAAAGAAATATCAGAGTTAATCCTTAAGATTAAATTAGAAGAAGATGTTCATCATTATGAAACTTTGCGTTTGAAAAAAGATGGGACGCCAATGGATGTATCAATAACGCTTTCTCCTATTTTTGATGATTCTGGAAAACTTGTAGCTATAAGTAATATTAGTAGGGATATCACTGAACGTAAAGTTGCAGAAAGAGAATTAAATGAATATAGAAATTCTCTTGAAGAAAAAGTGGAAAAACGCACAAAAGAACTTGCTAGATCAAATGCAGAACTAGAACATTTTGCATATATAGCAGCTCATGATCTTCGAGAACCTTTACGTATGATTACAAGTTTTTTACAATTACTAGAAAAACGATATAAAGATCAGTTAGATCAAGATGCCAATGAATTTATTGATTATGCAGTTGATGGAGCTAAACGTTTAAATGACATGATCAATGACCTTCTAAAATATTCAAAAGTAACTAGTACTGAACCAATATGTTTACCTGTAAACCTAGAAAAAGTATTGGAAGATGCATTAATAAATCTAATAATTCCAACTGAAGAAAATAATGCAGTTATAACCTATGATAGCTTACCTAAAGTCCATGGAGATGAAAAATTATTAATTTTACTTCTCCAAAATCTCATTGGAAATGGAATTAAATATAATGATAAAAAAACTCCTAAAATCCATATATCTTCCATAAAAAAGGATAATCAATACATTATCAGTGTAAAAGATAATGGAATAGGAATTAAGCCCGAACACTTAGAACGTATCTTTACAATATTCCAACGTTTACACGGGAAAGAGGAATATGATGGGACGGGAATAGGGCTTTCAATTGCTCAAAAGATTGTTCATCAACATCATGGAGAAATCTGGGTCGAATCAGAACCAGGAAAAGGAAGTACATTTTATTTTACTATTCAAAAATAAATTAATTGGAGAAAAAAATAAATTCATTGCAAATCAAAGTAATTAACATATTATGGTTTATTGGTGAATTAAAATATCATTAAATTAGTGGGTGGTGCCTTTGAATCGTGAACTTGAGGATGAATTAAACTTTGATTTGGATGAAGCTATTGAAAAAATCAAGTATGATGATCAATTTCTTACTTACATGATAGCAAATATGGCAGGGATTGTTGAGCATTCTGATGATGCTATTATTGGAATTGATTGTGAGGGTACTATTTTAAGCTGGAATAATGGTGCCGGTAAGATGTATGGTTATTCATCAGAAGAAGCTATAGGAAAACTGATTTCAATAGTAATACCACAAGACCATCAAGAAGATCTAAAATTTATTTTGGAAAATGTTAATAATAGCTTAGTTAATAAATCAGAAACTATTCGAAAGGCAAAAGATGGTAAAAAAATAGATGTATCCATTACCATATCCCCAGTTAAAGATTCAAAAAACAACATATGTGGTGCATCAATCATCGAAAGAGACATAACAAAACAAAAACAAGTTGAAGAATCTTTAAGAAGGAGTGAGGAGAAATATCGTAGACTTTTTGATGATGATTTAACAGGAGACTTCATAGCAACACTCAATGGAAAAATCCTAGATTGTAACCATTCATTTGCCGAAATATACGGGCTTAAAAGTACAGAACAGGCAAAAACATTTAATATCTCAGATTTCAATCCCGATGATTGGTCATATTTAGTAAAAAACCTAAAAACTAAAAAGAAAATTCCAGGACATCAAACAATGCACATCAGACCTGATGGAAAAGAAATACATGTTGTTACCAATGTAGTAGGCATTTTTAACGAGTTAAATCAACTAGTTCAGATTAAAGGTTACATATTCGACGATACCGAACGGAAAGAAGCTGAAGAATCTTTAAGAAGGAGTGAGGAAAAGTATCGTAGACTTTTTGATGATGATTTAACAGGAGACTTCATAGCAACACTCAATGGAAAAATCCTAGATTGTAACAAATCTTTTGCAGAGATATATGGATTTAAAAGCACAGAACAGGCAAAAACATTTAATATCTCAGATTTCAATCCCGATGATTGGTCATATTTATTAAAAAATCTTAAAATTGAACAAAAAATCCCTAGACATCAAACCGTCCATCAAAGACCTGATGGGAAAGAAATCCACATTGTTGCCAATTTTGTTGGCATATTCAATGAATTAGATCAATTAGTTCAGATTAAAGGTTACATATTCGACGAGACCGGAAGGAAAGAATTGGAAGAAGATTTGGAGAGGAATGAACGGAAGTATCGTAGACTTTTTGATGAAGATTTTAAAAATTAACATTTCTAATAAATATTTAAGGAAATAATTGTAATTTACTAAAAAAATATATAGTTTTAATCCTCTATAAACGGTTGATTCGAATCTAAAAAAAAATTGACACATAAAATTTTATAAGATCAAAATAAGTAATGGGGATGATCTTGTAGAGATGGAAGATAAAAATATATCTGGTGATTCACTATTGGAATTAATAAAAGAAAATCGGAAACTATTCCATGAGAATGCTCATTCTACTCCTGGTAAATATGTTCCTAATGCAATATTAATACATCCAGGTTACTATGATGTATTAAAAGAACCAATAAAAACTGGAAATGATTCCAACGAGAAAAAAGTAATTTTTGATCTCGAAATCTTTGTAACAGAAGATGTTTCGTCATTTAAACTCATAAAGATATATGTACCTGACGAGTGTTCCATATAAATTTACAATGTATACCTAAAAAATAGAGTTAAAATTTATAAGATATAAATCAGGGGGTTTTTAGATGGAAGGTGATGTTGAGGTAAAAAAAGAAATTCACAATATACTCGATAAATACTCCGAATATTATCAAAACAAAGATTTAGATGGATTAATGAGTCTGTTTGTTTCCG
>Ga0224559_1000290_pt1 | contig 34992 bp, 33 predicted proteins | sample 714S33034metaG_FD_180676 | JGI IMG/M metagenome (GOLD analysis project Ga0224559, IMG submission 180676) | Peat soil microbial communities from Stordalen Mire, Sweden - 717 S3 30-34 | ecosystem: Environmental > Terrestrial > Soil > Wetlands > Peat | place: Sweden: Norrbotten County, Stordalen... | reverse complement strand
GCCCGCGTCCCGGACGTTATCCGGCACACTGCCCTGCGGAGTTCGGACTTTCCTCCCCCGGCGAACCTGGTTTCCCAGTCCTCCGGCAGCGACCGCCCGGTCCTCCTGCCAGTCGCTAGTGTACCGCGAAACGGAGTCGCCACAATGAGGGGTCGCCCGTTTTACCGCCGAAGCTGCCCGTGGCGGCCGGCGGATGCGCGCATCGGGCCCGTCTGCCGCCGGATCGAGCCGAGTACGCCGCATCCGAACCTGAGTACGCCTCCAGACAGCCAGAGTGCGCCCTCATGCTAACCTGAGATTTAGTCTGTGGAGAGTCCGTTTGCAACCCAGCAGCTTCCTGATCGCCGTCTTCGAGTTCGTCCTGCTCCTGTTTTCGCTCAGCGTGCATGAGTGCGCGCACGCCTGGATGGCCTCGCGGCTGGGCGACCAGACCGCCCGCCTGCAGGGGCGCGTCACGCTCAACCCGATGTACCACGTGGACCCCATCGGCACGCTGATCTTTCCCGCCATCATGATCTTCGGCCCCTTCTTCGGGCTCAGCATGTTCGGCGGCATGCTGGTGGGCTGGGCCAAGCCCACCCCGGTCATCACGCGCAACTTCCGCAAGATCGTCCGCGACGACAACCTGACTACCCTGGCCGGCCCGGCCTCCAACCTGCTGATCGTGCTGGTGGCCTTCATCGTGCTGGCCATCGTCTCGGTCGCGGTTCCCAACGGGCACCAGCTCGCCCTGATCGCTTTCATGGGCGGCATCATGCAGGGTGCGCCTCCCAGTCTTCAGGCGCTGCTGATGCTGTGCCGGCTGGCCATTCTGATCAACCTCTGCCTCTGCTTTTTCAACCTGCTGCCCATTCCTCCGCTCGACGGTAGCCGCCTGTTGCGCAACACTCTCCCCTACAACGCCGTGCGGGTCTATGACCGGATTCCCATGTGGGGCAGCTACATGCTGATGATCTTCCTCGGCCCAACGATTCTGGGCGCGCTGATCGGTCCGGCGCTGCGCATGGTGCTCTGGGGCCTGGTGCGCGTCTAGAGCCGTGCCGCCCTCCGCGCTACAAGTCCCTCACGCTGGCCGCTACAATGGAATGAGCCGTTTTCCCGGATTTTTCGGCGAGGCGGCGAGATTTCACTGGCGTCATGCTGAAATCGAAGCGCAAAAAGCTGGAACTATAGAGCGAAAAACGGAAGCGAAGAACAAAAAATGGCAGAGTCCGCAATCCCATCCTCTCGTCCGCGCATTTTGAGCGGTATGCGTCCCACCGGCAAGCTGCACCTGGGCAACTACATGGGCGCCCTGGCCAACTGGGTCAAGCTGCAAGACCAGTACGAATGCTACTTCTTCATCGCCGATTGGCACGCGCTGACCTCAGACTACGCCGACCCCTCGCAGATTCCCGCCAACACTCTGGACGCGCTGCTCGACTACCTGGCCGCGGGTCTTGACCCGGCCAAGAGTGTGATCTTTTTGCAGAGCAAGGTCTTGCAGCACGCCGAACTCAGCCTGCTGCTGGGCATGATCACGCCGCTGGGCTGGCTGGAGCGCGTGCCCACCTACAAGGAGCAGCAGGAAAACCTCTCCGGCAAGGATTTGTCGACCTACGGCTTTCTCGGCTATCCGCTGCTGATGGCCTCCGACATTCTGCTTTACCAGCCCGATTTTGTGCCTGTCGGGCAGGACCAGCAGGCCCACGTCGAGTTGACCCGCGAGGTGGCGCGGCGCTTCAACCAGTTCTATCCCAGAGCAAAAGCCAAAAATGTCGGGGATATACTCCGAGCAGCCCAAGTGAATCCTCTTTATGTTCTTCCCGAGCCCAAGGTGCTCTTGACCCCCTCGCCCAAGCTGCCCGGCACCGACGGCCGCAAAATGTCGAAGAGCTATGGCAATACAATCCAGTTGACCGACCCCGAGCCGGTGGTGCGCAAGAAGCTCAAGACCATGGTCACCGATCCGGCCCGCATCCGCCGCACCGATGCCGGCGACCCGGACAAGTGCCCCGTCGGCGACCTGCACAAGGTTTTCTCCACGCCCGAAACCCTGGCTAAAGTCTATGAAGGCTGCCGTTCGGCCGGAATCGGCTGCATCGAGTGCAAGGGTTGGGCCGCGGATGGATTGATGGGGATTTTGCGGCCTCTTCAGGACCGGCGCGCCAGCTTCTCCGAGTCGCAGGCGATCGAGATTCTCGATGATGGCTCCCGGCGCGCCCGCCTCCGCGCCGAGCAGACCATGGTCGAGGTCCGGGCCGCCATGCAGTTGAGCTTGACCGGCAAGAGCAGCCAATGAACGGGGAACGAGCCCAGGCAGGAAGATAGAGAGAACGGGAAGAAGAAACCGCATTGACCGATCAGCCCGACCAACTCGATCAGCCGGAGAATGTCGCCGGGCCGGTTGCGCCCGCTGAGCCCACGCCCACCGTCGCGCCAGAATCCGAGCTCGCGGCGGAAGCTGCGCCTGCTCCCGGAGAAGCCGCAGCTTCCGCTGAAGACGAGTTCGTCGAGCGCGTGGCCTCCGAGCCCGACACCGCCGAGCCCGCCCACCCCGGCCCGCAACTGGTGCTCACCGCCAAGCCCGTCCCCCCGCCGAAAGCGGTGGACCAGAAATCCGCCGACAAGGCTGCCGCCAAGCAGAAATTGCGGGACGAGGAGGCCGAGCAATCCCCCTTTTCGGTCCTCGTCGGCCAGGTTTACGACGGGCCGCTCGACCTGCTGCTGGACCTGATTCGCAAGCAGGACATCGACATCTACGACATTCCCATCGCCCGCATCACGGCGCAGTTTCTGGCCTACGTCAGCCAGCTCAAGTCGGGCGACGTGGACGTGGCCGGCGAGTTCATCTACACCGCTTCGCTTTTGATCCACATCAAGAGCAAGATGCTCTTGCCGCGCCTCGCCTCCGGACCCGAGGATGCCGCCGAAGACCCCCGGCGCGAGCTGGTTGAGCGGCTGCTGGAGCACGAACGCTTTAAAAACGCCGCCCAGATGCTGCAACAGAAGCAGATGCTCGAGGCCGCCAGCTGGAGCAACCCCGGCGGACGCGAATTCGAGAATGATGCCGCGGCCGAGCCGGAGATCGCCGCCGACACGGTGGACCTGGTGCGCATCTTCCGCGAGATTCTGGAGCGCGCCCGCAAGCGCCCGGTCTTCAACGTCGATGAGGACGCGGTGACCGTGGGGCAGATGATCCAGTTCCTCGCCCGCCGCCTCGCCATGGACGACAAGCCCGTAGCGCTGCGCCGCCTGCTCAGTCACAGCCGCAGCGAACGGGCGCTGATCGCCATGTTCCTGGCTCTGCTCGAACTGGTCCGCCTGCAGGCCATCCTGCTGCGCCAGGACCGCGCCTTCAGCGAAATCTTCGTCAAGAAGCACACCGGCTTCGACGCCGCGATGAACGAAGGCCTGGCCAACGCCCGCGACGACTGGCGGTAGGGTTGCGTCCTAACCAGATTGCTGCCAGATTGCTGGCGGTTAAATGCATTCCGGTTTTGGAGTGTGACGGGCACGAGCCAACGATGAATGGCGTTGGAATGGAGTCGATGGAGTGGAAGAAAAGGCGAAATCGGAAAATGATCGTCGCAGCCCTCTTTGGACAGAACTCCAGGAAAAGGCCAAAGACGATCCTGAACTCGCTGAGAAACTGGAAACTGCGCGGCGCGTGATCGAAAGGTACAGCGAGGCCTTGCAGCGGTTGGCGGATTCCTGATTCGCTGCCCCTCCTCTTTTCCCATTTTGCGACCGCCTGGCCGGTTACCGTCCCGGTTTTCCACCGCGCGGGCGCTCTCTTCTTTTCCAACCCCCTCCAACCGGTGTAGAATCATTGCAGTCAGGTTAATTTCCCCGCCTGGCGGAGCAAGCAACTGCGCATAAATGCGGTTGTTGGGGTTATATGGACGCCAATTTATCCGGCTCTGATCTTTCCCGCCAAAAGCGATCCCCCTTTTATTTCCAAAAACAAGTCCTTTTTTATTTGCGGTGCAATGCTGTTGTCGACGCCCGGCATCGGAAACCCTTGCGAACGTGGAGTCTCTCCGCTCGCCATGGAGAGATCTGATGGCCGACCTGGCGACCGCCGTGCATTCGCTGCCTTCAAGCGCATCGCTGCTTGATCGCAAGCTGACAAAGACGCCCAGCCGAACGGGCATCGCGGCGTTTATATTGGCCCTGGGCGGCGGCCTTTGCTATATTGCCTTCCACGTAGCCCAGGATCTGGGCACGGTGACCATCACCAGCGTCTGGCCCTACCTGTTGCTCGCCCTGGCCCTGCTGATCGCCCTCGGCTTCGAGTTTGTCAACGGCTTTCACGACACGGCCAACGCCGTGGCCACGGTCATCTACACCCACTCGCTCCAGCCCAACACGGCCGTCGTCTGGTCGGGCATCTGCAACCTGGCTGGCGTAATGCTTTCCACCGGCACGGTGGCCTTTGCGGTGGTCACGCTGCTGCCGGTCGATCTGATTTTGCAGGTCAGCACCGGCGCCGGCTTCGCCATGGTCTTCGCCCTGCTGATCGCCGCCATTCTCTGGAATCTGGGCACCTGGTGGTACGGACTTCCCGCCTCCAGTTCGCACACCATGGTGGGCTCCATCATCGGCGTGGGCGTCGCCAACCAGTTTCTCAACGCCCACACCGGCGGCTCCGGTGTGGATTGGGAGCAGGCCATCAAGGTGCTCAAGGTGCTGCTGGTTTCGCCGGTCATCGGCTTCGGCGCCGCCGCGGCGCTCATGCTGCTGTCCAAGGCGCTGATCCGCTGTCCCGCGCTTTACGAAGCGCCCAAGGACATGCAGCCGCCACCGTGGCCCATCCGCGCCCTGATGGTGCTCACCTGTAGCGGCGTCAGCTTCTTCCACGGTTCCAATGACGGCCAGAAGGGCATGGGGCTGATCATGCTCATTCTGATTGGCACCGTCCCCACCGCTTACGCGCTCAACCACGACGTCACTCCTCAGAGTCTCCAGCAATTCATGTCCGCCTCCGCGCAGGCCGGCCAGGTTCTGGACCGCCACGCGGGCCAGAATAGCGCGCCGCCCTCCGACGCCCGCGCCGTGGTCACACAGTACATTCGCACCAAACAGCTCAAGCCGGAGACCATTCCCGCGCTGCGGGAGCTGATTGGGGATGTGAACAGCGAGGTTACCCACTTCAAGGGCTTCAAATTCCTGCCGGGGCAGAAGCAGAGCGACATTCGCAACGAGATGTACATTGCCAGCGAGGCTCTGCGGCTGATGGTCAGGGACCACAACCCGGCTTTTACCAACACGGAAAGCGCCACCCTGCTGAACTACAAGAGCCAGGTGGACAAGGCTACCCGATTCATCCCCGACTGGGTCAAAGTCGCCGTCGCCCTGGCGCTGGGGCTGGGAACCATGGTCGGCTGGCGGCGGGTGGTGATCACCGTGGGCGAAAAGATCGGCAAGGAGCACCTCACCTACGCTCAGGGCGCCAGCGCGGGCCTGGTGGCCATGGCCACCATCTTTGCCGCCGACAGATTCGGCCTGCCGGTTTCGACCACCCACATTCTCAGTTCCGGCGTGGCCGGCACCATGAGCGCCAACGGCAGCGGCCTGCGCTGGTCCACGGTGCGCAACATCGCCGCCGGCTGGGTCTTCACGCTGCCGGCCGCTGCGCTGCTCTCCGGCCTGCTCTACTGGTTCTTCCGCGCCATCTCCTGAGCGCCGGCCGGCTTGATAGCGGTTCTCTAGTACTCAGACCATGTGATTTGGTAATCCCTGTTCCATGCCTGTTGCGGGTCTGGAGACCCGCACGACAGCCGCTCTGGAGAGCGGCGCTACATTCCGGCGATAACTAAATCACGCAGTTACGGTACTAGCGAAACCTCAAGGCCGCAGGGCAACCTTCCACCAGATCACCGCCCAGCAGACCGGACGCCGGTAATCGAGCTTCCACCGCTCTCCGGCTGGCGCCAGGTGCGCGGAAATAAAGCGGTGCATCGCCTCTTCCTCGGCGGGAGTCATGTTCTCCACCATCCATCGCAGCGAATCCACGGCCTCGTCTTCGTTGGCATAGGTGGGCGTCTCTTTCTCGATGATTGAGACATTGGCAAAGATTCCCATCTGATAGAGCAGGTTATAGATGTAGATATAGTCGGGGTTGGCGTGCGCCTCGCGGCCAATCGCTTCAAAAAGACGGAGATCGTGCGGCCCGTCGCCGACCGCGCAGGAGATGTACACGCTCTTTTTGGCAAACGAGTTCAGCTTTGCCAGCAAGGTCCGAGGATCCTCCGAGCAGAGGGAGCGCGAGGCAATGGCCACGTCGTGCGGCTCGATTCCCAGAGCTTGCCAGTCGTCTTCCCAGCTCGCCAGATGCGTTGTGACATTGCGAATGCCCGTGGCCTCCTTGTGCTCCTCCAGGAGCGCCAGCATGGCCGGGGAAAAATCGAGAGCCGTCACCCGCTGGACGGTCTTCGCCAGCGGAAAGGCCAGAGTTCCGGCGCCGCAGCCTACGTCCAGCACACTCCACTCCGGCTGCGCATTCACAATGCGCAGGAAAGGGCCGACATAATCGTCGTTGTCATTCCCCTGCGCAATCTGGGCAAACAAAGGCGCGCGGCGGTTCCAGTGCTCCCGGTCGCGCACCGTCGTGCAGGCTTTGCGATCCTCGCTCCACAGGCGATTCCAGTCAAGCTTCTCAACGGTCAGCATCGGTTTTATCTTCTCCAGGGATTCGAGTCTGAATTCGAGTCCAGGGATTCGAGCGGTTCGCCAATGGGGAGTAGCCCAAAAAGCAACCGCTCAAATGGTAAATTCCTTTGAAAAAACCGGCGTACACGGCTTTCGCAAAGGCACGTGAATGGAAGAACCGCTCTTAAATTCCGCGGATTCCAGGGTGCGCTTATTCCGGTTTCGCCAGAACGGCTCGCCGGGCGCGAACGGCGGCGAAAAGTTCTCTGAGCAGCCCGTAGGTTTCAATCCAGTCGATGCAGCCGTCGGTGATGCTCTGCCCATAGTCCAGCGGCTTGCCGGGAACGATCCGCTGCGAGCCGGCGACCAGATTGCTCTCGATCATCACGCCGATAATCTTCGGGTCGCCCCCGGCAATCTGCCGGGCGACGTCGTGGCAGACCAGCGCCTGCCGGGTATAGTCCTTGTTGCTGTTGGCGTGGCTCACGTCGATCATGAGGCGCGGCTCGATGCCGGCTTTTTCCATCAGTTGCGCGGTCTGGGCCACGGCCTCGGCGGTGTAGTTCACGGTTTTTTTGCCGCCGCGCAGGATGATGTGGCAGTCGGAATTGCCGGTGGTGACGAAGATGGCCGACTGGCCGTTCTTGGTGTGCCCCAGAAAGGTGTGCGAATGCGCGGCGGAGAGGACGGCCTCGATGGCCACCTGAACGTCACCCGAGGTGGCGTTTTTGAAGCCCACCGGGCAGGAGACGCCGCTGACCAGCTGGCGGTGAACCTGGCTTTCGGTGGTTCGCGCCCCGATGGCGCCCCAGCTGACCAGCCCGGCAATGTACTGCGGCGAGATCATGTCCAGAAACTCGGTTCCCGTGGGAACGCCCATCTCGGCCAGATCCAGCAGCAGGCGGCGCGCCAGGCGCAGACCGTCGTTGATCTTGTATGACTTGTCGAGGTAGGGGTCGTTGATGAGCCCCTTCCAGCCGGTGACGGTGCGGGGCTTCTCAAAATAGACGCGCATGACGATGCGCAGCTCGCGGGAAAACTCCGCGATGGCGCTCCGCAGCAGTCCCGCGTACTCGCGCGCCGCCTTGGGGTCGTGAATCGAGCAGGGGCCAACCAGCACCAGCAGCCGCGGGTCGCGCCCATTGATAATCTCCGAGACCTCGTGGCGGGCATGGAAGATGGTCTGCGAGGAGGCCTCGGTCATGGGGAGCTCTTCGTCAAGAAAAACCGGGGGAAGAACGGCTTTGGTCCATTTGATGCGAATGTCTTCAGTGGGAAAGAACATGATCGGCTTCCTGTGGGCGCGCACCCCGGCCTGCAAAAGGGCCATGGCCGGGCAGATCGGCGGCACACCGCTGTTGAAAGTCTACCAGTTGAAGAGGCCAGAAAGCGGCGGGCAGCGCCACCTGCCGGGGTAGTGTGAACTGGCCCTCACTTCTCAACGGGTGGCGCGCGCTGCTCGCCAGCTTCGAGCGTCACAAGTAGACAGACGGCAGAGCGGAGTTCACGCCGGCGGAGTTGTTTTCTTATACTGAATAAAGGAGGGGCTATGAGCGATGGGCGGGAGGAGCGCGAAGAACGTGAGAAGCGCGAAGAGCTGGAGTCGTGGGAGGAACGCGAAGACAGGGTCGACCGCGACCGCCGCAACCGCGTAGATGAGCAGGAGCCGGAGCGGGTTGACTCCTGAAGCCGCGATTCAGAATCGCCGTTTTCGGAATCTGGGGCAATAAAGCCCCAGCAGGTGGGATTCGGCCGTCGTGTACACTGAAAATTGACTTAATTAGACAGGATTTCAGCTTGGATTCTCTTCAGCAACAAGATGCGTTGGCCCTGCTGAGCGGCGACGAGGCGGTGGCCCTGGCCGCCTTTGAGGCCGGAGTGAAGCTCGGCACCGGTTACCCCGGCACTCCGTCGACGGAGATCCTGGAAACCTTCGAAAAACTGGGCGGGCGGGCGCAGTGGTCGCCCAACGAGAAGGTGGCGCTGGAGGTCGGCGTTGGCGTGGCCTTTGCCGGAGCGCGCGCCCTGGTCACCATGAAGCACGTGGGGCTGAATGTCGCCGCCGACCCCCTGTTCACTGCGGCTTACACCCGGCTGGACGGAGCGCTGATCATCGTCTCGGCCGACGATCCGGGAATGGCCTCGAGCCAGAACGAGCAGGACAACCGGCGCTATGCGCTGGCCGCTGGCGTGCCCATGCTCGAGCCCGCGGACTCGCAGGAGGCCTACGAGTTCACCCTGCGCGCCATCGAAATCTCCGAGCGCTGGCAGCTTCCGGTTCTCTTGCGCATGACGACGCGCGTCTGCCACTCCAAAACCATCGTCCGGCGCGGAACGGTCGCAATTGCCCCTCCGCACGCGCCGCACTTCGAGCACGATTTTCCCTCCCGCGTGATGATCCCCGCCTACGCCAAGCCAGCCCACCGGCGGCTGCGCCAGAGATTGGCCGAGATTGCCGCCTGGAATGACGAGGCGGAAAATGTCGAGACCGAAAACGGCGCGGCGGAAAACGGCCAGGCGGGGCTGAATCAGCTCATCAACGGCTCGAAATCGCAGGGCGGTTCGAAATCGCTGGGCATTATCACCTCGGGCGTGGTCTTCCAGCACGTGCGCGAGGTGGCGCCGGAGGCCAGCGTCTTGAAGCTGGGCCTGACCTATCCGCTGCCTCTTGAGCTAATGCGAAAGTTTGCTTCGAGCGTCGAGCGCTGCGTGGTCATCGAAGAGGGCGACCCCTACCTGGTGGAGGGCGCGCGCACCGCGGGCATCAAGGTCGAGGGCAAGCCTGAGAGCTTCCGCTTCGGCGAACTGAATACGGCCCGCGTCCGGCGCATTCTGGAGGGCGACATAACGCCCGAGCCGAAACCCGCTCCCGGCAAGCCTCCGGCTCTCTGTCCTGGCTGCCCGCACCGCAGCGTCTACGCGGTGCTGAAGGAGCTGGACTGCATCGTCGCGGGCGACATCGGCTGTTATTCCTTGGGCGTTCTGCCGCCCTTCGAGGCCATGGACACGCTGGTCTGCATGGGCGCGGCCATCGGCGTGGGCCTGGGGCTGCGCCACGCGCTGCCGCCCGAGGAGGCCCGGCGGGTGGTGAGCGTGCTGGGCGACAGCACCTTCGTGCATAGCGGCATCACCGGCCTGGTCGAGATGGTCTACAACCCGCCCCCGAGCGGCCATGTGCTGATCATTCTCGACAACGGAACCACGGCCATGACGGGCATGCAGGAGCATCCGGGGACCGGGCGCACTCTGTCTCACGCCCAGACCGGCAAGGTGATCTTCGAGGATCTGGCGCGCTCCGTGGGGGTGCGCAATGTGCACGTGATCGACCCCGTGCAGGAGCCGGAAAAATTTCAGCAATTGATTCAAGAATGCCTGGATTTGCCGGAACTTTCCGTGGTGATCGCCCGCCGCGACTGCCTGCTGGCGGTGCGCGCGATCCGCGAGTACGAGAGGTGCAATGAGCAGCCAGCCAACTAACGTGGTGATCGCCGGATTGGGCGGACAGGGCGTTCTGAAGGCCTCCGCCATCCTGGCCGATGTGGCCTTCAGCGCCGGTCTTGATGTGAAAAAGAGCGAATTGCATGGCATGAGCCAGCGCGGCGGCTCGGTTTCCAGCGATGTGCGCTTTGGCAAGCGCGTCTTCAGCCCCATGGTGCCGCCGGGCAAGGCGAATTTCCTGCTGGTCATCGCGCCGGACCAGGTTGCGGTGAACCGGGCGGCGCTGGGCCCGGCCGGCATTCTCATTGAGCCCTCGCAGATCGACGAATCCGCGCTGCCCAATAAAAAAAGCATGAATGTGGCGCTATTGGGCGTGCTGAGCCGCTACTTGCAATTTCCCGTCGAGGCCTGGACGGCCGCGCTCCGGCGCAATCTGCCCGAAAAGCTGCACGAGGTGAATTTTCAGTCGTTTTACCTCGGGCGGGGCGATGAGCCGGGCGACAAGCAAACCAGCCTGCGGGCTGACGGACAGACTAGCGAACAGGCCATGGGACGGGCCCTCGAACCATGAAGACAAATTCAATTCTGGAAACCGGCGCTGCCGACTGTCATCCCGCCAGCGTGCCGGATTACACCCCGGTGGCCGAACTGCGCGCGTTGCAACTCGCGCGCCTGCAGGCCGTGGTCAAGCGCGCCTGGGAGCAGGTCAAGCCCTTTCGCGCGCGCATGGACGAGCTCGGCCTCAAGCCCGAGGAGATTCGTTCTCTCGACGACGTCGTCAGGCTGCCCTTTACCGTCAAAAGCGACCTGCGCGACAACTACCCCTTCGGCCTCTTCGCCAGCCCCATGAAGGACGTGGTCCGCCTGCACGCATCGAGCGGAACCACGGGCAAGCCCATCGTCGTCGCCTACACCAGGGAAGACGTGGACGTGTGGACCTCGGTGCTGGTACGCGCGCTGGCCGGCTGCGGCCTGCATCGCGGCGACATTATTCAGGTCGCCTACGGCTACGGCCTCTTCACCGGCGGCCTGGGAGCCCACTACGGCGCGGAAGGGCTGGGGGCGGCGGTGGTTCCCACCTCCGGCGGCCACGCCGACCGGCAGATCATGCTGATGAAGGACTTCGGGGTGACGGCGATGTGCTGCACGCCCACCTATTTTCTGCATTTGATCGACCGCGCCGTCGAAATGGGCGTGGATATGAAGGAGCTGCCGCTGCGGGCGGGCGTCTTCGGCGCCGAGCCGTGGACCGATTCCATGCGCCAGCACATTGAGGCCCAGAGCGGCATCGAGGCCTTCGACATCTACGGCCTCTCGGAGATCATCGGGCCAGGCGTGGGCTGCGAATGCCGCCATCACCAGGGGCTGCACATCTTCGAGGATCACTTCTATCCCGAAATCATCGACACTGAGACGGGCGAGCCGCTGCCGGACGGGATGGAGGGCGAACTGGTGCTGACCACCCTGAGCAAGCAGGCTATGCCGATGATCCGCTACCGCACGCGCGACATCACCACCATTCTTACCGGCCAGTGCGAGTGCGGGCGCACCATACGGCGCATCGGACGCATCGGCCGCCGCAGCGACGATATGCTGATTATTCGCGGCGTCAACGTCTTCCCCTCGCAGGTCGAGACCGCCTTGCTGCAGATCGAAGGCACCCTGCCGCATTATCAGATTCTTTTGACCCGCGAGCAGGGATTGGACCAGATGGAGGTGCGGGTCGAAGTGACGCCGCAGATGTTCAACGACAAGATCGGCGCCATGCAGGGGCTGCACAAGAATCTCCAGGGCGCGCTCGACCGCGTGCTGGGAATCCGCGTCAAGGTGGCATTGGTCGAGGCGAACACCATCGAACGCAGTGAAGGCAAGGCAAAACGCGTCATCGACAGGCGGACATCATGAAGATTCAGCAGCTTTCGCTCTTTGCCGAGAACAAGCCGGGGCACATTGCCGCTCCCGCGCGCCTGCTGGCGCAGGAGGGCATTGACCTCCGCGCTCTATTTTTGGCCGACTCCCAGGAGTACGGCATTCTGCGCATGATCGTCGCGGACTGGCAGAAGGCCGCCGCGCTGCTTGAAGCCCACGGATTCACCGCCAAGGTGACGGAGGTCCTGGCCGTCGAGGTGGCCGACCGACCGGGCGGCCTGGCCGAGGTTCTGGGCGCTCTGGAGGGCAGCGGCATCAACATCGAGTATATGTACGCCTTCCCTTACCTTCGCGGCGATCAGGCCATTCTGATCTTCCGCTTCGACGACCCGGATGCGGCGATCGAGCGCTTGCAGGCGGCGGGCATCAACCTGCTGGCTAGCGAAGAACTTCTGAAAAAGTAAGAGGATTGCGACCATGCCCGTTGCCAGGATCATCGCCAGCCAGCTCGAAAACGCCTCCTGGATCCGGCGCATGTTCGAGGAGGGCGTGCGGCTGAAGCGCGAGCGCGGAGCCGATGCGGTCTTCGATTTTTCGCTCGGCAATCCCGACGTCGAGCCGCCGCCGGCGGTGCTCGATGCGTTGCGGCGCGTGGCGGCCGGCAACCTTCCCGGCGCGCACGGCTACATGCCGAATCCCGGCTACCCCGAGGTGCGCGCGGCCGTCGCCAGGAAACTCAGCCGCGAAACCGGCCTGGATTTTGACGCCGAGGACGTTTTCATGACGGTCGGCTCGGCCGGCGCGTGCAACGTGATTCTGAAGTCGATTCTCGACCCCGGCGACGAAGTCCTGGTTTTAATGCCCTTCTTCCCGGAGTACCAGTTTTATATCGCGAACCACGGCGGCCGCATGGTCCCGGTTGAGACCGACGCCGCGTTTTTGCCCGACGCGGAGCGCATTGCCGCGGCCATCACCTCGCGCACCCGCGCCCTGATCCTGAACACGCCCAACAATCCCACCGGACGGGTTTACCCGGAGCATGTTCTGCGGGATTTGCAGCAGGTTCTCGCGCGCTCCGGACAACCGATTACCGTCATCAGCGACGAGCCTTACAAGGCTTTCGTTTACGACGGCGGGCATCAGCCCGAAGTGGCCTCGTTTATCTCCCAGACGGCGATCTGCAACTCCTGGTCGAAGTCGCTGGGCCTGCCGGGCGAGCGCATCGGCTACCTGGCGCTCTCGCCGCGCCTCGCGGACCGGGAGGCGCTGCGCCGCGCCTGCGCCTTCTCGAATCGCATTCTGGGCTTCATCAATGCGCCGGCGATCTGGCAGCGGGTCATGCTGGAGTCGCTCGATGAGGCCATCGACCCCGCGCCCTACGAACGGAAGCGCAACCTGCTTTGCGATGCGCTCCAGGCCATCGGCTACGAGGTCCGGCGGCCCGAGGGCTCCTTCTACGTCTTTCTCAAGACTCCCATCCCCGACGACATTGCCTTCACCCAGCGGCTGGCGGCCGAAGGCGTGCTGGCCGTCCCCGGAACGGGCTTTGGCCGCTCCGGCTACATTCGCCTCTCGCTGACCATTCCCATCGAGAAAATCCAGAAATCGATCGGCGGATTCGAGCGCGCCTTTCACGGTGAACTCCGGCAAGAGTCCTGACCGGTCGGAGACGCCGGAATAAAAAAAGGCTTACATCGCCTCCGGGCTCTCGATTCCCAGCCAACTGAGCGCCACGACCAGCTCCCGCAGTGCAACCGCCGCTGTCGCCAGCAGAAACCTCTTCCGCTGCGGGTCCTCTTCGGTCAGGATGTGGTGGCGATGGTAGAAGTTATTGAACTCCTGGGCTAGCAGGAAGGCGTGTTTTGCCAGGTAGGCCGGCTCCGAGGTCGCAATGCACTGCTCCAGAATCAATGTGCGCCGTGCCGCGCGCAGCCATAGCGACCAGATGTCCTCGGCGGCCTCGCCCTCAAGGTAAGCGGAGGGATCAATTCCAGAAAACTCCGCCAGCACCGCTTCCGGCGTCGTCCCCGCCTTGCGGAAGATGTTGCGCGCCCGCACCACGGCGTACTGAATGTAGGGACCGGTCTCGCCCTCGAAGCTGAGCGCGTCCTTGAAGTCGAAGGCGATCACCGAGTTGCGCGTGAACTTGAGCATGAAGTAGCGCAAGGCGCCAATGGCGATCTGCACGGCGATTTTTTGCCGTTCAGCCTCGTCGCGACCGGTCTGGCGGGCGTCCACCTCGGCGCGCGTGGCCTTGATGAGCTTGTCGATCAGGTCGTCGGCCTTGACGCCGAAGCCCTTGCGTCCGCTGACTTCGAGATAAGGCCGCTTCAGGTCTTCCTCGGAGACCTCGTAGCCCAGCTCGCGAGCGCAGCGCGGCGTCAGCGCGACCATTTCGTAGCTGAAGTGCGTGTAGCGATTGGCCTGATCGACGTGGCCCATGCCACGCAGAGCCTGGACCACATTGGCCTGCGGGTCCGACTGCCGCGCGTCGATCACGTTATAAATCGCCTGCGCCCCGCCGAATTGTGGGTGGACTTCGTCGCCTTTTTCGCAAGAAATCCAGCATTCGTGATCGGGGTAAGTGAAAAAGGGCTGGTAGCCGAAGTCCTTGCCCAGCAGGCCAAACTTCCACAGGTGGTAGGCGATGTCCTTGCCGACGTAGGTGACCGTGCCGTTGGAGCGGACGATGACCTTGGAGTCTTCGTCCAGATCGCCTTCGGCAACCTCGGCGCCGGGCCGCTGCATCACCCAGCAGCCCTTGTTCTTGCCCTCGGTTTCAAAGTAGAGCACGCCGGTCTGCTTCAGTTGTTCAAAGGCCGACTCCCAGAACTTCAGGTGCAGAATCTCGCTTTCGCGGGGCAGAAAATCGTACTCGATGTCCAGCCGCAGCATAGTCTCCAGGTGCCGCCTGAGGACCGCGGTCGAGATCAGCTCGGCTATCGCGGAGGTTTCGTTGCCGCCGCGCTCCAGCTCGTGCAGGGTAGCGTAGCGCAGCTTCTTGCGCGCCTCATTCTCTTCGTCCGTGCCGCTCGCGTACCACTGCGAGGTCTTCGCATAGAGATTCCAGCAGTAGTAATCGAAGGCGTCCGCCTTGTCCGGGGCGTTGGCGGTGCGGCTTTCGCACTCAGCAATGATCGCGCGCACCTCGGCGACGGATTTGCCTTCCAGGTGAAGGAATCCCACCACCACATCGGCCACCTGCACGCCGGTGTTGTCGATGTAGTTCTGCACGTCCACCTTTTGCCCGGCGGCGCGCAGCAGGCGGACGAAGGTGTCGCCCAGAATGGCGTTGCGCAGGTGGCCGACGTGCGCGGCCTTGTTGGGGTTGATGCTGGTGTGCTCGACCAGGGAATGGATTTGCACGCCGGTTTTGCTCAACTTTTTTACGATTTCCGTCGACTGTAAAGCGACGTCGCGCACGCCGGCCGTGCGGTCGAGGCGCGCGTTGATGTAGCCCGCCCCGGCGACCTCAAAGCTGGCGAAGCCTTCAAGTCCGGTGAGCGCGGCCACAATCTCCTGCGCAATGATTTTGGGGGCCTTGCGCAGCTTGCGGGCCAACTCAAACGCAATGGGGGTGGCCAGTTCGCCAAACTTCAGCTCCGGCGGAATCTCCAGAGGAATGGTTTCAAGTTGAAGATCGTACTTTGCCGCCAGGAGCGCGCGAAGATGGCTCTCAAGCCGTTTTTGCAATTCCAGGTACACGTCGTTTTTGCCTCAGAAATCCTTGATTTTCAAGGCAATTCTAACAGAATCACATCGTTGCCCCGGTCCGAGGCCCCCAGTTCGGCGGCAGGCTGCATATTTCCTGCACTCACCGGAAAAGCCAGCGATAGGGGCCAGACAGTCAGGCTCCTTTCGCCAAATCTCGGAGCGCGGGTATCACGCGCTGCGCGGCCTTCGCGGCGGTGTGCTGTTTGATGAGTCCTTCCTTCGCCGCGGCGGTGATCGTGACCTCGCACCCGGTGGAGTCACCCTCAAGAATCTCCAGGTACACGACGGCCGGGTTCAAGCCGAGGAAGCCCGATCCAATGACCGCCTTCAGAAATGGATAGGGCGGCGTGTCGGTTTCGGCCTGCAACTCTCCAACTTTGGCTAGCACCGAATATCCCAGCTTGAGCGCCTTCTCCGGCGCGATCTTGAGAGCCAGCTTCTCTGTATAAGTTTCCGTGGGGAGGAATTTTGCGGCCAATTGCGCGCCCAGAGAACCTCCCGTCTCGGCAGCCTTGCCGGCAGACGGCCCTTTGGAGAACAGTGCGCTGATCTTGCCCCCCAGTTCGCCAACCTTTCCCAATTCGCTGGCCAGAATCTCGTCTTGACTCTTGGACATTGGCATTCCTCCGCATTCTTGAATGGAACTTCGCCGAGCCTCTGCGCGTCTTTGCCGACAGCCCATCCGAGCAAGAATTGCCGGCAATCCAGAAGCCGGTTCGCGATCATCCTACACCTTGCGGCCTCGAACTCGCCCTGTTTCGATCAGCCCGAACCGCCGCGCCGCGAATCAAAATGCCGTAAGATGGTGAGTAGATTGCTCTGAAAATCCCGCCAGCCGACGGGGAGAATTGAGCGCAACGCCCCGCCTATGACGAATCCCGCATCCAGTTCCGACCGTTTTTACCTGACTACGCCCATCTACTACGTGAATGCCCGGCCGCACCTGGGCCACGCCTATTCGACCATCGTCTGCGACGCCATTGCCAGACGCAAGCGGGCGCTGGGCATCGAGACCTGGTTTCTGACCGGCACGGACGAGCACGGGCAGAAGATCGAGCGGTCGGCCGCGCTGGCCGGGCGCTCCCCGGAAGACTTCGCCGCCGCCATCTCCGCGGAGTTTCGCGGCCTGTGGGATCGCCTGGGGTTGAGCTACGACGACTTCATCCGCACCACCGAGGAGCGCCACCAGCGCGGAACGCAGAAATTATTTGCCGCGTTGCGCGACAAGGGCTTCATTTACAAGGGCTCCTACACCGGCCAGTACTGCGTGAGCGATGAGCTTTATGTGGACGGCCCTCCGGGCGCGATCTGCCCCGATTGCGGCCGCCCCACCGAGACGGTCAGCGAGGAGAACTACTTCTTCAAGCTCTCAGCCTTCGAGCGCCCCCTGTTGGAGTTTTACGAGGCCAACCCCGATTTTATGGGCCCGGAATCCACGCGGCGCGAGGTGATCTCCTTCGTGCGCGGCGGGTTGAAGGATTTATCGGTCAGCCGCACCAGTTTTTCCTGGGGTATTCCCGTTCCCGGCGACGAAAAACACGTGATCTACGTCTGGCTGGACGCCCTGGCCAACTACATCACCGCGCTGGGCTACGGTTCGGACGATCCGGCGGATCAGGCCCGCTTCGCCAAATTCTGGCCGGCCGACATGCACCTGATCGGCAAGGAGATCAGCCGCTTCCATTGCGTCTACTGGCCGGCCTTCCTGATGGCCGCCGGGATTCCGCTGCCGCGCTCGGTCAGGGCCAACGGCTGGTTGCTCTTCGACCAGGGGAAAATGTCCAAATCCAAGGGCAACATCGTCCGCGCCGAGACGGTTCACGAGGTTTTAGGCTCCGATGCGTTGCGCTACTTCCTGCTTCGCGAGATTCCCTTCGGCCAGGACGGCAGCTTTTCCTTCGACGCTCTGGTTCAGCGCTACAACGGCGACCTGGCCAACGGCTACGGCAACCTGGTCAGCCGCGTCGTCAGCATGGTCCACAAGTACTTCGGCGGGATTGTGCCGGAGGCGGGGCCTGAGACCGCGGCCGAGGCCGCGCTGCGCGAGACGGCCGTCAGCACTATCGCCGCCTTCGGGCCGGCTTTCGACGAGCTGAACTTCTCTGAGGCCTTGAAGAGCCTGTGGGTGCTAGTGGCCGAGACTGACGGCTACCTGACCGCCAACGCGCCCTGGAAACGGCCCACGGACCGCCCGGAGGCAGAACACGTCGCGCTCCAGGCCCGCGTGCTGGCCACGGCCGCCGAGGCCATTCGCATTATCACGGCGCTGGTCTATCCCATCCTGCCCGACGCGGCCGCCAAGGTCTGGCTGCTACTCGGCCAGGGCGAGATCGCCGACGCGGCCAGGAAATCATTTTTGACAGAACTCTCGTGGGGCGGATTGAATGCCGGAACAAAGTTTGGCGATCCCGCACCGCTCTTTCCCCGCGCCGAAAAGGACGCCATCGAACGCATGCAGAAGATAGAAGAGCAGAACAGCAGCAGTGTCATTGAAGCCGCCACCAACGGTGGGGGCACCTCTGGTGCGACCAACGGCGGCTCCGCCGGCACCTCTGGTGCGGCAGATAGCGGCTCCGCCGCAAAATCTAAGACAGCAATTTCGGCTCCAGCGGCAAAAACAGCAGAAAAAGGGGCGACCGTGAGCGAAATTCCCGAAAAACAAACCTCCTGGGATAGTGCCCCAGTTGATTCTGTTGGCGAAGATGCGGCGGCTGAAGCCCAGGCCTACGAAACGGTGGCATTATCTTCAGCTCCGGCGGCGGAGCCGCAGTTGGCCGCACCGCAGGTGTCGGCGGAGCCGCCGTTGGGCTCACCGCAGGTGGAGCCGCAAATCACCATCGACGACGTCGTCAAGGTCGATCTGCGCGTGGCGCAGATTTTGGTGGCCGAGCGCGTCCCCAAGGCCGACAAGCTGCTGCGCCTGGAGGTCGATCTGGGCTACGAAAAGCGGCAGATTCTGGCCGGCATCGCCCAGTACTACGAGCCGGAAAAACTCGTTGGCCGCAAGATCGTGATCGTGGCCAACCTGGCTCCGCGCAAGATGCGCGGCCTGGAGTCGAACGGAATGTTGCTGGCCGCCTCGCTCGAGGGCGGCGCGCCGGTGCTGGCCGGATTCCTGGAAGATGTTCCGTTGGGCGCGCGGCTGAAATAACCACCTGCGGTGGGGCAGGCGCCTTCGGCTTGAAATCCCAGGTCTCAGAAGCGAGACCTGGAGCACCCTGCGATTGGCATTGCTGGCTTACGGATTACGGAATCCCGCAATCCGGCTTCGGAGGTTTCCCCGATTGCTGATTGATTCCCACGCCCACCTGGATAGCGAGCGCTACGACGGCGACCGTGAATTGATGCTGCACCGCGCCTGGGAGGCGGGGGTGGGCGCGGTGCTGGCCATCGGCATTGGCGAGCACGCCTCTGGAATGGGACGGGCTCTGGAAATCTGCCGCCAATTCAACGGGCAACCCGGCCTCCCGAAGCTCTTCGCCAGCGCCGGGGTTTATCCGCACAACGCGCCGGAGATCGACGACGCCGTTCTTGCCCAGCTCGACAATCTGCTGGCCGAGCCGGAGGTGATCGCCTGCGGCGAGATCGGCTTGGACTATTACCACGACGGCGCGCCGCATCCTGTTCAACGCGCAGGGCTGATTCGCCAACTGGAGATTGCCGCCAGCCGTAAGCGGCCGATTCTGATCCACTGCCGGGGCACGAACGAGTCGGCGGACGCCTGGGAACATCTCCTTGAGATTCTGCAGGCGCACTGGCGCTCCACCGGCCTAGGCGGCGTGATGCACTGCTTCGGCGGCGGCTGGGACGAGGCGCAGCGCTCGCTCGACCTGGGATTTCTCATCTCGTTCGCCGGCAATCTGACCTATCCCAAGGCCCAGCCGCTGCGGGATGTAGCCGCCCGCCTGCCCCTGGACGGGCTTCTGGTCGAAACCGACGCTCCCTGGCTGGCTCCGGCGGCTCATCGCGGCCAGCGCAACGAGCCCGCCTGGGTAGCCCAGACCGCAGAAATTCTTGCGGAACTTCAAGGCGCGGAAGCGCAAGAAATTGCCTCGGCCACTACGAAAAACTTCCTCGGGCTGTTTCGCCTTGGGGCAAACGTGGGAGACTGATAGAGTTGCACCGGCGAAATCCGGCCGGCGACGGAAGCCGGAAGAAAAACTCCGGCAGATTGAGTTGAGGAAAGTCATGGCCCAGGAAAATTCGTTCGACATCGTCAGCAAAGTGGAGATTCAAGAGGTCCGCAACGCCATCGACCAGGCGCTCAAAGAGATTCGCCAGCGCTTCGACCTGAAAGATTCCCACTCGGAGATCACGCTGACCGAGGGCGACAAGGAGATTCAGTTGGCCTCGGCGGGTGAGTACAAGCTCGAAGCCGTCAAGGAGATTCTTGGCCAGAAGCTGGTCAAGCGAGGGGTCTCGCTGAAGAATCTGACCTACGAAAAGCTGGAACAGGCCGCGGGGCAGAGCGTCCGCCAGAAGATCAGCTTGCAGCAGGGCATTCCCATCGAAAAGGCCAAGGAGATCGTGCGCCTGGTCAAGGACTCGAAAAAGAAGGTCCAGGCCAGCATTCAGGGCGACACGGTCAGAATTTCGAGCAAGGACCGCGACGAGTTGCAGTCGATCATCGCCCTTTTGCGCGGCAAAGAGCTGGGCGTGGAATTGCAGTTCACCAACTACCGCACCAACTGACCACCTGCGGTGGGGCCCTCGAAAAGCACCTGCGGTAGGGCCCTAGAAAGGCACCTGCGGTGGGGCAGCCTTTCCAAAGGCTCATCGAGTCGCCAGCCGAGTGCCCCAGCTCCCGTTTTTGGGATCTGGGAAATTACAAATTCACGCGGTCGCAACACGAGCAGCCGCACTGTAGGATAAAGCAGAAGAACCGGAGAGCTTTGAGCACATTGGCGATAGCGACGGCAAAAGAGGTCTTCGATCTGCTGCGGGACGACCTTGCGGCGGTTGAGCAGGAACTGGGCCGCGACTCCTCCTCCGGCGTCAGCACCATCACCGAGATCGCCGAGTACCTGCGCGGGGGCGGCGGCAAGCGCATCCGCCCCACGCTGCTGCTGTTGTCCGCGCACACGCTGGGCTACTCGGGCCCAGGGGCTATCCACTTGGGTGCGGTGGTCGAGATGGTCCACACCGCCACGCTGGTCCACGACGACATCATCGACGGCGCCGACACGCGCCGCGGCCGCCCCTCGGCGAACACCACCTGGGGCAATGAAAAATGCGTGCTGGCCGGCGACTGGCTCTATATGCAGGCCTTCCGCGTGGCCCTGGAAGAGAAAAACCTGCGCATTCTCGACCTGCTGATCGGCCTCACCCAGCAGATGGTCGAAGGCGAGCTGCTGCAAATCCAGAAGCTGGGCCGCGCCATCTCCGAGGCCGAGTACTACGACCTGATCTACCGCAAGACCGCCTGCCTCTTCTCGGTCTCCATGCGCCTGGGAGCGGTGCTGGCCCAGGCCTCCGAGGCAGAGGAGGCCAGTTTGGCCGCCTACGGCCGCGCCGTAGGTTTGGCCTTCCAGATTGTCGATGATGTGCTCGACCTGACTGCCAGCGAGGAAGTGTTGGGCAAGCCCGTGGCCAGCGACCTGCGCGAGGGCAAGGCCACGCTGGCCGTGATCCACTCGATCGACCACGGTACGGCCCAGGACCGTCAGGCCATTCAGCGGATTCTGGACGACCGCGGCTTCGAGCGCATCAGCCGCGAGGAGCTTCAGCGGATTCTGAAGCGCAACGGCTCGGTCGAGTACGCCATGGCCGCCGCCGGCCGCTACGCCAATGAGAGCCGCCAGGCGCTGGACGCACTGCCCGACTCCGATTTCAAGCGCGCCCTGCTCTGGGCGCCGGATTTCGTCGTGGCGCGGGAGAAATAGCTGGCGCTGAAGGCGAAGCTGCTTCCGGCTTCAAAGCTGCTTCCGGCTTTTCATCCCTCAGAGCTGGATTGCATCCTGATGAGATCGGACAAACTCGAAGAGCTGGCCCGCGATGTCCTCTCCGGAGCCGGAATAAAGTCCGTCACATTCATCGAGCTGTTCGTCCCGTTCCTCATCCTCGGATTCAAAGGCCGCTTCGAGCGCCTCGGGAGAAAAATCCTGAACGCCGAGGGCATTGATTGCTCCGCTGGTGATGTTAGCTGTTTCAGGGCAGCCGATCTGGAGCAGGGAATCCACGATGATGGCAGCGTACTGGCCCGATGAATCGGTGAAAAACTGGCTATATCCGCCGTTATTCACTTCGCGTTCAAGAGCCTCGACGGCAAGGACGATGCGCTCTTCATCGGATAGACCCTGCTCGCCCTCTTCTGCCGCCTTCTGATTCAAGGCCTGTTCCAGCGCCACGAGCAGCGACTCAACGCGATACTCGCTCTCCAGCGCAAGCAATTCCTCTATGGTTTGTCCTGAATAACTGTCCAGCCACTTAAGGTCTGCCATTTGAATTTACCTCCCGTGCCAGGCGCAATCTCGCTGCAGCGATGCGTCATGCGGAGCCCTTGGGGGAAGAGCACAGCATCGGAGCGCCGGCAGAATGGCTGGAAGAATAAAAATTAGCCTGCTCTTTCCGCCATCATCGTCCGCAGCGCGGCGGCGTACTCCTCCGGCAGAGCTTTGCGGTTCATCTGGCCGTCGCAGACCACGTGCACCGTCTCGCCTTCGGCCAAAAGTGTGGGCTCGGCACCCTCCTCGGAATCGGAGGCCTTGCGCAGGATTTTATAGGCGAACTTGAGCACCGGGCCGCGCAAGAGCGAGGGCCAGGTTTCGATCAGGATCTGGTCGTCGTAGCGGGCCGGGGAGCGGTAGCGGCAGGTGGCCTCGACCACCGGCAGAATGCACTGGTGCTCAATCTCCAACCGGCGGTACTCCAAACCGAGGGTGCGGAGCACCTCAACGCGGCCAATCTCGAACCAGACCAGGTAGTTGGCGTAGTAGACTACGCCCATCTGGTCGGTCTCGGCGTAGCGTACGCGAACTTCGGTGGTCACGGACATCTGGCAGGCTCCCTGACCCCTGTTCTACGGCTTTAGGTGCGTGAAGATCGGCAGCTTGGTCACGTCGTTGAAGATGACGAAGGCAAAAAACGCCATCAGCACCACAAACGCCGCCTGGTAGATGCGTTCCTTCACGTCCATGCTGATGTCGCGCCGCATCGTGCCTTCGATCAGCAGCAGCAGGATCATGCCGCCGTCCAGGATCGGGAAGGGGAGCAGGTTGAGAATGCCCAGGTTGAGGCTGATCTCCGCGGCCAGCCCGAATTTTGGTGACCAGTCCTTCAGTTCAGCCGCTTCTCCGGCCATGCGGGCGATGCCCACCGGCCCGGCAAGCTGCGAGACCGAGACCCGGTGCGTGAAGAGGCCGCGCAGGACCTCGAAGATCAGAAATGAGTTGTCGGCGCAGAAGGTGGTGGATTTGGCGGCTGCCCTGGTCAAGGAGAGCGGATCGTGGCGATAGGGAATCTGTACGGGCACGAAGCCCAGCTTCCAGCCTCCCTCGAGGTGGGATGGACGCGCCACGAAGGGCTGTAGCGCCACGCCGTTGCGCAGCACCACCAGCGTAAGCGGCTTTCCCTGCCCGCTCTGCATGTAGGCCAGCAGCGAGGTAACCGTATGGAAGGCGTGTCCGTCGACGGACTGGATGGCATCGCGGGCGCGCAAGCCGGCCTGTTCTGCCGGCGTTCCCGGCTCTACCTCCGCCACGCCAATCGGGCCAAGTAGATATTGGGGCAGAATGCCAGCGTCGCTCAGGTCAAAATCATCGTTTTTAGCCGCGGCGGGCACGCGCAGGCTCAGTTGCAGGCTCTGGCCGCCGCGCTCCACGGTGACCGGCACGGTCTGGCCCGCGTTCAGCTTGATGCGTTCGTAGAGCTGTTCCCAACTGGGATTGTTCGCGCTGTCAAAGTGGCGGAATACGTCGCCCGCTTCCAGGCCAGCCTGCGCGGCCGCCGAGCCGGGCGTCACCCATTCGATGGTCGTGGTCCTGACTTCGACGGCGGGGACCTCGTTGAACCAGCCGTAATAGACGACCATCAGCACAAAGGCCAGGATGAAGTTGGCGAAGGGGCCGGCCGCGCCGATCAGCATACGCTGCCAACGGGGATGCGAGGTGAGCGCGCCGGGGTCGTCCTCGGGCGCCTGGGTGGCCGTGCCGGAGGCCGCTTCGCTGAGTTCGCTGAAGTTCTCGCCCGCCATTTTGACGTAGCCGCCCAGAGGCAGCAGGCAGACCTTGTAGTCTGTGCCGCCGCGCTTGAGGCCAAACAGACGCGGTCCGAAGCCGAAGGAAAAGGCCTCGACGCGAACCCGGCAAAGCTTGGCGACGAAGAAGTGGCCAAACTCGTGGACCACAACCATGAGGGCAATCAGGACGATAAAGGCGGCGATGGAGACCAGAAATTGATGCATAAATGTGCGGTTCAAACCTCAGTAAAGCGCTTTGCCAGCAGCGAATTCATCTGCTTGTCCAACGGTATTCCTGCACTGGCCTCAAAAAAATGAAACAAAAATTCAATTCCACTACCTTAAGCCGGTCTTCGACTTTGTCTGGCTCCCGAATCTTCCATCCGGTCAGCCGAGCCCAGATCAGCGGGCCAGCAACGCACGAGCCCTGGCGCGCGCCTCCTGGTCCGTCGAGAGCACCTCGGCAATAGTAGCCGGGTGGGCCTCGGGCGTGGCTGCGAGCACCCTCTCAATTGTACGCGGGATTCCCATGAAGGGGATGCGCCGCTCCAGGAAGGCCTCGACGGCCACCTCGTCGGCCGCGTTCAGGGCGATGCAATGGGCTCCGCCCTTTGCGGCCGCCTCGAACGAAAGCCGCAGGCAAGGAAAACGCTCCAGATCAGGCGGCGCGAAGTCCAGATGGCTCAGGCTGGCCAGGTCGAAGGTCAGAGTCGAGCGGGGCCGCTCCGGGTAGGCCAGCGCGTAGAGAATCGGCAGGCGCATGTCGGTGACCGAAATCTGCGCCAGGATCGATCCGTCCACGTACTCCACCAGCGAGTGGACCGTGGACTGCGGGTGCACCGTGACCCGCACCTGAGCGGGCGCCACGTCGAAGAGCCGGCAGGCCTCGATCACCTCCAGGCCCTTGTTGAGCATGGAGGCCGAGTCGATGGTGATCCTGCGGCCCATCGTCCAGGTGGGGTGCTTCAGCGCCTGCTCGGGGGTGATGGCGGCGAATTGCTCCAGCGGAAGCTGCCGGAACGGGCCGCCCGATGCCGTCAGCCAGATGAATTTGACCTCGTCGTGCGCTCCCACGCGCAGGCACTGATGCACCGCGTTGTGTTCGCTGTCGATGGGCAGGATCGGCACATTGCGCTCGCGGGCGGCCTTGGTGAGGATTTCTCCCGCCGCCACCATGCACTCCTTGTTGGCCAGGCCGAGGGGTTTGCCAGCCAGGATGGCCGCATAAGTCGCCTCCAGGCCGGCCACGCCGACGATGGCCGAGACCACGAAATCCGCCTCCGGCAAGGTCGAGCAGGCCACGGTGCCCGCAGTCCCGTAGACCACTTCGACGCCGCTGACGCCCGCCTGCCGCAGCCGCTTGCTCAACTCGGCGGCCAGCTCTTCAGTGGCCAGCGAGACCAGTTTCGGTCGCCAGCGAACCGTCTGCGCGAAGGCTTCGTCAAGATTGTGCCCAGCGGCCAGAGCGGCCACTGAGTAGCGTTTGGGAAATTGCTCGACGATCGAGAGGGTGCTCTGCCCGATCGAACCGGTAGAACCAAGAATGGCGAGTTTTTTCAAAGGGCTTTTATTTTTCCTCGTGCTTTAATTATCGCTCGGCTGATGCCAACACAGTATTGGCAGAATTTATGTCTGGAATGCGATATGGCTCCAGCAGTTCCTTCATTCGCACTGAGAGAATTGGAAAGTGGTAAGGCTTCTTCAACTCCCAGGTCTTTGTTCCCTCTATTTGTCCCTCAGCTATGACTTTCCCCAGCAACTCGTCATGTTCATACATATACCAGGGATCGTGATCACGAACGCCGTCCCTGAAGCAGATATAAAGCTGCTTACCGTAATACTTCATGTCGAATGTCAATCGACCTTTGAGCTGCACTTTGTGGAAAGTTATGCCATCGCGGCATTGTGCGATAAAGTCGGCTCCGTTCCAATCGTTACTCAAGGGAATGGTCACAATGCCAAAATCGGCCAATACAGCCGAAACCTTTTGAAAATTGTAGGCCTCCTGTTGGCGACTGTTGAGTTCCTCGTATGATATCTTCTGAAACGTCATGGGCATAGAGGCTCCTCCGGTCTTGCAGTTGGTCCAACTGGCGCGGGCAACTCGCTCTCCGTGCCCCAGCTATCCAGCCACTCCATCACGCGCTCATTTGAGATGCCCGGGCCCGCTTCCAACTCAGCCAGACCTGTGCAAATAAGTTCCTGATCCCCCATCCCCGGCTCCTAGCCTGTGTTCAGAAACGCAGGTGAATCAGTTGCGCGAACCAGAGCACCGGAGCGGCGAGAAGCAGCGCGTCGATGCGGTCCAGGACGCCGCCGTGGCCGGGCAAAAGAGCCCCCGAGTCCTTGACCCCCGCCGAGCGCTTCAGCGCCGACTCGGCCAGATCGCCCACCTGAGCGGCCACGTTCACCACCACGGCCAGCCCCAGCCAGTAGTACCACACCTCTTCAGAATAAGAGAGCCGGGCCGAGTCGAAACGGGCCGTCAGCAAGTGTGCCAGGCCCAGCAGGCCGCCGGTCACGAGCAAACTGCCGGCCACTGAGCCCAGCGCGCCCTCCCAGGTTTTGTTGGGGCTGAGCGCGGGCGCCAGCTTGCGCCGGCCCCAGGCGCGGCCCATATAGAGGGCGGCAATGTCCCCGGCCCAGACCACGCACAGGAGAAAAGTGACCAGCGAGGGGCCGTTGCTGTCCTGATCGCCGCGCAGAACGGCCAGGGCGATCAGCGTGAATCCGATGTAGAGCAGGCAGAAGACGGAGGCCGAGGCACAGGCCATCACCTGCTCGACCGGCCGGGAAAAACAGCAATAAACCAGCAGGGCCAGGCTCAGCAGGCCAATGATGGCCGCCGTCTGGTCGGGCCAGGCGAAGTTACCGGCAAAGAGCGCCAGAATGGCCGCCAGAACCGCCATGCGCGGCGGCCTGGCCCTGGTTTTTTCCGCCAGATCTTTTTCTGCCAAACCGAGGTACTCCCATGCAGCCAGCATGGCCACCGCAGCAACGGCCAGCGTGACCAGCCACCGCGGGCCCAGAAAGACCAGCAGCAGGACCAGGGGAATCAAAATGAGAGCAGTCAGTACGCGTTTCATTCAGGGTTGAGAATACACCGCCAGGGTGGAGCGTGCGGCGGCAAACTGGCCCCCGGTCCGCCGATTCCGGCGCCAATTCACTGCATTTTGTCCTGACCGGTCCGGCCGGAGGCGCACTTTCCTGGTCTTATGCGCTCTTTTCGCCCTCCGAGCGCAGCCAATGCACGAAGGCCTCCGAGCCCCCACGCTGTGCCAAGGCTTCCTTCAGCCGGAAACGCAACTGCTCAGCGAGCCATTTGGCTCGGGCCGCGGAATCCTCTTGCCTGGGCACCTGTTTCACAATCATCTCGGCTTCTTCCACTGCGCTTGCCCTCCACTCCCCGGTTCTTCGTCAGAAACAGCTGGAGGGGTCACGCGTTCATCTGGGAAAAGCTGCCGCCAAGGAAACGGAGGTAATCAAAGCGCCGCGATCTTCATCTGCCCGGCCTCTTCGTCCAACCCGCCGCGGCCCTCGCCCAAGCCGCCGTAGCGGCGCTCCCGGCGCTGGAAATCGGCGATGGCTTCCAGAAGGTGGATGCCGCGAAAATCGGGCCACAGCCGCTCGGTGACGAAAATCTCCGTGTAGGCGAGCTGCCACAGCAGGTAGTTCGACAGGCGCATCTCGCCCGAGGTGCGGATCAGCAGGTCGGGGTCCGGCATCTGCGCCGTGTAAAGGTGGCGATGAATGTCTTCCTCGCCGATGCGGTCGGGGCTGAGGTTTTTCGCCTTCATCTCGGCCGCCAGCGCGCGGAAGGCGTCCACCAGCTCCGAGCGGCCGCCGTAATTCAAGGCCAGCGTGAGGGTGGTGCCGGTGTTCTGCGCCGTGGCCTCCGCGGCCCAAGCCATCTTCTCCTGGACCTCGGTGGGCAGCTCGCGTGTGCGGCCGATGTAGCGAATGCGCACGTTGTTGTCCATCATGCGCTGGAGGTTGCTCTCCAGGTAGGACTTGAGCAGGCGCATGAGGAAGCTGACCTCGGCGCGGGGGCGGCGCAGGTTGTTCTCGAGGGAAAAGGCGTAGAGGGTGAGCCAGGGAAGGCCGATGCGCGAAGCCGTCTCGGTGACCAGTTGCACACTCTTGGCCCCCTGCTGGTGGCCCAGAAAGCGTTTGAGCGAGCGGCGGCCGGCCCAGCGGCCATTGCCGTCCATGATGATGGCCACATGCTCGGGCAGGTGCGCAGGCTTCAGGGTTGCGTAGACGGCGCGCTCCTCCGCGCTCAGCTCATCAATGCGCAGCTTGCCAGCAGGATACAAGGGATTTGCCTCTACAGCCGCTTCGGGCTTTCTGTCGGTTCCGGGCACGCCTCCGGCTCGCACCGGCAGCCAGGAGGCCCTGTCTTCGACCGTAGCACAAGCGCCGATGCGCCGCAATTGCCCTCGCCCGGCTCCAGAAGCTCCGCCAGGCGAAGAACTTCGGCGCAAACAGCGGGTCTGCTCTCCGCCGCAACGGGGCGAGATTGGCCACCGGGGCTGCAGGCCCTCCGCCGAGAGCCCTGGCTCTAAGCGGTGCGGCGGCGGCCCGTGGTGGCCATGTCGAGCACCGCGCCCAACAGCAGCGACCGGTGCAGCGGCTCCAGGCGCGGCAGCGAGGCCGCAATCTCGGCCAGCAATGGGTCGGCCAGGATCGACGCCACCTCCTCGTCGCGGCGGCTGCGGGCATCGCCGACCAGTTGGCGCACATCCACGCCCAGAGCCGCAGCCAGACGCTCCAGTGAGCTCAGGGTGGGGATGGCCTTGCCATTTTCGATCTTGGAAATGTAGGTGCGGGGCACCTGCATGCGCCCGGCCACCTGGCGCTGGCTCAGGTGACGCGCGCGGCGAATCTCCTTCACCTGGCCGGCCACCTTCAGACCGGCTGACGCCGAAGACTCCTCGGGGTGATGGTCAACTGGCACGGGCCCAAGCCGTCGAGGGGCCTCGACTTCCATGGGCCTGTGGCATCTTCTGCAGAGCAGGTTGCTGGTTCTGAACTGAATCAGCTTGCAAAATCTGCAATGCACAACTTCGCGTGTCTCCACGCTGATCGGTATAGTCGCCATGGGCGGTGTGCGGAGCGCCAGAGCGGGCCTCCGCGGCGCAAACTCGCACCGCAATGAGAGCTACTTTCTTGCAAGGGAACCATAATTGTCAAGTGAATAATTGGATACAACCCAGCGATTTCCCTATGAGACAAGAAAATAACCGCTTAAAACCCGAAGAATCGCGAACCAAGTTGTACAACAGCGAGGCCGGAAATCGTGCATTCCCGCACTAGAATCAGTGCAGCGAAAGCGCCGCCGCCGGCCGGCTCTATGAGCCTGGCGGCCTGCTTGCCCGCGGGCCCCTTGCCAGCGGACCCGGAGCAGGAAGCCGTGGACTCGACGGCTTTCCCGAACTCAACCGCTTCTCCCGTCTCGGCTGCCTCGATGGCCGCGACTGCTTTTCCGGTCCCGATTGCTTTTCCGGCGTAGATGCCCCCCTCACCCAAGCCGGGAAATTCACTATTTTATTGATGGAAATTGAAGTTGGACGGGTGGCCCAGGCGCCTCTTCGTCAGTTTCATCTGGTTTTCAGCAAGATTTTGAGGGATGATGACGATTGTGACCGGACAACAATCCCGCACCCGCGCCGCCGTGGCCGCCATTCTCGCCGTCTGCGTGGCGGCCAGCCTCTTTCTTCTCTGGCTCATCTACGTCCACCCGGCGGCCGACGCAACTCGTGGCCGGCTCACATTTTTGCCCGCGCTCAATGCCCTGCTCAATGGCCTGAGCGCCGCCGCGCTCGTCGTGGGCTACCGGTTTATCAAGGCGCGCCGCCGGCAGCCCCAGCGCATCGTGGCTCTGCGCGCCGCCCATCGCGCGTTCATGCTCACCGCTCTGGCCTTCTCCACCCTTTTCCTGCTCAGCTACATCCTGCACCACTACCTGCACGGCGACGTCTTTTATCCGGCGCACGCGCCGCTGCGCCTGATTTATCTGCCGCTTCTGGCCAGCCACGTTCTGCTGGCCGTGGTGGCGCTGCCGCTGGTGCTGGTGACCTTCTTCTTCTCGCTTACTGGCCGGATTCCGCAGCACCGCAAGGTTGCCCGCTGGATATTTCCGCTGTGGCTCTACGTCTCGGTGACCGGCGTCGTCACCTACGCCATGCTGCGCCTGGCGCAGGGATAGAAGGGGTTATGACCGCCCGCCGCACGCGTTCAAACGCCGCCCCTCCCGTCAGCCCGATTCCGCCCAGCGACGGCGCCCGCCAACTGCTGCAATGGGGCGGCTCGATTTTCGCTGCGGGGCTGGCGGCCGCCCTGCTGCTGGGAACCCTGCTGGGCGGCTTCTCGCCCACCGGCGCCAGCACCAACAGCGGCTGGTTCGCCCTGATCGTCGCCTTGATGTGCCTTCCCTTCGGCGGATTGCTGGGGGCGCTGGGGCTGGCCAAGTGGCTGCGCCGCCGTGCGGGCGGCGGAAGGAGCAGGAGCTAGGCCCGGCGCTCGACCCCTCGGGAACCCCTGCACAAGGTCTTTTTGCGCTGTTTTGAAAGGGCACGGCTTAAGCCGTGCCGAATGAAGAAGCAATAGAGTTGTGGCTTTAGCCACTGAGGGAATGCAAATGGTTGAAAATACACCCCTCAGGGGCTAAAGCCCAGAGCCTTTTAAACCGTCTGGCGGCACGGCTAAAGCCGTGCCCTTTCAAAACTGAACTTGTGCCGAGCTTTCATAACCCCCGCCGTCCGCCACTCCCATAATGGCTGTAAATCCCGCAAAGTGAGCCCTCGTCAGGCTCGCCAATTAAGATCAATCACCATATCAATCGCCGATAGCGGTAAGCGGATGTTAGGCTTCTATAATTATCAAAATTTGCCTGCCGAGGTGGATTAGTGAGCGAAGCAACGACCAAAGGCCCCCTGAGCCCGGAACTGCTGGCCAGGATGAACGCCTACTGGCGTGCCGCCAACTATCTCTCTGTTGGCCAGATCTATCTGAAGGACAATCCGCTGCTGGAGCGGCCGCTTACCTTGGACGACGTGAAGCCGCGCCTGCTGGGCCACTGGGGCACCACGCCGGGGCTTAACTTCCTTTACGTGCATTGGAACCGGCTGATCCGCGAGCGCGACCTGAATCTGCTTTACGTCATCGGCCCAGGGCACGGCGGACCGGCGTTGGTGGCCAACACCTACCTGGAAGGCTCCTACACCGAGATTTATCCCCACATCGAGCAGAACCGGGACGGCATCAAGCGGCTTTTCCGCCAGTTCAGCTGGCCGTATGGGATTCCCAGCCACGTGGCCCCGGAGACGCCAGGGTCGATTCACGAGGGCGGCGAGCTGGGCTATTCGCTGGTCCATGCGTACGGGGCGGCCTTCGACAATCCGGGCCTGATCGTGGCCTGCGTAATCGGCGACGGCGAGGCCGAGACCGGCCCCTTGGCGACCAGCTGGCACGGGAACAAGTTCCTCAATCCGGCGACCGACGGGGCTGTCTTGCCCATACTGCACCTGAACGGCTACAAGATCGCCAACCCCACAGTGCTGGCGCGGATTCCGCACGCGGAGCTGGAAAGCCTGATGCGCGGCTACGGCTATGAGCCGTTTACCCTCGAAGGCGACGACCCGCTCACCATGCACCAGCAGGCGGCGGCGGTCTTCGACAAGATCTTCGACCGCATCGCGGAAATCCAGAAGGTCGCCCGCGAAGCCCTGGCCAAGGGTGAAACCCTCGAGCGCCCGGCCTGGCCGATGCTGATCATGCGCACCCCCAAGGGCTGGACCGGGCCGAAGTTTGTGGACGGCAAGCCGGTCGAGAACACCTGGCGCGCGCACCAGGTTCCCTTCGCCGAGTTGCGCGAAAAGCCCGACCACCTGCGCCTGCTCGAAGAGTGGATGCGCAGCTACAAGCCCGAGGAGCTCTTCGACGAAAAGGGCGCGTTGCGCGCCGAAGTGGCCGGAATTGCGCCCAAGGGCCGCCGGCGCATGGGAATGAACGCCCACTCGAACGGCGGCCTGCTGCTGGAACCCTTGAAAATGCCCAACTTCCGCGATTTCGCGGTCAAAATCGAGGGCCGCGGCCAGAAAGATGTTGAATCCACGCGGGTTTTGGGGCAACTGCTGCACGGCGTCATGGAAGCCAACAAGGAGCAGAAGAACTTCCGCGTCTTCGGGCCGGACGAGACGGCCTCGAACCGCCTCGGCGACGTCATCACCGGAACCGGCAAGGAGTGGATGGAAGAAACGCTGCCTGTAGACGAAAATCTCTCGCAGACCGGCCGGGTGGTGGAGATGCTCAGCGAGCATATGTGCCAGGGCTGGCTGGAGGGTTATTTGCTGACCGGCCGCCACGGCTTCTTCAACTGCTACGAGGCCTTCATCCACATTGTCGATTCGATGGTCAACCAGCACGCCAAGTGGCTCAAGGTGACGCGGCATATTCCCTGGCGCAAGCCGATCGCCTCGCTGAACTACCTGCTCTCTTCTCTCGTTTGGCGGCAGGACCACAACGGCTTCTCGCATCAGGATCCCGGCTTCATCGACCATCTGGTGAATAAGAAGGGCGAGGTGGTGCGGGTCTATCTGCCGCCGGACGCCAACACGCTGCTCTCGGTGGCCGATCACTGCCTGCGCAGCAAGAACTACATCAACCTGATCGTCGCCGGCAAGCAGCCGGCCCCGCAGTGGCTCACCATCGACGAGGCGGTAACCCACTGCACGACTGGACTTGGTATATGGCCGTGGGCCTCGAAGGACGCGGGCTCGCCCGATGTGGTGATGGCCTGCTCGGGCGACGTGCCCACGCTGGAGACGCTGGCCGCCGTTTGCCTTCTGCGCACGCTGGCCCCCGACCTCAAGATCCGGGTCGTCAACGTGGTGGACCTGATGGCGCTCGAACCGCCCTCCGAACATCCGCACGGCCTCGCCGACGAGGACTATGACCAGATCTTCCCGCCCGCGACGCCGACCGTCTTCGCCTTCCACGGCTACCCGTGGCTGATCCACCGGCTTACTTACCGGCGGCACCACCACGACCAACTGCACGTGCGCGGCTACAAGGAAGAGGGCACCACCACCACCCCCTTCGACATGTGCGTGCTCAACAACATTGACCGCTTCCAGTTGGCGCTCGACGCCATCCGGCGCGTGCCCCGGCTCAGCGGCCAAGTGGACGCCGCCGAGCAGTGGTACTCCGAGGCCATCCAGCGCCATCACCTGTACGTGGCGGAAAACGGCGACGACCTGCCGGAGATCCGCGACTGGCGCTGGCCACAAGACTGACTCGCTCACCGAAAGCCGGCCGGGCGACACCAGGCCGGCTTGCCAACTCGCCAACCAAGCGGATTCGGCGATACGGAATCCGCTCACCAGGAGATTTTCAGGATTGGAGTAAAGTGAAGCCGCACTGCCAGGGGGGATTTTCTTTAGAAAATCCGCCTTACACGCACCTGTTGACTCTGCGGAATTCTGAAAATGCTCTAAACTGCTAATTTGCCAAATAGTAACCAGCAAGCTTTCCGACCCCCCTGACTTGATGACTTGCTGCTATGCTGGCTGGTTAACCAACTGACTCGCTCAGCTCCGTTTCAGAGGCTTTTACGCATGGATTCCTTACCGGTACTGGTTTTGAACAGCGGTTCATCCTCCATCAAGTTTTCCGTCTATGAGGCCGGCGGCGGCCAGCGGACCAAGCTCTTCGAGGGCGCGGTTGACGGCATCGGCACTAACCTGGGCAAGTTCTGGATCAAAAACGCCGCTGGCCAAAAGCTGATCGATCAGACCCTGGCCCTGCCCGATCCCGCCGTGGCCTTCAAACTGGTCTCCGATGCGCTTCACTCCGGCGACTTTCCCGCCCCGGTGGCCATTGGCCATCGCATGGTCTGCGGCGGACCCACGGTGCAGGAAAACCAGCTCATCACGCCCGCGCTGATCGACGAAATGGAGAGCTACACGGCTTTTGCGCCACTGCACACCCCCATCGCCTGCTATATCATGCGCGCATCAATGCGCCTCTTTGCCGGCGTGCCCAACTTCGTCTGCCTGGACTCCTACTTCCATCGCACCATGTCCGAGGTGGTCACCCATATGCCCATTCCCGAGGAATACTCGGCGATGGGCGTTCGCCGCTACGGTGCGCATGGCATCTCCTACGAGTCGATCGTCTACCAGTTGCAGCCCCACGTCCCGGAGAAGCTGATCGTCGCCCACCTGGGCAACGGCGCCTCCATCTCCGCCATCCGCAACGGCCAGTGCGTGGACACTTCGATGGGCCTCACGCCCACCGGCGGCATCATCAGCGGCACGCGCACCGGCGACATCGACCCCGGCGTGCTGCTATTCATCCTGCGCAAGATCGCCGAGACGGCATCGAGCGCCGCCGAGGCCGCCGACCGGCTCGAGGTAGTCGCCAGCAAGAGAGCGGGCCTGCTGGGCATGAGCGGGCTCTCCAACGATATGCGCGCGCTGCGCGACGCCATTGAAGCCGGCAACGCCAAGGCCCGGCTGGCCGTCGACAAGTTCAACTGGACCATCGCCAGGTGGATCGGCAGCTTTTTCGCCGAACTGGGGGGCCTGGACATGCTGGTCTTCACCGGCGGCATCGGCGAATACGCCTACCACGCCCGCCAGGAAATCTGTGCCGGCCTGGGCTGTCTGGGCATCATCATCGACCCGGTGCGCAACAACTCGGTCGGCCGGGCGGTCATCTCGGCCGAGAACTCGCCGGTCACCGTGCGCGTCATTCCTCCCGCCGAGGATCTGATGATCGTCAATCACGTCGTCCGGCTGCTGGGGGCGTAGGCTGGCGGTCCGTTTTGCACTAAGTAGCCAGCCCTGCCGCGCCATGCAGCAGGGCTGGCTTCTTGCTGGCAAGGCCTGTTTTTTGGAGAGATTTGGCCTTGATTGCGGCGCAACTTCAGGTCGCGTGCGCCAAAGCCGGCAGGTCGAAGCCTCGGATCCCAGGTCAAATTCCAGGATTCATTGACCCGCGGCCTCATTTCCCGTAGACTAGGTAATTGCGAGGGATGCGGATAAAGCTGCATTCTGACTCCGCATCAATCCCCCCTGAAATCAGGGTCTTAGATCAAGGAAGAGCAATGGCAAACCATGTATCGTCGCTGAAGCGCGCCCGGCAGACCGAAACCCGCA
>Ga0224559_1000285_pt1 | contig 35509 bp, 29 predicted proteins | sample 714S33034metaG_FD_180676 | JGI IMG/M metagenome (GOLD analysis project Ga0224559, IMG submission 180676) | Peat soil microbial communities from Stordalen Mire, Sweden - 717 S3 30-34 | ecosystem: Environmental > Terrestrial > Soil > Wetlands > Peat | place: Sweden: Norrbotten County, Stordalen... | reverse complement strand
CTTGCGCCCGCGTCTCCGCGGCAACTTGTTCGCTAAGAGGAAGTCTCTCGGCCATCGGACTCTTCAGTGATTCCGCCGGCAAGGCTGGACTCTTGGCCTGCTGGCCATCTTCCTTGGTCGGGACGCGTGCCTCGACCTGCGGCTCTCGCGATGGGCGGCCACCCAAGTCGTGGGCTTGGGTGGTGGGGCGGCTGACCGAACCCTGCTCCCCGGTGCGCGCTGCATGCAGGACAGGCGCGGTGTCGAAGGTGGAGTAGGCGGACTGGACACCGGCGTGGGCAGAAAGGTTCGGTGAAGGGTTTTGGTGGAAGGTGGGGAAGTGGGCCGCGGCCTCGGGCGTCCGCGCGCCCTCGGCTGCGGGAACGTGTGTATGCGCGATTGGGGTGCCGCGCGCGAAGTCGATGCTGGGAGATTCCTTGTGCGCCACCTGGCTGGAGAGGGTGGCGGGTTTCGCGATCCGCGGCGAATCGGATCGAGCTCGGACCTGCTCTTCGGGGTGCGAGAGGCTCTTGTTTGCGTCGTCAGCTGCCTTTTCCGGGCCCGCCGTCGAAGTGGCCACTGTGGCACGGACAATCTCTGGCGCGGCTGCAACGACCTTGGACCGGCGGGCCTCGGCCGCGGATCCATTCGGCTTCGCGGTCTCCTCGGCGGGTGGGGTGGTTGTTGGTTTCTTCGTCGCGGCTGCAGCAAAGGGCCGGACGGCATCCTTGGCCGGAAGGGTAGTAGTCTCATCAATCCTGCTTGCGATGGCGTGCAGATCCGTCGCGTCTTCCTGTTTCACTGGCATGCCACCGGCCTCGGCCGACGGGCTGGTGTTTTGCCGTTCCGGGGCGGTTGCCGGGAGCACGCTGGCCTTGATGCTTGGGCGCGTGTTTGCCGCCCGCGCCTCGGAGGCTTCAGGCGCGCTCTTGGGCGCTCGCATCGAGGTCGACAGTGGTGCTGATTGCCGCTTGTCGGGCGCGGCAGTGTTTTCTTGCGCGGGAACTTTCGGGACCGTTGCGGATGGGGACGATGCCTGCTTCGTTTCCAGCGGAATCTGGGTATGCGAGGCCAGTCCTTCCTTGGCGGCGGACCGTGTTTGGGCCGTTGCAACGTGCGTCAACGAGGGTCCGGGGACGAAAGCTTGAGGCTTCGACGCGGCTGCCTGGTCGCTGGTGGCCTTGCCAAAGATGTGGGCAAATCCTGCCGAGTCAGGGCCAATCTTGCCGTGTCGTACTTGTGAGCCGGCGTGCGTGGAGGCAATCCCTTCCGCCGCGGTTTCACTCGCGGTGGGGTTCAGGTGGCCTATCGCACTTCGCGCGTTCACTTGGATGCCGCCTTCTTGGTTGGTCTTCGCGTGGCAATCTCGGTGGCCAGATCGGCGGCGAGCTCGGGCTTGAGGATGCCCAGGATCGCGCCCGCGTCGGCAGCCTTCATTCGATGCAGGATCTCCGCGGCCAGGCCGCGATTCAAATGCGAGACGAGGGCCGCGGCTTGTTCGGGCTTCATGCCTTTCATGGCCTTGGAAACCGAGTCGATTTGCTCGCTCGATGCCTCGTGCAGCTCCGCTGGGGATAGGGGCGTTGTGCTTGGCGGCGATTCCCCAGACGATCCGCTACCGCCGCAGTTTCCGGTGGTCTTGAGGAGCGCTTCTAGGCGAGCCGTTTCCTGGCGTAGCGCCTCGCGAGCCTTGGTGATTTCGGCCAGCACCTGGTCGGGAGAACTGGTGTGGTCGGCGCCGGGTGTCGCGGTTTCGAGCGTGGGGGACTTGGCGAGCTGGCTGCGCAGGGCTGCCAGGGTCAGCCCTGGTGGTACCACGGCTGAGTAGCGGTCCGCGGACCAAGGATTCTTGCGCTCGGGAACGTCGCCGCGATCATCGACCACGGGCTTATGTGCAATCTTCTTGTGCGCCTTGGTCTTGGTCATGGCTTCGCCGACGATTTCTTCGGCCGGCTCTTCGAGCATCGCTGACGGAGTGTCCAGTCGAGGCGGCGTCTTGGCGGACTTGTTCGCGGTTGCCGCGGAGGCCCTGAGCGCCTTGGGATCCATGGGCTTGGCTACCGGCGCTGGCAGTTCGGCCGTGGGCACCTCGGGCTTGGTCGGCAGGGGAGGGGCCTCGACCGCGCGGCCGTGGGGTGGCGGCGCGAGCGGGTCTGGCTGCGCTGCCGCCGCGAGCAAGAGCCAAAGCGGTATGGCGAGACTAGGCACGACGTTCCTCCTGCTTGCTTGCGCTTGCAAGTGCCTTGCCATCGAGAGCCTTGCGCAGAAGTGTCAGGGTATCGGCAAGCTTGAAGCGTTCGTTGGGCTCTTGGCGTAGGAAGGCATTCACTTCGTTGATGCACAGAAGAGCGGCGTCCACGCGCGGGTTGGTTCCGCCGACGTAGGCTCCGACTTCGATCAGATCCGCGGCGTCCTTGTACGCCGCCAGGACATCGCGCACGCGGCGGGCCAGCATGCGGTGGTCGGGCGCTACGACATCGTTCATCACGCGGCTGACGCTGCCGAGGACGTCGACGGCGGGAAAGTGGCCGGCGTTGGCGAGGTTGCGGCTGAGTACGATGTGACCGTCGAGGGCGGCGCGCGAGGCATCGACCACCGGGTCGGTCAGGTCGTCGCCCTCGGCGAGAACCGTGTACATGGCGGTGATGCTGCCGCGCCCTTCGCCATTGCCGGCGCGTTCGACCAGGCGAGGCAGCATGGCGAACACCGACGGGGGATAGCCACGCGAGGTGGGAGGTTCGCCCGCGGCCAAACCAATTTCTCGCTGGGCCATGGCCACGCGGGAGAGCGAATCGATGAGAAGCAGAACGCGTTTACCTTGGTCGCGGAAGAACTCGGCTACCGCGGTTGCGGCCATGCCGGCGCGCACGCGCACCAGCGGCGATTCGTCGGCCGTTGCCACCACCACCACCGAACGCGCGAGGCCGTTGCCTAAATCGCGCTCGACGAACTCGCGCACTTCGCGGCCTCGCTCGCCGACCAGCCCGACCACGATGACGTCCGCGTCGGCGCTGCGGGCGAGCATGCCGAGCAGAATGCTCTTGCCAATGCCGGGACCCGCCATGATGCCGAGGCGCTGTCCCTCGCCGCAGGTAAGGCAAGCGTCGATCGATCGGATGCCGAGGACGAGTGGCCGACTGATGCGCTGGCGGCTCATCGCTCGCGGCGCGGCGGTGTGGATGGGAACGCGCGCGTCGAGGAGGAGGCCGCCGCGATCATCGAGTGGTTCCATGGCGGCGTTCACCACCCGGCCCAGCAGGCGCTCGCCCACCGTGATTTCGCCGGCGCTGGCGCGCGGAATGACCGGGCAGCCCTCGCCAATGCCCTTGACGTCGCCAAAGGGCATCAAGATCGCGCTCGATCCCGAGAAGCCGACCACTTCGGCCGCGATGGTGTGGCCACCGCCGGTACGAATCTCGCACGAGGTTCCCACGGCGACCTGGGGCAGCACGGCCTCGACGACGATGCCCGAGGCGCGCGTGACCTTTCCGGCCAGCACGCACGACTGGGCATCCGCGAGCGAACGCTTGAAGGCGTCGAGGTTCACCAAACTCACTGCGCGTCCTCCCAATTGCCGGATTCGAGTACGCGCCGCAGTTCCTCGATGCGGGCGTTGATGCGGCCGTCGACGGTAACCAGATCGCCTTCGACCAGACAATCGCCGCGGCCAAGGGATGCGTCGGGGATAATCTCGACGCGCGAGATGGCGGCGGCGGCGACGGCCTGGGGACCGCGGGTTTCGATGATGGCGGCCAGGGCTTGCGCGTCTTGCGTCGAGAGGTGAACCGCGATCCGGCGCGATTCGCCCAGGCGGCGCACCGCCGAGCGCACCAGGTTGACCAGGGGTTCGGCGCTCGCAGTGAGTTCCATCTCGAGGATGCGCCGAGCGACCAGGAAGCCGATTTCCAAGGCGTCGGTGCGTGCCTCGGCGGCCAGCTTTTCCGCGGTCGCGCGCAAGACCTCGACCGCGGCGGCGGTGCGCTCGGTGAACTGGGCGGCCAGCTTCTGGGCTTCCGCCACGGCCCGATTGTCGCGTTCCTCGTTGTCGTCGGGTTCGGCGTTGGACAGAATGGGCGGGCGAAATTGTCCGCCGCTGCTCGACTTGAACGCGGCGCTTTCGACCCGAGGCGCGCTGCCGATGCGGCCAAGGAATGTCGGACGTCTAAGGGCCTGCGCGGTTGGCATCGTTTACACCATCTTGTCGGTCGGGTTGACGATCGTGATGCGACCTTGTTCAGCGAGGCTGAAGGCCACCTTGACCAATTCGGCTTGAGCGGACTCGACGGCAGCCAGCTTGACGGGCCCCATGGCCTCGATTTCGTCTTCCAGCATTTGCCCGGCACGCGAGGACATGTTCTTGGTGAAGCGGATCTTGACGGTGTCGGCCGCGCCCTTGAGCGCCGTCGAAAGCTGGCTCATGTCGATTTCGCGGATGAGTGTCTGCATGTCGCGATCCGAGAGGTTGAGCAGGTCTCCGAACGTGAAGAGCTTGCCGCGCAGGGTGGCGGCCAGTTCGGGGTCGTCCTTCTCGATCTCGCTGACCACCTCGGATTGCTGGGCCGCGGGAACCGCGCGCAGAAGCTCGACCGCGACAGAGCGGCCATCGACCCGGCGGGTGTTAGCGGGCACCGAGGCCGTGAGCTCTTCCGTCAGACCTTGGCCGACCTCGCGCAAGACTTCGGGAGCCACCGATTCCAGGGTGGCCAAACGGCGCACGATCTGCGCCCGTTGTTCGACCGGGATGTGCTTGAGCACGGCCAGCGCACGCGCGCGATCGAGGACGCCGAGCACAACCGCGGTGGTCTGGGGCAGCTCCCGCGAGAGCAGCATGGCCAGGGATTCCGGGTCGGCCTCGGCGATGGTGGCGAAAGACTCGCTGGTCGGCGTTTCCACTTCCGGCTGCGTGTCGAATATGCGCTTGGCGACATCCTGGCCCATGGCGCGGACCGTGGCCTCGCGCAGAAAGCCGTCGGCGCCATAGGCGTCGGCGGTCAGGCTGGTCATGGCGTTGATGAACGAGTCGAGTGCCGAGGGGACAATCGAGGGATCGCGGCGTAGATCGCGCGCGCCAGCGGCGATGCGTTCGACGATGGCTTCGTCCAGAGTCTTGAAGATCTGCGCGGCGACTTCAGGACCCAAGCCAAGAAGGACGGCGGCGGCTCGCTGGGCGCCCGGACCCGCGGAGAACTCGACAATGGTGCTCTCTGCCATGTGCTATCTCCTCGACGTGGTTTCGCCAGACCGTTGGGGCGCATCGGATTCCACCCAAGCGCGCAGCAGATGGGCTGCGCGGGTCGGATCGGTCTTGCTCAGCTCACGTGCCTGCTCGCGCATGACGAGGGCGTCGGCGCGCCCCATCGCGGGCAGCGCGGCCTCGGTGCGACCAAGCAGCATCTGCACGTCGCCCACGCGGGCTCCGGGCTTGATCATGGCGATGGCGGACGTCGCTCGGCGGTAGATGCGGAAGACAAGCATCATGCCCATGGTGGCCAGGAGGCCCCACACGATCATCTTGCCTAGACGCCACACATCGGCGCGGTCCCAGATGGGCATGCTGACGTTGCTTTCGTCCACCTTGGTGAAAGGAGAGCTTGAAATTTCCAGAACGTCGCCGCGCTTCTCGTCGAAGCCGATAGCGTGCTTGGCCAGATCGGCGAGGCGCTTGACCTCGGCGTCGGGGCGTGGCTTGCCGCCGACACCGTCGACTAGTACCGCGGTCGACAGGCGCACGATGCGCGGCGCGCGCGAGATGGTGTGGGTTACCTTCTTCGCGATCTCGTAGTTGCGGACTTCGTCATCGCGCGCGGTTTGCGTGCGCGAGGAGCCGCTGCCGCCGGGCGTGGCCGCGACGGGTTGGTTGGCCGCCGCGCCGGCCACGCCGGATCCTGTGGTCCCGTCGCTGTTCACGGTTTCGGTGGTCTTGTGTTCGCTGCGTACCGTGGCCGAATCGGGATCATAGCTGTCCTGGGTGGTTTCGATCTCGGTGGTGTCGAGCGCGGCAGTCACCTTGGCTACGATTGCGCCACGTCCGACGGCGGGTTCGAGGAGGTCGGTGATTCGCTGCTCGAGACCGGCCTCGATATCGCGTTGTTCTTTGGCCTGCTTGCCGGAGTTGGTCAGATCGCCGGACAGAACGGTGCCGCGTTGATCGACGATGGTCACGCTGTCGGCGTTGAGACCGGCCACGGCGGAGGCAACCAGGTGGCGGACGCCGGCGAGTTCGCGTTCCTGCATGGTGCGTCCCGGTTGCAGGTTCAGCACCACCGCCGCGGTTGCGTGGCGATCGTCGTCGCGGTAGAGACCCTTTTCCGTCAAGGTGACGTGCACGCGCGCCGAACGCACGGCCTGCAAGCGCGAGATGGTGCGCGCCAGTTCGCCTTCGGTGGCGCGGCGGAGATTCACCCGTTGCGTGAATTCCGAGGCGCCAAAGTCGCCGCGGTCGAAGAGTTCGAATCCAACGCCGCCACCGCGGGGCAAGCCCTGGGCGGCCAACATCAGGCGCGCTTCGTGGACTTGCGACGCGGGAACGGAGACGGCGCTACCGCCGGCCTCGGCGCGGAAGGAAATGCCCGCGGCTTTGAGGACGCCGGCGACTTCCGTGCTGTCCTCGGGTCCAAGATTGGTAAAGGCGTATTGGTAGGTTGAACCCGAGCCGAAGACGACCGCCACCACGGCGATGATCGTGGCGAGCGAGAGCACGCCAGCCAAGAGCATGCGCGTGGCGGAATTCAGCTCGGCGTAGCGCTTGCCTACTTCGCGTATCGAATTGAGGACTGGTTCCATGGACTAAATCCCCATCTTCATGATGTCGTTGTAGGTATCGACCAGCTTGTTGCGCACGCGCATGGCGAGGCGCATGGCCACGTCGGCTTTGTCCATGGCCAGGGCCATCTCGTGAATGTTGCCGGCGCCACGGGCGACCGCGTCGGCTTGCGTGTCGGCGGCGGTCTGCAGTTTGTCGATCTCGCCGATGGCCTTGCCAAGCTCGCTCTTGAACTCGGTGGCCTCTCCGACGCCCGAGTTGTCGAGGGCGCGATCCATGCGATCCATGCGGTCGGCGCGTTCGATGCCGCCGGAATTGGCGAGGGTCAGGCTGTTGTCGATGGCGAGGCTCACGGCTGTTTCCTCTAGATGTCGAGACCGCGCGCGGCCATTTGCTTGAGGGTTTCCACCGCCGTCGCGTTGGCTTCAAAGGCGCGCGAGGCCGAGAGCAGATTCACGATCTCGCTGATGGGGTTGACGTTGGGGAAGGTCACGAAGCCGTCGGCATCCGCGTCGGGGTGTCCGGGGCTGTAGACCTTTTTCCCGGGGCTCTGATCGGCCACGATTTGCGAGACCTGCACGCCGAGGGGAGACTGCCCGGTGGTGGGTGCTTCGTTCATCGCGCTCATGTGGATGGACTGGAAAACCGGATCGAGGCGTTGGTAGGGCAGACCGTTGGGCCCACGTGTGGTTTCGGCGTTGGCGAGGTTGGACGATGCGAGATTCACGCGCGTACGTTCCGCCGAGAGTCCCGAGCCACTGACGTGCAACGCTGTTAGAAAGTCCATGATCCGCTCCTTCTCATCCGTTTCCGTCCGAAGCTACGTAGCGCAAGATGGCCAGCTTCTTGCTGGCCGCACGCGCGCTGGCGCCGTACTGGAGGGCGTTCTCCGCCATGGCGACCATCGTGCGATCCAAGTCGACCGTGTTGCCGTCGAAGGAACCTCCGCCAGCCGGCACGTCGATGATGGGCAGGTCCTTGGCGGCAAGGCCGTTGCTGCTTGCTTCCGTTGTTCCCAAGGTGGGCTGCGCGGGCAGGGCCACGCTGGCGTTGTCGCGCGCGGCGCCCTCAATGGCGGCCATGGTGGCCGTGAAGTCCACGTCCTTCGGCTTGAATCCTGGCGTGTCGACGTTGGCCACGTTCGCGGACAGGACATTCTGGCGAACCAGGCGGACGTCCAGCGCTCGTTCGAGCCGCGCCAGGGTACTGTCAAAGACCTTCATGCTGCAGACTCCTCATGCGAGTCGCGTGCCACGGACTTGCCAACGAACGCGAGTCCGCGCACGCCGCCGGGCAAGAGTTGCCCATCGGGCGTGAGGTCGCCGGAAAGGCGCAAGAGCCGGAGCTTGTTGCGCAGGGTACGCAAGCTGATGCCGAGCAAGCGTGCCGCGTGCGTGCGATTGCCGTGAACGCGACGAAGTGCCTCAAGAATGGCCATGCGCTCAAGATCGGCGAGGGCCAGAGGCCAGCATTCCGGGGCCGGCGTGGAATCATCCGCACTTTCGATCGAGTTGGAGATGGCTTGAGCGGCCGTGCTGGCTTCGAGGGTTGGCGATGGGGAATGCCTGTTCGATACTTCGCCCGTTGCTGGGCGTAGCGCGGAAATGCCCACCGCGGCCAGCGCTGCGGCGACTTGAGCCACGGGAACCTCGCTGCTGCGGCAGCGGACGAGCACCCGTTCGAGCACATTGGCCAGCTCGCGCACGTTGCCGGGGAAATCGTAGGAGAGGAGCTGGGCCAGGGCCTCGGTCGTCAATGCCGGAGCGGGCCGGCCGAGTCGGGTCGCGATCTCCTCGGCGAGATAGGTGGCCAGGGCGGGAATATCCTCGCGTCGCTCGCGCAGGGGAGGCAGGCAGATGGGGAATACCGAAAGGCGGTAGTACAGATCGGCGCGGAATTCGCCGCGGGCAACCAACGTCGCGAGATCCCGGTTCGAGGTCGCGATGATGCGAACATCAATGGGCACAGGGCGGGCGCCGCCCACGCGATCCAGCTCGCGCTCTTGCAGAACCCGCAGAAGTTTCGCCTGGAGGGCCAGCGGCATCTCCGAGATCTCGTCGAGCAGAAGGGTGCCGCGGTCGGCTTGTTCGATGCGACCGATGTGTCGATCGGCGGCGCCGGTGAAAGAGCCCTTTTCGTGGCCGAAGAGCTCGCTTTCCAAGAGCTCGCCGGGCAGGGCGGCGCAGTTGACCGCGATCCACGGTCCCGAGCTGCGCGGAGAAAGCGCATGGATGTGGCGGGCGAAGACCTCCTTGCCGGTTCCGCTTTCGCCCAAGAGGAGCACCGTGGTGTTGCCGCGCGCGACGTCCTCGACCGCGGAGAGAACGTCCTGCATGGCCTGCGTTCCACCGATGGGCGGTGCAACGTCAGGACGGCTGGGGATGGGGAATGAGACCGCGTTGTTCATGGCGACTCCGAGCCACTGTTTTGGGATTGGCTTTGGCGAAGACGTAGCGAGCGCGAAAGGGCGGTGTAGGCATCGGCGACGTCGCGGACGGCGTCGGTGGTGGAGGCGTCCTCGGAACGTCCATCGCCCTTTTCGATGGTGGCGATCACGGTTGCCCAGCGCGGTCCGAGGAGACGCTTGCGGCCCAGGCGTCCGTCCGCGTACTCGAAGAGGGTGCGTGCGCGGGCGGCATCCTTGGCGGTGAGGTACATCTCGGTCGCGCGCAGCAAATGCTCGTTGATCGCGTCGGTGTCGGCGCCCTCGACCCAAGGCACGCTGGCCGCGAGCAGGTGGCCGGCGAAAAGCGGGGCGCCGAGGTCGAGGGCCTTTTCCGCCGCCGCGCGCACCATCTCGATGGCGAGGTAGCCTTCCGTGCGCAGGGGCAGCGTCATGTATGCCTCCAGCGACTCGAACCCGCCATCCTTGTCCGGGAACTTGAGCGCGAAAAGGACGATACGTCGGCAAAGCGCGCGCGTTTCATCGTCGCAAATGTGAGAATTCGACCGCATGGCATCGAGGAGCGCGGTCATGGAGTCCTTGACCGCCCCGATGTAGGCGAAGGCGCGCGCCCCGCGCAGAAGCATTTCGCCGTGCAAGGGCTCGGGCAGCACGGTGGCGTCGAATACGTGCTTGCGCATTTCGCCCAAACAGCCGCCGCCCAGCTCGCACAGGCGCGCCAAGGCCATGCGTCCGTAGCTGCCGTAGCGGCCCACCATGCGATACCAACCCGCGGCCGTCTCGAAATCGCCCGTGCGCAAGGAGATGTCGCCGAGACGAAGCGCGGCCAGGCGGCGGTACTCGCCTTGCAGTGCCTTGCGGAATTCGAAGGCGGCCTCGGCGAGGCGACCGGCCTTGAGATGACATTCGCCCCGCGCCGGAGCGGTGTCGCCGGGGCAGCCACTGCCGAAATGAAGCGCGATGGGATGGTAGAAGAACCAGATCTGGTCGCTGCTGTCGCTGAGGGGCACGCCGCGAACTTCGTGAATCTCGAGGAATGGCCTGCCGCCATTGGCGTCGAGCTTGGCTTCGATGCGCGGGGTTCGGCACTGAAGTGTGACGGTGGTGTTGGTGTGCGTGACGAACGGGCACAGTTGGGGATCGCTGGCAACGAAGCGCTGGTAGATGGCGTGGGTGTCGGCGGTGGTGGCCAGGTCGATCTTCATGGCAAGCGAATCCACCGCGAGTGTGATGCGCGAGATCGGCACCGCCAGCGGCAGGCGTTCGACCGCGGCCGCGGTTGGCACGCGTCCGGTCTCGCTGCCGTCCGGCGCGACGCCGAGTGCGACAAGGAGTATTGCGACGTGGACCATATTGCCGACACCTTATGCAGCCGTCGTGCCGGTCGGCAGATGTGGCGCCTGTCAATTCTTGCCCAGGCAGAAAAGGCCCAGTGTTCGTGCCGGGTCACGCCGATCCGAGCCAGCAGGCGTATGGCCGGATTTGCCTCGACTGCCCGCTGTCGTGTCAGGCTCTTGTCGCGCGCGCGCTGTCGGTCAACTGGCGTGTCACCTGCCTGGCGCGGCCAAGGGATAGGAGAGAGCACGGAGTCTCAAGAGGGCGCAGAGGGCCGGGTTCTGATCTGCTACTTCCGAGAGTATTCGCCACGCTCCCCTACGCATCCGACCGCCGCTCTTGCATCCGACTCTCTGTGCCCTCATCCGACCCTCTGTGCCCTCTCCTCTATCGACTTCGGCACGCAGGTGTTTTAGAAGTGTTGCCTTCCGAGATGTGGGCTGGTCGGTCGTGACCTCCTTGATGTGCACCTCCACGAAAGGTAACCATGAAGAGCTACGCGGCAAACGAGATCCGGAACATTGCGCTGATCGGCCACGGTGGCGCGGGCAAGACCACCCTGGCCGAGGCCATTCTGTACTGCACGAAGACGAACCAGCGCCTGGGGCGGGTCGACGACGACACGTCGACCTTCGACTTTGAGCCCGAGGAGCAGAAGCGCAAGACCAGCATCTCGGCCGCCGTCGGTCATGTGGAGTGGAAGAAGACCAAGATCAACATCATCGACACCTCGGGCAACGGCAGCTTCCTGGTCGAGACGCGCATCGCGCTCGACGTGGCCGATGCTGCGATTCTGCTCGTGTCCGCGAACGAAGGCGTGCAGGTCTACACCGAGCGCACCTGGGAAATGGCCGAGGAAGTCGGTCTACCGGTTGCCATCGCGGTTTCCCGTTTGGATCGCGACAACTCGGATTTCGGCACCGCCCTGGAGAACATCCGCAAGTCGCTCACCGCCAAGGCCGTGGCCTTGCAGCTTCCCATCGGCAAGGAGAGCGGCTTCGAAGGCGTGGTCGATTTGATGAGCATGAAAGCCATGCGCTTCGCGAACGAGGGGCGCGACGTGAGCGTGGGCGAGATCCCGGCGGACATGCAAGACGACGCCAAGAGCGCCCGCGAAGTCTTGCACGAGGCCATCGCCTCGGCCGACGATTCGCTGCTCGAAAAGTACCTCGAATCCGGCGCGCTCTCCGACGAAGAAGCGCGCAAGGGGCTTGCGCAAGGCGTGCGCGGCCGCGCCATCGTGCCCGTGCTCGCCACCTCGGGCGCGCTCGGCGTTGGCATCCAACCCTTCCTCGACTTCGTGGTCGACTCTCTGCCCTCGCCGGCCGAACACCCGGCTTGGAAGGGCACACAAAACGGGGCGGAAACCGAACGCCTCCCGGATCCCAACGCGCCCGTCGCGGCTTACGTCTGGAAAACCTCGACCTCCGACATCGGCCGTTTGTCGGTGTTGCGCGTGCTCACCGGCAAGCTGCAAAGCGACGCCACCTTGCTCTCGGTCAACCACGACACCAAAGAGCGGTTCGGCCAACTCTACTGCCTGCAAGGCAAGACGCGCGAAGCCGTGGCCGAGGCATATCCCGGCGACATCGTGGCCGTGGCCAAGCTGAAGACGACCAAGACCGGCGACACGCTGGCCGACGAACGAGAACCCTTCGCGCTACCCCGCCCGGCGATTCCAGCCCCGCTCATCACCTATGCCTTGCACCCCAAGAGCAAGGGCGACGAGGACAAGGTCGCGGTCAAGCTCAACGAAATCCTCGATTCGGACGTCGCGGTCAAGGTCAGCCACGATCCGCAGTCGAAGGAAATCCTCCTCGGCGGAACCGGCCAGGTCCACGTCGAGGTCGTCGTCGACCGCCTGCACCGCGCGGGCGTCGAAGTCGAACTGCTGGCGCCCAAGGTGCCGTACCTCGAAACCATCAAGGGCAAGTCGCAGAACATCGAGGGCAAGCACAAGAAGCAGACCGGCGGCCGCGGCCAGTTCGCCGTCGTCTACATCGACATGGAGCCTCTACCCCACGGCGGCGGGTTTGATTTCGTCGACGACATCGTGGGCGGCGCGGTTCCGCGGCAGTTCATTCCCGCGGTCGAAAAAGGCATGCGCAACCGCATGACCAGGGGGGTTATCGCCGGCTACCGCGTGACCGACGTCAGGGTGCGCCTCTTCGACGGCAAGTACCACGACGTCGACTCCGACGCCCGCTCGTTCGAGATCGCGGCGTCGAAAGGCTTTCAGGCGGCCTTCAAGCAGGCCAAACCGTGTCTGCTCGAACCCATCATGAAGATTCAGGTCACCTGCCCGAGCGACTGCATGGGCGATGTCATCGGCGACCTCAACCACCGCCGCGGCCGCGTCGAAGGCATGGATTCCACGGCCAAGGGCGAGGTCATTCGCGCCAACGTGCCCATGTCGGAAACCCTCAAGTACTCGTCCGACCTGCGCTCCATCACCGGCGGCCGCGGCTCGTTCGCCATCGAGTTCTCGCACTACGACGAGTTGCCCGCCCAATTGATGGACAAGGTCGTCGCCGAATCCAAGATGGCTGCGGAAGAAGACGAGTAGCCCCCCGGGAAAGAAAATGAAGGTTCTTTTCATAGGTGGCACCGGAATTATCAGCTCGGCCTGTTCGCGCGTGGCGGTGGAGGCGGGGATCCAGCTCTACCACCTGCGGCGGGGCAAGACCGGGCGGCCAGTTCCGCTTGGCATCAAGATCCTGGAAGGAGACATTCGCGACAAAGCGTCGGCGGTCGCGGCGCTTGGCACTCAGAAGTTCGACGTGGTGGTCGAGTTCATCGCATTTCTGCCCGAGCATATCGCCTTCGATCTGGAGCTGTTCCGCGGACGAACCGGCCAGTTCGTGTTCATCAGCTCGGCGTCGGCGTACCAAACGCCGCCGCTCAGCCTGCCGGTGACCGAGTCCACGCCGCTCGACAATCCCTTCTGGGCGTATTCGCGCGACAAGATCGCCTGCGAGGAGGCGCTTTTGGCTGCTTTCCGCCGCGACAAATTCCCCTTCACCGTGGTTCGACCATCGCACACCTACGATCGCACCCTTTTTCCTTTTCACGGCGGCTACACCGTGGTCCATCGCATGCGGCAGGGCAAGCCGGTGGTGGTGCACGGCGATGGCAGCTCGCTGTGGACACTCACCCACCACGAGGACTTCGCGCGCGCCTTCGTCCCTTTGCTTGGCCATGCGCGCGCCATTGGCGACTTTTTCCACATCACCTCCGACGAGTGGCTGTCGTGGGATCACATCCATCGCATCATGGCGCACGCGGCGGGCACCACGGCCGAGCTTGTACACCTGCCGTCGGAAATCATCGTCCAGCATGATCGCGAGTGGGGCGCTAGCCTACTTGGCGACAAGACCCACAGCATGATCTTCGACAACGCCAAGGTGAAGCGCCTGGTCCCTGGCTGGGAAGCCAAGATTCCATTCTCACGCGGCGCCGAGGAGATCATGGCCTACTACGACGCCGACCCCATTCGCCAGGTGGTGGACAAGTCGTTCGACGCGGCCATGGACAAGCTGGTGGAAATCGCTCGCCGCCTGGAATAGCCACCGCCTTCGCAAGAACGGCGCCCTACTGGTTGAACGATGTCAGCGCGGGCTTCGACCCCGTTTCCACGGTGATCTCCACCGACAAGACACGACGTTCTGGAGGGACGAAGATGCCTACCACGTGCCTGCCCGCCGTGGACGGGATCATCTTGGCGGGATAAAGCAGTCCGGTTTCCTCGTCGTCGAGAAGCACTGGATATCTGCCAGGTACGTAGCAGCGCACGTCGATGAATCCATCGCCGCGGCTGGGAGCATCGACGGCTGGCAGGGTCCGGCGAAGAATCGCGCCTTGGCTGGTATCAACAACATCGCGAAACATGCGATGTCCTGGTGCAATCAGAACGATGCGATGCCCGCCCGCGCCCACGGCGATGTCGGCAAAGGTCTTGCCCACGAGCACCTCGTCGACCCACACCATGGCCCCGGGCGGAACGGTTTCGGCGATCAAATGCCCGGCCGCGCGCGCGAGGATGGACTCGCCAGCGGCTGGCTTCTGCTCTTGCCCCTCCTCGGCGGTCTTTCCGATGACCGTGGGAGTGGATTCCGCTCCTGCGGTCGCCACCGACACGGGTTTTCCATCGCGCCCGCGTTCCATATCGCCTATCTGCGTGCGAACCGAGGTTTCTTGGTTTCGGCCAGGCCATCCCCGAAGTCCAGCTACCAAGGCGCTGGCCAACACGCCTGCGCAAGCGACAAGGATCAGGATGCGGGTCGATGCACTTGCCTTTTCGCGCGTCAATGTCGGCTCCTCGGAAGAGTTCTCCGCGCCGTTCTCCGCGACATGGACACGAGGTCGAGGTGTCAGCACGGTCGGCGGAGCGCGCTCGGTCTTGGCCGCAGGCTTCTCGGGTGGTGCCGCCCCCATCTGTACGAAACACAAGCCTTGTGCGATTAGTGCCTGGCGTTCGCGAACGCTGCCCACGCCTTCGGCGAGCCATTCCACGAGCACGGCCGCGGATTCGGGCCGATCCTCCGGTTCTGACGCGAGCAGGGTGCGCATCGCCGCGGCCTGCTTGCTCGAAATACCCTCGGTGCTGGCGAATCCGGCTTGGTCCACCTTACCCGTGATCGCATCCATGGGTGGAGGCCGCCCAGAAACCAAAAAGGCGAGCAGCAACCCAAGCGAAAACAGGTCCGCGGCCACGGCGCGCCGGTCGTCAAATCCAGGCGCGCCCGCATCCACGCCGTACAACTCGGGCGCGACGAATGCCCACCGCTCGGGCGGTTGTTCGGTGATTGCGCGCACTGCTGCCGCGATCCCCGCGTCCAGCAACACGACCTCGCCGGCCTCGGTCACGATGACGTTGGCGGGCGAAAGCCCCAGGTGATGAAACGCCGGTTTCGCCGCATGTCCGATGTGAAGCAGGCGCGCGACCTCGGCACCGATGAGGCCGGCGAGAATGGGATCGATGCCCAGCCGCGCTTCGTCGCGGCAGGTTTCCACCAGCCGGTTCAAGTCACGACCCGCGACGTGCTCGCTGGCGATGAAACACGCCAATGCGTCCTCGAAAACCTCCACGACCTTGCCCAGCCCGGGCCGGTGGAAGCCGCGCAGCTGCTTTCCCGAGGAAACGAAACGCGCCGCCACCTCGGCATAGGCCGATTTGGGCACGCGATCCCGTCGCAGCAGCTTGACGGCAAAGAGCGGCGCGGATTGCGCCTTCGTCGCCACCTTCTCTTGGACGCGCGCGAGGTACGTCTCGGTCACGCCGCCAGGGCCAAGCAGCCCCTCGATGACGTACTTACCGAAGCGCAGTTCAGGAGGCACGGCGCTTCATTGTAGACTAGGCCGCTCGACGGCGCTCGATTCCTCAAGAATCGAGAGGCTTGGGAAAATTCTCCCAACAGTTAGGTGTTCCTCGGCTACTTCGTTGTACTATCAGGTTCGGTTGAACTTGCGCAATCAGGCATCTCCTGCTTCCAGGTCCAGCTATCCGCGCCGGTTCGGGCCTCGCTTCATCCTGCTCAAAGAACTCGGTAAGGGGGGCATGGGCCACGTCTTCATGGCGCTCACCGGCCAAGCCGGGGTGGAACGGGTGTGCGCGCTGAAGGTGCTCAAGGAAGTCCGTGCCAGCCGCGACGCCGAGGAGCTAACCCAGCGTTTTCTCGACGAAGCCAAGGTCGTGACCAAGCTTTCCCACGAGAACCTGGTCTACGTCTTCGATTTCGGAATCCACGAACGCCAGGGCTACTTGGCCATGGAGTACGTGCGCGGCAAGTCGATCACCGAGACGTGGAATCGCTGCGCCGCTCGCCGCGACGGATTTCCCCTGGGGCTGAGCGTGTACTACGTCGCCGAACTGGTTTCCGCGTTGTGGTACGCGGCAAACGTGGAAGGGCTTGGCCTGGTCCACCGCGATATTTCGCCGTCCAACGTGATGCTCACCTACACCGGCGGCGTCAAACTCATCGACTTCGGCCTGGCCAAGTGGAAGGCCAAGGTCGTGCAGACCGCCACCGGGGTGCAGTGGGGCAAGACCAGCTACATGTCGCCCGAGCAGTATTCGGGCAAGCCGGTCGACCATCGCAGCGATCTCTTCTCGGCCGGCGTCATCCTGTGGGAACTGCTCACCGGCCGGCAGCTCTTTCCGCCTTCGGAGGCCAGACTACCCAGCACCCTGGCTTCACCACCTTCGCGCTTCACGCGCGACCTCGCCCCTGGACTCGACCGGGTCGTCACCAAAGCCCTGGCCATCAGTCCCGCCGACCGCTTTCAATCCGGCGAGGAGATGTGCGCGGCCCTCATGGCCGAAATGCCCAGCGACATCGGTGGCAAGCTGCAAGCGGCGAAGTTCATCAGCCGCCTTTTTGAAACCGAGATCCGCGAAGAAGCCACCGAGCAACGCGATCTGCTCGATCGCGCCGCACGCATGGACGGCGAATCCCCCGCGTCGCGGAACTCCATCCCCGTCGTGGACCGCACCATCGATGAGCCCGACACCACGGCCGACCCAGATCCCGATGGCCTGCTCGGCAAGACCCTGTGCGACCGCTACTACATTCGCCGCCTGGTTGGCGAAGGCGCCATGGGCCGCGTGTACGAAGGACACCACACCGGCATCGGCAAGCGCGTCGCCATCAAGATCGCCCACCAAGTCGAACGGCGCAAGTCCGAGCTGGCCAAGCGATTTCAGCGCGAGGCCCTGGCGCCGGCGCAGATTGGCCACCCCAACGTCGCCGATGTCACCGACTGCGGCACCACGCCCAGCGGGGAGTTTTTCTTCGTCATGGAGTTCATCGACGGCATCAGCCTCGATGCCGTCATCAAGCGCGACGGGCAGATGGAAATCGAACGCGTGCTGGCCGTGGCGGCGCAGATCTGCCGCGCCCTCGAGGCCGCGCACCGGGCCGGCATCATCCACCGCGATCTCAAGCCGTCGAACGTCATGCTGGTGCGCTCGCAGGACGAAGAGGAGCTGGTCAAGGTCCTCGATTTTGGCGTGGCGAAATTCCTGCACGAAACCGGCGACGCTGGGAACCTCACCCTTACCGACGCGACGGTCGGCACCCCCAAATACATGGCGCCCGAGCAAATCCGGGGTGGCGGCAAGGTCGACTTCCGTTCGGACATCTATTCTCTGGGCGCGATTCTCTACACCATGCTGTCGGGCGGTCGCCTTCCCATCGAGGGCGCCACAGTCGAGGAGCTTTGGCAGCACAAGCTCACCCGCGACGCCGGTCCGCTTCGACAATACCGTTCCGACCTGACTATAGATCTTGAGGAGTTGGTACTCAGTTGTCTGGCGCGCGACCCCGATAAGCGTCCCCAGTCGGCCGAGGAGTTCAAGAAGCAGGTGGTCGGCCACCTCGAAGAGATCCGTGCCATGGGCGACAGCATCCTTGGCATGAAATCGCCCTCGAAGACGGAACTCGTGAGCGAGCGCCGTCTGCGGCGGCGTGGCATGGTGGGGCTGGCCCTGGCAAGCCTGACCGCGATTGCCATTGCGGCGACAGGCATGATCCTCATCGGCCGACCGTCTTCTCGCGGAAGCGCTTCGCCAGCGGTCGAGCCGCCCGCTACCAAGTCCGACCTGGTCGCGGCGGCGATTCCGCCCCCAGCGGCAGCCCATCCTCCCGTTCAACCACCGCAACCAGCACCGCAACCAGAACCGGCACCTGCCGTGGAACTCCCCGCCACGCCGCCCAAGGCCGCTCCGGTGCACGCAGCAAAGGCCGGAAAGAAGGCCGAAGGCCCGCTGCCTGTCGCCGCGCTCCCGTCGCAGCCGCCGACCTCGCCGACCTCATCAGCTACGGCGCAGCCAAATCCGCCGCCGGCCCCGGAACCGCCGCCAGCCCCGGAACCGGCGCCGACACCGCCATCCCAGCCCGCCATCGTCCAGGACAAGGCGCCGTCGCGCCCCGCGGTCGAGCAAGAAACCCCGACCGGCAACCAGGCAACCGCCGCGGCCATCGTCCAGGCCGAATCCGCTTTCAGCGCCGGCCACTATTCATCCGCGCATATCGCCGCCACCGAGGCCATCGCTGCCGCGAAGAACGCGTCGCCCAGTCTCAAAGCGCGCGCGCATATCGTCATGGGCAAGGTGTTGCTCGCCTCCGAGCAATTCGCCGAGGCCGAACAGTCGTTCGCTCGCGCCCTGGCCGTCGAACCGAGCAATCTTCTCGCGCGCAAGGGCAAGGAACGCGCCCGTGAAGCCGCAGATAAGGCCACCGAGAAGAATGCGCATCAGTAATTGAACTGCACGCGGTGCGGATGGTCCGCGACGATGTCGCGGTCGTAGGACCAAATGCGGTTTAGCGGGATCACGAACAACCCCACCATATGCTTGCCCGGGTCGAGTCGCACGCCCGCGATGGGACAGAAGGCCCCGATCTCCTTGCCGTCGACGAAGACGGGATACTTTCCCTCGGTCGTGCACGCCACGTTGAGCCCCACGCTGCCCGTGATGGGAAAGATCGCTGGAACCATCTCGCGTTCGAACAAGGCGCCGTGCGTGGTGTCGACCACATCGCGCAGCATGCGGTAACCAGCCGCGGTGATCACGAGCCGGTGCGTCCCCGGCTCGGTCAGAATGGTGGAAGGCGTTGAACCCACTTCTTTCCCATCCAACCAGACCGCGGCGTTTCGCGGACCGACCTTGAGCACCAGGTGGCCGTTCGGAATCGCAGGGGCCTTGGCGAGCTTGGGTTTGGCGGCCTCTTTGCGCGCCTCCTCGGCGGCTCGCTCGGCGTCCTTCCTCGCGCTTTCCGCCCGCGCCGCGCGCCAGCTATTGGTGAAGAAGTATCCTTCGACAGCGGCGGCGAGAAGAAGGACCGCCGCGGGCATCCATGCGTAGCGAAAGATCTTGCGTGCGAAGGCGCTCTTGGTCCAGGCCAAGAGCCGGACAGCCCGGCGGCGCCGCCGCCGCTTGACCGTGCCGTCCGCGGCGACCTCGATTTGATCTTCCTCGTCGTCATCATCGAAGACCGCGCCCACATCGGGATCGTCAGCGGTGATACCACCCCGCATGGATGGCCGTGGCGCGGTCGCCCCCGCCCTCATCGCCATCTCCACGATGGGCGCCTCCACCGCAAATTCGTCGAAATCCGACGCACCCTCGTCCTCCACCTCTTGTGGTGGCTCGGGTTCGGGCCGCGCCGAGGCGACAAGACCCGCGGCAAGGGGTGGCGACGTGTTGAAGGCAATGCCGGCGTTGGCGGAAAGCAGGGCCACCGAGATCTGGCGGGCCACCTCGGAGGCCGACTTGGGCCGCGCCTCGATGTCTCGGGAAAGCAGGCGCGCCATGCTGGCCGCGACCGCGGGATGCAGCCCCTCGAACGAAGGCAAGCCCTGGACGATGTACGCCTCCAGCTCCGCGGGACTGTCGGCCTCATAGGGCGGCCTGCCGAAGCAAAGGAAGTACATCAACGCTCCCACCGCGTAGATGTCGGAGCCGGGCAGCGCCGGCTCGCCGCGAAGTTGTTCCGGGGTGGCGAACCGCCAGCTTTCGCTCGGCCAGGACTTGCGCGAGCGAAGGGCTTCGCCAAAGCCACAGTCGAGAAGCAGGATCTCGCCGCTGGGACGAACCAGCACATTGCCAGGCGACAGACTACCGTGCACGGAAGGTCCATCGGCCTGCGCGTGCAGGGGTCGCAAGCGTTCCGCCAGCTTGCGTCCAATGAGGCCCACCAATCGGGCGTCCATCTGCGCGTCTTTCGCCACGGCCCGATCCCGCAGTTGACGCAGATTCACGCCTTCCGTGAATTCGAAGGCGGCGAAGACCTGGCCAGGCGCCTCGCCGATTTCCGCCACGGTCGCCGTGCCGGGAGGGGCGCTCCACTGCAGCGCACGCGCCGCCACCAAGAAACGACTCTCGACATCCGGCCGCCGGAATTCCTCGCGCAACATCTTGAGCGTGAAGTCTTGCGTCTCCACGGCGGACAAGCGTTCGACCGCGCGAGCCCGAAATGTCACGGTCAACTTTCCTTGCCCAAGCATGGCCTCGGGCTTGTATCGCCCAATGCGCGCTATGCTCATGTCCAGAAAGCCCTCATCACCTGCTACATCGTCTGACCGCGGAATTTTTGCAGTCTTCGCGGCGATTCCGGGCGTCTTGCGTTATCGGTCGTGCAGGGTTCGCTGGCGCACGACTTCGAACATGGCGATGCCGGCCGAGGTCGATAGGTTGACCGAGCGCAGGGTCGGCTCGACCATGGGAATGCGCAGCGTGCGCTGCTCGTTGCGAGCCAAGAGCGACTTGGGCAAGCCGACGCTCTCGCGGCCGAATATCAGAGCGACACGGTCGGGATAGGCGACCTCCCAATACGGCCGCGAGGCCTGCGAGGAAAAGAAAAACGGCTCTCCCAACTCGGGCAGTTTGGCCTCGATGGCTTCCCAGTTTGGCCAGACGTGCAGCCGAACACGCGGCCAGTAGTCGAGGCCGGCCCGGTGCAAGTACCTGTCCTCCAGCGAGAAGCCGAGCGGCTCGACGAGGTGAAGGTCGGCGCCAGCGGCCAACGTGGTACGCCCGATGTTGCCCGTATTCCAGTGGATTTCGGGCTCGACCAAAATGACATGCAAGGAAGACACGACTTCGCTCGCGAGACACCATAGTATTGCTTGCCTGCCAACTCCATTCCCAATGCTGCCTCTCGAAAAACTTCTGGCCCGCAACCTCGGCTGCTCGCGCGCGGAGGCGCGCGCCCTGCTGGCCCGCGAGGGCAGCGACCTGCCGCGCGCCATCGCGCCCGCGGACCTGCCCTACACCGTGCCCCTGGGCGGAAGAAGCATCACCTTGCGCGATTCCTTCCACCTCATGCTGCACAAGCCGGTCGGCTGCGTGACCGCGCTTGCCGACCGCACCCATCCCACGGCGCTACGCTATCTTGCCCAAGCCCCGCTCATGGCCGAGCTGCGCCCCGTGGGACGCTTGGATCTCGACACCACGGGGTTGCTCACGTGGACCACCGACGGAGAGTGGCTGCACCGTCTGACCCACCCGCGCAACGCCATTCCGCGCTCCTACCACGCGGGCCTGGCGCGACCCTTCGCGCCCCTGCCAGCCAATCTCGTTCTCCACGACGGACATCGGCCGAACGTGCTCGACTTGCGCCCGGCGCGGGCGGACGAGATGCACCCTGGGCTACACCGCCCCGCCGACGCGCTCGCCTTCGCCACCATCACAATTGGCGGCGGGGCCTACCACGAAATCCGTCGCATCTTCGCCGCCCTGGGCAGCCACGTCGTGTCCTTGTGTCGCGTTTCCTTTGGCGAATGGAATCTGCCCACGGATCTAGCACCCGGCGGATGGAGGGAGGTCGCGCGGGAAGTTATGGAAGGTTGACGATTCCGGCCTGAAGGTTTACAATTCCGTTGTGGAGGTTTACGATTCCCCAGGCCGCAAGAACTGACCGGCGATCGCAAGTTCTCGCCCTCGCGGCCCAAGCCACGTCGCTATCCGCCGGTGCGGTAGGGCGCCACCTTGGTCTGTCTCGGCAGATGGCGCACCGGATCCTCTCGCGTCTGGTCGATGAAGGCATTCTGGTCCGCAGCGGCGCGGGACGATCCGTAAGCTACCGCCACAGCGGCGGTCTGCCCTTCGTGCGGCGCTACCCGCGCGCGGTCATCGCAGAAGATCGCGTATGGAACGAAGTATCCGCCGAGTGCCATGCGGTGGGGGCGGTACCCAAACCTGCTCGGTCGATCTTGCAGTACGCCTTCACCGAGATCCTGAACAACGCCATCGAGCACTCGAGGGGACGCGAGATTGAGGTGCGCTTCGATGGCGCAGAAGATGGTCTTGCATTCACCATCACCGATGACGGCGTGGGTGCGTTCGCAAATCTGCGCAAGATGCTGCGCTTGGAATCCGATCTCTTTGCGGTGCAAGAGCTTTCAAAAGGCAAGATCACGACCCTGCCCAAAGGACACACCGGGGAGGGTGTATTCTTCACCTCCAAGGCGGTTCGCATCTTTGAGATGTCGAGCAGTGGGCTGCGATGGATCGTCGACAACGTCCGCGGCGATACGGCTGTGGGAGCGTCCCCAGTTCGCCGTGGAACTCAGGTGCGCGTGGAAGTCGCCAACAAGCCGAAGAGAGCACTGACCGAGGTGTTCGAGGAGTACACCGAGGACTTCGTTTTCAACAAGACGCGCGTTGTAATCAAGCTGTTCACCTTGGGCACACGCTTTATCTCGCGCTCGGAGGCCCGGCGGGTACTCTCGAATGTGGAGAAATTTCGCAGCGTGATGCTGGACTTTTCCGGTGTGGAAGAAATCGGTCAAGGTTTTGCCGACGAAATCTTTCGTGTCTGGACACGATCTCACCCCGAGACCAAAATTGAAGCCATGGCCATGTCCGCACCCGTAGCCTTTCTGGTTCATCGGGCTACGGACACCTCGGGTGGTTGAGGGTGGGTGCGGTCGGGGAGACTCGATCTCCCACAGCCGCAAAGCCACCAGAACCTGAATCTTAGAGAAAACAGTCTATTCCGTCACAATATCAACAAGTCAGCCGATCTCTGGCTGACGGTAGTTCTTGTCGGGCATGGAGAAAGCAAATCCCTGCAGTAGGTCCACGCCTGCCAGTAGCATGGCGTCGCGCTCGGCGATGGATTCGATGCCGGCCGCGATAACCCGCGTTCCCATGTCGCCGAACAAGGCTGTCATGGCCGCGACGACCTCGGCTTGCGCCGGGTTGCGATCCACGCCGCGCACCAGCGACAGGTCGTACTTCACGAAATCGGGCCGCAAGCGCGCGAACGACGACAGACCGGGATAGCCGGGGCCCAGATTGTCCATGGCCAGGCGGAACCCCAGTTTGCGCAAAGCTTGGGCGCGCGCCTCCAGATGCTCGATGTCGTCGAGCAAGGCATGCTCGGCGATCTCGAGCACCACCCGCTTCGCGAATTGCGACAGGGGCGCGGTGGTCGCATAGAGCTCGCTGTCGAGCATTTCGTGCGGGTGAAGATTCACGAACACGAATTCTGCCGGCGCCTTGGACATAGAGCGCGCCACGCGTTCGCGCACCAACCGACCGATCTGATCGATGCGCCCCAAGCGCTCGGCAACCGCGAGCACCGAGGCCGGATCGGGCAGATGGGGATCCGAGCTGCGCAGCAGCGCCTCGTGGCCGATGACCCGCCGGTTGGACCACGACAGGATGGGTTGAAACGCGATGGAAAGGCAGCCAAAGGCGCGCTCGAACGCCAATTCCAGCGACACACGGTCGCCCATCTGGCTCCACTGTCCACCGAGGACGTCAAGGGCCCGGCGACGGAGCTTGGCCAATTGGTACAGTTTGGAAGCGTAGAGCAGGTCTTGGCGTAGCTCGGCTGCGGAGACCGGCTTCTCGACATAGCAAAGCGCGCCTTGCTGGACGGCGACCGCGGACAATCCCACGCCCGCCTCGCCGGTCACAACCACGAGGGGAACGTCGAGATCGCGCCGCCGGGCCGCGCGCAGGAGGCCGAGCGCATCGAGATGGGCCAGTTCCACGTCGGCGACGATGGCGCTGTAGCCGCTACTACCGACCAAGGCCAGGGCGGATTCCCCGTCGTAGGCGCAATCCACGACGAATCCGGCATGTTCGAGGTCTGCAACGTGCGGTGTGAGGTGCATCTCCGCACCCTCCGCGAGCAAAACCCGCAAAGGGACGCCTTTGTCCGCGGCGCGCTCGTCACGCCCTTGCTCGGCCACCACGCCTGGCGCCGTCTCGCGAGATGCATTTCTCGTAGAGCGCATGGACTACTATTCTTTTATCATGATCGGGCGCGCCCCGCGCCCGTCCACTACCACAAAGCCCCCATGAAGGATGAAACGCCCGACAACGCGACCGCTCGTGAGTCCATCGAAGGACAGTATCGGCACTTCCTGGAACTGGCCTCCGAGGGACTCTGGCGCTTCGATCTGTCGACGCCGGTACCGACCCATCTGCCGGTGCACCAGCAGGCCGAGGCGGTCGTCCGCGAGGCGCGCGTGGGCCTGTGCAACGACACTTTCGCCGAGCAATTCGGCTGCAATTCCGCGCAAGAGATGCGTGGCACCCCCTTCGGCGACCTTTTGGCCAGCTCGCGCGAGGAGCAGCTCGGCTTCGTGGTCGCCTTCATCATGTCGGGCTACCGCCTCGACAATCTTCTCTTGGCCGAACGCCGGCGCGACGGCAGCGTATTTCGTTCGCTCAACAACCTTTCCGGCGACGTCGAAAACGGGCACCTGGTGCGCGTGTGGGGTGTCAAGCGCGACGTTACCGACCTGGTGGTGGCGCAAGAGGCGCTGCAAGAATCGAAGGACCACGCCGAGCGCCTTATCGAGTTGGCGAGCATCATGGTCGTGGGCCTGGATCGCGAAGGCCGCGTGAGCGCCTTCAACCGAACCGCGGAAAACATCACCGGCTATTTGCGCACCGACATCGAACAGCGCAACTGGTTCGAAATCATGGCGCCGGCGCAGCTCTATCCCCAGGTTCACGAGGAATTCAAGCGCTTGCTCGCCGGCGGAGCGCCCAGCACCTTCGAAATGCCGCTCCTGACTGCGACCGGCGACGAGCGCTACATCGTCTGGCAGAACAACCCCATTTTGGAAAGCGGCCACATCGCCGGCACCATTTCCTTCGGCGTCGACATCACTGCGCGCCGGCGCATGGAAGAAGCCCTGCGCACGCTGAACGAACAACTGGAAATGCGCGTGGAGGAGCGTACCGCCGAGCTGGCCGCGGCCAACCGCGAGCTAGAGAGTTTCGCCTATTCCGTCTCGCACGATCTGCGCGCTCCCTTGCGCGCCATCGACGGCTTCACCCAGGCACTGGTCGACGACTACGGCGATCGCTTCGACGAGCACGCGCGCGACTATTGCCAGCGGGTGCGTAAGGCCGCGGGCCGCATGGGCCATCTCATCGACGACCTGCTGGTGCTTTCTCGCATCACGCGCGCCGAGATGCGCATGGAGAACGTCGATCTCTCGGCCTTGGCCACCGACATTCTGGCCCTTTTGCGCGAACGGGAACCCACGCGCAAGATTCACACGCACGTGCAGGCCGGCCTGCGCGCGCGCGGCGACGTGGGACTTGTACGCATTCTTCTCGAGAATCTGCTCGACAACGCCTGGAAATACACCCGCAAGACCGACGAGCCCGACATCGAGGTGGGCGCGCGCTGGGAAAACAACCGCCAGGTCTTTTTCGTGCGTGACAACGGCGCCGGCTTCGACATGGCCTTCGCGAGCAAACTCTTCGCGCCCTTTCAACGTCTGCATTCGGCGCAAGACTACGTGGGCACCGGCATCGGGCTCGCCACCGTTTCACGCATCGTCGCCCGCCACGGCGGACGCGTTTCCGCCTCCGCGCAAGTCGACAAAGGAGCTGTGTTCGAGTTCACTTTGCCGTCACATCGTTGACCATTCGTCAGCAATTTGACGTTCTCTCCCCGTCGGAAAAGCGACACTTGGCGATTCTGTCAGAAATATGATTTTTCACCACGCGATCCTCTCAAGAAGGGATCTTGGCCGCCGATGGTTGTACTCGAACAATGGCGGCCACAAACCCCACGGACAGCAAGACCGCGACGCAGTACCTGACCTCGCGGGGTGGCAAGGCGGCTCCGACTGCCGACGCTTTCTTGGGTCAGACTTTTGGCTCGTTCAAGATTCTGTCTCTCCTCGGCGAAGGCGGCATGGGCCGCGTCTACGTCGCCGAGCATGTCCTCATCGGTCGTCGCGCCGCCATCAAGGTGCTGGCGGCCGAGATCGCCGACAAGGAAGATCTGGTTTCGCGCTTCTTCACCGAAGCGCGCGCGGTGAACGACATTCGCCATCCCAACATCGTCGAGATCACCGACTTTGGTACCTTCGGCCACCAGCCTTACATCGTGATGGAGCTGCTCGACGGTGAAACCCTAGAGCAGCGACTCTTCCGCGTGCACACGCTCGACCTCGCGGCCGCGACACGCGTGGTGGACCAAGTCGCCGCCGCGGTGGGCGCGGGCCACGACCACGGCATGGTCCACCGCGATCTCAAGCCCGCCAACATTTTTCTGCGCAACCATCCCGACTACCCCGACTTCGTCAAGGTTCTGGACTTCGGCATTGCCAAGCTCGTGGCACCCGATCGTAGCGTGCAGCACCACACCGTGGTCGGCGCGCTCATCGGCACGCCAGCGTACATGTCCCCCGAGCAATGTCTCGGCGACACGCATCTCGACCATCACAGCGACATCTATTCGCTCGGCGTGGTGCTGTACGAGATGGTCACCGGTCGCCTGCCGTTCAGAGGAGAAACCGCGGGCCGGCTCATCATGAGCCACGTGCAGGAGATCCCACCACCACCGCAGGATCTCAACCCGAGCATCCCGGGAGCTTTCAGCGCGGTCATCATGCGCGCGATGGCCAAGAAACCCGAGCAGCGCTTCGCTTCCATGCGCGAGCTGCGCGAGGCACTTCTCTCGGTCTGCCCGGCGGCCTCGGTGAGCGGCACGGCGGGCCCGACTGCCCCGGACCGCTTTGCCTCCGCGCCCGCGCCGAGCCCGACCGCGCCCGCGGTCACACCGGCAACGGGCACCATGCTCTTCTCCACGGCGCCCACCACCGTCAACCCCGTCCCCGCACCGCGACCTGCCCCCTCGCTCACTTCCAGACCAGCGTCTGGCGCCTTTCAAGCCGTGGCCGATGTTTTCGCCAGCCAGGCTCCCATCGCCGCCGATGCGCTGTCGCCAGCATCCCTGGCCCTAGGTTCTGGAAAGAGTACGCTTATTGATCGCTTGGTAGAGATCATCAAGTCGCGCACGGCTCCCGACAGCGACATCGATCTTCCCCTCGTGCCCCGGTCCGTCGCGCGTTGCCTCGATCTGCTCGGCGCCCCGGATTTCTCCTTCGGCGGCATGGCGGCCCTGCTTGCGAGCGACGCGCGTTTGGCCGCCCAGCTCGTGCAGGTTGCCAACACCAGCGGTCCCGTGCACACGCCGGCCCGTTCGACCGAGCAGGCTATCGCGCGTTTGGGAGCGGAGGGTGTGCGCACCGGATTGCTCGAGATCGCCTTGCGTCCGCTCCTCGAAACGAGCCAACTGCGCCTGCAAGCCATCTGCAAACAACCCTGGCAGCATGCCTTGGCCGTGGCTTTCGCGTGCCAGCGCCTCGCCCATGCCCGCGGCGCCAGCGAGCACGCTCTCCTCGACGCCTATCGGGCGGGGCTTTTCCACGACGCGGGCAAGCCGCTCGCCGCCACCTTGATCCTCGATGTCGAGAAGCACATGACCAACGTCAAGGGCCGCAAGGTGATCGGCGAGGACCTGCTGACCGTCTGTATCGAGCGCACCCATGCCGCCGTCAGCGCCCGCTTGGCGCGCGCCTGGGGGCTCTCGCCCGAGGTAGCTCGGGCCATCGAGGAAGCCGCTCTGCCGCCAGGTCAGGGCGCAAACCTGGGTGCGTTGATCCTCCTGGGCAACGCCCTCGCATTCAAGGCCGGCTTTCACACCCGCCGCGACGAACTCGATCGCTCGCGCCTGCTTGTCGACGAGGCCCGCCGCGCGGCCGGCTTCGACGAGGAAACCTGTCACCGCATCGTTGGGGGACTCAAAGATGCTGTTTCGCGAAGACTGTAGGGAGCTACCTTGCGGATGGACAACGCCTGGGTGGCCAGCGAATCGCCCATGCCTGCGCAACGAGCGCGCAGTTTTCCGTTTCGGCTCGTGGCTTGGCTTCGCGATCGATTCGAGGACGGCCAACGCGCGCGACAGCCGGCGCGCATCTACTACCAATTCGAATCGGGCGCCTGGCGCTCGAGAAGTACGCGTCAATTGAACAAGGTGTGTCGATGTCGATGACTGCTTTCAAACCACAATCCTCTCTGACACCTGCCGCGATCCCCAGCCCGGATGGCATCGTGTGCGCGCCGGATTCGCCGATCGTCGACGTCATCCGGGCGTGCACGCGGATCGCGGCAAGCGAGGCAACGGTTCTTCTGACCGGCGAAACCGGAACGGGCAAGGAAGTCTTCGCGCGCATGGTGCACACTCACAGCGCGCGCGCCAAGCGCGCCTTCGTGCCGGTCAACTGCGCGGCCATCCCGGATGCGCTGCTTGAAAGCGAACTCTTCGGCTATGTGCGCGGTGCCTTCACAGGCGCGGTGACGTCCCGCCGCGGACGCGTGGCCATGGCGGAAGGCGGCACGCTCTTCCTCGACGAAGTCGGGGATCTGCCACTACCCCTGCAGGTCAAACTGCTGCGCCTGCTGCAACATCATAGCTACGAACCCGTGGGCAGCTCGGAATCGGTCACTGGCGATTTCCGCTTGGTCGCGGCCACCAACCGCGATCTCAGCGAAGACGTGCGCGCCGGTCGTTTTCGTCGCGACCTCTACTACCGCCTTCACGTTTGCCCCTTGATGTTGCCGCCCTTGCGTGAGCGCACGAGCGACATCGCGCCGCTCTTTTTCCACTTCTGGCGCAAGCACGGCGAAAGCCGCCCAGTGGCGCCTCCCGTGCTCCGACAACTGGAGAGCTACCCGTGGCCAGGCAATGTGCGCGAGTTGGAGAATCTGGCCGAGCGTTTGTCCGTGTGCTCGGAAAGCTACACCATCGCGCTCGGCGACCTACCTCCGCCTTTCCTCGGCGACGCCGAATCGCACGATCACAACCGCTCGGGCGTGGTGACGAGCGCGGAGACCATCGAGAGCGCGGGCGCCCTCATCGACATCGCCGAAGCGGAGGCCCGCGCGGACACCAGCGAGATCTCCATCGGTCCCATTCCCGAGGATGAGAGCGACTCCATGTGCTGCTCGGAAGTGGCAGCGTCCGCCGAAATCACGCTGCCGGTGTCCATGACCCCTACGCCGCCCGTTCTTCCCGAGTTGCGGCTGCCGGTGGATCTGCCTCGCCTTCTGCGCGAAACCGAGGAGTCGTACATCCGCCTGGCCCTCGGTCAATCGGGTGGCAACAAGAAGGAAGCCGCCCGCCTCCTCGGCATGGGACGCACCACCCTGGTCGAGAAACTCCGCCGCAAGGCCGCCGTCGCCGAAGAAAAGACCGCCGGCATCGACGACTGAACTAGCGCCGAGAACACCGGGGCCGGCCCCATAGGCGTTAAGCGATGCCTGACGGAGAAATCCGGGCCGCCTTCTCCTCGGTCTGCCGAGGAGAAGGTTGGGATGAGTCCGGCCCGATATATGGGTAGCTAGACAGTCCGCGAGAAAACGGGATCTTTCGCCAGCAACTTGGCATCCAGGTGCGCATCGAAGCACATCGCTAGGTTGCGCACGAAGACCTGTCCCAGGCCGACCGCGCGGACCGCGGATTCGTCGATCTGACACATGCCGTCGGCCACGAAGGGGCCGAGCTTGGCTAGCGAGTCGCCGAGGTATTGGCCGAACACGATGCCGTGTTTGGCTTCGATGGACTTGCGGTCGACCACAAAGTTGCACATCAGGGTGTGGATGACCTCGCGGCGGATTTCGTCGTCGACGGTGCGCTGGTAGCCGCGCGCCACGGGCAGCTGGCCCTGGTCGAGCATGCGATAGTAGTGGACCAGCTTCTTCTCGTCCTGCACCAGGGCGCCGCGCACATCGCCGATAGCCGACACACCGAAACCGATCATGTCCGCGCCGGCCATCACGGTGTAGCCCATGAAATTGCGCTGCAGCCGACCCTGCCTTTGCGCCACGGCCAACTCGTCGGTGGGCAGGGCGAAGTGGTCCATGCCGATGGCCTGGTAGCCAGCCTCCATGAAGCCCTCGCGCGCGACGGCGAGCAGGGCGAATTTCTCGTCGCGGCCGGGCATGGCGGGTACCTCGATCAGTCGCTGGTGGCCGCGCTGATTGGGCAGGTAGGCGAACGAATAGACGGCCACGCGATCGGGGCGCAGCGCGATGGTTTGCTCCACGGTGCGGGCAAAGCTTTCCTTGGTCTGGCGGGGCAGCCCGTAGATGAGGTCCAGGTTCACGCCGGAGAAGCGGTTCTTGCGCGCGCTCGCAACCAGGTTGGCCGTGGCTTCCTTGGGTTGCTCGCGGCCGATAGCCTGTTGCACATCCGGGTCGAAATCCTGCACGCCCATCGAGATGCGATTGAAGCCCACGCTGGCCAGGGCTTCGATGTGCGCGGTCGTGGTCACCCGCGGGTCGGCTTCGATGGCGCGCTCGGCGTTGGGCAGGAAGTGAAAGTGGCGCTGGAAAGCGGTCACGAGCGCGACCAGCTCTTCGGGCGAAAGGTATGTCGGCGTGCCGCCGCCCAGGTGGTATTGGGCCACCATGCGGCGGTCGGGCAGGAGACTGGCCACCCTTTCCATCTCGACTTGCAGGTGCGCGAGATAGGGCGCGACCACATCATGCCGGTCGGTCGCGAAGGTGTGGCAGCCGCAGAACCAGCAACGTTCGATGCAGAACGGGATGTGCGTGTAGATCGAAAGTGGGGCGGTGCCGAGTTGGTTGGCGAGCGCGAGCGACTGGCGGTATTCCGCGTCGCCGTAGCCGCTATGAAAATCGACCGCAGTCGGGTACGAGGTGTAGCGCGGGCCCACGGAATCGTAGCGGGCCAAAAGTTTGGCGGGGACTTTTTGCTTCATTCACGCTCTTTCGACCACGACCAGCACTTCCTCGGCCACCAGGTCGTCGTCTGCTCTCAACGCGCGGGGGACGCCGTCGACCAGCACGTAACCGGTCACGATGCGCACCCCACTTCCTGCCGCCCAGTCTAGCAGGTCGCGCAAGGTGAGCAGGTGGATGTTGGCCGATTCGTACCAGTAGTAGGGCAGTCGCTCGGTCACCGGCATGCGGCTGCGCGTGGCCAGGTCGACCACGACGCGGTAGTGGGCGAAATTCGGGAACGAGACGATGCCGCGCTTTCCCACGCGCAGCATTTCCTCGAGCACCTCGCGCGGGTTGTGCAGCGTCTGCAGGGTTTCCTCCAGCACGACCACGTCGAAGGCTTTCTCCGGGCACCAGCGCAGCCCGGTGCCCAGGTCGGCCTGGATCACGGGCACGCCGCGGTCCACGCAAGAGAAGACCTGGTCGGGATCGATTTCCACGCCCTGGCCGCGCACGTTGCGTTCGCGCACCAGGCGTTCGAGCAGAAAGCCGTCGCCGCAGCCGAGATCGAGCACGGATGCCCCCACGGGGATCTCGCGCGAGATGATCTCTTCCTGCCAGCGACCACCGCTGGACTCGGGCGTCGCGCGCTGGGCGCGGGCCTTCATCAGCGCCGCGATCTCGGCGGCGCGCTTCTCGAATGTACCCTCGGGCAAGTGGGCCAGCCCACGGTCGGTAACGAGTTTATGGTCGGCGCGAGGTTGCGACATGGTTCTTCCTAGTGGGCGAGAAAGCTGCGCAGCAAGCGCCCGACCTTTTGGGTTTCGACAAGGAATGAATCGTGGCCGAAGCGCGAAGGCACGTCGGCGTAGGTGACGCGCACGCCGTTTCGGGCCAGCGCCAAGGCCAGATCCTTGCAGTCGCCCGGCGGATACAGCCAGTCCGATGCAAACGACACCACGAGCGCGCTGGCGCGCACGCGGCGGCAGGCCTCGACCAAGCTGCCATCGCCCCACGCGGCCGCGGCGTCGTAGTAGTCCATGGCGCGTGTGACGTAGAGGTAGCTGTTGGTGTCGAAGCGCTCGACGAAGGCGCGGCCCTGGTAGTCGAGATAGCTCTCGACGGCGAATTCGATGCCGAAGCCGGCCTTCTGTTCGCTCTTGCCTTGCAGGCGGCGCCCGAACTTTTCGTGCATGCCTTCGTCGGACAGATAGGTGATGTGCGCCAGCATGCGCGCGGCGGCCAGGCCGGCGTCGGGGCTGGAAGTCTTGCCGTAATAGTCGCCGCCCGCGAAGTTGGGGTCGTTCAAGATGCAGTAGCGGGCCACGGCGTTGAACGCCAATCCTTGCGCGGAAAGACGGGCGCTCGCGGCCAGGATGACCGCGCGTTCGACCCGTTCTGGGTAGGCCAGCGCCATTTCGAGCGCCTGCTGGCCGCCCAAGGATCCGCCCACCACGGCGTGCACGCGTGCGATGCCCAGGGCGTCGAGGAGCTTGCCGTGCAGATTCACCCAATCTCCCACCGTGACCATGGGGAAGTTCAAACCGTAGGGTTTGCCCGTCTTGGGATCGAGCGAGCCCGGGCCGGTGGTGCCGTAGCAACTACCCAGCACATTGGGGCAGATGACGAAGTAGCGGTTGGTGTCGATGGCCTTGCCCGGCCCGACGATGGTATCCCACCAACCCGGCTTGCGCTGCCGCCACACGCGGCCGTTCTTTGCCGTGTCCCGGTCCCAGCCCGCGACATGCGCGTCGCCGGAAAGCGCGTGCGCGATGAAGATCACGTTGTCCTTGCGCGAGGCAAGGGTTCCGTAGGCTTCGTACTCGACATCGATGGGGCCAACCCGGCCGCCCAGTTCGAGATCCATGGGGGCCCCCGCCTCGACTAGGCGAATGGTCTTGGCGCTGGTCCAGCCGACCGAATCCAGCGCCTCGGGTCCGCTGCCGCGTGCCCCTTCTTTCTCCTCGGAAGTCATCGAGCCTATCAGGTCACATTCAGGCCGGGTTGCGCAAGAAAGGATCAGCAAGAAGGGATCAGCAAGAAGGGATCAGATCGAATAGTCGGGCGCATGGCTGCCCACCGCCGCCCGGTAGCGTTCGACGAGAACTTGGAAGTTGGCAGCGTCGTAGACCGCGCTGGCCGCGCCGATCGCGGCATCCCAGATGGGAGCGAACACGGACTGCGCGGGCAGAGGCCCAGAGGTCTGGCCGCGGTTTCCGGATTCGGGATCGGCCAAGGTTCCTTGCACCACCCGCAGTACATCGCCCACGGAAACGCGCGCTGGTGTTCTGGAAAGGACGTAACCGCCTTCGTTTCCCCGTCGAGATTCCACCAACTTCGCCCGCTTGAGCTGGGCCAAGATGGCTTCCAGAAAGCGCGCGGGAATGGCCTGCGCCTTGGCGATTTCGCCAATCGACACCGGACCATGGCCAAAACGCATCGCCAGCTCAAGGGTTGCGCGGAGGGCGTACTTGCTCTTCTGTGTGATGGGCATGGACAACCTGGAGTGTGCGGGACAAATCCTACTATTTCTATCGTATATGGTTGAGCAACTCTGGATTGTCAAGGCGATGTCGGTCGCGGCTCCGTCGAAGACTCGGGTGTGGAGGCCGGCAATCAGTCCAGCAGCTTTCCCACCCGCCGCAGGCGAACACCGTCGTGGGCATCGGCGGAAAACCAAACCTGGCGGGCCACCGCGGTGACGTCGGCGGCGGGCAGGGTACCGAATGTGCGTGAATCTTGGGCTGAGTCGCGGTTGTCGCCGAGCACGAATACCTGCCCATTCGGCACCACGGTTGACATCTTTTCACGCTTGCCGTCCTTGCGCCAAAGCACCTGGTAGCTGCCTTGCTCTCCCGATTCGCGAAAGGCCTGGTGGTCGTCGAGCAGGCGGTTGGTAACGGGACTGCCGAGGTCGTGTATTTCCTCTTGGCGGATTTCCACGCCGTTCACCTTTACGGAGGTGCCGTCGATGTCGATGCGGTCGCCGGGCAAGCCAATGATTCGCTTGACATACATCGTCGTGCGATCGTTGGGATACACGAACACGGCAATGGCGCCGCGCCGAAGCCGTATGCCGCCCGGCCGACCGACCCGCTTGTCGGCGAAAAATCGATCGCCTGGCATGATGGTGGGCTGCATGCTCGCGCTGGGCACTTTGAACGTCTCGACGAGATGGCCTTTGGCATAGGTTGCAAGCGGGCTCAGGACGAACAGGTGGCCGAACACGAGCAGCACGAAGTAGACGTAACCTCGGTTCCACGGCCCGGGCGAGAAACCAGCGCCAAGGCGCGCTGCGGTTCGGTAGGCGTCCTTCACGGCATGGATGTAAAGCGATAGCGAGGCCACCACGCCAGCGACAATGACCAACGAAAGCAGTGGACGCGGGACATGCAAGGCCAGCCATGCCGCCGATGGCAAGAGCATGGCCACGGAGAAGAGCAGCGCCCCGCCGCGCGCTGGCTCGCCGTTGTAGACTTGCCCAAGCCCAGGCAGCAGAAGTCCCGCGAAGAGCGCCACGAGCGGTCTGCGCGTCTTGGTTGTCGAAGCGGCGGTCGTCATCGCAGACCTCCCAGGCTGGCGGCCGGCATCAGCGTCGAGAACACGAAGCGAACCAGGTTGGCGATGGCTACCGCGAGTCCGACTTGGGTAAGGGCCAGTTGCACCCAGCGTCGTCCGAGCAGGCGCTCGAGACGAGAAGCCGCGACTGCTTCGGGCCCAAGGCCAGCCATGACCCGATCCGCGAATCCGTCAGGCACGACGATGCCGCCGTCGATGCCGCTCGCCACCAGGGCGTCGAGCGCCATGAAGTCCGCCGCAAGGCGACCGCAGCCCGCGCAGGCCAGCACGTGCGACTGGCTGTTTTCGTCGAGGATTTGCCCGAGGACGATGCGTTCTTGAATAATGGTGCAAGGAGAAGACGAATCCATTTCAATCCTCCATTTTCAAAAGGGCTGCGCGCAGCAACTGCTTGCCGCGAAAGATGCGAGACTTGACCGCTCCCACCGAGCAGCTCTCGATGCTTGCGATGTCTTCCACGGAAAGATCGTTCACGTAGGCCAAGACAAGGGCATTGCGCAGGATCTCGGGAAGGTGCGCGAGGGCTCGCTGCACGCGGGTGCCGCGTTCCTTGGCCTCGATGGCTGCGTGGGCTCCTGGAACCGAGTTTTCTGCGGCCACCGCCACGTCGATGCCGGCGACATCTGCGTGCGGCGCAGATCGGCTGCTGCGTGCCCGTTCGTTCATCGCCAGGTGCTTGGCAATCGTGAATAGCCAAGACGAGAATTTCGCCTTGGCCGCGTCGTAGCTCGACAGGTTACGAAACGCGCGCAAAAAGGTCTCTTGCGCCAGATCTTCCGCCACGGCTTGCTCCAGGCCGAAACCGCCGAGGAAGCGAAACATTGACCGCTCGTACCTCACCACCAGCAACCGAAATGCGTTGGTGTTGCCGCTTAGCACCTGGCGAATGAGAAATCCGTCATCCATGCGTGGTCCCGGCGATGCCAATCCTATGTAC
>Ga0224559_1000284_pt1 | contig 35579 bp, 25 predicted proteins | sample 714S33034metaG_FD_180676 | JGI IMG/M metagenome (GOLD analysis project Ga0224559, IMG submission 180676) | Peat soil microbial communities from Stordalen Mire, Sweden - 717 S3 30-34 | ecosystem: Environmental > Terrestrial > Soil > Wetlands > Peat | place: Sweden: Norrbotten County, Stordalen... | reverse complement strand
CGGGGCGCGCAACCGGACGCTGATGGCGATGCTGGCCCAAAGGCTGGAGCCGCTGGGCTGCGAGCTGGCCACAAGCGAAGACTTCGGTTTGCCCGCCGAGGCCAAGGAGGCCGCGGCCTTTGCTCTGCTGGCCTGGCAGACCTGGCACCACCAGCCTGGGAATCTGCCCAAGGCCACCGGCGCGACGCGGCCTGTGATTCTGGGGCAGGTGACCTATGCGTAGGCTGCTTGCGCTGGCCGCGCTCGCGGCGCTCGCGGGCTGCCACGCGGCGCCCCGCGATCCGCAAACCGTGGTCTTCCTCATCGAGAGCAGCCCGGCCAGCCTGGACCCGCGCGTGGGAACGGACGCGCAATCGGAACACATCGACGAGCTGCTCTTTGATGGCCTTGTGGCGCGCGACGCCAGCTTCCATTTCACGCCAGCCGTGGCCGAGAGCTGGGAGCAGCCGAACCCGCTGACGCTGGTCTTCCATCTACGCCCCACAGTCCGCTTCCACGATGGCCGCCCGCTGACGGCGCGCGATGTGGCCTGGACGGTGAACTCGATCCGCTCGGGCGAGGTGATCTCGCCCAAGGCCGCCGCCTACGCCGCGGTCGAGTCGGTCGAAGCCCGGGACGCGCGAACGGTGGTCTTCCACTTGAAGCGCCCGGACAATTTTCTGCTGACCAACCTCTCCACCGGCGCCTTCGGCATTGTTCCCGAGGGCAGCGGGCGCGAATTCTGGCGTCACCCGGTGGGCACGGGGCCATTTCGCTTCGTCAGCCAGCAGATCGACCAGGAGGTGCTCATCGCGCGCAATCCGCTGAGCTGGGCCGCGGAACCGAAGATTGAGCGGGCGCGCTTTCGCGTGGTCCCGGATGCCATCACCGAGTCGCTGGAGTTGGAAAAAGGCTCGGCCGACGTGGCCGTCAATTCCCTGCCGATGGATTCATTGGCGGCGCTGGCCACGCGGCCTAATCTCATAGTCGAAGACGCGCCCGGAACGCAGGTACAGTACCTCGGCTTCAACCTGCGCGATCCGCTGCTCAAGGACGTCCGGGTGCGCCAGGCGATTGCCTTCGCTATCGACCGCAATCTCATCATTCAAACCCTGCTGCGAGGCCACGCGCAACCGGCCGAGAGCCTGCTGCCGCCCAGCCACTGGGCCTTCACCGGCGACGTCGCGCGCTACCCCTATGATCCGGCGCGAGCGATAAGGCTGCTGGACGAATCTGGGCACCCGGCCGGCCAGGACGGAATTCGCTTTCACCTGACGATGAAGACCGGCAACGTCGAGGATGTGCGCCTGCTGGCGGCCGTGCTCCAACAGCAACTGGCCAGGGTGGGCATTGCGCTCGATCTGCGCAGCTACGAATTCGCCACTTTTTATTCCGACGTGACGCGCGGCGCCTTTCAGATGTACTCGCTGCGCTGGATCGGCGGCGATGAGCAGCCGGATATCTTCAGCTACGCCTTCTTGACCGCGAATTTTTCTCCCCACGGCGCCAATCGCAGCCACTACTCGAACCCGCGGCTGGACGCCCTGCTCGACGACGCGGCCCAGAGCGCGGATTCTGCCCGCCGGCGGGCCGATTACGTAGAGGCACAGCAGATTCTTGCGCGCGATCTGCCCGCCATCAACCTCTGGTACAGGGACACGGTGGTGGTGCACAACCGGCGGTTGACGCACGTCGTTCCCACGCCCTCGGGCAGTTTCGCCTTTCTGGAGACGGCCCAGTTGGCGGCGCATTGATCCAGACGGCGGGAAAATCCTGACCGAATGAGAAAATTTCTATCCGGATGGCGGAAAATTTCTGCAAAGAATCCACCTCCTTGCCAAAATCTGAAGGTTTTACTGCCAGCAAGGCTCTTTTTCACGGAAAACCAGCCCGCTGTGGAGCGGCCTGCTCAACCTTTTACCGGAGTGATTCGTCTACACAAGCGAGTACAGTTTTTCCCGCCCAAGCGGATCGGCGGAATTTTACCCCTCAAGAAATGGACTATGAAGACCTGGATGAAGATTCGGCCTCGGTTTTCGATCGCGACTGGGCTGGCGTGCATGGCGCCAGTGTGGGTTGCGCTGGCTTGGACGGCGCTGCTGGCTGGCGCGCCCCTGGCCACCGCGCAGACGCCCGCCCGCTTTGTGGGCACAATCACCGCCCTCGGCGGCAACACGCTCACGGTAAAAACCGACCAGGGGCAGGCATACCCGGTGGAGGTTCCAGCGGCTGCCTCGCTGAAGCGCATCGCCCCCGGCCAAAGGGATCTGAGCACAGCGCAGACGATTCAATTCAGCGATCTGGCCGTGGGCGACCGCGCGCTGGTCAGGCTCGATCCCGACGCCCCGGCCGGAGTTTCGCAGGCCTTGCAGATCGTGGCCATCAAGCAGACCGACGTGGCGCGGAAGCAGCAAATGGAGCGCGAGGACTGGCAGCGGCGCGGAGTAGGCGGACTGGTGAGGAGCGTCGATGCGGCCTCGGGCACAATTGTGCTGACCGCGGGAGCCGGAGCGGCGGCCAAAACGATTACCGTCCACACCTCCAGCGCGACCACGCTCAAACACTACGCTTCCGCCTCGGTGCGCTTTGACGCCGCGCTCCCGGCGCCCATCGAGGCGATTCACGCGGGCGACCAGTTGCGCGCGCGGGGCACGAAAAGTGCTGACGGAACGGAGATTGCCGCCGAGGAAGTAGTCTCCGGCAGCTTCCGCAACATTTCCGGAACCATTGCCTCGCTCGATGCCTCCACTTCTATGCTGGTGGTCAAGGATTTGGCCACGAAAAAACCGGTTACGGTCCACATCACGGCGGAGGCGCAGATGCGCCGCCTGCCGGATCGCGTAGCGCAGATTCTGGCGGTCAGATTGAAGGAAACCGCAGGCAACGGCCCAGGCGGGCAACGCACCGGCCAGGGCGCCGCCGATCCGCAGCAGATGATCTCGCGCGCTCCGGCCATTCCATTTGCGGATCTGAAGAAGGGCGAGGCGGTGATCCTGGTGACGACCGAAGGAACCACCGATGTGACGGCCATCACACTGCTGGCGGGCGTTGAACCGCTGCTGGAATCCCCCGCAGCCGGCCAGGATCTGCTCTCCAACTGGAGCATGAACACCGGGGCGGGCGCGGCGGAAGCGGCCCAGTAAGCTTACACACAACCAGGAAGCTCACACACAATTAAGTGGAAACAAGCGAGAGACAAGTGTATTCAAAATTGCATAACTTTACTCATTTTTTGATGGTCCTGGCGTTGGGCCTGGCTGGATCGCTCGTGGCTCAGGCTCAAACGCAGGTTCAGGCGCAGGCGCTAGCTCAATCGCAGGCCCCAGCAGCCTCTTCAGCGGCCAGTGCATCCCCTGCCACGCCGGCAACTCCCGCAACGGCCGCGGCCCTGCGCGGGCAGATCACCGACCCGACGGGCGCGCTGATTCCCGGCGTAACGGTCACCATTACCACGCCGGCGGGAAAGGCCGTGCGCACGGCAACCTCCGACGCAGCCGGCCATTACCAGGTAAATGGCATCACACCCAAAAGCTATATTGTGCAGGCCGCCTTCGCGGGCTTCGCGCCCTTTTCCTCCCAGCCGATTCAGCTTGCGGCCGGCCAATTGCTGCGCGTGAACATCTCGATGGCCCTGGAGGTCGAGCAGCAGACCGTGGTAGTCACCGACGAATCGCCCACCGTCAACGTCGAGGCCAGCGGGAACTCCAGCTCCATCGTCATCAAGGGCAAGGATCTGGACGCCCTGTCGGATGACCCCGATGAGCTGTCCAGCGAACTGACGGCTCTGGCCGGACCCTCGGCGGGACCGAATGGCGGGCAAATCTACATTGACGGCTTCACCGGCGGGCAGCTTCCACCCAAATCGGCCATTCGCGAGATTCGCATCAACCAGAATCCCTTTTCCTCCGAATTCGACAAGCTGGGTTACGGACGCATCGAGATTCTCACCAAGCCAGGCACCGACAAACTGCACGGGCAGTTTTTCGCCCAGGGCAACGACAATGCATTCAACACCGGCAACCCGTTCACCAGCAATCTTCCCTCCTATCACAGCTTCCAGTTCAACGGCACTTTGAACGGTTCGCTCTCCAAAACGGCCTCGTTTTTCATCAGCGCCGAACAGCGCAATAATCAAGGCGACAGCATCTACAGCCTGAAAAACGCCCCCGTTCTGGTTTCGGACCCCAGCAAAGTCTGTGGACCACCATGGACAAGCGCTTGTGAGGTCGGGCCCCTTTCGGGCGGAATCTTCACTCCGCAGACGCGCACCAACATCGCGCCGCGCATCGACCTGCAACTGGGCCAGAAAAACACGCTGACGCTGCGCTACCAGTTCTACCGCAACAACCAGAGCGGCAACATCGGCACCACCGGCCTGCTGCTGCCTTCGCAGGCCACCGCTTCAACTTCGATCGAAAACACCGTCCAACTAAGCGATTCGGAGATTATCAACGATCACATCGTCAACGAAACGCGTTTCCAGTACCTGCGCGACAGCTCTTCCACGAGCTCGGCGAGCACCGATCCGATGCTCACTGTGCCGGGCTCGTTCTCAGGCGGCGGCTCTTCGGCGCAGTTTTCCCGCGATCATACGTTCCATCTGGAGTTGCAGAACCTCACCACCATGTCGGTGGGCGCGCACGCCATCAAGTTCGGCGCACGGCTCAGGGACAACCGCAACGCCAGCGAGACCGATGCAAACTTTAACGGCAGCTTCACATTCGATACCGTCGCAGACCTGGTGAGCGCACTGAATGGCTCTGGCGCCTTGCCCACCAAGCTGGGCTACACGACGGGGGGCAAAAGCGCCACGGCCAACGTCTTCGACGCCGCACTCTTTGTGCAGGACGACTGGAAGGCCAGTCCCTTTCTGACACTCTCCGGCGGCCTGCGCTGGGAATCGCAGAACCACATCTCCGACCACAGCAACTGGGCTCCGCGCGTGGCCTTTGCCTACGCCCTGGACGGGCACAAGGACAAAAAACAAGCCAAAACCGTCTTGCGCGGCGGCTTTGGCCTCTTCTATGACCGCTTCTCCATCAGCAACGAGCTTTCGGCCGAGCGCTTCAGTGGCAGCCCCACCAGCCAAAAGCAGACCACAATTACAAACCCCACCAACACCGCCTGCTTCAACCCCACCAGCATGAGCGCGATCATCACAAATATCGATGCAAACCCCACCTACTGCGGGACATCAGCTCCCAGCACCAGCACCATTGTCCAGATCGAGCCCGGCTACCACTCGCCCTACATTGAGCAGTTCGGCGCCAGCCTGGAGCGGCAGTTGACCAAAACCACGACGCTCACGGCCACCTACCTGCACTCCTTCGGCGTGCATCAGCTGGTCACCCGCGACTCCAACGCCTATAAGACTGGGGATTACATTTTCAATGCGCCGCCTGCACCGCCAACGATAAAGGCGTCACGGCCTGATCCGAATCTGGGCATCGTGGACCAGTACTACCCGGAGGCGGTCTTCAAGCAAAACCAACTGATCGTCAACATCAACGCCAAGCTCTCGCCCAAATTTGGTTTGATGGGGTTCTACAACTTGACCGCGGCCAACTCCGACGGCGGCGCCGGCTCCGATGCGTCGAACTCCTACAACCTCAGCCAGGACTACGGCCGGGCCAGCTTTGTCTCGCGGCAGATGCTCTTCCTGATGGCCAACTACACCGGCCCCTGGGGCATTGTCTTCAACCCCTTTCTGATTGCGCAGTCGGGCAAGCCATTCAACATCGTCACGCGGAACGATTTGACCGGCGACAACTTCCTGAACAACCGCCCGGCCTTCGCGGAGGCCTCTCTCTGCACAGCCAGTTCCAGCCGCTATGTGGACACCTCGTACGGCTGCTTCGACACTATGCCGGCAAGCGGTTACACCCCCATCCCCGTCAACCTGGGAAACGGTCCGGCCGCGGTGGCCATGAACCTGCGCCTCAGCCGCTCCTTCGGAATCGGACCTAAACGCGAGTCGGTAAACCGGCAGGACAATGCCGGCGGACCACCTCCAGGGGGGCCTCCTCCAGAAGGCGGTCGTGGCGGACCAGGAGGGCCGGGAGGACCGGGAGGCGGAATGGCATTCGGCCCCGGCAGCTTTGGCGGCGGATCAAGTAGCGGACACGTGCGCGCCGGCACAGCCGGAGCAGCCAGCGCCAGCCGCAAGTACACGCTGACCTTCAACGCCCAGGCGCTGAACCTGTTCAACAATGTCAACTACGGAACGCCCGGCGGCTCTGTCGGATCGCCGAACTTCAACAAGTCAACCAGTTTGGCGGGCGGCATCTTCTCAACCAGCGCGGCCTCGCGGCGCCTCTTCTTTCAGGCCGTCTTTGCCTTCTGATGGGGTTTGCCTACCAATCGGGAAGAGACCATTTTCATTGACAGTGTAAGGGCTGGGTGCCCCATCCTTGCGACGTTTTTGTTTTTGTCGCAAGGGTGGGATAGCACGATGCCCCCATACAGGAACGCTGAAAGGGCTCTAGAGCATTTTCACTTTTACTGTAGACTCCCGTGCCCTATCCATTTCCGCGTTTGTTGCGGAAATGGGTGGGATACCAATGCAATCCAGGTCTACACAATTCCCAAAAATGCTCTAGAGCATTTTTCACTTCACATATTGACACTACGGCTGCATGGAAGGTGGCTTTTTCTTGAGGAAAAAGCCACTTGAGTGTGAGGTTTATGTTAAGAGCAGAAGTGAAAATGCTGTAGCTCCGATCCCTGCCGCGCCGATCAAAACTTCCGCTCCAGCACTCCGCGGTAAAGCGTTTCCCACTCATCGGCCCTGGCCTCGATACTGAAATTTTCTTGAATGTGCGCGCGCGCCGCGCAGCCGAGTGAGGCGCGGGCTTCAGGCGTGCTCCGCATCAGGGCGAGCATCGACGCGGCCAGGCCCTCCGGGCTTTTAGCCGGTACAATCGCCCCGACCTCTCCCATCAACTCGCGCACGCCGCCCACATCGGTCGCCACCACCGGTTTCTCCATGGCCATCGCCTCGCCTACGGCCAGGGGCATTCCCTCCCAGGCCGAGGCCAGCATGAAGCCGTCGGCGGCGTCGAACAGGGCGGGCATATCGCGGCGCAAACCAAGCCAGCGGACGGCGTCAGCCAGGCCCAGTTCGGCCGTCAAGGCTTGCATCGCCGTCAAACCGTTTCCCATCGCTTCTCCGGCGATCCAGAGGCGAGCGTGGGCGGCGGCAGCGTGAACGCGCGCAAAGGCGCGCAGCAGGTTGGGATAGTCCTTGGCCGCCGCGATGCGCCCGGCTGCCAGCCAGACAAATTCCGCCTGCACGCCCATCCGCGCCCGCAGGCTGGCGCGCCGTTCCAGGCTGGGCGCGAACTCCGCAGTGTCGATCCCATTGGTGAGGACCAAAGCTTTGCGCGCCGGAACGGCTTTGAGGCGCACAAAGCGGGCGGCTGCGGCCTGGCTAACCACCGTGGTGCGGCGGCTGAGAGGATCGGTGAGCCGGTAGGCCAGCATTCTTGGCCACCGGCCTTCATAAATATTGTGAATGGTGGAGATGACAGGCGGCGCGGAGCTGTGCTGATTGAAACCCAGCCGCGCTGGAGCGAGCAACGCAAGCAAATGCAGCAGCCGGGCCATCATGTTGGCATGGAAGGTATGGCTGTGCAGCAGGTCGGGCTGAAAGCCGCGCAGAAAACCGTTGGCCTTGGCCAGACCGGCGAAAAAGCTGGCGGGAGTCTTGCACATCTCCAGACGAACCAAGTTGAGCGATGTGGGCCACTCCTCGGGTTGGCGGGGCCGGAGCACCACCAGCGAAACCGCGTGGCCGCGCGAGGCCATGCGCTCGGCCAGCGCCACCACCTGCCGTTCCGCCCCGCCCACGCCCAGCGAGGTGAGCACGTACGCGATCCGCATTCCACCCGCACCCTGTCAAAAGATCAAGTGGAACGATCATAAACCGCCGTCACGCTTTAGCCGCCTTCTGGGTGGAACTGGCCCACAAGCCTTCCGCCATTGCGAGCCATCGATTCAGCATCCATCAGGCTGCCCGGCGTCAATTTATTCAATTCCGCCCCAGCAATTGCAGCCTCCACGCCCTCTTCTCCGCTCTATTCCTTGGGCGGCTCCGCTGCGGGCTTTGCCCCGGCCTCCCCGGCCGATTCATCCGCCGCCTCACCCACCGCATCAGCCGCCGCCAAGGCCTCGGTATCCAGCCCGTGCTCCTGGCGATAGTGTTCGACCGGCATCTTGCCATCCCACCAGGCCCAGTTCATCGGATACACATCCGGATCGAAAAAGACCTGATAGAAGTGCCAGACCACGATGGCCAGCGTGGCCAGAATGGCCTCGTAATAGTGGATGGCGGTGGCCACATCGACCCACCAGCGGGCCAGCATATCCCCAACCCAGACCTTGGCCCACATCATCACGCCGGTGACGGCCATCAGCGCCGTGCCCCAGACCAGCGCCCAGTACTCGGCCTTTTCGGCATAAGTGAAGCGTCCGAACTTGGGTTTTTCCTTGCCCAGGCCCAGGTAATAGCGCATCGCCGCCCAGGCATCGAATACATCCTTCGCCCGCGGCGCGATCTCGCGCATCAGCCGCCGCCCCTCCCGGAGGGCCGCCAGATAGAAGAGGTGATAGAGGCCGGCTCCGATCAGCGCCACGCCGGCGATGCGATGCACGAGGCCGCGCAGATCTTCGCTCATGCCGAGCACTTCGGCAAGCCAGGAAGCGGGAAACTTCAGAGCGAAGCCGGTAATAACCAGAAGGATAAAACTGCCGAGCAGAACCAGGTGCTGCCAGCGCTGCTGAACGGTCATGCGCACCATCATGGGATTCTGCATCCTGTGCCGCTCGACCGCCTTGCCGCGCCAGAGGATGGCGTTGTGCAGGAACATGGCGCCGATCACCAGCAGGATCAAGACCACATAAATCCGCCGTATCCAGCGCACCGCGACCGAACCGGTGTCGTTGCGATTGGCGGCCGCCCCCAGGTGCACCGGAGTCAGGGTAAACCTCTCTGTAACTCCCCTGTGGCACTTGCCGCAGGTCTCGCCCAGATGGGCGCGATTGACGGTGGAACGCGGATCGCTGGCGGGCAGGATGTTATGCACGCCGTGGCAACTGGAGCAGTTGGCGGCAATCACCGATCCGCCCTTGGCCGCCAGCCCGTGATAACTGTCAAAATACGTTGCCACCCGGTTTCCGGGAACGCCGAACTCCTGCGAAAGCCGCACGCCTTCGTGACAGTGGGCGCAGACATCGCGGGAAAGGTTCTGCTTCGCGACCGGCGAGCCAGGGTCGCGCGGCGCCTGGATCGAGTGGATTCCATGGCAGTCGGTGCAGACCGGGGCCAACTGGTTGCCGCGCGCCATCGCCTGCCCGTGAATGCTCTGCTGGTAGGTCTGCGCGATGGCCGCATGGCACTTGCCGCAGGTTGCGGGAATATTGGACTTGGAGATCGGCGACTGCAGGTCGCTGGCGGCAAGAATCCGGTGCGCGCCGTGGCAATCGGTGCAGACCGCTGCCTTCTGCGATCCGTTTGCAGTGGCGCGCCCGTGTACGCTCTGCTGGTAAGAGATGAACGGCTGAGCGGTTTCTCCGTTCGTCTCCATCAGGAACTTCTGCCCGTGGCAACGGCCGCAGGTCGTGGGAATGTTGGCGTGATTGACCGGCGATTGGGGCTCCATGGCAGGAAGAATCTGGTGAGCGCCTCCATGGCAGTCCTGGCAGCCCGCCGCCGGTTTGCCGGCCTGAATGGCCTGGGCGTGGGTGCTGTGCTGGTAAGACTGCTGGGCCTCGGCATGGCAACGGGCGCAGGTGATCTTCCGGGGCGCGGTCTCATGCGCCAGGCTCTTTACATCCTGGTGGCAATCCACGCAGGTGAATATGCCACCGTGAATCGAATGCCGCAGCTTGCTTTCATCCACGTACAGGCTGACCTGCCTGCCGTTCACCTCCGTGGTCAAGGTGGAGTCGGAGTGGCAGGCAAGGCAATCCCTGTCCTGGAGCTTTTGCTCGGCGCGGGCCGCAGAACTCCCGGCAAGCAGCAACAGGCCAAGAGCTGGGGCAAAGACTTTTTGGGCCAGATTCACGCCTTCGAGCAAACGCCTTGGCAAAAAAAATCGCAGTGACTGAAATCACGCCGCCGCGGGGAACAGGATCGCGGCTTCGCTTCCCGCCCCTGAGCCTGGAATCAGACTGTTTTTACAAAGTTACGCAACCTGTTTCCGCAAATTTTTACAAATCGAGCGGTTTTCCAGCTCAGGTCAGTGTGACTGACGGAGTGAAAGGAGGTTTTTCTCCAGAATCCGTTTATTACCTATGGTTTTGAAGGGGACGGGCTTCAGCCCGTCCGTTGAAAGCAAGGTAAAATTGCCGGCTTTAGCCGCTGAGGCAATGCAAACAGCCGTGAAAAACCTCCCTCAGGGGCTAAAAGCCCATCCATTTTTGCCTTTGATGATGTACGGGCTAAAGCCCGTACCCTTCACCTAAAATCGAGTTTTTTGGCGGATTTTTAAACAGAGTTTCGAAGGAAAAGGCCGCGCATTGGCCCCTTCTTCGACAGCCGCTCCTTTCCCACGCGACCCTGCCCCTCATTTCACCATTCATTTGCCGTTTTCTGCCGTTTGGGCCGGGTTTGGCCTCCCGCTCGCCAACCGCCTATGGGCGCCACTCGCGAGCCTGGCGCACCCATGGAGTGATATGGGTCACTTGCCCCCCGGAGCCCCATCAGGCACACTAGGAGCATACCTTGAGGACAAAATTGCATGGGCACGGCTACACTACCTGAAGAAAAAATGATGCTCGCTCTCCCTGGCGACGCGGTGCGCCAGATTCAATGGCGGTTTGCGGAGCGTTTCGATTTGCAGATGCTGGTGCAGTCGGCCCGCGGCGTGGCGCGGAGCACCGTGGCGCGGCTGGTAGCCGCCGGTGAGCGCAACACCCACGAGTGGACCCCCGGCAAGAGCGAGATGATGGAGGCCTTTGACCGGGCCGGCGTCACCGCGGCCTTCATGGAACCGGAAGAGGGCGGCTTCATCGCCGGCCCCAAAAACCTGGCGCTGGCACTGGCGGCCTTCGAGCTAGCCTGGGTAGACGGCGGCGCGGCGACCGCCAGCCTGGCCGGTTTCCTGGCCCTGGCGCCCATCCACGAGCGCGGGACAGCAGAGCAGATTCTCCGTTACAAGAGCCTCTCCGCGCCTCCGCTGCCAGGTGAAGACCGCAAGCCCTGGCGTGGGGCCTTTGTCTTGACCGAACCGATCCCCTACGTGGGCGTCGATACCGGTATGCTGAGCGGCAAGATGCGCGTGGCCGAGTGGAAGGACGGCGAAGAACCCTGGCTGCAGATCGACAAGCGCGGCCGCTTCATCACCAACATTGCCTTCGCCAACTTCGCCACCGCCGCCGTGATCTCCGACGATCCCCGCATCAAGGGCAGTTGCGTGGTCATTCTGGAGGAGACCGACGAGGGCACCTTCGACCACGGGACCCCGACCAAGAAGCTGGTTCACCAGCTATCCTCCACCGGCGACCCCATCTTCAATCTGAAGGTGCCCGCCAGCCGCATCGTGGGCGGCTACACCGTGAAGGACGGCGTCATCGTCCCCAACTTCAACCACGGCGAGATCATCGAGTCGGTCTTCCGCCGCACCCGCGTGCCGGTGGGCGTAATGACGGCGGCCAAGCTGCTGTCGGCCATCGAGCCGGTCATCCGCTACCAGCGCAGCCGCTTCCGCGGAGCCGAGGGCGCCAAGCCTGGCACGGTGCGCTACGAACAAGGGATTCAACAGCGCGAGGACGCTCTTCACCGGCTCATTGACGTCTGGGCCACCGGCGAAGCGGCCACTTCGCTGGGCCTGGCCACGGCACGCCTCTTCGACACACTGGACCCCATCGAAAAGCGGAAGACGGCCATTCTCAAGGAGAGCGGCATTCAGGGCGGACGCGCCGAGATGAAGGCGCTCAAGGAAAGCGAGCAGCGGGCCATCGAACTGCTCTCGCTGGCGCCGGAGAGCCCGCGCCGCCAGGAACTCGAAGCCGATCCTCTCGTGCAATTTGTGCTGATGGACGCCGAGGCCAACGTCCTCTGCCCGGCCACCAAGCTGTGGAACACCGGCCACGGAACCAATCTGCTGCGCGAGGCCGTCAGCCTGATGGGCGGCTACGGCATCACCGAGGATTGCCCCGGCTTTCTGGCCAACAAATGGATGGACGCCCAACTGGAGGCCACCTACGAAGGCCCCGAAGCCGTGCAGCGCCGCCAGTTGACGGTGACCATGACCTCGGAGGTCTTCCTGACCGAGTTCCGCGCCTGGACGGCCGAGATGCGGCAGATCGCCTCCTCGCACCCCGGCACCGGCGCCGGCACGCTGGCCTCGGCCATGCAGATGTGGCAGTGGACACTCGACTACCTGCAAACGGCCACCGACCCAGCGGGCGGCAAGCTCTATCACGGCCAGCGCCAGGGCGTAACCTTTCCCATGGCCGACGCACTCAGTTGGCTGGTGGCCTCGCGCGCGCAGATTTTCGACGTGCTCGAACTTGAAGCCAAGGGCGGTGACGACCCCGTCGCCAGCGAAGGCCTGGAAGGCACCGTGCAGTTCCTCAGCGACCTCTGCCACACCCAGGCGGCGGCGGCGGCTGGCGAGGTCTCGCGCATCTGTACCGAGTTGGTCTTCGGCTATCAGATAGGAGGCGCCCCAGGTATAGAGGATTTCCTCGACCGCCAGGACGAAGTCACCATGAGTCTGTCCGGCTCACGCCTGGCTAAGGACCGCGCCGCCCAGACCGTCGCCAAGGTCATGATCCCCGAAGCGCTGGATTATCCCGCATGAGCGCAGAAGAGCAAGCAGCAGAATTCACCGAGATCGACCGTCAGACGATGGAGGTGGACATGGCCTGCGCCGGCTTTGGACCGGCGATGGGCGGCTTCCTTTCGACGCTCACCCAGGCCTGGACGGAAAACCCCGCCGATCCGGCCTTCGAGAGCAAGGTTGCGCCGGGAATGCCGCTGCAAGTCCTCTGCTACGAACGCGCCGACGACATCAGCTCCGGCGTCAGCGGCGTGGTCACGCAGGCCAAAGCGATTCGATCGAGCTTCCCTGCCCTTGACCCGGCCGAGATTCCCATGGCCGTTCCCGTCAAGAGTGAGCGGGTCATATACCTGCTCGACCCCATCGGCGCCAGCCGCCGCTCTGCGCTTTTGCGTTTTGGGGATGCACTGCTGCGGTTCGCGGGTCCGCTCGTCGGCCTAAAAGACCACGCCTTCACGCTGCCCTGGACTCCCGGCTTTCTGAACAAGCACGGCGGCCTGGTGCTCGGCATTGGCCAGTTCAACCAGTGGGTCGGCGCGCAGTTGATGGCCTCCGGGCTCGTCCAAATCTGGCCGGGAAGCCCCGTGGCCGGGCCGCTTTTTTCGGAAGAATCCGGGAAAAATAGTAAAAAAGTCGCCGGACTCCGCCTCGCCGATCAGGGCGTGGACAAAGCTGGCGCTCCCACTGACGGCTTTATGGCCGGAATGGACGTGAAGGCGCAGTTGACCGTCGTCGGCGACGGCCCGGTCGGCGCGGTCGGCCAGGCTCTCGACGAACAGTTCGGCCTTCCCCAAGGCCACGCCCGCCGCGAGTGGGCTTTGGGAATGAAGTTCGTCATCGAGCTGCCCGAAGACCCGTCGAACCCTGAGAACCCGTCAAATCTGGAGGCGCTGAACACCGAAGCCCTGGCCAAAGACAAGGTCATCGCAAAAGGCGAAAAGCCCTCTCCGCTGCAGCCGGGAACCGTCTGGCACAGCTTCGGCTACCCCGAGCCGGAGATCTTCGGCTTCCTCTACGTGCATCCGGACCGCCTGGTTTCGGTGGGCATTTTTGTTCCCTCCTGGCTGCACGACCCCTCGCGCACCGCCTACCGCTACCTGCAGCACTACATTCAGCACCCCGCCTTGTGGCCCTACCTGAAGGACGGAACCCTGCGCTCCTGGGGGGCGAAGTCGCTCGAAGAATCAGGCCGCCACGGCGAGCCGTTCCTCTCCGGCGACGGCTTCGCGCGCATCGGCGAGGGCTCGGGCTCGACCAACGTGCTCACCGGCTCGGGCGTCGACGAAGCCTGGGCGACGGGCACTGAACTGGGCGAGGCGGTCATCGAGTTGCTCCGAGCCGGCAAGCCCTTCACGCAGGAAAATCTGGCCAAAACCTACGAAAAACGCCGCCGCGCCAGCTGGGTCGAGCGCGGCGCAAAGGAAGCTGAAAACGCCCGCAACGGCTTCCAGAATGGCATCGTCAAGGGCATGATCGGCATGGCCCTGGCCGGGCTGACCAAGGGGAAACTTTCGCTCTCTGCGAAGATTCCCCCCGCCCACAAGCAGATTGCTCCGTGTGCCGCCGGAATCGACCCGGAACGAGTAAAAGAACTGGCCCAAGCCGCCGCCGCGGGCGGACGTCCCTTGCACGACGCCTTGCTCACCGAGCGCGGCTGGCCGGAGATCGAGCTGGACGGCCGCCTGCTGGTCACGCAGCAGGATGCGCTCCTGATGGGCGGCAAGGTCCAGGCCATGGCCGGCTTCGCCGATCACGTCCGCTTCCGCAACCCTGAACTCTGCAAGGCTTGCGTCCAAAAAACCTGCGTCGCGATGTGCTCCGGCCAGGCCATCACCCACGGGGCGAATGGGGTTCCTGACTTCGAGCGCGAAAAATGCGTCCACTGCGGCGGCTGCCTGTGGAACTGCGCCCAGTCGCCGGACGGAATCTGCTCGAACATCGACTTCCGCGCCGGCTCCGGCGGGCTCCATTCAGCGGAGAACTGAGCCCCAAGCAATTAAAAACTGAGCCCCAGGCAATTAAAATAGATTGAAAAGGAAAACTTCATGGCGAATCTGTTGCACATTGTGGTTTGCGCGGGCGTCGTTCCTGATCCGCTGCAAACTTTGGAGCCGGTTACCGGCCCGAACGGTCCGGGGCTGAAGAACGAAATGGTTCTGCCCGCGGTCCTCGACCCCTGGGCCGCCAGCGCACTCTATGAGGCGGCGAATCTGGTCGCCAAGAATCCCGGCAGCAAGCTCTGGCTGGTCTCGCTCGGCTCCAAGGCCAAGCTGCAACAGGTGATGATGACCGTCGCCCAGAAGGCGGCCTTCGAACTGGTTCCCATCGACGGACCCATCGGTGGCTTCCCGGACGCGCACTCGACGGCGGCCGTGCTGGCCGAGAGCATCGCCGCGCTGCCCGGCCTGGACAAATCGAAACTCCTGCTCTTCGGCGGCTGGGAGTCGGCCACGCGCGGTGCGGGCGTCACGCTTCAGTTAGTGGGCGAACGGCTCGGCATTACCGACCAGTTCCAGGGCGTTGATCAGATTGACTTCCACGAGGACGGCAGCTTCGAGGTTCTGGAGCGCGTCGAGGGAGGAAAGCACCAGCTCTCGGTCTGCGCCGGAACACCGGCGGTTTTGGGCTGGGCCACCGGCAACTTAGCCGAGCCGCCCAACAATCCACAGGTCGGAATGAAGAATATGCGGTTGATTATGCCCGCGCTGGCCAAGGCCAAGGCGGCCAAGCTGGAGGCCAACGGCCTGCGCTACCTCTCCGTCAGCCTGCCCCAGCAGCAGCGGACGACGCGCGTCGAGAAGAACATGAGCCCCGACGAGATCGCGGCCGAACTGGTCGCCTGGATTGGAGCCGAATAATGGAAACAATTCTTGTACTCGCCCATGCGGACGAAACCGGCTCGGCTTTGACTCGCGCCTCCCTGGAAACCGTCACCGCAGGCCTCGAGCTGGCCGCGCGACTTTCGGCTCCTGTGACCATCGGCATTCTGGCCGCCGACGCAACAGCTACCGCCAGCGCCCTGGCTGCCACTGGAGCGCGCCTTCTAGCTGTCTCGGGCGAAGCCTTCGCCCAGGCCCGCTACGCCTCGGATGCGGCAGCGGCTGAAGCTCTTTGCCGCGCCGCGAAGGCCACCATCGTGCTCGCCCCCGGAACCTCCCGTTTTACGCGGGTCGCGGCCGGCGTAGCCTATCGCCTCGGCGGCTTCATCGACACGCACATTACCGCCCTCGGCGGCGCGGAAACCATTGAGGCAAGCCGCTGGTTCTATCGCCAGCGGGTTGAAGCCGTCCTCAGCCGCGACGCCCGCCCCTGGTTTCTGCTGCTCGACGCCGGAACCCACGCAGCCTTTGCCGCTGAACCGGCCACGGCTCAGGTCGAGCAGATCACCGTTCAGCTCCCGGAGATGCGCACCAGGGTCAGCGGCTTCCGCGCGCCCGCCGAGGACGCGCAGACCATCCGCCCCGATGCGAAGATGCTCTTTGTCGCCGGCGCCGGCTGGACCAAAAAGCAGCCCGACGGCCAGATTCACGCCGCCGAGGCCGGCGAGCTGATTCTCGGCTTCCTGCACGCAACCAGTTCGTCGCTGGGCAGCAGCAAATCTCTCGTTGACCAGGGCGGCGAAGGCGAGCCGGTGCTGCCCTTCCTCACCCACATGAACCAGATCGGACAAACAGGCGCGACGCCGCGCCACGCCAAGGGATTGTCCACCTGCTGCCACGGCGAGGAGCCCCACGTGGTGGGCTGGCGCTTCATCGCCGACCGGCGCGCCATCAGCCTGGACCCCAACTGCGGCTGGACGCGCGGCAAGGCCGACGTCGTTTACATCGCCGACGCCTTCCCGGTGATGGCCAAGGTCAATGCGCTGCTGGAAGCGAAGAAGGCCTGACCACCTGCGGTGGGGCCAACTGCCTTCGGCCCGGAGTGCGAACGGCTTCAACCCAGGTCCCAAAATCGGGATTTGGGGGTGCCCTGACTATATCCGCGCTTTCATTGAGCTTTGATCCAGTTGTGCTAGCTTTATAGGGGAGAAAGTACAGGGAATATGCCTTCAATTTCGTCGTTTATCAAGCACCATTATCGCCATTTCAACGCCGCGGCGCTGATTGACGCCGCCGAAGCTTACAAAAACCTGCTGGCCTCGGGCGGCAAGATGTTCGTCACCATCGGCGGCGCTATGAGTACCGCCGAGCTGGGCCTGTCTCTGGCCGAGATGATCCGCCAGGACAAGATTCACGGCATCTGCTGCACCGGCGCCAACCTGGAAGAAGACGTCTTCAACCTCGTGGCCCACGATTTTTATGAGCGCGTTCCCGGCTACCGCGATCTGACCCCGGCCGATGAAGCCAAGCTGCTCTCGCGCCACATGAACCGCGTCACCGACACCTGCATCCCCGAGATGGAGGCCATGCGCCGCATCGAGAACGAGGTTCTGAAGGAGTGGGTCCGCGCCGATCAGGCCGGCGAACGGCTTTTCCCCCACGAATTCATGTACAGGATTCTGCGCTCGGGCGACCTCAAGTCCTCCTACCAGATCGACCCCAAGGACAGTTGGCTGCTGGCCGCCGCCGAGAAAGATCTGCCCATCTTCGTGCCCGGCTGGGAAGATTCGACCCTGGGCAATATGTACGCCGGCCACTGCATCACCGGCGACGTAGAGAATATCCACACCGTCCGCACCGGCATCGAGTACATGATGAAGCTGGCCGAGTGGTACACGACCACCACGGCGACCACCCCGCTAGGCTTCTTCCAGATTGCCGGCGGCATCTCCGGGGACTTTCCCATCTGCGTGGTACCGATGCTGCACCAGGATTTGCTGCGCCCCCATGTGCCGCTGTGGGCCTACTTCTGCCAGATTTCGGATTCGACGACGAGCTACGGCTCCTATTCCGGCGCCGTTCCCAACGAGAAGATCACCTGGGGCAAGCTGGCCGAGAATACGCCCAAATTCATCATCGAATCCGACGCCTCGATCGTCACCCCGCTGCTGTTTGCCTACGTGCTGGGCTGGTAGACCACACACTCCCTCCAGCCTCGATCAATCGCGGCTCGGATTTCCTCCACTGACCAGCTCGCAACCCAAGCCTTCGCGGAAGACAGCCTCTTCCGCGGAGGCTTCATAGCACCTTGGCCAGCCACTTTCCAGTGTGCGAATGTGGATTGGCGGCAATCTCCTCGGGGGTGCCCTCGGCCACGATTTTGCCGCCTTCCTGACCGCCTTCGGGACCTAAATCGATCACCCAGTCGGCAGATTTGATCACGTCCAGGTTGTGCTCGATGACAATCAGCGAGCCGCCACCGTCGATCAGTTTGCGGAAGGCCGTCAGCAGTACGGAAACGTCGTCGAAGTGCAGGCCGGTGGTCGGCTCGTCCAGGATATAGAGGACGCGGCTGGCCTGCGAGGGTCTGGCGGTGGCGTTAACGGAGCGAACCTGAGCGAGATGAGCGGCCAGCTTGACGCGCTGCGCCTCGCCGCCGGAGAGCGTGGTCGCCGACTGGCCCAGCCGGAGGTAGCCGAGGCCGACCTCATCCAGCACCGCCAGCTTTTCCAGGAGGCGCGTCTGGCCGTGAAAGAAGCGCAGCGCCTCCTTCACCGTCATTTGCAGCACATCGTGGATGTTCTTGCCCTTGTACTCGACGGCGAGGATGCGCGCCTGGTAGCGGGTGCCGTTGCAGTCCTCACAGGGCAGCTCGACGTCGGCCAGAAACTGCATTTCGACGGTAACCGTGCCGTCGCCCTGGCAGGTGTTGCAGCGGCCGCCGGGCACGTTGAAGGAAAAGTGCCCCGGCGTCAGCGCAAGCCGCTTGGCCTCGGGCTGCGCGGCAAAGAGTTCGCGGACCAGATCGAAGCCCTTGATGTAGGTGATGGGATTGGAGCGCGGGGTGCGGCCGATGGGGGTCTGATCTACCAGCACCACGTCGTTCAGCCGCTCGACGCCGGTCAGAGAGGTCAAGAGGCCGGAGGGGTCGGCGCCGTCGGTCTGGCCCAGCGCCCGCGCCACGGCCCGGTAGAGCACCTGGTGCACCAAGGTGGACTTGCCCGAGCCGGAGACGCCGGTGACGGCCACCAGCATTCCCAGCGGAATCTCGACGTCGAGCCCGTGGAGGTTGTTGGCGGTGGCGCCACGCAGCACCAGCCGGTCTTTTCCGCCAGAAGGGTCTGGCGCGCGTCGCCGCGTGGGTACGGGAATCGAGAGCTGCCCGGAGAGATAGCGGCCGGTGAGCGAGTGGGGGTTGGCCTCGATCTCGGCCAGAACGCCCTCCGCCAGCAGATTGCCGCCAAACTCACCCGCGCCGGGGCCCAGATCGAGCAGGTGATCGGCCGCGCGGAGCACATCGGCGTCATGCTCCACCACGATGATCGTATTGCCCAGGTCGCGCAGCTCCTCCAGAATGTGAATCAGCCGTACCGTGTCGCGGGAGTGCAGGCCGATGGTGGGCTCATCGAGCACATAGAGCGCCCCCACCAGCCGCGAACCCAGCGAAGAGGCCAGTTGAATGCGCTGCGCCTCACCGCCGGAAAGCGTCGAAGCCAGCCGGTCGAGGGTCAGGTACTCCAGACCGACCGCATCCAGAAAGCTCAGCCGCTGGCGCACCTCTTCGAGGATCGGCCCGGCAATCTCCTCCTGCATCGGCGAAAGCCGCAGCGCGCCGAAGAACTCCCTGGCCTGCGCAACGGTCAACGCCGTCGCCTGGCAGATGTTCTGTTTGTTGATGCGCACCGAACGCGCCTCGGCCCTCAGCCGCTGGCCTCGGCAGTCGGGGCATTCGGCATAGCCGCGGTACTTTGAGAGCATCACGCGCACGTGCAACTTGTACTTTTTGCGCTCCATCTGCGCAAAAAAGCCGTAAACCCCGGTAAAAGTTCCTTTGCCATGCAGAACGATTTCGCGCGCCGCCTCGGGCAGGTCGCGCCAGGGCACGTCCAGCGGGACGCCCAGCTCGGCGGCCTGCTTGCGCAGTTCCGTGAACCAGGGCCTGCACTTTGGCCGGTTCCAGGGGTCGATGGCGCCGTCGTTCAGGCTCAGGCTCTTGTCGGGGATCACTAGGTTCAGATCGTAGTCCACGGTGTTGCCGAAGCCCTGGCAGCGCGGGCAGGCCCCAAAGGGATTGTTGAAGCTGAACAGGCGCGGCTCCGGCTCCCGGCCGGGGCGGTGGCAGCTCTTGCACTCGAAGGCGGCCGAGAAGCGGTGCCGCTTCCGCTCGGTCGATTCCTCGCCCACCCCAGGGACCAAGACCTGTCCCTGGGGACCCCGGTCGCGCGGCTTCGCAGTCCCCGCGGAGAGGTCTTCGTCCCTGGGGCGGGGAACCTCTTCAAAAATGACCTCGCCGGCCTCGCGGTAAGCGACTTCGGCGGCGTCCACAATGCGCGAGCGGTTCTCGGCACTGACCACAATGCGGTCCAGAAGGACGAAGACGGGCAACGTGAAGTCCAGCTCCAGCAGCGACTCGGGGGTGGAAAACTCGACGATGCGGCCCTGCTGATAGAGCCGGTTGAAGCCATTGGCGCGCAACTCAGCGAGCCGCGCCTTCAACGTCTCGGTGTGCGGCGAATCGCCGCCCTTCGCCACCGGCTTTTCAGCGCTCTTCAAGGCGGATTTCACCGGACGGGCGGTGGTTTTGGCCGGTTTTGCCGCCGTTGGCGCCGCTTCATCCGGCGCCGGCGGGGCGCTCATCACCGGGAAGAGCACATGGAGCCGGGTTCCCTCGCCCAGCCCGCCGGAATCTGCGCTTTCCCTGCTCCTCTCGCTGCTGCCGCTTCCGGATTCGCCGCTTCCCTCTCCCGCTTTTCCGCTTCCGCCGCCGGTTTTACCGTTTCCGCCGCCCTTTTCTTCGCTTCCCAAGATCGCCTCGGCAATCTCGTCAATCGAGTCGCGCTTCACCAGCCCGTCGCAGTGGACGCAATGCACCGTCCCGCAGCGGGCGTAGAGCAGGCGCAGGTAATCGTAGATCTCGGTCGCCGTGGCCACCGTCGAGCGCGGATTGCGGGTGGTGTTCTTCTGCTTGATGGCGATGGCCGGCGCGAGACCGTCGATCAGGTCCACGTCAGGCTTTTCAATGCGCTCCAGAAACTGCCGCGCGTAGGCGGAAAGCGACTCGACGTAGCGCCGCTGCCCCTCGGCGTAAATCGTGTCGAAGGCCAGCGAGCTTTTCCCAGACCCCGACACGCCGCTGATGACCGTCAGCTTGCCGTGCGGGATCTCGCACGAGATGTTCTTCAGATTGTGCGTCCGCGCGCCGCGGATGATGATGGCGTCATTCAAGGGGAAGCACCGGACTGAAACTCTTGGCCTTGCCGCGCCTATGCCTCTTTAGCGAGGCACAGGACACATACTGCCATTTTTTATTATAGGGCGCGGCGCCTCGGAAACCATGGAGCGGTAACGCCGGGCCAGCGCAGATAGCGCAGGGCCGGCACAGATGAAAAACCTGCAAATTTACAGATGGAAATGGCCGGCCGCTCCTTCCAGCCCGGCCACCTCCCGCATTCCCGCTACAAAGCTCCGCCTTCCCTTTTTGCAACGGCTCCGCGCGTCTCCTCCTGCTCTGCGCCCCGCCTCCGGCGGCGTTGGCAGTTCTTTCCCTGCACAATGCGGTTCTTTTCCGGCGCTGGCTAGCCGTCCTATTCCGGCACAGAATTATGCGGAGCAAAGTGCACATGATTTGCAGCAGCCTTGGGAAGTGTGGTATTCCGGTATTAAATGCGCAATGTTGAAGGTGGTATGAGAAGACGCTCCCGACGCACCCCCAATACTTCCGAATCTACAGGCAAGATCGGCCAGGAACTTCCCACGGATCAGCTGCGGCCCCTGGTGCCGCTCTACCCGGACGAGCTTCCCGCGCCGCCCCCGCACCACCGGCAGCCACGCACTCAGGAACCCTCCCGGCAGCCTGCCGCGCCACAGCCGGTAGTAGCGCCGGACGCAGCCGGGCAACGGCCCACCCGGCAGGCGCGGCTCCCAAAAACCGAACGGGCCGCCCGGCAGGAATGGGATGAACCAGCCGAATCCGGCCGGCTGGAGCTGGAAACCCAGCCCGAGATGCCCTTCGTGCCCTCGCAGGAGCCCCAGGCGGCCGAACGCTCGCCGCAGGCCCCCAAGGGTTACGTGGTGCTGGCCATCGGACTGCCCGGCTCGGGCAAAACCACCTGGTTCCGCCGCCGCGGCGTCACGCCGCTGTCGAGCGACCTCTTGCGCAACATCTTGTTCGATGACGTCGAGGAGCAGCGCTACCAGGGGCTGGTCTTTTCCACGCTGCGGTCTCTTCTGAGGGCCCGGCTGATCGCCCGTATGCCCTGGAACTACGTGGACGCCACCAACCTGTCCATCCACGAGCGCCGCCAGTGGATCAAGATGGCCCAGAGCTTCGGTTACGAGGTGCAGGCGGTCTTTTTCGACGTGCCGCTCGAGGTCTGCCTGGCGCGCAACAGCAAGCGCGAGCGCTCGGTGAGCGAAGAAGTGATGCGCAAGATGGCCGAGAAGCTCAAGCCACCGGTCTTTGAAGAGGGCTTCACCAAGATCACCGTGGTCAGGGTGAAAAGCGCCGTGTAAACGGAAGGAAACAGCCGTCACAAAGCAACTCCGAGAGGAAGACTGCATTCATGCCGTCAGGGCCAAACCCTTGGTGCGACGGAATTCTGCTGCTCAGTGCGCCAGGATGGCCTCATTGCCCAGGATGCGGTAGAGGGTGGAGCGGCTGATGCCGAGTTGGCGGGCGGCGCGCAGCTTATTGCCCCGATTCAGGTCCAGGACATACTGCACGTGCTGCTGAATGATCGCATCCAGGTTCAGGCTGCTCAGATTTTCGGCGCGCGCGGCCGGGCGCACCTCGGGCGTGGCTTCCAGGCCGTTGGGCAGAGCCAGATCTTCGGGCCGGATGACGCCGTTGGCGGCCTCCAGCAGAGCGGTCTCCAGCACCGAAGCCAGTTCGCGCACATTTCCCGGCCAATTGTGCTGCAACAGACGGGCCAGCGTGCCTGGCCCCAGCAGCACTGGACGCTGCTGGTAGCGGCTGCAGATGCGATCCAGCAGCGCCTGGGCCAGCACGGCTACATCTTCCCGGCGCTGGCGCAGCGGAGGAATGGCAAAGCGGACAGCGGTCAGTCGGAAGGCCAGATCGGGCAGCAGCAGCCCTTGCGCGGCCATCTGGCGCAGCGAGGTCTGCGAGGAGGCCAGCAGCACCGCACGGCCCGCCGGACGGTCTTGCAGCGCCTTGAGCACGCTGAGCAGCAGCCCTTGGCCCGGAGGCGCCAGCAGATCCACGCGATCCAGATAAACAAAGCCGGTGAGCGTGGCCGGATCGGCGTCGGCCACCAGCCATTCCCGGGCGTCGCGCCGCTGAAAACTCGTACCCACCAGCGGTGAGCGGCGGAAAAGATAGCGGGCCAGCGTATGCTTGCCGGTGCCGTGCTCGCCCTCGATGGCCGCCAACTGCACGTAAGGTGCAGCCATCTCCGTCTGCGTCAACAACTTGCGCCATGCCGCGCTCACCCCTACGGGCTGCACGTCAGGCAATGACTCCACCTCTACGAGACTCAAGCCGGAGACGGAAGAAGGTTCGGGCTGATACTGAGCGGCGCTGTGCATGGCTCTCAAGGTGCCTCGCCTCCATGGCCCGAAGAACAATTACAAGGCCGACAGAGGTTTCATCGGCGCTCTCAAAAAAAACATGAACCGTAAAGACGATGCGTCTCTCCGGCTCCTGTTTTTTCAAAATCTAATCTTTTGTTGTCAATAGCTTGGCTGATTTAACGAAAACGCTTGGAGGGCTCGTCGGAGTAGATCTCGCCGTCGCGAATATGCACCACGCGGTGTGCATATTTGGCGATATCCGGCTCGTGGGTCACCAGCACGATGGTGTTGCCCTGGGCGTGCAAGGTGTCGAAGAGCGCCATGATCTCCAGGCCGGTCTTCGAATCCAGGTTTCCGGTCGGCTCGTCGGCCAGAATAATCGAGGGGTGGTTGACCAGCGCCCGGGCGATGGCCACGCGCTGCCGCTGACCGCCGGACAGTTCGCTGGGCTTGTGGTTCATGCGCGACTCCAGCCCCACGCTGGTCAGCGATTCCCGGGCCCGCACCAGGCGTTCGGCGGCCGGGGTTCCGTTATAGATCAGCGGCAGCTCGACGTTGTGCAGCGCGGTGGCTCGCGCCAGCAGGTTGAAGGTCTGGAAGACGAAGCCGATCTCCTTGTTGCGGATGCGCGCCAACTGGTCGTCGTCGAGCGTGCTCACCAACTGGCCATTCAGCCAGTAGTTGCCTTGGGAGGGTGTGTCCAGGCAGCCGATCAGATTCATCAGCGTGGACTTGCCCGAGCCGGAGGGGCCCATGATGGCCACGTACTCGTTGTGCCGGATGCTGAGCGAGATGCCGCGCAGGGCCTGCACCTGCTGCTCCGAGCCCATATCGTAAGTGCGCCACAGATTCTCAACGACGATCACGTCGCCGGCGTGCGGAATTGCTGATTGCGCAATTTCTTCGGTGCTGATGCCGTTCAGAGCCATCCGAATCTCTTCCTTTGACTGCGTGCCCTGCTTTCAGTGTACGCAATTGGCGCCGGGATGGTTCGCCGGAATGGACTTAAGCCGTTTCTGCTCAGAGCGCAAAAGCGGGGTTCCCTGCCCGGCAAAACCTTTGCCGCAATTCAGAGGCTGGCGGCAAGAAGGCCGATCCCCGAAGGGATCGGCCCGCTTTAGAGCATTTTCGGAATGAATATAGTCCTGTTGAATGCGTAGAAGGTGGCTTTTTCTTGAGGAAAAAGCCACTTGGGTGTGAGGTTTCGGTCTACAGCAATTCCGAAAATGCTTCAGCCGCCCAGGTCCACCAACTCGACCTTTCCGACGGGCCGGTTGAGAAAGCGGGAGCCAAGCCGCTCGAATTTCTCGACCGAATCGGTGGCGAAGCAGCGCAACTGAGGTTCGGGCGGCGCGTCCTGTCCGGCAGATGGGGTGGCAGCCAGGGCGGCGCGACCGTTGAAGTAGCGCACGGCGGCCTCGGCGGCGGCTTCGGCCGAGTCGATGACCCGCATTCCCGCCGGAACCGCTCGCTCGATCAGCGGGCGCAGCAGCGGGTAGTGGGTGCAGCCGAGGACCAGCGTGTCCGGCTTCATGCCCTGGGCGGCGGCCTCGGCGTTCAGCTCGTCAAGGTAAATGCGGATAACCTCGGCCGTGACCGCCGCCTGCGGTGAGGCAGCCACCTGCGGTGGGGCAGACGCCGCTTGCGCGGCAAAGGCTTCTGTCCAGCCCTCTTCGACCAGCGGCACCAACAGCGGACAGGCCTTTTCCAGAGCGCGCAGCCCGCGAGCGCGGCAGGCGGCCGCGTAGGCGTGGCTCTGGACCGTGGCGTCGGTGGCGATCACCAGCACGTCGCCCGTGCGGGAGGCGGCCCGGGCGGCCTCGGCTCCGGGCTCGATCACGCCCAGAACCGGCACCGGCACCGCGTCCTGAATGGCGTCCAGAGCCAGCGCACTGGCCGTGTTGCAGGCGATGACCAGAAACTCCGCGCCCTGTTCACGGACCAGAAACTGCGCACTCTCGGCGGCGTAGCGGGCAATGGTGCGACGGGATTTGGAGCCGTAGGGCAGCCGGGCCGTGTCGCCCAGGAAGGCGAAGCGCGCCCGCGGCAGCCGCTGGATGAGGGCGCGCAAAACGGTGAGTCCGCCGAAGCCGGAATCGAAGACGCCGATAGTGGGCGGCGTGGCCCCCGTTTTGTTTTCGGGGTTGCTTTCAGGGTTGTTCATGGATGCGTTCCCTCGGAGGGCACGGCGTCGGCGGCCAGGTAGGTGCGGGTCAATCCAGCGTGGCCGGCCAGGGTGGCGCGAGGCTGGCCGTCTACCAGGAAGCGCACCTGGGTGACGCGGGGCAGGTTGGCGTGCAGGGTTCCGCAGATGGAGAGCACGGTGAGCATTTCGGTCTCGATGCCGGAGGGGTGGCTGTCCGCGAAGCTGCCGGACAGGTTGACGACTGCCAGCAGCGGGCCAGTTGCAAGCGCGTCCTGCGATGGTGAGGCGGCGGCTTTGGCGCTAGATTCACCGGACGGGGGCTCCGCAAATCGGAATTGGTTGGATTTTGGCTGGCCGGATGCGCGGCCGCTAGCTCCGATCTCGGGGGCTGGAAGCAAAAAAACCTGGAGCACCGAGCTTCCACCGCCGGGGACGGGGTGAGCGGCGCCAGGGGCGGCGTAGAGGTCCAGCAGCTTGCCCAGCACGGCGCGGGCGCGCGCGCCGGGGTCGAGGGGCAGCGGCAGGGAGTGGGACTGCGTCAGCAGAGAACTGTCGCTATCGTTGGCCACCAGCAGGGTGGCGTCTTCTGAGGAGGCGACCTCGGGAGCGCTGGTGGGCGCCGAATCCTGGCCGGCGATCATCCGCTGGTGGGCGCGCTCGCGCAACTGCCAAAGCGCCACGCCCATGACCAGCGAGGTCACCAGCAGAATGGCGAAAAGTAATTTCTGATGGCGGGGAATCACGGCTGAGAAGCCTCCGCGCGCCAGTCGACGAGCGCCGCCGCCAGCGCCTCGGCCACTTGCGCCTGGTAATCTTTATCGTCCAGCCCGGCGGCCACTTTTCCATCCGAACCCAGCTCCGGCGCCACCTCGACGGCCACCGCCGGGCAGGTCATGCTGTCCACGGCAGGCAGAGAACTCCGGCCCAGGGTCACGTTCATGCCAGCGTGCAGCAGCGCGGAGTTGAGCACTCCGGCCAGGGCCAGCGAGCGCGTCATCCAGGCGGCCTGGGCCGTCTTCCAGGGTGAAAAGCGCGTGGGCTGGACGGGCGTCAGAGTGGAGGCGAACAGATGGACGCCAGAGCCGCTCCCGGTGCCGTGCAGGCTCAGGCAGGCCTGGGCGCGGGCGTGGTTGGCGATCTCCGCCCGCCGGTTCGGTCCGAGGTTCGCGTCGGATTCGCGGGTGGTCACCACCTGAAATCCGCGCGCCGCCAGCAGCGACCGCAGCCGTACGCTCAGCGCCAGTGTGAAGTTTTTTTCAAGCTGGCCGTTGGTCAGGCGTCCGCCCGCGTCGTCGCCGCCGTGAGCCGCATCCAGAACCACGGCAAACCGGGCCTGCGGAGGTGCGGGAGCCGGCGGAGCCGATTGTGCGGCGACCGGCAACCCAGCCAGCGCACAGCAGGCGATCACCGCCCATATCCGCTCAATCCAGCGCATAGATAGCCAGGCCGCTGAGCAGCTTGGGGAAGAAATCGGTGGATTTTTGCGGCATTACGTCGCCGGCAAAGGCCACCTCCCGCAGTTGCTCCATGGAAACGGGGTTGGTGAGGAAGGTCACGTCGGCCTCGCCGCAGCGCACCTGTTCGACGGCCTCGGCGGCGTCGCGCAGGTAGCGAATGTTGGTCTGCTCGCGGACCTTTTCTTCGTTCAGGCCCAGCAGCCGGTCGAGTATGATCGCGTGCAGGTGGCTCAGGTCGAGCTGGCGCTGGCGCTCGGGCAGATGAGTCAGCGCGGCGGCCACAGGTTCGGGTTTGGAGCGCAGCAAAAACGCTCCCGAGCGGGTGACGGCGACAAAGGCCGTGCCCTCCTGAGCGGTCAGCGTGGCGATATAACTCGACGCGTCCGCAGTGGGCAATGGCGAAACGGTGAAATACTCCTCGGCGGCGCGCGCAAAGGCGGCCGGATCGAAGTTCTTGAGGCTATGGACCACGCGATGGGTGGGCAGAACCACCAGCCCGTCGGAGTCCATGTTGACGAAGGTCATCATCGCCGCGGCCTCGGGGAAAGCTGGCTGGGGCAACTGGCTGGTGCTGGACTCGGTCTTGGCAGGCGCCGTGGGCGCGTGCTCCTTCGAGTAGTTCAAAGCCGTCTCGTAGCGGTGGTGGCCGTCGGCGATAATCAGCTTCTTGTCGGCCATGGCGGTTACCAGCAGGCGAATGGCCGCCGGGTCGCTGACCTTCCACAGCCGGTGCAGTACGCCGTACTCGTCGGTCACTTCCACATCGGCCGGGCCAGCGCCCTCGTAGAGAATCTTCTCCACGCTGCCGGCCGGGTCCGAGTAGAGCATGAAAATCTGCCCGAAGTGCGCGTGCGTGGCCTTGAGCAGGTTGAGCCGGTCGCTCTTCGGCTTGGAGAGCGTCTGCTCGTGGCGGAAGACTACATGCTCGGCGTACTCGTGCAGCTTGCCGATGGCGATGAAGCCGCGCCGCTCCTTCACAATTTCGGTTCCGGGAACCTTGAAGCGCTGCGCGTAGGCGAAGATCGCAGGGGCTTTCTCCTGCACCAGCACGCCCTGCTCCCGCCAGGCGCGGAAGTCGCGCGCCGCCCGGGTATAAACGCTCTCCCCGCCCTCGGCGTCGAACAGCTCCGGCTTGCCCAGGATGATGCGCACCAGGTTGTAGGGGCTGCGCTCGTAGTAGGCCTGCTGCATGGCCGGGGAAATCTTGTCATAGGGCTGGGTGACCACGTCATCCAGACGGACGGCGGAGGGATTGTAACGCCAGGCGCGAAAAGGATAAATGTGGGCCATGGGGAAGCTCTTGATCTCCGTGAAAACGGTGGAATTTGCGCGCCCTGACTCCCGGCATTTCGCCTCGGGAATCCGGGCGCGTCTGGCTTGATTGTATCCCAGCCGCCTTTGTGGTTTTGCGTTGGGGATTCTGCTTGCAGGGCAATCGCATGAATCTATTTTGCTGACCAGACTGGTTTCGATTTCTGTCGCGCCGGTGCCGCAGCGGTGGTTAGCCCCGCGCTTCTCCGGGGTCCCCAAGAAACGATCTTTGTTTCTTGGGGTGGTAGCGTGGGGAAAGCGGCCAGCCAGAGCCATTCAGCCCCGTAGGGGCGAAGCGAACTGCTTCGGCACGGCAAGTGGGATAAAGTGAAGCTGAAGGTCAACCCGCACACCGGGATCGCCCTCTACTTGCTGTTCAGGTTCACACCGGCTGCCATGCGCCTTTGCAACAATGCGATTCTCGCCGTTCTTCTTGCCGGAGCGGCTCTTTTGCCGGCCTCCGAACCGCTGTCCGCCCAGGCGGCCCCGGCTCCGGCCCAGCCCCCATCGCTCACCGTGGACCGCGATCCGGTGCGTTCGCCCGACGGCGAGCCGCCTCTGCCCCCATCGCTGCGCAAAGAGGGCGAGGACTACATCCTGCACGCGGACGTTGACGAGGTGGTGCTCAACTGTTCGGTGCTGAACGGCAAGCAGTTGGTCCCGGACCTGAAGAGGGAAAACTTCCAGGTCTTCGAGGACGGCGTCCGGCAGAGGCTCATCAGCTTTCAGCACACCGACCTGCCCGTTTCCATTGCGCTGGTGGTGGACAACTCGGGCTCGATGAGCCGCAAGCGCCCCGCGGTCAACAAAAGCACTCTCGACCTGATCCAGGCCTCCAATCCCCAGGACGAGGCCTTCGTGGTCAACTTCTCCGACGAGGCCTTTCTCGACCAGGATTTCACCTCTGATGTGAACCGGTTGCGCACCGGCCTGGGGCGCTTCGAGCCGCGCGGCGCCACCGCGCTTTACGACGCCGTGGCGGCCTCGGCCGACAAGCTAGCCTCCGGCTCCAGGCACCCCAAGCAGGTTCTCATCCTCATCACCGACGGCGAAGACAACGCCTCGACGCTCAGCCTGGAGCAGGCCATCCGGCGGGTTCAGCAGCTCTCCGGCCCGGTCATCTACTCGATTGGCCTGCTCTTCGGCGACGAGATGAGCCGCGCCGAGGCGCGCGCCGCGCGGCGGGCTCTGGAAATGCTTTCGACCGAGACCGGCGGCATGGCCTTCTTTCCCAAGAATATCGAGCAGGTTGATCAGATTGCCGCCGAGGTGGCCCGCGATATTCGCAACCAGTACACGCTGGGCTACCACTCCACCAAACCGCCCACCGAACCGGGCTTCCGCCGCGTCCAGGTGGTGGCCGAGGGCAAGGGCGAGGGCAAACTCACCGTGCGCACCCGCACCGGCTACTTCCCGGTGGCGCGCACTGCCAGAAAGCCTGCCGCTCCGGCCAAAAAGTAAGCGGCAGCCAGGATTGCGATAAACTGGACTTCCCGCGGAGGTCGCTCACAACCCCTTGCCAGCCCTGAACATTGGGGCATAGTGAGCGGTTCTCCAGTTCATGTGGAGTCCAGGGAACCTGCGCATAAGTCGATGTTTTGAAAGGGCACGACTTTAGTCGTGCCGCAAAGGCAGCAAAATGGACGCGGGCTTTAGCCCCTGAGGGAATGGTGGGCCGCAACATAGACTTATTCAGAGGTCTCGTAGAGGATCTTATGGGTGGCAGTGGTTCCCTTTATAGCAACTGGAGAACCGCTATACGGACACAGAAAGCCCCATTGCCGGTTGGAAACAGGGCTGGCGGCGGCGTAAAGGAGATTCATGCCGGACTCGACGCTACTTTTGGCCATCGACACCTGCGGCCCCACGGGCTCGGTGGCGTTGGGAAGCGTGGATGGCCAATCGGTCGAAATTCTCGGTCAGATCGAGCTCGAAGGGCGCAGCTACTCCTCCACATTGGTGGCCGCCGTCAGCGAATTGCTAGTTCAGGCAGAAATCAAATTGAGTCAGCTCCATGCGATGGTGGCCGTGAACGGGCCGGGCAGCTTTACCGGCGTGCGCGTGGGTCTGGCCGCCGTAAAGGGCCTTGCCGAGGCCGCGCGGATTCCCGTGGTCGCGGTTTCGCGGCTGGAGGTTCTGGCAGCAAAAGCCGGGGCCCCCACGGACAGGTCCTCGTCCGTGGGGAGTGAAGCCAGGGGCACTGCGGCTGGGGCCTTAGAAGGCCGGAAGGCTGGCCTGCTGGCGGCGGCTCTCGACGCGCATCGCCACGAGATCTTCCTGCGGCTGGTTCTGCCCGCGAATCTGGCTGCGGGCAGTGAGTCCGCCATTGAGCAGGCGAGGGAATTGCTGGCCGGAGTGCAGGAACTGGCGCTCATCGAGCCTTCACCCTCGCGGATCGCTCTCTGCGACGAGGCCGCCGCCGAGCTCGTGAGCGCGGCCTGGCCGGAGGCGGAGCTGATCCGCACCTCCGCTCCCACCGCCGCCGACGCGCTCCTGCTGTGCGCGCCACGCGTGGCCGCCGGGGAGTTCGTTGACCTGGCTCTGCTGGACGGCCACTACCTGCGCCGCTCCGATGCCGAAATTTTTGGCGCGGAGATTTTTGGCGCGGGAATCGCCGCCAAGCCGGCCGCCGCCGTCTCCGAAGGCCGATGAATTCCCCTTCTGCCGCCGTCCGTGTCCGCCCCATGAGCCCGGCGGACCTCGACCATGTGCTCGAGATTGCCGCGAGCCTGAAGCAGGCCCCCCAGTGGCCGCGCTCGGCATACCTGGCCGCATTGGACTCCGGGGCCGCCCCGCCGCGCATTGCGCTGGTGGCCGAGGCTCTAGAGACCGAAGCCGGGGTCCCTACGGACAGGTCTTCGTCCGTGGGGTGGGAAGCCGGGGTCCCTACGGACAGGTCTTCGTCCGTGGGGTGGGAAGCCGGGGTCCCCACGGACAGGTCTTCGTCCGTGGGGTGGGAAGCCGGGGTCCCTGCAGACAGCTCATCGTCGCCAGCACGGGGCGTCGTGGCGGGCTTTATTGTGGCCAGCCTGCTGCCACCCCAGGCAGAACTGGAAATCATTGCCGTGGCTCCTCAATTCCAGCGTCGCGGCCTGGCGCGGCGACTTTTTACCGCCCTGGCAGTCGAACTCCGCACGGGCCAGTCGGCCGAACTCCTTCTGGAGTTGCGCGCCTCGAATCTTCCCGCGCTGGCCTTCTACCGCTCTCTGGGCTTCACGGAAGCGGGCCGCCGGCCGCGCTACTACCATGATCCCATTGAAGATGCGCTTCTAATGCGTCTGCGGTTGGAATAAGCTGCCCCTCTGGCCTGCAGTGCGGGCCCCGCCTCTGGTTCACCAAGCTGCCCGAGCGTCAAAATATGCGTCCGTTTATTTAAACAATGAGCACGGCTGCCGCTCCAAACGTGACTGCCATCACCGAAGGAGGCTTTTGGTCCAGAATTCCACAGATTAGGAGTAATTTTTGGCTTTTTTGAGCTTGCCGATTGTGCTCCAGGGGCGATATATGTAATTGTTCATTAACAAATGGAGGTGCTCGATGGATGAAATCCTGGACCCTACGCTGAGCGAAGAAATCAATCGTCTGCAGGCCGAACATCATCGCTACGCTCAGCGGCTGGAAGAGTTGCTCCAAAAGCCCTATCTCTCCGCGGAGGAACAGATTGAGGAAGTCAAGCTGAAGAAGCTCAAACTGCACGCCAAGGACTTGCTCTATGCCCTTGAGCGCAGGTTGCCGGCTGTCGTTTAAGGTATTTTTCAAAGACCGTAGAGTTGCCAACTTCATGCAGGGTGGCTTTTGCTTCCACACCGGCGACGAAGAACCGTCACCGGGGGCCAGGAGAAGAAGAAGCCACCCGGCAGTTGCGGCCTCGCTCTATGCCAGTACGGAAATTGCTGGTGGGGCTGCTAGAAGCAGTAGATGAGTGCAGACAAATTGCCCAGGCGTCCGCTCTGTGCGGCCTCCATGGGAGGTGTGCAATTATTGCCAGCAGTCGCTTTCGCGGCGAGCAAGCCAAGTGGCCGTATAATCGTTGGGACTATGGTTCGTGACGGTTACATCTACGGTTTGAGCTTGCTGGCGGTAGCGGTTGTGCTGGCGTGGGCCACGGGCCACTGGGCGTGGAGCATCGCGCCGGTGCTTTTGGCGGTATTTTTCCTCTGGTTTTTCCGCGATCCCGAGCGGACAATTCCATCGGGCCCCGGCCTGATTGTCTCGCCCGGAGACGGACTGGTGACCGAAACGGCCGCCATCAACACTCCCGCCGGAGCGCGGCAGCGCGTCAGTATCTTCCTCAGCGTCTTCGATGTGCACGTGAACCGTTCGCCCATTGCCGGCGTGCTGACCTCGGTGCGCTACCAGAAGGGCCGCTACCTGAACGCCATGAACCCGGCCTCGGCCGACCAGAATGAGCAGAACATCGCCACCGTGCGCGGCGAGGGCGGCGGAGCCAGCCAGAGCATCGAGGTCACCTTCAAGCAGATTGCCGGCCTTTTGGCCCGGCGCATCGTCTTCAACTGCCATGAGGGCGATATTCTGGCTCGCGGCCAGCGCGTCGGCCTCATCAAATTTGGCTCCCGCGTGGATGTGCTGCTGCCGGCCGAGGCGATTCTCCGCGTGAAGGTGGGCCAGCGGGTGAAGGGCGGCTCCAGTGTGCTGGCGGCCATGCCCGAAGGAGAGCACTCGTGAACCACCTCAATCCCATTCAGGCCAGGGCCAATGCAAAGGCCCGGCTGCGCCGCGGAATGTTCCTGCTGCCCTCGCTGTTTACCGTGGGCAACATCGCCGCCGGCTACTTCTCCATCACCCAGACCATTGCGGCCATCGGCGGCATCGGCGACGCGCGCACCCACCTGGATTGGGCGGCCATCGCCATTCTGATTGCCATTCCGCTAGACTCGCTCGACGGCCGCATCGCCCGCATGACCAACACGTGCAGCGATTTCGGCAAGGAACTGGATTCGCTGGCCGACTCGATCACCTTCGGCATGGCGCCCAGCCTGCTGGCTCTCATCTGGGGTTTTCACTTTTTGCCCGCCTCCATCAACCCTGAGTTGCGCCAGGATCTCTTTCACGCCGGGGCTTTTATCTGTTTTCTCTTTCTCATTGGCGGGGTTTCGCGGCTGGCGCGCTTCAACATCAGCCATGATGCCCAGCCGCAGAATCCCGGGCGGGCGGGGCGCAAGTATTTTGTGGGTATGCCCATTCCGGCGGCTGCCGGGATGCTGGCCGCCAGCGTTCATCTCTGCTCCGGTTACCCCAACCAGGCCTGGTGGATCGCCCTGGTCTGGCTAGCACTGGTGGGCACCAGCGGCTTTTTGATGGTCAGCACCTGGCGCTTCTGGTCCGGCAAGGAGATCAACTTCTCCCGCAGCCACCCCTTCCAGCTTTTGTTTCTCGTTGCGATTGTGCTGTTTGTGGTCATCAGGTTTTCCCAGGGGGTGCTCTTTTCGCTGGCGCTGCTTTATATGTTCAGCGGCATCTGGGCGCGGGCTGCATACTCCTGGTCGCGCCGCCGGCGCCGGCTGCCGGCTGGCGCTCCGGCTCCTCTGGACGAACCCGCCGTACCCGACCCTGTCATGCCCGAAGAGACGGTGGGCGATCCGGATGCGGCCGGGCCTGATGCGGTCGAGTCTGAGCCGTACGACCGCTCGGAATACGATCGCTCATAATCTTTGCAATTGAACAAAACGGAACAACCCGAATCGGAGGACGCCAGTGTACAAGATCGCTATTGCCGGAGCCTCCACCTTGGTGGGCCGGGAGTTGAAAGAAGCTCTGTCGGATTCGCCTCTGGCGGCCGCCAACTTTGTGCTGCTGGACGAGGAAGAGGCGCAGGGCCAGCTGGACCAGGTGGGCGACGAGGTCACCTTCGTCCAGGCCATCACTTCCGATGCCTTTGACAACGTAGACTTCACATTTTTCTGCGGCTCTGAAGATCAGACTCGCAAGCACTGGCGCGAGGCGCTGCGCGCCGGTTCCACGGTGCTCGACCTTTCTGGCGCGCTCGACCAGGAGACCGGCGTGGTGGTGCGCGCCCCCTGGCTGGAGATCGAAAAACGCTCCGAGGCGGCTCCCGTTGACCTGTTTACCCCCGCCGTGGTTCCGGCTCATCCCGCGGCGCTGGCGCTGGCCCTGGTGCTCGAACGGCTGCAACGGGCCGCTCTGGTCCGCATCGCCTTTGCCACGCTGCTGCAGCCGGCCAGCGAGTTCGGCCGCGCCGCCATGGACGAGCTGCACCAGCAGACGGTGAGCCTGCTCAGCTTTCAGGGGCTGCCGCGCGCCACCTACGACGCTCAGGCCGCCTATAACCTGCTCGCCGGCTTGGGCGAAAGCGCCAAGGTCAGCCTGAATACGGTTGAGGCGCGGGTTCGCCGCCATTACGCCGCGCTTTCGGCCGGCCGCTGGCCTGCCCTGGCCCTGCAGGTGATCTCCGCGCCGGTCTTCCATGGCCACACCTTCTCGATCGCCGTCGAACTGGAGCGGCCGGTCGAGGTTTCCGCTCTGGAAGAGGCTCTGAGCGGTGGCCACGTCGATCTGGTGCTCGAAGAGACCGATTCGCCCTCCAACCTGGCCGCCACGGGGCAGAACGACGTGCTGGTCCGCCTCCGTCCCGAGCAGGGTGCCCGCAACTCCAGCCAGATTTCGCGCCTGTGGCTCTGGGCCGCCTCGGACAACCTGCGCCTCAATGCGCAGAACGCCGTCGAGTGCGCCATGGATCTCCGCCGCTTGCGGCCGCAAGGGACGGTGCAGTAAAGGACGGGGCTATCAATTGCATCCGAATTGGCGGAAGGCCCTCCAAGAGGCCGCTTTGGCCGCCGGAGTTCCGCTTCTGGCGTAGGAACTCACTGCCAATCGAAAGGAGCATGGCCGGATGCAACCTCGCCCGCGGCTGGGCTCCTGTCCATTGATCGAATCGTTCTGGAGCGCCAAACTGCGGGGTGCTAAAATCAATCTGCCGGGTCCTACGCGACGTAATCCCGCCAACCCCGCCAGGTCCGGAAGGAAGCAACGGTAACGGGCTAGTACGGGCGCAGTAGGTCACCCGGCGCTTTTTTGCGTAATGGGCGCTTTTGCCCGAGGTTCTTATGGCATAGAGCCAGCCCTCTGAGCGCTTTTCCCATTGCCGCGATGCCGCCGCGATTTCGAGATTTAAGGAGAAATGCATTGACCCTCACTGTTCGCCCCATCGTGGGCCGGCGCGCCAAGATTACCGCGCTCGGAACCTACGTTCCCCCTCAGATTCTGACCAATCAAGACCTGGAAAAGATGGTGGACACCAACGACCAGTGGATTATGGAGCGTACCGGCATCCGTGAGCGGCACGTGCTGG
>Ga0224559_1000283_pt1 | contig 35603 bp, 33 predicted proteins | sample 714S33034metaG_FD_180676 | JGI IMG/M metagenome (GOLD analysis project Ga0224559, IMG submission 180676) | Peat soil microbial communities from Stordalen Mire, Sweden - 717 S3 30-34 | ecosystem: Environmental > Terrestrial > Soil > Wetlands > Peat | place: Sweden: Norrbotten County, Stordalen... | reverse complement strand
CTCTTGAAATACTCACAGAGACTGTTCCGGTGCAGGGCCGATTGACAACAGAAATTCGCACATTGCCTCCAGGCAATCTCCGGCGTTGATCAGTACCGCCGATAACGCACGCGAGGGCAACTTTCCTGCTTCAATCAATGCAACCAAAATGTCTTCCAGATGGTGGGTGAAATTCGCAATACCCGAAACACCCACGGTATTGGCCGCGCCTTTAAGCGTATGGGCGGCTCGCATTGCCCGTTCTTCATCCTTAATACTTCCCTGTCCGCTGGCAATACGGGCAATTGCTCCGGTAAAAGCAGCGACTTGCACCGGTAGTTCCTGCAACAATCCGTCCAGCAATTCTGTATTGACATCGTCAGGCAACTCCAGCGATACATCTTTCAGCTCGGCGCGCGTCTGCCTCTCTGGTGTACTCGAACTGTTGTCTGTGATTTCAACATTGGCCAGAGCTTCCTGCCACAAGAGTATTTCGTCTTGAGCAAGCGGGGTTATCCATGCTGAATCAGCAAGCACCGCAACTAATGCAGCCCCCGTTTCTTCATCTTCAGGCGCGGCAAGATAGGTTGCCAGTATCGCCGGAATTTGATGCAATAATATCTGCTGCTTCGCCGACAAGCCCGCAGGCAATTGGACAATTCGTTGCCCGAGTTGGTCGAATAGTGCGGCTAGTGCCGCCAGTCCGATAGAGTCTGTCGTCGACTTCAGTCGCTGCAAAAAATCACAATAATTGGAAATTGCAGAAAGTCGATCTTCATGCGTTGCTGCCGCTTCAAGCGAAAATTGTTCATCCATTTGCACAAGCTCGGATGCCAAAATTGCAAGCATTTCACGATCGACTTGCTGCGTTCCTTTGTTGCGTAAATCATCCGGAAATGAATTTGAATTAGCTGTGGGAGCAGATGTTTTCTCCATTAGTCGGGCAAGTTCTGCTGCTGCAGAATCTGTGTCCAAAGGCATCGGCCAGATTTTCGACAGACTTTGCAAGAGCGCAGAACTGGATTCGAAATCTGCCTGATTCGACATGTAGCCGAATAACAGCATTGGCCAGCCTTCAAGCAAAGCTCCTTCTTCGGCGGTTAAAACTCTGCTTTCACTTTGTAGCAGCATAAGATTGGTTTCGACCAGGGAACACACGGATTGCAGTCCTTCCAATCCCGAGTCCCAGGCAAGTTGCCCGATCTTCTGAATTATTTCGCTATAGCCCCGCAGCATCTGAACGGCCGCCTCGGAATCTTCTAGTGTGGAGGGTGTGGACATGATCAGTATCATCAGTTCGTCCACCGACTCAGAGGCGTCCTGTCCGAAGTGTTGCAATTTTTCCTCAAGTGTTTTCATCGCGCATTACCGAGTTGGATAAATCCGGAATCCATTAACCCGGCAGCTTGAACACGCGCACTGTCATCAAAAGTTGTTTTGCATATTCCACCAGACTGTTCGTGTGACCAGACTGTTCGTGCAGTCTTTCACTTGCTTGTTGATTGCTTTTCAGCAGTGTCTCGGCACGTGACATAAACTCTTGTCCGGCTTTTGCCTGTTCTTCCGAGCTGATTGCGATCTGCTTAACCGATGCCACCAATTGGGCCGTTGATTGCTGGGTCATGTGCATCTGTTGTCCTGCCTGTTCAGCCAATCTGCTTCCCTCGACGATTTGCGAAATAGCATCATTCATGGTGCTGACGGTATCCGCTGTTTCTATTTGAATATTATTGACCAAAGCAGAAATTTGCTGGGTTGCTTGCCGCGCATTTTCAGCCAAGCGCTGAACTTCGTCCGCAACCACCGCAAAGCCGCGTCCCGCCTCACCGGCAGAGGCCGCATGCATGCTCGCATTAAGTGCAAGAATATGGGTACGTTCGGCGATGACGTTGATCAGATTGACTACCCCGGAAATTTCCTGCGAACGCTCACCCAAGCGCTTAATACGCTTTCCAGTCTCACGGATCACATCGCGCGTGCTATTAATTCCCGTCACGGTGTTATCCACCGCCGATAGCGCGCTCTGGGTTGTTTTGCTGGCGGTGTCCGCCGCCGCGTTGCATTGTTGCGCAAGCAAGGCAATTTCATGCAAAGAATTAGCCGCAATCGACAGCGTCTGTGCGGCAAGATCAACTTCGGCACGATCATCTGCCGCCGCCAACAACATACTGTTGGATTGCTGCTGAACTTTCAAAGAAGCCGAGGTTACATCGGCTGAAATATCCGATACATCCTGCAACACTTTTGCGGTTTCGCTGGAAAGCAAGTTAAGCGCGTCTGAAACAGCACCTGTTATATCTTCTGAAACAGGAACTTTAACAGTTAAGTCTTTTCTTGATAACTCGGCCACGGCTCGCAACAATTTCAATACCGATTCATTCAGTTGCTCATTCTCTTTCTTGATATTTTCCAGCGTGGCAACACGACTGTCGAGCAATTCATTAAATGCCTTGGCCAACAGAGTTAATTCGTCGTCACCCGCGATTTCAGCGCGTACACCGAAGTCACCCTGATTGATATCAAAAATCGTTTTTTGAAACGAAGCCAGTTTGCGAATGATCTCGCGAGTAATAATCAAGCCAAGCATAATCAGCAAAATAACAGCAAGGACAAATGCAACAATCGAGATCCATAGCGTCGACTTTGATTGATCACTTACCTCTGTTTTCGCAACATTAACGGCTTTGACAGACGCGGCTTCAATCGTGTCGGCAATTTTACTGAGCGCGGCAGTAAAGGGCCGGTCAATACCCCTTACGAGTAAATCGACTTCTCTTCCTGCGGTCGGATGTTCCGGATTAAAAGTTTTCAGCGCTTCGGTATATTGCTGATACAACTCTCCATGCAGTTTAATCAGTGCATCGACATCATTAACGCTGATTAAAGCGGCCAGTTGAGGATCAGAAGCCAAGCTGCGCATTTGCGCAAATCCCGCTTCAACATCAGCGTGGCTTTTCTCGAATGCCTCATGATATTTCGTATATAGTTCAGGATCATTGCCTCGCAACAGAATATCTTTCCATTCTTGAACTTGCCTCTGGAACCGGGAGCGGACATCCGAGGTCGACTTGAGCAATTTAAACATGGCAGTGTCAGTGTCTACCGCGCTGTTCGATATTCCCGATAGCGCGTAAATACCGCCGATTGCGACACCTCCCACAATCGTCAGAAATAGAATGCCGACAATTGCCAACATTGTGATTTTGGTTCTAATTGTTAAGCGAACAGCCTTCATATAAATCCCCTGTGTTTCAAGTTAACTTCCAATCGTAGACAAGCCGATATTGCGACAGTTTTCATCAAAAAAAGAACTATGGTTAAATTCCAACCAAACTGCATCATCTTCCAGATACCCAGCAGACACATGAGGCTGCAAGGCATCAGGAAGCGGCGGGAAATTGGGTAAAGCACGCAGCGAAGGGAGTGCTTTCGGATAGTTATCAATGAGTATCCCGACAGCTTTTTCTCCCTGCCCGAATATCAATACCACTCTGTCATTGCTATACCGGGGCATGCCCATTCCCAGCAAAACATGCAACTCATACAGTGGAACCAAATTGCCCCGTAAATTAATGAGGCCTAAAAAACCGAGTGGTGTCCCCGGCAAGGGCGTAATTTGAGGGACAGCCAAAACTTCATTGCCTGTGTCCGGATTAATCAATAGGCCCAATTCACCAATCCGAAATCCGTATCGCGCACGGCTTACTTCGCTGACCGGATCAGACACTGTTTGATGTACTCCCTCCGGCGGCTCAAAATGCGCCAACGCAGCACTGGGTGACAACCAGGCGGCTTTCGTAGTGATTTCGTTGACGAAGAGCGGTTGCTCAGGTTGATTCATGCTTTGAACACACCCGACTCAAGCCAGGCTTTTCAACTGATCAATTATTTGATCTGCGGTATAGGGCTTGTGCACATGGCCTTTCGCACCTTGCAGTTCGCCCCATACTTTGTCCGCTTTTTGTCCTTTGCTGGTGACGAATACAACCGGAATCGGCTTTGTGTCGCCATCTTGTGCCAATAAGCGGCAAGCCTCATAACCGTCCATATCCGGCATCACGATGTCCAAAAAAATGATTGCCGGCTTTTGGGATTTTGCTTTGGCGATTGCCTCAGTTCCGTTGGTGGCAGTGACCACAATGCAACCAGCATCAGTGAGCACTGATTTTATATTGGACAAGTCCGCCGCTGAATCGTCAACTACCAGTACTTTTTTTGACATTGTTACTTCCTCCATCGTTTATCGAATGTTCAATTGATACTATTTGCTTTTTGTTTATATGGTTGCGCGCCTTGCGTCAGTTTTTACATGCTTTGAGATCTCTTTCCGAAAAGCTGTGTAATCAACCGGCTTGGTCAGATAGGCATCGCACCCCACCAAAGAACCCCGCACCCTGTCAAATGCTGAAGACTTGCTGGTTAGCATGATTACCGGGGTAGTCTTGGTTTTTGGATTCTTTCTGATTTCTTTGCAAACTTGGTAGCCGTCGGTTCCCGGCAGCAGTAAGTCCAGAAAGATAATGTCATATACGTTCCGGGAAAGTAGAGACAAGCCTTGCTCGCCTGTCTCTGCAATATCAGGATGGAAATTAAGATTTTTTAGCTCAAGCTCGAGTTGTTTGCAGACGGTGGGACTATCATCGACCACAAGCGCACGTTGTGAATACGATCTGTGTATTGCGGTGTTTTGTTGAACCAAAGCCGGCTTTTTCCAAACTTCGGCTGAATCGCGCAGTTCGGCAACGATGCCATCGAGTAAAGCCAGAAGTCTTGTAGGTCCGAATGGCCGCAGCAAATAATGTAAACCAGATTCAGTGGGGATTTCTCTTGTGTATAGAACCATCACTGGAGGTCTTTGCTTTACAGCCAAGGTACGCCATTTTATCGTAGCATTTATATCATCCACATTGACAATGATGATGTCGCAATCGGAAAGCTCACTGTCCTTACTCACGGTGTACCAGCCTGAAGCGCGTCCCCTCGAAATGTTACTAATACTTTTTAGTATATTTTCTTCAGTAGTCGTTAGCCCCAAGGTCCCAATCGTAACTACGTTACCGGCAATCATTTGTTCCCCTAGTTTTGTGCCAGCCTGACGATGACGCCAGTACTGCTCTCTTATTTATAAATATTAACAGACCATTTTTGTAAGACTATGTCGTTTAGTCGGATATTGAGGTTGCCGATTAACGGCATAGAGCTTTTCCCAAATTCCTAAAAATCATTTATTGCCGTTCAATAGAGGTAATTTTGCCATTAGTCTGAAACCCGGACCGTCTGTCTTTAATTTTCAACCATTCAATGGTATTGCCAACAGCCCCATTTGCTCCGCACTCAAATAACACCACTTACCCAGCACTAATCCTAATGTCTCAAGTTTGAGTTGCCCAATCTGCGAACGGTTAAGGGCAACACAATGGTTGCCTGCCGCAGCCAACATGCGTTTCACCTGATGATATTTGCCTTGTTCAAGCACGATCTCCAGTCGGTGTTCATCTAGCTTGTTGCAGATCAGCGCAGCCAGCGGTGCAGGTTCGTCATTAAGTTTGACTCCGCCCAACAGTTTTGCAACCAGTTCAGGTGTCACCGGATCATGCGTGGTGGCGGCATACACCTTGGGGATGTGGCTCTTGGGTGACGACTGTGCGTGAATGAAGGCTCCATCATCGGACATCAGCAGCAGGCCGGTGGTGTCATGGTCCAGGCGACCCACGGGTTGCACATCGCGATGCGCAAACTGTTCCGGTAGCAGACTGAGCACGCCGGGATGGTGGCTGGGCTTGCGCGAACATTCATAGTCGGTCGGTTTATTCAGCGCGATATAGACGTGCTCGCGATAAAGCCATTCGTCGTCGTAAACCGTGAAGACAAGATCGGTAGTCTCGAATATTGTGCTGAAGTTGTCAACGGTTTCACCTGCGATAGTGACTTCGCCAGATTCGATTAATTCACGGCACCACTTGCGTGCGCCGAAACCCTGTGATTGCAGGATGCGGTCTAAAGTTAATTTGCTCATGGATGGAATGTAGCAGATGAGGCGCGTGTTTTGTAGATGCTTCTGCTAGACTTGGCGGAAATATTTTGCGATTAATTATATGGTAGTTGATTGGGTAGACGGTCAGCCTTTTTCATCACGATTTGGTGATGTGTATTTTTCCACCGATTCCGGCTTGGACGAGACGCGCCACGTATTTTTGCAGGGTAACCGTTTGGCGGAGCGCTTTGCAACGCTGTCTGCGGGCGAGAGCTTTTGCATAGGCGAAACGGGTTTTGGCACAGGGCTGAATTTTTTATGCGCGTGGCAATTATTCCTTAAAACAGCACCGGCAGGTTCGAGTCTGGATTTTTTCAGCGTCGAGAAGTTTCCTTTGAGCAAGGAAGATCTACGTGCCGCACTGGCGCTTTGGCCTGAGTTAAATGCTCAAGCCGAACTATTGCAAGCAAGCTGGCACCGGCGCGTGCCGGGCTGGAATCGTTGGAGTTTTGCCGATGGACGTATTCGTCTCACGCTGGCGATTAGTGACGTAGCAGAGGCATTGCCTCAATTGCCCGTAGCTGGAGTAGATGCATGGTTTCTGGATGGTTTTTCCCCGGCAAAAAATCCTGAAATGTGGAGCGCAGAAGTGCTGGCGGATATTGCACGTGCTTCTCGCGCTGGCGCAACGTTGGCGACTTACACGAGCGCAGGTTGGGTGCGACGCGGATTGCAGCACGCCGGGTTTGAGGTTGAAAGAGCGCCGGGGTTCGGTCGCAAGCGTGAGATGGTGCGCGGGCATCTACATTCCGTTCAGACGGAGTGTGTGCAGAAAGATGTTTCGAAATCTCCCCGCACTGCCATCATCATCGGCGGGGGTGTCGCGGGTTGTGCAGCCGCTTACGCGCTTGCTAAACGCGGAATAGCCGTTACTTTAATCGAACGCGCTCCTCAGCTTGCCAGCGCTGCATCCGGAAATCCGCGCGGCATCTTGCATGCGCGATTCGGTGCGGGTGGCAATCCACTTCATCGTTTTGTGCTCGCCGCTTATGGGCACGTGCTGGGGCTGCTCGATCAATTGTTGCCGGTGGATGGTGTTACACATGCTGAATGCGGTTTGCTGCAATTGGCGTGTAACGAGGTGGAAAAGAAACGTATTTTGCGTTTGTCCGAACAAGATTGGCCCGAGCATCTGCTACAGTTTGTGGATGCCGCAAAAGCGACGCAACTGGCCGGTATCGAAATGAGATATGGCGGATTGTGGTTTCCCGCAAGCGGATGGGTTGTGCCGCCGGTTTTGTGTGCGAAGCTGGCACGCCATGATCTCATCACACAACGCCTGGGGTATGAAGTTAAAACATTGGAAAAAACAGAAACAAGTTGGCACGTGACCGGGCACGATGCACAAGATTCCATCTGGGAAGCCGATGCCGAAGTCGTAGTGGTGTGCTGCGCGCATTTAGCCAAAAAGCTGGCTCCATTTGCTTACTTTCCGCTAACTGCTGTACGAGGTCAGATTAGCGTAATTCCGCAAACCACGGACAGCAATGAGTTGCAGTCTGTCGTGTGCGGCGATGGTTACTGTGCACCGGCAGTGGATGGCGTGCATGTTACCGGTGCGACACACAGTTTTGAAGACGAATCAACCGAAGTTCGAGTGACTGATCATACGGAGAACTTGGCGAATCTGGCAGAATATGCACCGATTTTGTTTCAGACTTTGGGCGGAATGGATGCAGTCAAATTGACGGGACGAGCATCGGTACGTTGTTCTGCCCCCGGTGCCATGCCGCTAGTAGGCGAAGTGCAACCCGGGCTATATTGCAGCCTTGCCCACGGCACGCGCGGCCTGCTCACGGCAGGATTGGCAGCCGAAGTATTGGCGGCGCAATTATGCGGGCAGTTGCCCCCGCTGCCTGCCTCCATCATCACTGCCCTTGCACCATTGCCAAGAGTCAGGAATAAAGGTTAAGGTGTGACATGAAAAAAATTCAGTCTGTTGAATACCCTGAAATCCGCCCCGGCCAATCCATCGAATTGCTGAAGGCTCTGCACATCCTGACCCGCGACGGCAAGATGAATCAGGATTCGCGCCGCAAGTTGAAGCAGGTTTATCATTTGTATCAATTCATCGAACCGTTGCTGCAAGAGGTGCGAGATGAACGTGGTGAGCTGACCTTGGTGGATCACGGTGCGGGCAAGTCATATTTGGGGTTTATTTTGTATGATCTTTTTTTCAAGGCATTGAACGATAACTCGCGCATTTTTGGCATTGAGACGCGCGAGGTGTTGGTGACGCATTCGCGCGAATTGGCGCAACTGCTTGGTTTTGGGGGGATGACATTTTTAAATTTGTCGGTGGCGGACTCAATCGTTTCTGATAAATTGCCAGCCCAAGTAGATGTGGTGACGGCACTGCATGCTTGCGATACTGCAACTGACGATGCAATTAATTTCGCACTGAAGAAACAGGCAAAGTTCATCGTGCTGGTTCCCTGCTGTCAGGCGGAAGTGGCGGCTGTGTTGCGCAAGAATAAAGGCAGGCAGTTGGCAAAGGATGCGCTTACCGAGTTATGGCGGCATCCGATTCATACACGCGAATTTGGTAGTCACATTACCAACGTGTTGCGCTGTTTGCAATTGGAGGCGCACGGTTATCAAGTGACGGTGACGGAATTGGTGGGCTGGGAACATTCGATGAAGAACGAATTGATTGTTGCGAGTTATAAAGATTTGCCACGCAAGCGCTCAGCGGAAAGGTTGCATGAGGTATTGCATAATGTGGGCTTGGAAGAGTTGAACGGACGATTTTTTACGGAGCAGGTTGATGCAAATCAGTGAAAATATAAACAATCATTACCAGCGCATTGGCGGCGACGAAAAAATTCGCGCCTTGGTGCAGCGTTTTTATCAGCTCATGGACGAGCTGCCGGAAACGCATGGTATTCGCAAGTTGCATCCGGAAAGTTTGAAGGGATCGGAGGAAAAGTTGTTCATGTTCCTATCCGGCTGGATGGGAGGGCCGCAGTTGTATGTGGAGAAATTCGGGCATCCGCGTTTGCGCATGCGGCATATCACTTTTCCGATTGGCGATGAAGAGCGTGACCAGTGGATGTTGTGTATGAAGCAGGCGATGCAGGATGTGATTGAGGATAAGGCGTTGCGCGAAGAGTTGGCGGCAGCGTTTTTCAAGACTGCGGATTTTATGAAGAACAAAGAAAATAAGTAGGTTGGGTGGAGCATCGCGATACCCAACAATACGAATACTTTAAGGAGGAGGGTTAGGGAGGGGGTAGAAATTGTTATTCCACCTACGCAACCCCCATCCTAGCCTTCCCCCTGAGAGGGGGAAGGGACTGGCTCGGCGTTTGTCGTTAACTGTGCAGCTATCAACATTGCTTCACGTGACGTCGGTGTCTCCAAACTAATTTTTCCCAGCGTCCCGTCACGATAATCTTGCAGCAAGGTCAACGCGGCTTTTTCCAGATCGAACTCTCCGCCTTTTAGACGATAGCCACGTTTTTTTGCCACTGCTTCGATGAGGTGGAATCCATCCATCCCTTCTGCTTTACACCCGTATCGCTGTGTCGGTAGCGCAGGATAGCGTGAGAGCAGTATGTCGCCCAAAAAGGCGGCAACTTCTTCGTCAATCACTGCGTTGCGTCCAATGGAGTGACTGGCGGCGAGCATCAGGCCGTCGCTGTCATGCTCGATTTTGGGCCACATCAAACCGGGTGTGTCAATCAGAGTCATGTGATCGTTGAGATCGAAACTCTGCTGGTTTTTGGTGACGGCGGGTTCGTCTCCCACTAAGGCGACACGGCGTTTGAGCAGTGCGTTCATCAAAGTGGATTTTCCGACATTGGGGATGCCCATGATCATCATGCGCAACGGTTTGAGTGAAGTGCCTCTGTGCGGCGCCAGTTTGAGGCACAGCCCGGGTATTTTTGCGGCATCGCCGGGTTTCTTGCAAGACAAGGCAACCGCCTGCACATTTTTCTGGCGGTTGAAATGATCCAGCCAGGCCATGGTCGCTTCCGGGTCGGCGAGGTCTGCTTTGTTGAGAATCTTCAGGCAGGGGCGTTGACGGTGTTCGCGCAGCTCCCGGATCAACGGATTACTACCGGCAGCGGGCACTCGCGCATCCAGCATTTCGATGACAACATCGATGCGCTCCATCGTCTCGGCGGCTTTCTTGCGCGCCGAAGTCATGTGGCCGGGGAACCATTGGATAGCCATATCGTGAAATACCTGAATTACCAAAGGTAGGCATTCTACCTTTTTATAGTTGCAAAGCCTGAAACGAAAAGCCCCCAGCTTTGCGTGGGGGCTTTCGAAGACGCGAATTAACTATTTAGTGCTATCGAATCACTTCTTTCAGTTGCTCCAGGATCGCCGGATTTTCCAATGTCGAAACATCCTGAGTGATCTCTTCACCCTTGGCAACAGCTCTCAACAAACGACGCATGATTTTGCCGGAACGGGTCTTGGGCAAATTCTCGCCGAAGCGAATTTCGTCTGGTTTGGCAATTGGACCAATTTCTTTTCCAACCCAATTACGCAACTCTTCTGCCAGTTTTTTGGCTGCTGCCGCATCTGCCGGACGTGCACCTTTCAGTACGACGAAAGCCACCACTGCTTCACCCTTGATTTCATGCGGCTTGCCCACTACGGCAGCTTCTGCCACCAGCGGGTTGGCAACAAGTGCGGACTCAATTTCCATGGTGCCGAGGCGGTGACCGGAAACGTTGAGCACGTCGTCAATACGTCCCATGATCCAGAAGTAACCGTCTTCGTCGCGGTGAGCCGAGTCGCCTGCCAGATAGGCTCCCTTCATTTCATCCGGGTAGTAGCTTTTCTTGTAGCGTTCCGGGTCGCCCCAGATGGTGCGTATTTGCGAAGGGAAGGAGCGCTTGATGACGAGGAAGCCACCATGCTGGTCGAACACTTCGTCGCCAGCCTCATTCGCAATCGTGGCCGTAATGCCGGGCAATGGCAAAGTGCAGGAACCGGGTTTGGTCGCAACCGCACCGGGTAATGGCGAGATCATGTGGCAACCCGTTTCAGTCTGCCACCATGTATCCACGATAGGGCAACGCTCTTGTCCGACGACTGTGTGGTACCACATCCAGGCTTCGGGATTGATCGGCTCACCCACGCTACCCAGCAAGCGCAAGCTGGAAAGATCGTATTGCTTGGGCAAGTCGCCGCCGAGTTTGATGAGCGAGCGGATCGCAGTCGGCGCAGTGTAGAAGGTAGTGACCTTGTGGTTTTGGATCATCTTCCAGAAACGGCCGGCATCGGGGTAGGTAGGTATGCCTTCAAAGATGACCTCGGTTCCGCCCAGCGCCAGCGGGCCGTATGCGACATAGCTGTGTCCTGTGATCCAACCCACATCCGCAGTGCACCAAAAAACGTCATTCGTTTTATAGTCGAATACCCATTGCATGGAAACAATTGCCCCGAGTAAATAGCCGCCGCTGGAATGCTGCACGCCCTTGGGTTTGCCGGTGGAGCCCGAGGTATAGAGGATAAACAAAGGATGCTCCGCGCTGACCCATTCCGGTTCACATGTTGTGGATTGTCCGGCAATAACGTCGTGCCACCAGACATTGTGCTGCGCATTCCATTGCACTTCACTTTTGGCGCGCTGATAAACGATAACGCTATGCACTGCTTCGACCCCGCCCATGCTTAAGGCTTCATCTACAGCGGGTTTTAGCGGCATGACTTTGCCGCCGCGCATTTGCCCGTCGGCAGTAATGACGGCAACAGCCTGGGCATCGACGATGCGCTCGTTCAGACTTTTGGAAGAGAATCCGCCGAATACGACCGAGTGGATCGCGCCGATACGTGCGCAACTCTGCATTGCAACGACTGCTTCAATGCTCATTGGCAAGTAGATGATAACGCGATCACCTTTTTTGATCCCCCTCGATTTCAAACCATTGGCAAATTGGCAGACGCGCGCATGCAGATCACGGTAGTTAATTTTGGTGACTGTGCCGTCATCTGCTTCAAAAATGAGGGCGGTTTTTTCCGGTTGAGAAGTGAGGTGTTTGTCGAGGCAATTGTAAGAAACGTTGAGTTCGCCATCTTCGAACCATTTAAAAAATGGCGCATTGCTTTCGTCCAGTATTTTACTAAAAGGTTTTTTCCACAGGATGTTCTCCCGTGCCAACTTTGCCCAAAATCCTTCATAATCATTTTGAGCTGCTTTAGCCAAGGCCTGATACCCGGCAATGCCGGAGACGTTGGCTTGTGCCACAAAAGCATCGGATGGTTTAAATAGTCTGGTTTCGTTAAGGCTGGACTCGATTGCCATGTATAGCTCCCTTTTAGTGTTGTTTAACTACATTTGTTGTAACTATTATAGATTATAGATGCAAATTAAATACCGGTAATTTGTTTTAAATCGAACCCCCATTTTTCTGCGGACTCGATATTCGCAATGCTATCCGTCGATTTGGTCAGGTCAATTATTTGCGGCATGATAGGTTCGTTTGCTTTAGTCGAAAAGAAAATTTTGACCACCGGGGTGAGCAGGCTCTTTTCGGTTTGTTCAACGACCACGCCAAGCCGTCCGGATTTGAGTTTGACCAGGGTGCCGGAAGGATAAATTCCGATCGTTTTAACGAAGCTATGGAATACGCGTTCGTCGAAGTGACCGTCTTTCCATTCTGCCATTTTGCGTATCGTCTCCGCCGGCTCCCACCCGTTCTTGTAACAACGGTTGGAGGTGAGCGCATCATACACGTCACACACCGCCCCCATGCGTGCGAACAGGGTTAAATTATCCCCGGATATTTTTTCCGGGTAACCTTTGCCGTCCACGCGTTCATGGTGGTGCAAACAAACGTCCAGAACAACAGCATTGGCGCCTTTGGAGATATTCAGGATTTCCCAGCCTTTGCGCGGGTGATCCTTGATGATATTGAATTCTTCGTCAGTTAGTTTGCCTGGTTTGTTGAGTACCTCGCCGGGGATCAGCATCTTCCCGACATCATGCAGCAGGCCCGACATGCCGGCATCTTTCAAAGATTGACCGGAGAGTCCCAATTGCTTGCCGAGGGCGATCATCAGGGCACAGACTGCAACCGAGTGCATATAGGTGTAGTCGTCCACATTTTTGAGTCGCACTAAATTAAGGAAGGCCTCAGGGTTGCGTGAGATGGATTGACTTATTTCGTCTACAAGCGGCTCGGCTTCACTAACCTTGAGCGCGTTGCCCATGCGCACTTCATTGAACATTGAAGTGACTGCTGCTTTGCTTTTCTCCTGTAGTTTACGGGCGCGGCTAATTTCTTCCTGAATTGAAATACGGGGTTCTGCTTTAGTCGTTGTTTCTATGGATTGTTGAAGTTCAAGCTCGATATTTTCTTTTGCATCGCCGCTCGATATAACTTGTGCCGGAGACTCAACATCCAAGCCTTTATCGGTATCAATCCAAACCTCTTGTACATCGCAATGTTGTAGCGTATGCAAATCATTTGGATCGGAAAGTTCAAAAGATTTTTTCCAAAATGGATGATCCATCCAGCTACCGCATAATTCTTGAATAAACATTCCAATTCGGATGTCGCGAACATGAATTTTTTTCAGCATGAGTAATTCTATCTGTAGCTTAGACGATTATGAGCTAATTATAACCATTGATTGTCCATTCATCCAAAGCGGATTTTCATGATTAATACAGAACCGGCCAAACCGAGCGTGATGCTATTGGCAATTATAATTGGCCACGAACCCAGCAATATGCCGTACACAAGCCAAAGTGCAACGCCGCCGGTAAAGGCCGTATACATGCCTAATGAGATGTCATGCGTGTGACGCGTTCTATATACTTGCAAGACTTGGGGTATGAAGGATAAAGTTGTCAGGGTGGCAGCAAGGCTGCCGATCAGATCGACTGGGAGCATTAATGTAGTCCGTTGGTCAAGATTTGGTTGTGTCTCGGTTTTCAGAGTTAACGAAAATTTTTCCGAGTGTATGGATTATTCCAAATAATCCATAAATTATTGTTATTTTATAGTGATGGGATGCAATACGGGTAAATAACGGGTTATATGTCTTGTATACTAGCCAAACACTCTCAGTGATTGACGGAGTCTGTACCTGCTCCCATAATTGCAATTTTACTTAATTCATATACCAATCCATGACTACTATCCGCCAGCAGGATTTCATTGATAGCATTGCCGATTCGCTGCAATTCATTTCTTACTATCACCCCAAAGACTATGTGGACGCATTGGCAGTTGCCTACCACGCGGAACAGTCCCCGGCGGCCAAGGATGCCATTGCCCAGATACTGACAAACTCGCGCATGTGTGCACAGGGACATCGCCCCCTCTGTCAGGATACGGGCATTGTGGTGGCATTTGTGCGCGTGGGCATGGATGTGCGCTGGGCTGACGCTACCTTGAGCATTACCGAAATGGTGAATGCGGGTGTGCGCAAAGGTTATGCGTTTGCCGATAACGTGTTGCGCGCTTCAATTGTGTCCGACCCGGCAGGCAAGCGCAAAAACACGGAGGACAATACGCCCGCCGTGGTGCATTTCGAAATCGTGCCGGGCGACAAGGTCGATGTGCGCATAGCAGCCAAAGGCGGCGGCTCGGAAAATAAGACCAAATTTGCCATGCTCAATCCGAGTGACGACTTGGTGGAATGGGTAGTCAACCAATTGCCACATATGGGTGCGGGATGGTGCCCGCCGGGAATGCTGGGTATCGGCATCGGTGGTACGGCGGAAAAAGCGGTGTTGCTGGCAAAAGAATCTTTGATGGAAGACATCGATATGTCCGAACTCAAGGCGCGCGGGGCGAAGAATCGAGTCGAGGAATTGCGCATAGAAATATTTGACAAGGTCAATGCGCTGGGTATTGGCGCACAAGGCTTGGGTGGGCTGGCAACGGTGCTGGATGTGAAGATTCTGGATTATCCGACGCACGCCGCTTCAAAGCCGGTAGCCATTATTCCCAACTGTGCCGCGACACGGCATCTTCATTTCGAGTTGGATGGCAGCGGAGTGGCGACATTTACACCTCCCAAGATTGAAGATTATCCTGATGTACATTGGCATGCTGCGCCGGATGCGCGGCGAGTGAATCTTGATACGGTGACACGCGCGGATATTGCCCAATGGCTTCCGGGCGAAACCCTGTTGCTTTCGGGCAAACTTCTGACCGGACGCGATGCTGCACACAAGCGCATCGTGGATTTGTTGGCGAAAGGCGAAAAACTCCCTGACGGCGTGGATTTTAACGGGCGATTCATTTACTATGTCGGCCCCGTTGATCCCGTGGGCGACGAAGTGGTCGGTCCCGCAGGACCAACGACTGCGACACGCATGGACAAGTTTACCGAGACCATGCTGGCACAGACCGGTTTGATCGGCATGGTCGGCAAGGCCGAACGCGGCAAAGTCGCCATTGAGGCAATCAAAAAGCATGCCGCGGTGTATCTGATGGCGGTTGGCGGTGCGGCGTATTTGGTGTCCAAAGCGATCCGCAGTTCGCGCGTAGTGGCCTTCGCCGATCTGGGCATGGAAGCCATCTACGAATTTGAAGTGGATGATATGCCGGTGACTGTGGCAGTGGATTCAAAAGGCACCTCAGTCCACGAGACAGGTCCCGCTGAATGGAAGAAACGGATCGGAGCGATACCGATCAAACAGATTTAATGTTCAGGATTTGGGATTCTGGATTTAGGATTTAGATTTGTGTTTTTGCAGTTAAGAGAGCTGCAAAAATACTAAAGTGGTTTTGCAACCGTAGCGAGCAGTGCCATGACAAGGCGCGCAAGGACGAAAAACCGGAATGTACATTTGTACATGAGGATTTTGAGTCCTTGAGCAACGCCATCATGGTGCTGCGTATAACCAATGACTTGCTGCGTATTTTGCAGCTTAGTCAGATGGCTAGTAGTTACATCAGTAGGTTGCAGAACCACTTTTAAAAGTTTGGCGGGTCTCCCCGCATTGCACTTTGGTGAACCTGGTCAGGTCCGGAAGGAAGCAGCCACAGCCAAGCGGTGCAAGTGCCGGGGGTAAGGCTCGCCTCCTATTTTTTGAGGGACGATTTTTTCGAGACCTCTCGCTCTTCATTTATACAGGCTAACAGTTCCTTATGTCAGCGACCTCCGTACTAGCCCGCAAGTGGCGCCCCAGAAATTTTGCCCAACTGGCGGGGCAGGAACACGTCGTGCAAGCGTTGACTAACGCGCTGACCAACTCCCGCCTGCATCATGCCTATCTTTTCACCGGCACACGTGGTGTGGGCAAAACCACCATCGCACGCATTTTCGCCAAATCATTGAATTGCGAAACCGGCATCACAGCAACACCGTGCGGCGTGTGCAGCGCTTGTACAGAAATCGACAGCGGCCGTTTTGTCGACCTGATCGAATTGGACGCGGCATCCAATACACAAGTGGACAATATGCGCGAACTGTTGGATGGTGCGCTGTATGCGCCGACCAGCGGGCGTTTCAAGGTGTATATCATCGACGAAGTACATATGCTGTCCAAGTCCGCATTTAATGCCATGTTGAAAACGCTGGAGGAACCGCCTGCACATGTAAAATTTATTCTGGCGACGACTGACCCGCAAAAAATCCCCGTCACGGTGTTGTCGCGTTGCCTGCAATTTAATCTGAAGCAATTGCCCCCCGCATTGATCCAGACGCATCTGCAATATGTGCTGGGACAGGAAAATATCCCGTACGAAATGGGTGCATTGAGTCTGGTGGCGCGCGCCGCGCAAGGGAGTATGCGAGATGCGCTGAGCTTGATGGATCAGGCGATTGCTTATTCCTCCGGTAAAGTTGATGAAGCGCTGGTGCGAACCATGTTGGGGGCGATTGACCAGAGCTATTTGTTCGATCTGCTGCAAACTTTGCGAGCAGGCGACGGTGCCGGTCTGCTACGTATCGCGGACGATATGACCATGCGCAGCATAGCGTTCGAGGCTGCTTTGCAAGATTTGGCGACGCTGTTGCATCGTATTGCACTGGCTCAGACCATTCCGCAGGCAATTACAGAAGAAGAGCCGGAACGAGCGCGCTTATTGGAATTGGCGCAGCAGTTTACACCTGAAGAGATTCAGTTGAATTATCAGATCGTTATTCACGGGCGCAAGGAGATTGACTTGGCGCCGGACGAATATGCCGGATTCACCATGACGCTGTTGCGCATGCTGGCTTTTGCTCCTCGGTCAGCGGATCGTGCAACTGAGCCCAGAGTGCCTGCAGCGCAAGCAACACCGAGTCCGGCTTATGTCGTGCCGCGTGCTGAAGCTGTTGTCGCACCAGCGGCTGTTGCCGTGGCAGCGCGAACGGCTCCAACGCAGGCTAGCTCGCTGGACTGGAATGCTCTATTAACACAACTGAATCTTCAGGGTATGGCGCGCGAATTGGCAAAACATAGCGTACTGGGAAGCTTTAGCGATGGGCGACTGGTACTGAATCTTGAGATACAACACAAGCATTTGCAGAGCAATAAACTGGCGGTGGAAAAATTACAGGCCGCATTAAGTGAATATTTTGCTCAGCCGGTAAAATTGTCAGTAGAGTTGGGTGAGACCGGCGCGGTGGCAACTCCTGCGGCTGTGGAGCAAGAAATTAAACGCACGCGTCAGCAACAGGCGGAAGATGCGATCAGGCAAGATGCTTTTGTACGCGAAGCGCAGGCCATGTTGGGGGCGCAGATAATCGATAATTCAATAAAACCTATTTAATAGCGACAAGGAGGAAGTAGAAAATGATGAAGGGCGGAATGGCCGGGCTGATGAAGCAGGCGCAACAGATGCAAGCCAACATGAAAAAAGCCCAGGATGAACTGGCCACCATTGAAGTGGAGGGGCAGTCGGGTTCGGGTATGGTCAAAGTGATCATGACTTGCGCGCATGATGTGCGTCGCGTTTCACTCGATGCGAGCGTGTTAGACGATAAAGAATTGCTGGAAGATCTGATCGTCGCGGCATTGCAGGATGCAAACAAAAAAGCGAGTGAAACTTCAAAGAAGCGCATGAGTGGTTTTACTGCCAGCTTGCCTCCCGGCATGAATTTGCCGTTCTAAGTGCTGAATCGAAAAACTACTGCCACAGAGAACACAGAGCTCACAGAGAAAATCCAAACCTCGACTCTCTCGGTGTACTCTGTGATCTCTGATATGACTACTAGCCATTCTACTAAGCTGTCAAAAGACGCCAGCCAAGTAGCTGGTTATGTGGCTGATTTTGGTTGCTTGATATGAACACACCTTCAAGTCTGGAAGACCTCATCAAGGCGTTGCGCTGTTTGCCTGGTGTGGGTCCCAAATCGGCACAGCGCATGGCTTATCACTTGTTGCAGCGGGATCGGCCCGGTGCATTGCAGTTGGCCCGTTCGCTCAATCATGCCGTGGAAAGCGTCAAGCATTGCACCAAGTGCAATAATTTTTCAGAAGAAGAAATCTGCGTTTTGTGCAGCTCGGAACGACGCGAGGCAAATCTGCTCTGTGTGGTGGAAATGCCCGCAGATTTGTTGATGATGGAACAGGCTCAATGTTACCACGGTATGTATTTTGTTTTGATGGGGCGGTTGTCGCCGCTGGATGGCGTGGGGGCGCGCGAGCTGCCGTTGGAGCGCTTGCTCAGGCGTGCGCAGGAGTTGTCCTGTGAAGTGATACTGGCAACTAACTTTACCGTTGAGGGTGAGGCAACCGCGCATTACCTTGCCACGCTGCTGCGTGCTCAGGGCATCAAGGTTTCGCGAATCGCGCGGGGATTGCCCGTGGGAGGAGAGCTGGAGCACGTTGATAGCGGTACATTGGCACAGGCAGTGCTGGAAAGAAGAATGGTCACAGAATGAACGAACAAACCGAATCAGTCCAGCAAGGAGAGCGCCTGCAAAAAGTGCTGGCGCAGGCTGGCGTTGGTTCGCGCCGCGAGATGGAAGAGTGGATTGTCGCAGGGCGGGTGACGATCAATGGCGAGGTGGCTACGCTGGGTATGCGCGCAGTTGAGGGCGATGTTGTGTGCGCGGACAAACGCGTAATACATGTTAAAGGGCAGGCCGAGAAAGGTCTGCCACGCGTGCTGCTTTACCATAAGCAAGAAGGCGAGATTGTTACCCGGGACGATCCTGAAAGCAGAACCAGTGTATTTGATCATCTGCCCAAATTACGCGGTCAGAAATGGATCGCCATTGGGCGTCTTGATTTTAACACCTGCGGTTTGCTCATTTTTACCACGTCTGGAGAATTGGCCAATCGTTTGATGCATCCGCGTTTTGAGGTCGAGCGCGAGTATGCTGTGCGCGTACAAGGAGAGATGACGCCCGAACAAATGCGCCAGATGACAAAACAAGGCATTGAGCTGGAAGATGGTTTGGTTAAGTTTGAAAAATTGACCGACGAAGGGGGCGAAGGATTCAATCACTGGTATCGGCTTGTGTTGAAAGAAGGTCGTAATCGCGTGGTGCGCCGCACCTTCGAGGCACTGAATTTGACCGTTAGCCGCCTGATGCGGGTACGCTTCGGAATTGTCAATCTGCCGCCGAGTATAAAACGAGGCAAGATGGCAGAACTGGGTGAGGAAGAGGTCAAGATGATGTTGAATTGGGTTGGACTTCCTTTTGAATCCATTGAAAAGCAACCATCAATCAGAGTTAGCCGTCCCAGCCCGGACAAAAGGCCTGTTAAAGAAGTAGAGACCAGAGAAGCAAGGGCACCAGTGGTGAAAAAAACCGCAGGAAGGCGCGGTCAGGCGGACAAGTCCAGGGCACGTATTCACCGGAAAATTAAGACTGGCGCGAAACCTTAACTATCGTTTAAAATTCGTGAGGTTAAGAAAGATTCTTGAAAAAAGTGGCAATTTGCGCGCGTAAATAATCGGATAAGGTCGAATGGAAGAACGGGGTAATAAGACCATTATATGCAGCGTATTCTTTTTGGATATTATCGAATATTCAAAGAAATCCGTTACTGACCAAATTTCTTTGAAAGAGAGATTTAATACCTTCTTGTCTACGGCTATTAGGGATGTACCGATTAATGATCGCATTATTCTGGATACGGGAGACGGCGCTGCAATCAGTTTTTTGGGTGATATTGAAGATGCACTCCGTGCTGCATTGAGTGTACGCAGTAGCCTTTTGAGCGAAGAAGGTCTCTCGTCTCCCTCTTTGCAGGTGAGAATGGGAGTGAATTTGGGGCCGGTTCGATTGGTGCGGGATATCAACGGACAACCCAATCTGGTCGGAGATGGTATCAACGTTGCGCAACGTATTATGGGCTTTGCCAGTGCCGGACAAATTTTGGTGTCACGTTCTTACTATGATGCCGCCTCGCGTTTGTCGCATGATTACGCCGGGATGTTTCACTACGAGGGAGCCCGTACCGACAAGCATGTGCGTGAGCATGAAGTGTATGCGATCGGTTATCCGGGGGATTTCACCGGCACTCAAAAAAGATTTCAGGCTAAATCCGAGTCGAAGTTTGCTGAAATCATCTGGATAGTTCGTGGTAAAGCTAGACGTTACTGGGCAATTTTGCAGGTTTGGCAAAGTGAAACCAGAGCGCATTTGCGTGAAGTTTTCGACAATGCTTCAAACAACAAGAAAGCTCTGTATATCGGGGCGATTGCATTGCCTGTTTTACTATTGGTGTTGTTGGTAATCAGATTTGCTTACCTTGATGATGAACCGGCCCAGCCCGCACCCAAAGCTGTAGTGGCAACAACCCCTATTGTGGTGGCAAGCTCCGGGGTGTCGCTGGTCTCTCCCCGGCCTTCTTCACATGTTGCGGATGCGGCGGCGAAACAGGTTCAGGCTGTTCAGGCGTCAACGTCAAAACCAAGTGAAGTTGTTGCCAATTCGGCAATTAATGCAAATAAGCAAGAAACTAAAGAAATTAAAGATACAAAAGAAACCAAAGAAGTAATAAAAAGCGACAGCTTTAAGGTGGTTGCGTCGTCGGTTGTTGCCAAGGCTAATGTTATTTTAAAAATTAAACCTTGGGGCGAAGTCTATGTGGATGGGAAAATGGTGGGGGTTAGTCCGCCTTTGACCAAGTTGCAGGTTGATCCGGGTGAGCATGTGATTGAGGTTCGCAATACAACGTTCCCTGTGAGCACACGGGTGGTTAACATCAAAACCGGCATGAAAATTACTGTAAAGCACAAGTTCGGTAACTAATAAAATAACTATTAAAGCTGTACAGGAGAGCCAGATGTTGGATCGACGGAGTTGCCTACTGATCGGATTGTGTATGCTTTTGCTGGCAGGATGCGGCACAATACTTTCATGTGATGACGGGCGTGATGTCGTGTGGTTCACCAGCTCAACCGAGCACATGTTGAACAACGGGATAAGAAATTTCGAAGACGGCAATTATTCGGAAGCAATGAAGATATTGCAGGATGTCGTAGACAATCAGGATACGTCCAAAGAAATAAAAGTGGAATCATATAAATACCTGGCTTTTATTCATTGCATTTCTGATCGGGAGAAAATGTGCCGGGAGTCCTTTAAAAAAGCACTGGAGCTTAATCCGGACTTTAATTTGACTCCGGCTGAAGCAGGGCACCCGGTTTGGGGTTCAGTGTTTAGCAATATGAAATCGAAACCAGCGAAATAATTGGCAGAATAAAAGACATGATTAGCAACTTGGGCCGTTATGAAATCATCTCTGAGCTTGGGCAGGGGGCGATGGGTGTTGTCTATAAGGCAATTGACCCGCTAATTGATCGCGTTGTTGCTATCAAGACGATCAATCTGGGTTTGGCCCTGGATGAGAAAGAAGAATACGAAGGCCGCTTTTATCAGGAAGCTAAAGCTGCCGGGCGTTTGAGTCATCCAAACATTGTGACTATCTTCGATCTTGGAAAAAGCGGTGATATTGCTTACATTGCAATGGAATTTTTGCAGGGAAGAGAGTTGCGTGACATTCTCAATGACAACCAACTATTGCCGGTCGAGAGTGTTTTAAGTATTGTCGCGCAAGTTGCACTGGGCTTGGCATATGCGCATGAACATGGCATCGTTCATCGGGATGTGAAACCGTCCAATGTGATGGTGGGTGCCGACGGGCATGTAAAAATAACCGATTTCGGTATTGCCCGCATGGAGTCGGCATCGGTTCGAACACAGACAGGTATGGTTCTGGGCTCACCCAAATACATGTCTCCCGAACAAGTCATGGGAAAGCTCATCGACCAGCGTTCGGATGTTTTTTCTCTGGGCGTGGTGTTGTATGAAATGCTGACCGGAAGAGCTCCTTTTGTTGGCGAAAATGTAAACGCCATCATGTACCAAACCCTTAACACTATTCCTTCTCCCCCGGGTACTTTAAACCCGACCGTGCCGGATATGCTCAATTTTATTGTCGCCAAAGCATTGGCAAAAGGGGTGGATGACAGGTATCAGAGCGCCAAGGAATTGGCTGATGATTTGCGTGCCTGCCGGGATGGTTTACTGCGCTTGCTTCCTCCGGTCACGGCTGGCAAGTCATCGCTATCGCTGGCGGATGAAACAGCTATAGTGCCGCGTGTTGAGAATAGTGATGAACTTGCACAAGCGCCAACCTTGGGCTTGTCGACTGCTTTTGATTCATTCGGTGCGACTATGCGTCTGGCCGCGCTAACAGCGAGTAGCGAAGAGGTGGAAAGCCTTTCGAGAACTTTTAAGATGCCGCGTCCAACGGCGGAGGAACTTAATCTTGCTGCTCCCCCGGTTCAATCTGTTGCACCCGTAAAATTTGCTTCTGCAACACTCTCCGCGTCTAACCAAGATAAGCCGTCAACAGTTGAAAATTTATCACCTGATAAAAAAGGTGCGATACTGATTGCTATCACTGTGTTTATATCGCTGATCCTTATTTTTGCCATACTGCACTAGTTATTTATGCTACCGTTTCTGAGTGCGGCTCCCATTGAAACAAAGAACCTTTAAGTTTTATCCCTCGCGCCTGTTAGGCTTTTGTATTTGTCTTGGGCATGCAATTGCTATTGGCGCGCTCGCCGCGCTTCCCGTACCGAAATTAGCATTCATTTTATTGCTTGCGGTATTGCTATTGAGCACTGCCTATTACCTGCAGCGCCATGCCCGACTGGCATTGGCTAATGCATGGGTAGGATTGCAATTGGAGGAGGATTACCTTGTTTTGTTCAATCGCCGGGGAGATGAGTTGCGGGGGCGATTGCTGGGAAGTAGCCTGGTGATGCCGCATCTGGTGATATTGAACATCGCCATACCCAACTATTACCAAACGCAAAATGTTGTACTCATGCCGGACAGCATGGACGAAGAATCGTTTCGGCAGTTACGTGTTGCGTTGAAGTGGGGCGTCGCGCTTACTGCTTGAAGTTCGCCGGACTAAGGATAGTCGGGCTGGAATGAGGAAGCGTATCGGGAAAGTCCTTGCTGAAATGCAATCCTCTGCTTTCGTGGCGGGAGAGCGCACTTTGTACGATCAGGTCGGCGGTAAGGACGAGATTGCGCAGTTCCAGCAAATCCGAAGTGACATGGAAGTTGCTGTAATATTCGTCGATCTCTTCGTGCAATAAACGGATGCGATGTTGCGCGCGCTCCAGGCGCTTGGTGGTGCGTACGATACCAACGTAGTCCCACATGAAGCGCCTGAGTTCATCCCAGTTATGAGAAATTACAACGGCCTCGTCGGCATCCGTCACTTTGCTTTCATCCCAATGCGGTAAAGAAATAATGCACTCGCCGGGTTTACTCAAAATGTCCTGTGCTGCCGACTCGGCATACACCAGACATTCCAGCAAAGAATTGCTGGCCAGGCGATTCGCCCCGTGCAAGCCGGTATAAGAAGTTTCGCCGATTGCATAAAGGTTTGGGATGTCTGTGCGACCTTGCTGATTAACCAGCAGACCACCGCAGGTGAAATGCACCGCCGGAACAACCGGGATGGGTTGGCGGGCGATATTGATACCGAGATCCAAACAGCGGCGGTATATTGTGGGGAAGTGTTCCAGCAAAAATTCCAGAGGTTGGTGTGAAATATCCAGATAGACACAATCCAGTCCGCGTTTTTTCATCTCAAAATCGATGGCGCGGGCAACGATATCTCGCGGTGCCAGTTCAGCCCTCTGGTCGTGCCAAGGCATAAAACGGGTGCCGTCAGGCAGCTTTAAAAGCCCGCCTTCTCCGCGAACCGCTTCACTAATCAGGAAGGACTTTTCATGCGGATGGTAGAGGCAAGTCGGATGAAACTGGATGAACTCCATATTGGCAACACGGCAACCTGCTCTCCAGCCCATTGCGATGCCGTCGCCTGTCGCGGTATCCGGATTAGTCGTGTACAGATAAACCTTGCCGGCTCCTCCGGTCGCAAGGATGGTATTGCCCGCCGCAATCGTGATGATTTCATCGCTTAGCGTATTGAGCGCGTAAGCGCCGTAACAGTTATTGTCATTGCGCCCCAGTTTGTTGCCAGTGATCAGGTCGATGGCGATGTAATGTTCAAACAGCGTAATATTGGGATGCGCTATTACCTTGTTTGCAATTGTTTCCTGTACTGCCAGACCGGTAGCATCAGCGGCATGAATGATACGGCGCTGGCTATGGCCGCCTTCGCGTGTGAGGTGGTAGCCATTTTCACTACTCGAATCGCGACTGAACGGAACGCCCTGCTGGATGAGCCAGTCTATTGCTGCCGCGCCGTGTTCAACTACGAAACGGGTTGTTTGCGGATCGCATAGCCCCGCTCCCGCAATTTGCGTATCCTGGATATGTTTGTCGAATGAGTCTTCAGGCGATAATACAGCAGCAATGCCGCCTTGCGCCCAAGCGCTTGCGCCTTCGAGCAACGTTTTTTTGGTGATGACGGCAACCTTCTGCCGGTCGGCAAGCTTCAAGGCCAAAGACAGCCCGGCTAGGCCGCTACCGATGATAAGGGTATCGAATTGCAACACGCTGGCTAAAGTTAAGTAGTTTTCCAATAGCCGAACTATAGCAAATCTGTCGGAAATAAACTTGATAATCAAGACAAATTAATATGAACTATTTTTAGTTTGCATTGTCTAGGAGGCGTTACAGTCAAAGCTGCGCGCATGTTGTAGTCCGGTTATACTATCCGTCCCCGACAAGTGGTGAAGAAAGAATTAAGGGCTAGGGATGGGAGACAGGGAAGTCGATCAACAACTGGTAGAGCGGGCGCAAAGCGGTGACAAGCACGCGTTCGAGTTGTTGGTTGCCAAATATCAGCGCAGATTGGGGCGATTAATTTCGCGTTTTGTGCGCGATGCTGCTGAAGCAGAGGATGTGACTCAAGATGCCTTTATCAAGGCGTATAGGGCGTTACCTTCTTTTCGCGGAGATAGCGCGTTCTATACTTGGCTGTATCGGATCGGGATCAATACGGCCAAAAATCATCTGCTGGCATTGGGGCGGCGTGCTCCGACGAGTACTATTTATGACTCTGAGGAAGCTGAAGATTTTGAGGAAGCGGCACTGTTGCACGAAGTGGCAACGCCGGAAAACGAGTTAATGAGCAAGCAGGTGGTCGATGTAGTGAATGCCTCTTTGCAGCAACTGCCGGACGATTTGAGGGTGGCTTTGACGTTGCGGGAAATTGAGGGGTTGAGTTATGAAGAAATTGCGGCGGTGATGAATTGTCCTGTCGGCACGGTAAGGTCGAGAATATTTCGGGCTCGAGAAGCGGTGGCAGAGAATCTGCGTCCGTTGTTGGATACAAATGAAAATCAGAGGTGGTAGGCATGAAAAAAGATATTTCCGCAATGATGGATGGTGAGTTGTTTGAAGATGAAGCAGAGGCACTGCTCAATAAATTGAAGAAAAATCCGCACGAGAATGAGGCGTGGCTGACCTACCATTTAATCGGGGATGCTTTGCGTCAGCCCGACCATGTATGCAGGGACATCAGCAAATCATTCCATGAGCGTTTGCAGGCCGAGCCTACCGTAATTGTTCCCCGCCGCAGAGTGAAACAAAAAGCCCGTTATTTCGCCTTGTCAGCGGCCGCATCGGTAATGGCTCTGGCATTGGTGGCCTGGATGTCAATGCAAGCGGGCACCGAATCCGCACCCCAACTGGCATCGGCCCAACCCCAACTCGATGTGCGACCTGCCAGTTATTCGGCGGCTAATGGTGTAAATGATTATGTCGTGGCACATCAGGAGTTTTCACCCAGTACGGACGTGCAAGGCGCTGCAAGCTACATTCACTATGTTTCAGAGCGATAAGGCGATTTTGCATGCTATCAAGGTCTAATGTTCTGTTGTTGGTGTTGCCGCTTTTCTGGTTGCAAAACGCTAATGCCGACCCATTGGCGCATAACCAAGCCGAGTGGCTTGAAACTATGGCTTACGCGGCACATCATACTGACTATAGCGGAACTTTTGTCTATCAGGATGGCATGGGCGGACATGTACAGGTATCCAGCATCACTCATATTTCAGATGAGGCCGGCGAACACGAAAGACTGGAAGGACTTAACGGAAGTCGTCGCGAAATAGTGAGTAGCAACAATCAGGTATGGCTATTTTTGGGAGACCGCAAAGTTAGAATTGAGCGGCAGCATAGTGATCGCGCTTTCCCCAATTTGTTGCCCGAGCAAATTTCAACCTTGAAAGACAATTATTCGATTACGCAGGCAGAAGGTGACCGGGTGGCCGGATTTCATGCGCATGTTGTCGTTTTTCAGCCCAAGGATAATTTACGTTATACCCATAAAATGTGGGCGCATTCGGAATCGGGCTTGTTGCTTAAAGCCGTTGTGCTGGACGAGCGATCACGCGTTATTGAGCAGTACGCTTTTACCCAGTTGACGCTGGGTGGCAATGTTGACCGTTCATGGATAGTACAGAATAAAGAAGTTCAACCTGCGCTTAAAAAAAATGAAATTGCTCCGGTGGCAAAACCGTCAGAACCGGGCAAATCCGCGGACTGGCAGGTGGACGCCTTGCCGGCAGGATTTAAAAAGATCGCTGAAATCTCACGTCCCATGCGCGATAGCAAAATTCCTGTTACTCATCTCGTGTTTTCAGATGGACTTGCCGGGATTTCCGTCTTTATCGAAGACGTGAGAGACAGGGATGACCTTAACCCTGGGCTTTCCAGTCAAGGTTCCATTCAAATTTATAGTCGGGTAAGCGGAGACAAGTTGATTACAGTTGTAGGAGAAGTGCCCCCGCGTACCGTAATCCAAGTGGCAGAATCTGTTCGTTACGCGGGTCAATAATCAGACGGAGGCTATCATGCTAGAAACACGCGCCATCGTTATCCATATACAAGGAACTGAAGCGCTGGTCGAAGCCGTTGGCGAAGGTGGTTGCGGTCAGTGTAGTAGCGAGAAAGGCTGTGGCAGCAGCAAGCTGTCGCAATTGTTTTGCAGCAAACCGCGCCAATTCAGAGTGCATAACGAAGCCAAGGCATCCATCGGTGATGAAGTGCAAATAACACTGCAAGATGGTGTCTTGCTGCGCAGTTCGCTGTTGGTCTATGTTTTGCCATTGGTGTTGTTGCTGGCGGGCGGAATGCTTGGTTCGCATTGGGCTAAGGATGCGGTAAGCAGGGACGGGTTTGCGGCCATGGGTTCGTTTCTGGGTTTGATCGGTGGCTTTGTTATTGCGCAATGGGTAGCCAAGCGTCTGCGTGTAATGGCTGTAGCTCGGCCTCTGGTGACCAAGCTTGAAAAAGTTGAAGTCCAATCCTAAATAGATTCAGGTTTGTTTTATAATCATAAGGAGAATATATGTTGAAGAGAGTTTTTTTTATCGCATTGTTTGGATTATTTGCGAACACTCTACAGGCTAAAGATCTTCCCGATTTTACCGAATTGGTGGAAAAGCAAGGTCCTGCGGTAGTCAATGTTAGTACCACCCAAATTATTCATAATACGCAATCATTTCAGGGAATGCCGAACTTGCCCGAGGGCGATCCATTCTATGAATTTTTCCGCCGTTTTGCACCGCAGCAGGTGCCGCGTGACCAGGAAACCCAATCACTTGGCTCCGGCTTTATCATTAGCGATGACGGCTATATTCTGACCAATGCTCATGTGGTCGATAGTGCCGACAAGATTACGGTGAGACTGACTGATAAACGCGAATTTAAAGCCAAAGTAATCGGCGAAGACAAACGCACGGATGTCGCTTTGCTAAAGATTGAGGCATCCGGCCTGCCTAAGATTACACAAGGTGATCCGAATTTGCTCAAGGTGGGTGAATGGGTTTTGGCTATTGGCTCCCCCTTTGGTTTTGATAGTAGCGTAACAGCGGGTATCGTCAGTGCAAAAGGGCGCTCTTTGCCACAGGAGAATTTCGTGCCTTTTATTCAGACGGACGCGGCTATTAATCCCGGAAACTCGGGTGGTCCCCTGTTTAATTTGAAAGGAGAAGTCATCGGGATAAATTCCCAGATATATAGCCGTTCGGGTGGTTATATGGGATTGTCCTTTGCGATACCGATTGATGTGGCGATGGATGTGGTCAAGCAATTGCGCGCTACGGGCAAAGTTACGCGCGGACGCATCGGCGTGGGTATTCAAGAAATAACACGCGAGCTGGCTGAGTCTTTCGGACTCACCAAGCTTGGCGGTGCGCTGATATCAGATGTTGAAAAAGGCGGCCCTGCGGACAAGGCGGGAATTCAAGCCAGTGATGTAATTTTGAAGTTTGACGGGAAGGTGGTGAACTCTTCGAGTGATTTGCCGCGCATCGTCGCAGCAACGCATCCCGGAAGTAAAGTGACTGTGCAGTTATGGCGCAAAGGTGAAGCCCGCGAAGTGACAGTGACGGTTGGCGAAATTCAGGAAGAAGGGCATGTCGCTCAGCGCGGAAATAAAAAAGGCGGAAGTCCGGCACCCGGTTCGGAAAGCAGCGAACGGCTTGGTTTGGAATTGTCCGAGCTAACCAGTGAGCAAAAAGCAGAATTGCAGGTTGACGGCGGACTCCTGGTAGAGGATGCAAAAGGGGCGGCAGCACGAGCCGAATTGGGGCGCGATGATGTTATCCTGGCCATCAATAATGTTTCAATAAAATCGTTAGCCCAATTTAATGAGTTGCTAAAGCAGGTTCCGAAAGGAAAAAATGTGGCATTGTTGGTGCGGCATGGTGACTCGACTTCTTACGTGGCGATTAAACTGGACGAAAAATAAGAGCAATCAAGCGCTTATTTTCTCGGGTCATACAGCGAATCCCGCTAAAATCGGCTAGAATTCGGCCTTTGCGAATTCCCGCCGAATTTGGCGGGATTTTTAATGCGAAACTCGCGCAAAGTTCCTTTGTTTTCCCCGGTTGATATCGGGGGGAAAGCTTGGTAATTAATTATATTTATGGGCGGCAATAGCTTATCCCTTTAGGTCAGACTGCATGCAATTAATTCGAAATTTTTCCATCATCGCCCATATCGACCACGGAAAATCCACGTTGGCAGATCGTATCATTCATCTTTGCGGCGGTTTATCCGATCGTGAAATGGAAGCCCAGGTGCTGGACTCGATGGACATCGAGCGCGAGCGCGGCATTACCATCAAAGCACAAACCGCTGCGCTCAATTACAAAGCGCGTGACGGGCAGATATACAACCTGAATTTGATCGACACCCCGGGGCACGTTGACTTCTCTTATGAAGTCTCCCGCTCTCTATCTGCCTGCGAAGGTGCATTGCTGGTTGTTGATGCTTCACAAGGGGTAGAGGCGCAGACTGTTGCCAATTGCTACACCGCGCTCGATTTGGGAGTGGAAGTCGTTCCCGTGTTAAACAAGATTGACCTGCCGTCTGCCGACCCGAATAACGCGATTGCCGAGATCGAGGACGTAATCGGAATCGACGCCCATGATGCTGTGCATTGCTCGGCCAAAACGGGGCTGGGCGTGCAAGATGTGCTGGAATCGCTTATCGTCAAAGTGCCGCCGCCCAAAGGTGACGTGGCTTCACCTTTGCAGGCACTGATCGTTGATTCCTGGTTTGACAATTATGTCGGCGTGGTGATGCTGGTACGCATTGTGAACGGCACGCTCAAGCCTAAAGATAAAATTTTATTCATGGCAACCGGTGCGCAGCATCTTACCGAAAATGTGGGCGTGTTTACACCCAAATCCCAACCGCGCGAAGAATTATCTGCGGGACAAGTTGGCTTTGTAATTGCGGGAGTCAAGGAACTGAAGGATGCCAAAGTAGGTGACACCATCACCTCGCTTACGCGTCCGGCTAGTACAGCCTTGCCCGGATTTAAAGAAGTTCAGCCGCAGGTTTTTGCCGGGTTGTTTCCAGTGGAGTCGAACCAGTATGAAGCGTTGCGCGACTCTCTGGAAAAACTCAAACTCAACGATTCGTCGCTGCAATACGAACCGGAAGTTTCCCAGGCGCTGGGTTTCGGTTTCCGCTGCGGTTTCCTCGGATTGTTGCACATGGAGATTGTGCAGGAACGCCTCGAGCGCGAATTCGATATGGATCTCATCACCACGGCTCCAACGGTGATTTATGAAGTTGTGCAACGGGACGGGACAGTATTGCTGGTTGATAACCCGTCGAAATTACCCGACTTGTCCAAGATTGAGGAAATCCGCGAACCTATCGTTTCCGTGAATCTCTATATGCCGCAGGAATATGTGGGTGCGGTGATTACCTTGTGTACATCAAAGCGCGGTACGCAAATAGATATGAGCTATCACGGCAAACAAGTGTTGCTCAAGTATGAAATACCGATGGGCGAGATAGTGCTGGATTTCTTTGACAAGCTGAAATCAGTGTCGCGCGGGTATGCCTCAATGGATTACGAGTTCAAGGAATATCGCACAGCCGATGTGGTCAAAGTAGACATATTAATTAATGGCGAGAAAGTGGACGCGTTATCAATCATCGTGCATCGTGCCAATAGCCAGTATCGCGGGCGTGAAGTGGCGGCTAAAATGCGCGAGTTGATTCCGCGCCAGATGTTTGATGTGGCAATTCAGGCGGCTATCGGTGCGAACATCATTTCGCGCGAAAACGTAAAAGCCTTGCGCAAAAACGTGCTGGCGAAATGTTACGGCGGCGATATATCCAGAAAACGCAAATTGTTGGAGAAACAAAAAGCCGGCAAAAAACGTATGAAGCAAGTAGGTAGTGTGGAAATTCCGCAGGAGGCTTTCCTTGCCATATTGCGGGTAGATGATAAATAAACGGGACAATAAATGGACTTTGCGTTAATTATGTTTGTACTGCTGCTGGTTACCGGCGGCGTTTGGTTGCTGGATAAATTTGTGCTGCGCGCAAAACGAGCAGAAGGAATAGTGGAGCCTTGGTGGATCGAATATGCCAAGAGCTTTTTCCCTGTTATCTTGGCCGTGTTCCTGTTGCGTTCTTTTTTGGTCGAACCGTTCAAGATTCCTTCCGGCTCAATGATCCCGACACTGCAAGTGGGCGACTTTATTCTGGTTAATAAATTTACTTTTGGGATTCGACTGCCCATCGTCAATCAAAAGATCGTACAGATCAATGATCCCAAACGCGGTAATGTGATGGTGTTTCATTATCCCGAAAATCCGTCAGTGGACTATATTAAACGTGTGGTGGGCGTTCCCGGGGATACAATTATTTACCGCGACAAGAAACTATGGATAAACGGTGTCGAGCAAATCCAGCAACACGAAGGCGAGTATAACTATGTTGAGAGCGGATTGAGTTTTGTACATACCGAACGTTTTAGCGAAAATCTGGACGGACATTCGCATCCGATTTTGCTGAACCCCGATATGCCTTCAGTCCATTTAAACAGCGTTGCTGAATTTCCGCATTTCGAAAGTTGCAGTTATAGTATGGTCGAGGTTAAGTGCAAGGTTCCGGATGGGCATTACTTTATGATGGGTGACAACCGTGATAATAGCCGCGACAGCCGTTACTGGGGTTTTGTCCCGGATAATATGATCGTTGGCAAAGCATTTTTCATCTGGATGAATTTTGGTGAATTGAAACGTATCGGTTTGTCAATTAACTGAACGATAAAGTTGATAAGGAGAGATGATGAAAGCCTGGGCAAATAAACAACGGGGTGTCGGATTCGGCAGCCTTATTTTGATAATTGCGGCAGTGTTATTTGTGGTGATATTGGGGATGAAACTGGTTCCCGTTTATCTCCATAATATGCAAATCGAACATATCTTCAAAACAATCGTGAACGATCCGGAAATGCAGGGTGCAACTGTCAAAGATATTCATGCTTCGTACGGCAAGCGAGCCACGATGGATTACATCAATGATCTCGCTTCGGATGATATTGAAGTCACGAAAGATAACGGACGTATCACGCTAAGCGCCAGCTATACGGTGAAGATTGCAGTGGCCGGGAATATCAGTCTGCTGCTTGAATTTAATCCAACCGCTACAAAATAATTTAGCACATGAATCGCGAAGCGTTGTGCCGGCAAATTGGACATCAATTTTCGCAGCCGCAATTACTGCAAAAAGCACTGACGCACCGAAGTCATAGCACAGCCCATTACGAGCGTTTGGAATTTTTGGGCGATAGTGTTTTGAATTGTGCTATCGCCAAATATCTCTACGATCATCACCCCGAATTGCCTGAAGGTGATTTGTCCAGAGTGCGTTCGAATCTGGTTAACCAGCAAACACTGTTTACTTTGGCGCAAAATTTGAATATCGGGGAATTGCTTCTACTGGGAGAGGGCGAGCGCAAGAGCGCAGGGTCACGTCGACCATCAATATTGGCCGATACGATGGAAGCATTATTCGGTGCGGTTTTTCTTGATGCGGATTTTGCCGCGGCAGAGCAGGTTGTTTTGCGCTTATACATGCCATTGATCGAGCAAATGGATGTGCAGAATCTGGGCAAAGATGCCAAGACCCAATTGCAGGAATATCTGCAAGCGCGCAAACTCGCATTGCCAAAATACACCGTAGTCGCCACTCAAGGAGAGGCGCACGCGCAGCTTTTTGTGATTGAATGCGCGATTCCCCAACTTAAAATCGCCTCGCGCGGAGAAGGCAGCAGCCGCCGTATCGCCGAACAAGCCGCAGCCGAAGCTGCTTACAACATATTGGGCAAACAAAAATCATGACTGAATTATCAGCACAATTTCATAGCGGTTTTATTTCCATCGTGGGCAGACCCAACGTGGGAAAGTCGACCCTGCTCAACCACCTGATCGGGCAAAAAATAAGCATCACTTCACGCAAAGCACAGACCACCCGGCATCGAATTACCGGTATTCTTACCGAAGAGCAAACACAATTTGTGTTTGTCGATACGCCCGGTTTTCAGACGCAACATTTGAATACCCTGAACAAGGGCTTAAACCGTGTGGTAACCAGCAGCCTGCGCGATGTGAACGTGGTGCTATTCGTCATTGAAGCGCGCCATTTTGACGAGCGCGATCGTCAGGTGATGAACTTGTTGCCTACCACCATTCCCGTGCTGCTGGTTATCAACAAAGTCGATAATATGGAACACAAGAATGAACTGTTGCCGTTCATTCAAGACATTGCCAAAGAAAGGCACTTTGCCGCCATTGTGCCGGTGAGCGCCAAACAAAATAATCAACTCGACACCCTGCTGGATGCGATTCGACCCTACCTGCCGGAAGGTGAGAAAATCTACCCCGAAGATGAAGTCACCGACCGCAACGAGCGTTTTCTTGCCGCCGAGATCGTGCGCGAAAAAGTATTCCGCTTCACCGGTGAGGAGTTGCCTTATTCCGTCAGCGTGATCATCGAGCAATTTAAACTCGAAGGAAAATTACGCCGCATCCATGCCGCTATCCTTGTCGATAAAGATGCCCACAAAGCCATGCTCATCGGCGCCAAAGGCGAAAAACTAAAAGAGATCGCTACCCAAGCGCGCCTTGATATGGAAAAACTTTTTGACGGAAAAGTCTTTCTCGAAGTGTGGGTTAAGGTGCGTAGCGGCTGGGCAGATAGTCCGCAAATGCTGAAGTCATTGGGTTACGAATAATTTAAGATGCCGCAGTAGAGGGCGAATTAGCAAAGCGTATTGCACCGGATGTTAACTCGGTGGTGTCAATTTCTCATGCTCGTAGAGTTTAGAGAATTGCCTACCTTTGGTGCAATAATGATTGTAAGCTTTGCTCCTCGAAGCGGACAAAGCCCGGGAGTTGACTTGCTTCGAAGTGTGTTTTAACTGACCGAATCCCCGCTTGCGCGGGGGCGCTAATAAATCAGCCTTTTCTTAGAATACCGGTACACTCCAAGCTTGCAGAGCCGCATTCATTGCCGTTTGGTTTAGCCAATAAGAAGTGCCTGTCGAGCTGCCCGGTAACACTACAGTCCCGTAATACGCGTTTCCAAGCGTCGGCAAAAAGCCAATGAATTGATTTCCGAGGTTAGCAAATAAATTTACCCCCGTTGGATTCAAGAACGAGACAATCGGTACGCCGTTCACTGTGGAGAACGTCAAGTCTAAGGTTCCATTCGATCTTGCAGCCGCAATGTTAGAGTTCTGGCATGTATTTGGTGTGCCGCTCGGGACTCCCGCATTGAGTGTAGGATAATAACTATTATAAGTCGCGCCACTGCTGTGCGCCAAGAAAAGCCCGAGACCTACTACGCAGATTGGATCTGCTTGCGAATGCGCCGCGAAGCCAGTGGCGCTGAAATTTGCCGCCGTGATCGGTATCGTCGTCGTGGTTACTTGCCATGCCGATACTGCGGTTAGAGTATAAGCACTAGTGGTAAGATTGGCCGACGATGAAAACACATATTCAAAAGAACCTGATGGATAGTTTGCAGTGGCTGGCGATACGAAGCTGGATGCGCCTAGCGAATCAACCGCAGGCACAGCAGAACTTGCCACAATGGCTTTTCCAGACAGATCAGTCGTAGTAATTGCAACTGTAGTCAATCCAAATGCCGGATCTGTATAGGTAAAGCTGTTTGCATTGGTGGCAGAAATGTTTATTGAGCTGGATTCAAGCGACCATCCTGACGTTGTAAGGGCGTAATAGTTTTGAGGTGTAACGCTCCAAACGCCGCCGGACAAGGATTTCATTACACTGGGCATGTTGTAGTTACCATTGGAAAATGTCGCTGTACTAACATATCCAGTAGCGGGTAGTCCTAGAGCGGGTATTCCAAAGTAGAATGATCTAATTCCCGCACCCGTTAAATCCGTCCAGAACTGTCCCGAAACCGCCCCAACCGTGCTAGAGGCGCCTGACCCACTGCCACCCCCCCCGCCAAGACAACCGGCTAAAGCCACTGCCACTGCGGATAGCACAATCCCAAGTTCTACTGTTTTACGAATACCGCGATGTCGACCGATACCCTGAGATGGTGAAATCACATCGGTCGAACGTATATTTTTCTGTTGCATAGGCTGCTCCTCAGTCGCGTTTAGATTGGAAACCCAATGAGCTGGCGGACAGTTACAAGGAGGCCGTGAAACGCTTACTGATTACCTGGCGACCCCGCTGGCACTCGACTAATGTCGATTAGGAACTTGTTGTCCCTTAGCCCGGAAGCTTTGCGCCCCCGTTTTTCAACGGGTTTGCCCTTGCAGGCGTTGATGTCAAATCAACGATTGCAGACGAAATGTATCATAACCATAATATCAAGTCAAATAAAACTGGCAACGGAAGTTTAAGACACCGAGTACACGGTTTCCAAAGGTGCTCTCTGCGCTGACTATTTTAATGCAGCTTGCTGCTTAGAAAGTTGCGTGACT